>OGDF01001204.1_pt1 | contig 38911 bp, 30 predicted proteins | sample 1570141 | NCBI WGS metagenome assembly OGDF01 (sample SAMEA4370581, study PRJEB24528) | human gut metagenome
CACTGTCGTGCTTCCTGTTGTCGTACGACGACAGGCCTCCGTCAGTGCAGACGACCACTTTTGACAGACCGAATTTCTCCTTGAGCTTCTCCTCCAAGGGCTGGAGCGTGGTGGTCTCTGCCGTGTTTCCCGGATTGACGCAGAACGCAAGCGGAATGCCGTCCATGTCGGTAAACAGACCCATCTGGACTATAGGGTTCGGCCTGTTCTCTTTTGAATGGCCGTATTGGCGGAGTTCGTTCTCCTCTTCCGATTCGAAGTAATAGTTGGTGCAGTCGTAGTAGATGACCTTGTCGCGTCTCTTGCCGAGTTTCAGGCTGCGCCTGTATACGTCCGCCTGGATGTCGTCGCTTTCCTCCGCGAGGATGGACAATGCCCTGTATACTTGATGGATGTCGACTTTAGGTTGCTCTATGAAGCGCTTTGCATCCTCGAGAGACGACAGCTTGGAACCGGGATAAAGTATCCTCGTGTAGAGCAGCGTCTGAAGTATCTCGTCCAGGTCGTACTTGTTCCTGTGGCGCTTCTCTATCTTTCTGCATATCTTGTCCAGACCCAGTTCGTGATACACTTTCTGGAGAAAGAGATATCCGCCATTGTAACATCGCTGGGCATTCTTGTCAATGAGTGCGGCGGGATTGCACTCCAGTATTATCTTCTTCCTGTTCTCTTTTTCCTGGGCGGTGAGCTCGGCAACGTACTTTTTGGCTTCTCCGATGGGATCTTCTCCCCCGAAGCGCTTCTCCAGGTCCTCAAGAGTGCCGAGGCGCTCTACATATTTGGTGGAAGGCTTACCGTTTTCGTTGCGGTAACTCTTCTGAACATAATAGACGGGCTGCTTGCCCATTGACAAAGTCTTTAGAATCATATCTGTAAAACCTAATAAGCATCACAAAGGCATTACAAATATAGGAAATAAATTTGACAAAAAAAAGAGTTCTGAACGAACTCTATCAAATATTTTTAACTTTTTTCGGATTCTAAAGTGTCAAACTTCCGATCGTGGATTGTTCAGGTCTGCTCCCGGAAAACTTGCGGACGGAAGATACCGATGTCCTGAATGGCATCGCCAGAAATCCGGTAGATGGCAAACTTTACCTGACCGGAAAGAATTGGAGCAGGCTTTATGAGGTCGCTCTGGTGGAGGTTAAGTAACATATTGACAGGGAATTTGGGGTATTATTGAAATATTGTTGAAAAACATTGCAATATGCTTGAAATTGTTTTGCTGAATTGTTATATTTGCATAGATTAAAAAGTAGAAAAGAAGCCGTGAGGCCCTATTTATATCAGTTTTTGTTAGAGGACGGCTGTGCTCCATCGGAGTGCAGCCTTTTTTCGTTTCCTCATTCTCGTCCTCTTCATTCTCACAAGAATATCAGGCCGTTTTTATTAATTTCCGTACCGCATAAAACGTTTTCACGGAACCAAATGCCTTCGCAGAACCAGTTTGTTCCGTTTAAAACGTTTTCGCGGAACAAAAAGCCCACGGATACCCATTATGTTCCGCATAAAACGTTTGCGCGGAACCAAATTGCGTAGAAGCTGCCAAGCCGAGTCTCGATGCCAGTGCCTGTAACCATGTTTGTTCGGAAAATTCGGTAAATTATTGCTAAATTTGTAGAATAAAAATTGATGTCAATGAGAATAGATATACTTACGGTGGTGCCTGAACTTCTGGAGAGCCCTCTGGGACACTCGATTGTCGGAAGGGCGCGGAAGAAAGGATTGGTGGAAATCAATGTCCACAATATCAGGAAATACGGCATTGGCCCCAGAAGCACGGTGGACGATTATTGCTATGGCGGGGACGCCGGTATGGTGATGATGGTCGAGCCTGTGTTCCGGATGATAAATGAACTGAAAGCCGAGCGCGACTATGATGAAATCATATACATGTCGCCTGACGGAGAGCAGCTTACGCAAGGTATATCCAATGAACTTTCGCTGAAAGGAAACATCATTATCCTCTGCGGTCATTACAAAGGCATTGACGAGAGGATTCGTGAACATCTCATTACCAGGGAGATATCTGTAGGGGATTACGTGGTCAGCGGCGGCGAAATACCGGCTGCGCTTCTTGCGGACTCCATAGTGCGCCTTATTCCTGGAGTGCTGACTGACGAAACATCGGCATTGAGCGACAGCTTCCAGGACGGCTTGGTTTCCCCGCCGATTTATACGCGCCCTGTGGAATTCAACGGATGGAAAGTTCCTGATGTGCTTCTCTGCGGCAATCCTAAACTGATTCAGGATTGGCAGATGCAACAGGCGCTGGAACGAACAAAAAAGCTGCGTCCTTACCTTCTGGATGACAAAAACGCAAAATAAAACGAAATATTTTAACATTTTGTTTGCAGATTAAAAAAATCACGCTAAATTTGCATTGTTTTAATAAAACGTTAAAGTGATTTTTTTAAATCGTTAGCCGGGAGGCTATAACCATACAAATAATTACACCAATAGGATTAGTCCTTATACAGTAGACTATATTCTTTAAACGAAGTAACACACTCTAATAATTTACGGTAAAGGTCGGCGTGACGCCGACCTTTATTGCTGAAATATCCGTACTTTTAGTTAATTTTGTTGCGATGAAAATTGGAGGAAAATACATTGACTCTGGCCCCTTCGTCCTGATGTTTCTGGGAGCGCTCAGCGCTTTCGGCCCTTTCGTCATGGACATGTATATTCCGGTCCTTCCGGCGATGGAGGATTGGTTCGGCTGTTCCACCTCGCTGGTCCAGCTCGGCCTTACCACCGGACTCATCGGACTCGCTGCAGGACAACTGATTTTCGGACCCCTGAGCGACAGGTACGGACGCCGCAAGCCGCTTATCTGTGCAATGCTGCTTTTTATAATCTCCACGGCCGGCTGCATCTTCTCCGCCGACGTCCACCAGTTTATCGTAATGCGTCTGTTTCAGGGACTTGCGGGATCAGGAGGCGTGGTCCTTTCACGTAGCATTGCAGCAGACAAATACCAGGGAAAGCAGCTTACGAAGATGATGTCCATGGTCGCAGCCGTAAATGGCATCGCCACCGTGGCGGCGCCTATCGTAGGCGGATTCATCGCATTGCTGGGCGGCTGGAGAGCCATTTTCTGGAGCCTTATTATCCTGGCTTTCATCCTGCTCATCGGGGCGGTCCGCATGCACGAATGCCTGTCGTTCAAGAACCTCAGCATGTATCGCAAGTCCTCGTTCGGTGCCATCTCGGAAGGCTTTATGGATGTGCTCCGTAACCGGAAATTCCTGCGTTATGTGCTGATATACATGTTCTCGATGGGCGTGCTCTTCACCAATATCGCATCGGCGCCGTTCATCATGCAGGAATACTATGGACTTACCTCGTTGCACTTCAGTATCGTCTTCGGTTTCAATGCATTGACCTTCGCGATAGCCTCTGCTGTCATACCTCGGTTCAGGACCCGCGACAGGGCAATTTCCTTCGGTACAGTCGGGCTTGTGGTGCTGTCCGTATTGACAATGCTGGCGTTCCTTTTCAAGCCGGGATTCTGGGTTTATGAAGCATTGATATTCATACTCTCGCTCATGGTGGGCATGGTTTCTACGGCCTCCAACGTCTCGGCAATGGATTCGGGCCGTGACAGTGCCGGTGTCGCTTCCGCCATTCTCGGGGCGATCGGCAATGCCTTCGGCGGCATAATCCCGGCAATCGTCGCCTCTGGCGAAATGTTGTTCATGACAGGGTCAATGTTTTTGCTCTGTTCCCTCCTCACCGCCGCCTGCGTTTTCGCCAACCTTTTTAAGAAACTGAAGAAGATAAATAGAACTTGATATATTTAGAGCCGATAGGCGAAGGTAAGTCCCTCTCCCGAGGAGAGGGATTTAGGGAGAGGGTAACGAAAATAGAAGCGCGTTGGGCTGCTCGCGTATTGAAGGTGTTTTATAATGAACGAATGTTGAATTATTAGAGAACTGTATAATTAGAAGTAAGATGGAATTATATGAATATGCAAGACCGGATCTGATGTCCGGAAAAAAGATATTGTATTTGCATGGATTTGCTTCGAGCGGGCAGAACGGCACCGTGAAAGCAATGGGGACATTGTTGCCGAATGCGCAGATAATCGCCCCGGACCTTCCGGTCGACCCGCACGAAACAATGCAGATGCTCCAGGAACTTTGCGCGAAGGAGAAACCGGATCTGATTGTCGGAGCCTCCATGGGCGCCATGTATGCGGAACAGCTCCGCGGATTCTGGCGCATATTGGTCAATCCTGCATTCATGCTGGCTGATACATTGCTGAAAAACAATGGATTGGGACGTCAGGAATTCCACAATCCGCGCCGCGACGGCCAGACATCCTTCCTGGTCAACAAGGGACTTCTGGAGGCATTCCGCGAAGTCTCGTCACATAAATTCGAAGGACTTCCGGACAATGTGGATGACCCGGACCGCTTCGGCGACTGCAACGCTGAACAAGAACTTGTCTATGGCATGTTCGGCGTTCACGATGAGCTGGTTACAGGGACATTCGAACTCTTCTCGAAACACTATCCGAATGCCATCCATTTCGAGGGGACCCACTACATGGACGACAGCGTTTTCCTTAAATCCGTGCTTCCTGTCATTGAAAGAATCGACGACATTCAGGAAAAACGCAGCAAGCCGGTAATGCTCATATCATTGACAGACACATTGCTGGATATGAAGAACGGCGAAGCCCACGGATTGTCCGTAGAAGACATGGAACCTTACGGAAGCGCAGTCAAGGCATTTGCAGCACTGTCCCGTCACTATACACCTTACGTATTGATATCCACCTCTTTCAATGAACCGGAACGTCTGCCTGCATTGTACCGGTGGGTGGAAAAGAAACTTGGTGTGCCGGCATGGAACAGAATCATTGTCACGAACAGAAAGGATATGGTTCTCGGCGACTATCTCATTGACCGTTATCCTGAAAGGCTTGCGACAGAGGACTTTATGGGTACCGTCCTGCATTTCGGCGAGGAACCGTTCAAGACGTGGGAAGAGGTACTTACCTATTTTGAACGACTTGGCGGTCAGTAATATTTAGCCTAGTGAGAAGAATATGGAAATAATCATTGGAATAATTTGTGCTGCGGCAGCGGCTGCCGTGGCATGGTTTGTCTGTGCGAAATCGATGGGCGCGGAGAAGGCTCGTCTGGAGTCGCTTCTGGCATCGGAGAAGGAAAATTCTGCGAAGATGCATGCGGCCGACAAGGAACGTTATGAGATGATGCTGAAGGCGTCTGCGGACAGCTATGAATCGCGGTTGGCAGCAGCGGACAATAATCTGCTGGAAGTCAGAAAGAGCTATGATTCAATGCTTTCCGAAATCAAGAAAAGTCATGAAAAGGCATTGGCACAGCAGGTGGAAGCCATCAAGACGGAGATGACTGCGCAGACCGAGGCTGTGCTGAAGGCGCGTGAAGAAGAACTTGGAAAGAAAGCGGAAGAGACATTCAAGAACATCACGGGGACCCTGGGCAAGGACCTGGAGGAGATGAAAAAGTCCTTCAATGAGAACAAAAAGGCGCAGACCGAGTCTTCCGCATCGCTGAAAGAACATCTGGAAAACGCCGTGAAGAACCTGAAGGAACGCACCGAAGATATTGGAAACAAGGCAGATAACCTCGCGGATGCATTGAGAGGAAAGAATAAGATGCAAGGCTGTTTCGGAGAGATGCTTCTGGAAAATCTGCTTGTCAAGGAAGGCTTCACCAACGGCGTCGACTATGACAGGGAATCCACGCTCAGGGATGAGTCGGGAATGGTCATACCGAATGAGGACAGCGGCAAACGTATGAGACCTGATGTGATAATCCATTTCCCGGACAATACCGATGTCATCGTGGACTCCAAGGTGGACCTGAAGGCCTTTTCGGACTGGTCGGACAAGACTAAAAGTAAAGAGGAACGTGATGCTGCCGCGCAACTTAACTTGAAGGCAATCAAGGGCCAGATAGATAATCTGTCCAAGAAGGATTATAGCAGTTATATCGCTTCGGGCAGGAAAAGTCTTGACTATGTGCTGATGTATGTCCCTATTTACGGAGCGCTGCAGCTGGCCAAGAGCCTTGACGATAATATCTGGCGTGAAGCGTTCAAGAAGAATGTCCTGATAACGACCGAGGAGACATTGGTGCCGTTCATCCGCATGATACGTACGGCTTGGTGCAATGTGGAACAGGTCCGTAACCAGCAGAATATCATCAAGGCGGCTGAGGAGATGATCGCCCGTGTGCATGACTTGTCGACCAATTATGCCAAACTTGGAAAGAAGCTGGAGGAAGTGCACAATGTTTATGACGCATGTGACAAAAAACTCAAGGACAGCGGCCAGAGCATCATCGTTTCAGCGAACAAGGTGATTTCCTACGGAGTGAAGCCACGTGCCGGCAAGGATAAATTTCCGGCGCTATACGGACACGAAGAATCCGACGCGGACAATGCCTCCGACAAGGATGAACAATAAAGACAGCGGGCTGACCATTGATTTGGTCGGCCCGCTTGACGATGAGCTATATTAATTCAATTCTATTCTGCCTTGCGTTCCTTGTTTCTTGTAAGTTTTTCCTTCATTGCGTCAACACAATCATTGACAGCCTCTTCGAAAGTTCTTGCACTTCTCTCGATTACCTGCGAACCGCCTGGAACATGAATCTGAAGTTTTACATTCTTATTCTCCGGCTTCTCCATCAGTGAGAGAACAACCTCTACATCAGTAATTGCCTCATCGAAACGACTGAGCTTGGAAACTTTCTTTTCAACGAAATCCAGCAGTTTCTGGTCAGCATTGAATTTGAGTGATTGTACTCTAATCTCCATTTTTACCTCCTCTTTTAGCCCTTGGATGGGTATTAGTATAAACTTTCTTCAGCTTCTCGATAGTGTTGTGAGTGTAGACCTGTGTCGCCGCAAGTGACGAGTGCCCGAGCAGTTCCTTTATCGAATAAAGATCCGAGCCGTCGTTCAACAGCTCTGTCGCCAATGTGTGCCTCAGCACATGCGGCGATTTCCTGCCGGTAATTCCGTCCACCTGCCCCAACTCGCGTTTGACCGCCCTGTCCACGAAAACCGGATACAATGCTGTTCCGTTCAATGTTATCAGGAGTGGTTCGCGTGAGGTGCGCTCTCTCCCTACTATCGCTTCCGCTGCTTTCAAATATAATGAAATTTCTTTAGAAAGTATCGCTGTCATCGGTATTTCTCGCATTTTATCACCCTTTCCCGTTACATTTATTACGGAGCGTCCGGAGTCAATATCCCCGATTTTAAGGGAAATCAATTCTGCTCGTCTTATGCCGGTCTCGAATAAAATGCTGATAATCATGCGCCTCAGCCGCTTTTCGTATAGCTCGGCAGCAAGTTTCCATGTGCCGGATGAATGGGGTGTGCCGTCGAGGAGTGCCGATGCGGAATTTTTCAGCACTTCGAGCGATTCCATGTCCGCAGACGGCGCGCTGGTGTCGAAATATTCCTCCATGGAATCCTTGCGGAAGAAAACAGGCAGTCTTTTGCTGCATTTCGGTCGGCTGACCAGTTTGACCGGATTTGATTTCAGGCGGCCTTGCCCCATCATCCAGCGGCAGAAACTGCTGAGGACCGAAAGGTGCTGGCTTACAGTCCTTTCGTTCAATTTCCTTGTCTCGCTCAGATAAAACTCATAGTCCCTTATAGTGTTGACCGTGAGTCTGGTTTCAATGTCGGTCACGCATGAACCGTCATCTTCTGATATAAACCCGACAAATTCCTTGAGGACATCGGAATAGATTGTGCATGTCCTTGGGGAATAGCGCTTTACGCCTGATATATATGCCAGAAAATCGTCGGTAAGCATGATTATTTTACTGCTTTGAGCCCCATTTCTTCTGCTTTCACTCTCATGAGTTTGTCGGCGTCCTCGAAAGTGTTGTCAATGATGCCGTCCAGGATGGCGTTCTTCACATATTCCTTCAATTCTCCGATTTCCTTGCAAGGCGGGATATTGTAGACATCCATCACATATTCGCCGGTAATCGGATTCTTGAAATTCCTTATCTGGTCCTTTGCCTCTACTTCCACAAGTTTTTCACGCACCAGTTCGAAATTCTTCTTGATCCGCTCGACTTTAGCCGGATTCTTGGATGTTATGTCTGCATTGCACAGAAGCATGAGGTTCTGAATCTCATTGCCCGCATCGAACAGCAGCCTTCTTACTGCGGAATCCGTAACCTCTTCATCTACAAGTGCTACAGGTCTGTGATGCAGGGCGACCAGCTTCTGGACGTATTTCATTTTCTCGTTCAGAGGCATTTTCATCTGCTGGAAAATCTTCGGCACCATCCTCGAACCGATTGTCTCGTGCCCATGGAAAGTCCACCCGACATTAGGGTCGTAGCGCTTGCTTGCCGGCTTGCCGATATCGTGCAGCAATGCCGCCCATCTCAGCCAGAGGCAAGGCGCCGTCCTCACCGATTCCGTGAATCCGTCCCCGTTTTCCACCGGAGTATAATCCATGAGAGAGCCTGCGGCAATGCCGGCGGCTTCATCTCTAGCCACGTTGTCCACTACCTGGAGAGTATGCGAGAAATTATCTTTGTGGCCGCGTCCGTCCACGGTTTCCACGCCCTTCAGTTTTCCCAGCTGGGGCAATACATATTCCAGAAGTCCGGTCTCGTCCATAAGCTTGAAAGCCATTGACGGTCTTGGACATAGAAGCATCTTGTTCAGTTCTTCGGCAATGCGCTCCTTGGAAAGTATTGACATCCTGTCCTTCATCCTCCGCATTGCGTCGAGCGACTCCTGTACGATCTTGAATTCCACTTCCGGAGTGCTGAGCTTGGTCGCGAAGCGGATTGCCCTGAGCATTCGAAGCGGGTCGTCGCTGTATGTGGTGTCCGGCTCCAGAGGAGTGCGGATGATGCCTGCTGCCAAGTCCCTGATCCCTCCGAACGGATCTACCAATGCGCCGAAGTCCTCTTTCTGCAGGCTGAATGCCATTGCGTTGATAGTGAAGTCCCTACGCTTCTGGTCATCCTCCAGTGTCCCGTCTTCCACAATCGGTTTTCTGGACTCGCGGTGGTAGGATTCCTTCCTCGCGCCTACGAATTCCACCTCTGTTCCATGGTACTTCAGCATTGCCGTGCCGAAATTCTTGAAAACGGAAACGCGGCAGCCGTGGTGCTCCTTGGCCTTTATGTAATCTGCGACTGCCGTGGCGAGTGCGATTCCGCTGCCCTCCACCACGATGTCGATGTCATCGGTTTTCCTTCCCAGGAAGCAGTCTCTTACGAAACCGCCTATCACAAAGGCTCTTACGCCGATGCTCTCCGCCACTTCCGAAACTATCCCGAATACGGGGTTCTCCAAATATCCTTTTGTCAGGGTCATGTTATTCTTAAATTATACGTCCTGGGTTATTCAAGTCCCAGCATCTGCATATATGTAGGTGCTTCCTTCAAAAAGCTGATGCTGCCGTCTTCCAGCCTCTCGCAAAATATCGTCCGGTTACCGTTCGTCAATGCCAAATATTTGACGTCCAATACCATATCGTATCTCAATGCCTGTTCCAGAACTTCTTTCGTGAGTTCCACGTCAGGGCGTTTGCATTCCACTATCATCATCGGTCCGGGCCGGCGGTCATATACCACGATGTCCGCCCTGAATTCTTTTTTCAATGCGCCTTCACCGAATTTCATCCCGACTTCGCTCATCATCATGTGAAGCGGAACCTGCATCCTGTCTTTCAGGACTGTGATGAACCATTGGCGCACCCTTTCTTCGGGCGTCAGCGGAACATTTTTTCGTCTCAACGGGTCCCAGACCATATTTTCTGCCATGTAATACGCATTTTAGTATGCAAAGATACTCAAAATGACTCCTTATTTAATTTAATTCAGGCTAATTTTATTAAATTTGTCCGGATTTAAGAACTTTAATCAGTATGAACAAGACGGGAGAGTACAGATTCACGATTATCGTGCCTGTGTACAATGAAACTGACAATATATACGCATTGGAAAAAGCTCTGAATGAATTCATTCCGAAAAGCCGCTACAAGACGTGTGCGCTTTTTGTCAATGATGGTTCATCTGACGGCAGCCTGGACCGCATTCAGGAAGTCTGCTCACGCAGCAAGGACCTGTATTATATCAGTTTCGTGAAAAATGCCGGATTGAGCGCAGCCATCAAAGCCGGTTTCGACTACGCATGCTCTGATTTCGTGGGTTATATGGATGCCGATTTGCAGACTACACCGGAGGATTTCAATCTTCTGCTGGAAGGCATTGAGGAAAAGAGCATGATGATAGGCATCCGCGCGAACCGTAAGGATACCTTCTTCAAGAGAATACAGTCCAAGATTGCCAATGGCTTCAGGAAAATGATGACTCACGACGGGGCCACAGATACGGGTTGCCCGCTCAAGGTTCTTCATACCGATGTAGCCAAACGGATCCCGATGTTCAAGGGAATGCACCGTTTCCTGCCTGCGCTTGTGCTGCTTCAGGACGGCTGTTCATATGGGCAGGTGCCTGTAAGGCATTTCCCGAGGGTGGCCGGCAAGTCCAAATATCATCTGTGGAACCGCCTCTGGGGCCCGTTTGCCGATTGTTTCGCATATAGGTGGATGCGTCCGCGCTATATAAATTACAAGGTAGGGGAGAACAACGTAGAATAGCGCGCTATGGTAGACATTCACGATTTGCCTAAGGCTGTGATATTGACACTCGGCTTCACCGCGCAGATATTCTTCTCGCTCAGGACATTGTTCCAATGGTGGAAGTCCGAGAAAGCGAAAAAGGTGGTTTCGCCGTCTGCGTATTGGGTGCTCAGCGTCATCGGCTCATACCTGTTTTTCATTTACGGTCTGCTCCGTGATGACTTCTCCATCGTACTCGGCCAGCTGATATCCTATTATATATATCTGTGGAATCTCAATGCGAAGGGGGTATGGAAGCGTCTGGGGCTCATTTTGCAATCCGTCCTTCTGGCGACACCGGTGGTGGCTGTGCTCCTGATGCTACAGAACGCACAGGTCTATTTCCAGAGTTTCTTCCAGAATGAAGATATTCCGTTGGGACTGGTCATTTTCGGTTCCGCGGGACAGGTGATTTTCACGTTAAGATTCGTGTATCAATACATTTACTCCAAATATAAGCATCAATCCACACTGCCGATGGGCTTCTGGGCCATCAGCTTGTTCGGTTCAAGCGTGATTATCGCGTACGGAATCTTCCGGCTGGACCCGGTGCTGATTCTCGGCCAGTCATTCGGTTTTGTGGCTTATATCAGGAATCTAGTCATAGGATTTAAAGAAAGGAAGACCAATGCCGTCGAACCTGAAAACTAATTTTTTGACCAGGCATCCGCTGATGGCGGTGTTCCTGTTCACCTTCATCTGTCTGCTTCCTGCAATGTTGATGAGGGATTTCACGCCTTCCAATGAACTGAGGTATCTCAGCATTGCCGATGAAGCAATAGCCAACGGCAATATATTCGCGTTCTATAACCATGGTCTGCCATACGCGGACAAACCGCCTCTATATCTATGGATTGTGGCATTGTGCAAACTCTTTTTCGGACAGCATAGCGTATTGGCATTGAGCATATTCTCATTGATACCGGCCTTTGTGATCGTGTGGCTGATGGACAAGTGGGTGATGTCCGATGCGTCTTCGTCCGACCGTATGGCTATGGCTATGATGCTGATTACCAGTGTGATGTTCCTTGGAACGGCGGTCGTGTTGCGTATGGATATGCTGATGTGCATGTTCATTGTACTGGCGATGTTTACATTTTGGAGAATGTACGAGCTGCGGCTCGACGGCGAACCGGAGGGTGAAGATGCCGTGGTTTACCGTAAGTGCAGCTGGCTTCTTCCGATTTGGATTTTCCTGGCATTGTTTACGAAAGGTCCTGTGGGACTGCTGGTTCCGCCGGTATCCATAGCTGTTTTCCTGCTGGTGAAGCGGAAACCGCGTGACATCGGAAGGTATCTCGGCTGGAAAACCTGGGGCGTGATTGCCGGTCTCTGCGCGGTTTGGTTTACCGGTGTCTTTCTCGACGGGGGAGTCAGCTATCTGGACAATCTCCTGTTCAAGCAGACCGTTGGAAGAGCTGTCAATGCTTTCACGCATAGCAAACCGTTCTGGTTCTATGCTGTCGCAATTCTTTGGTGCATAGCGCCTTATACATTGTTGCTGATAGGCTCGCTCATATTGTCGGCCTGGCCTCGCAGGAAGAATGCGGAAGCCGGTTCCATTTCTGCCGAGGCTGTGAAATCTGACAAAGAGATGCTTTTCCTTTGCGTGATCGCGTCTACTTTCGTGATGCTTTCTTCCTTCAGTTCCAAACTTCCGGTTTACCTGGTTCCGATGTTCCCTTTCATCGTGTATCTGTTTCCGATGGCGGTCAACCGATGCGGATGCAGGCGCTGGGCAGCATGGGCTATCGGGATTCCTGCAGCCATATTCGCACTGGTCGGAATTGTCGCCTGCCTTGTACTGCTCGGCGTCATCAATGTCGAACCGCTGGATGCGACCTGGAAGGAATATCCGTTTGCTTTCGATCCGCCGGTGAAAATCGCGGCCGTTCTGCTGACAGCGGGAAATTTGTTGGCATTGTGGTTTCTGGTGCGCAGAAAGGTTTGGAATCTTCCTGTATTTCTGGTGGGGTCCTCATTGCTGCTGACGGTTTATGCCGCTTCAGGAGTGCTTGCCAAAGTGAATCCGTATTTCGGTTACAGGGAAATCTGCAAGGAAGTGCCGACGGGAACGGATGTGGTGACATTGTGCCTGCACAGACCTGAAAATATTGATGTTTATGTGGGAAGGCAGATAAAGGACTATGGCAAGGATGTGGAAGCGTTCATGAAAACCGCTTCGGATACGACCAATACCCGCCCTATGTCGCTGATTACCACTTATAAGTGCTTGGAGGCGAATCCTCAGCTAAGGGAACTTTTGTATAGCTCCGGACCTGTTGCGAGTGTCGGTCCGTATTGCGTCGGAACTATAGGAAAACATAAAAAATAGGCATTGTAGCGATTTTATTGCCGGAAAATTTTGGATTATAAAAAATAATGCCTACTTTTGCATTCCCCAAACGATGGTGCTTTGGCCGAGCGGTTAGGCACAGGTCTGCAAAACCTGCTACAGCGGTTCGATTCCGCTAGGCACCTCAAAGAATGCCTCTGGAGTTTCTCCAGGGGCATTTATTATATAAAATTGATACTGAACTTGGGCTCAACGTAAAATCGGGCTCAACGTAAAAACCCGGTTGATTTGCATTTCATAGCACGTCCGAGGTACAAAGAAACTGTTGGCGTAGCCTGCGGACTGGCAGACGTGACCGCGTCCCGACGGAAGTCTTATAACACGTTTTTCATCGCCAGGGGGGACCAATTTCACGCACGAGCGCCCTTGTTCTGTCTGCCAGGCCACGCTTTTTACTTGCCCGCTATTTTGGCAAACCGGTAGAATCCATCTTCCAATTGGACGAGAACGACTGAGAATTACTCTACGATTCAACCGAACAAGCCCTGGCAATTCTTAAAGATCGTCGGGACCTATGCTATACCGGTAAATTGGAATTTAGTTTTTTGAGTTTAGAAGGAATAAGGTTTACTGTTGTAAGTTCCTCGTCTCTGTAGAAGTTCAAGATACATTTACCGCCCGATGTTAGATGTCCCCAGTATAGAATCCTTGAGTCATAGTCACCTTCATTTAGGACGAAGATCTTCTCTGCTTCATTCAGATATGCCTTATAAGTGATGCGAGTTACAGCGAATAAATCCTTTACTCCTCCTACAACGACACATTCTGACCTGTCGTCAGAAAACTCTAATGAGATAACGCCAACATGCGGTTCCTTCTCCCCAGTATCGTTATTGGTCATTGTAATGTCATATTCACCGCTCCACATATTATAGAGCCAATGTGATTGTTCCTGCTTCTCGCAAGAGCAGAGGCAGATTATCGTTGCCAGAATTGTAAAGATTCTTTTCATAATGATGTTGAGTTGCAGTTTATAGATGCTAGAGATATATCAATTGTGACGTACAAATTTCGATTTAACGGCCTAAAGGTAAGCATTTTTCCTCATCCGGCATCTTTGACTTGTAGTCGGATTATTTCTTTACATAGGCTGTGGCCCTGCCGATGCCGGTTTTCCCGATGTATCCGGCGGCAAGGAGGTCTGCCAGGGTGCGCTCGATGGTGGTGAGGCTGATGTCCGGGCAGGCCTGGGAGATATCCTTCTTGGTAATCTTGCCCGGAGTGCGCTCAATGATGGCCTTGATCCGCTCCGGTTTGGACACCTTACGATAGCGTAGGTGCTCCACGCGGTCTTCAAACTCGTTGTAAGCTTTGACCACGACCCCCAGCATATACTTGAGGAAGGGAAGATAATTGTTCCCGTCTTCGTGCCAATTCTGGGAACTGGCCTGGAGAGCCTCGTAGTAGGAGTCCTTGCTCTTCCCGATGAGCATCTCGATACTGATGTACTTGCCCACGATGAATCCTGCGCGGTACAGGAGCAGGAGTGTCAGGAGGCGGCTCATACGGCCGTTACCGTCATTGAAGGGGTGGATGCAGAGGAAGTCCAGGATGAATATCGGCATCAGAAGAAGCGGATCGTGGGTGCCAGCCTCGATGGCCTCGTTGTATCTGGTGCAGAGGTTCAGCATGGCATCTGCCGTTTGAAAGGCCGGGACCGGACGGAAGCGGACGGTTTCAGTGCCGTCTGCGTGTTTTTCCGCAATGATGTTGTCGGAGTTCTTGTAAGTGCCACCCACGGCGCTGCTGCTGAAGGAATAGAGATCTCGGTGCAGCTGAAGGATGTTATTAGGTCGCGGAGCTATGTACTCGTAGGACTCGTGGATGGTTGCCAGCACGTCACGATAGCCGGAGATTTCCTCTTCATTGCGGTTACGGGGTTTCACTTTTTCCTGGACGATGGCCTTCAGGCGTTCGTCAGTTGTATAGATGCCCTCGATGCGGTTGGATGCGTCGGTACTCTGGATCTTGGCGACCTCCAGTAAAGCTATGAGGACATCCGGCTCTGCTTCGATGAAGAGTTCCTGACGTCCCCGACACTCGTGGATCCGGGTCAGCAGGGCAACGACCTCCGGAGTGAGGAGAGCTTTCGGGCGGTTTATGAAATCAAATTCGTGCATAGCGCGTTCTGTTTACTGGGCAAATATAGTGTTTTTCTGCCTCAAAAACGAATTATCTGCATCAAATTTAACAAAATGATGCAGATAACAACCCGAATGAGGCAGATTACTTGAAGTAATCGTATCTGTCGATATCCAGAACAGCCAAAAATGTTGAGAAAGGAGAAAAGTCCCCCGGAAAGAATTGATGTTGTCAGATTAAAGTTGTATCTTCGCCGATTCAGAATTCGCTTATATAGTTGATTTGGCAGGCTATAGGTCTGCGGAATTTAGGGTTTCTATGTTAAAGGTAAATTTTATGAAGACCAAGCTTGACTTCCATCCGAAATTTTTCTCTTGCATCCGAAATTACAGCAAGGCCACGTTCATGTCAGACCTTATGGCGGGAACCATTGTCGGTATCGTGGCACTTCCGCTGGCGATTGCATTCGCCATTGCCTCCGGCGTATCTCCGGAGAAGGGTATCGTGACCGCAATCATTGCCGGATTCATTGTCTCATTCCTGGGAGGAAGCAAGGTTCAGATCGGCGGCCCTACCGGAGCATTCATCGTCATTGTCTATGGCGTGATCCAGCAGTATGGCATCGGCGGACTTACGGTTGCGACCATCATTGCCGGCGTGCTGCTGATTCTGCTCGGCGTATTCAAGCTCGGAACTGTCATCAAATTCATTCCTTATCCTGTGGTAGTCGGATTTACCAGCGGTATTGCCGTGACGATTTTCACGACGCAGATGGCGGATGTGTTCGGCCTCAGCTTTGGCGGAGAGACCGTTCCTGGTGACTTCATCGGCAAATGGATGCTGTATTTCAGGCATCTGGACACGATAAACTGGTGGGATGCCGGCGTGAGCATCCTCAGCGTGCTGATCATCATGCTTGTCCCGAAATTCTCCCGCAGGATTCCGGGGTCTCTTGTGGCCATAATCCTCGTTACAGCAGGTGTTTATGCACTTAAAACATGTCTCGGTATAGAAGGCATTGACACTATCGGGGACAGATTCACGATTGCATCGCAATTGCCGAAGGCGGAGATGCCGGCGCTGGATTGGGAGGCGGTGAAGAACCTTTTCCCGATTGCCGTGACCATTGCGGCCCTCGGAGCCATCGAGTCGCTTCTTTCCGCGACCGTGGCTGACGGTATGATCAGCGACCACCATAATTCCAACACGGAACTGATTGCGCTGGGTGTCGCCAATATGGTTACCCCGATTTTCGGCGGTATTCCTGCGACGGGAGCCATTGCGCGCACCATGACCAATATCAACAATGGCGGCCGTACGCCTGTAGCCGGTATGATCCACGCTGGTGTCTTGCTGCTTATCTTGTTGTTCATCATGCCTTTGGCGCAATATATCCCTATGGCTTGCCTCGCCGGCGTGCTGGTGGTCGTGTCATATAACATGAGTGGCTGGAGAACATTCAGGGCATTGCTGAAAAATCCGAAATCGGATGTCACGGTGTTGCTCATAACTTTCTTCCTGACAGTGATTTTCGACCTGACTGTGGCTATTGCAGTGGGTATGATGCTGGCATGTGTGCTCTTCATGCGCCGTGTCATGGAGACAACGGAAATCTCAGCTGTCAAGAATGAAATCAAGGTGCAGGACGAGTCTGGCATCCATACGTATGATGAAGGTCTGACTATCCCTAAGGGCGTGGAGGTTTATGAAATCAACGGTCCGTATTTCTTCGGTGTAGCTACCCAGTTCGAGGAGCTGATGTCCGAGTTCCGTGACCGTTCCAAGGTACGTATCATCCGTATGCGCAAGGTGCCGTTCATCGATTCGACCGGAATCCATAACCTTTCGAACCTCTGCGAAATGAGTCAGAAGAACAATATAACTGTCGTCCTTTCAGGTGTCAATCCCAAGGTTCACGCCGCACTCCAAAAAGCAGGCTTCTACCACCTTCTCGGCGAGAAGAACATCTGTCCGAACATCAATGTCGCCCTGGAGCGTGCCAATGAGGTTCTGTCCGCCTAGAAGCACTCGCGCATTATCTCGGTGATGTTGCGCGGCTTGCCCATGGTGTAGAAATGTACGGCTGGAACTCCGTGGGCGAGGAGATCCTTGCACTGGGCAGTGCACCATTGGGTTCCGATGCGGTAGACTTCTTCCTTGTCGTCTCCGGCTGTGGCGATAGCTTCGGTAAGTTCTTTCGGAATATCCAAAGAAAAAGACTGAGGCAGAAGAGCCACCTGGCGGGCTGTAGAAATCGGTTTCAGGCCCGGAATGATCGGGACATTGATACCGGCTTTCCTGCACAGGTCGACGAAACGGTAGAAAACCTTGTTGTCGAAAAACATCTGTGTAATAATGTAATCCGCGCCCGCATCGACCTTGCGCTTCAGATTTTCAATGTCCGTTTCAATGTTGGCGCACTCGAAATGCTTTTCCGGATAACCGCCGACACCTATGCAGAATGATTCACCTGTTTGCTCATCGAAACGCCTGATGGCCTCGACCAGTTCGTTGGCGTGGGCGTAACCTTCCGGATGCGGAACGAATCTCTTTTCTCCGGTGACAGAATCTCCGCGGAGAGCCATTATGTTGCTGATTCCCAGGAATCTATAGCTGTAAAGATCGCTTTCCAGTTCCTCGGCAGATGCCCCGCCGCAGATTACATGCGGAACGACATTGACATCGAATTCTGATATAATGGCAGCGCAGACGGCTACTTCGCTGATACGGTTCCTCACCAGATGGCGGGAATATGTTCCGTTGGCCTCTTTTCTGAAGGCGTATTCGTCCCTGTGGCAGGTTACGTTGATATATTTCGGAGCGAATTCCATGAAACTGCGGATGGTTCCGAGCAGTTCGTCCTTGCTCATGCCGTTAAGTGGCGGAACGATTTCTATCGAAGGGAAAGGTCTCTTGCTTTCGTTAAGTATCTCTGTGATTTTCATTGTATTACGTCTTTGTCTATGAATTAAAGAAGGTGTCCCAGGAACTGCCGAGCCTGCTGCTCTGTCATGCCACGCCTTGAAGCATATTTATCGAACTGTTCCTTGCTGATATGGCGGATCTCCGGATATGTCGCATCCGGGTGGAAAAAAATGAAACCGCAGATGGATGCGTCAGGAATCATTGCGAAGCTCTCCGTAAGCCGGATGCCCAGCTTTCCGCTTTCCGGCAAGATGTCCAGTATATCTTTCTTCAATGTATGGTCCGGACAGCTTGCATAACCGGCTGCCGGCTTGACAATCCGCACTTTTCTTCCGCTGCCGCAATGCATCCGTTCCTTCAGGAAATCATCCAGCCAAAGCGATGCGGCTTCCGCCAAGGTTACCCTTACGGCCCTGTCCATCATGCTGTTATAATCTTTTGTGGCGGTCTCCGGCAGTTGGGAGGTAATGTCTTCTCCCGAGGCTCTTCCATAAACTCTTCTGGCGAAAAAGTCCGGCAGTCCAGCCTGGCAGCCGCAGGTGCATGCCGGGCCATGGTTGGTGACCACGCTTATGGCAAATGCGCCCATCGGTCCGTCATGTCCGGATGGGACGAAATCAGCAAGAGACAATCTGCTTCCTCCATGCGCATCGATATTCTCCTGGCGCAGCATCGGGAATCTCGTGCTTTCACCGCTTATGACAATGTCGTTGCCCTCGCGTCGTGCATTCATGATTCTCTCTGACAATCTGATGATTACCTCATGCCTGGTCTTGAATCTCTCCAGCACCGCCTTGCCGTCTTTTACGGTTCTCTCTATTATCGGATCGTCCGGCAGGTCCCCGCCGTATTTTATGCCCCAAATCGCCAGGAACATTCTCCAGTCGAAGTAGGGAAGTATTTCATCTATAGAGAGTTCCATGGCCGGAATGTCGCAGAACGAATATTCTTCAGGTGTGAGATACGAGTCTTCGGAGAATGCCGCTTCCGGCACATCGCTTTCCTGCATCGTGCGTTTCGCCATCATGCTTTCATACATGGCCTGCTGCTTTTTCTGCGCCTCGTGCTCTGCTGCCTCGAATTTTTCCCTGTCCATCATGCAGCGTTTCGCCATCACCGCGCTTGAAGACGCGTCCTGCGCATAGAAAACATGCTGATACAGAGGGGCCAGCTTGACGGCAGTGTGCAATGCGGATGTGGTCGCGCCGCCGATGAACAGAGGAGTATCCATACCTCGTCTGGTCATTTCCCGGCACAATTCCTCCATCTGGTATAGCGACGGCGTAATCAGCCCGCTAGCCCCGATGATCGCGGCATTGTGCTTCTGCGCCTCATCCAGAATCCTCTCCTTGTCCACCATCACGCCCAGGTCAATGACTTCGAAACCATTGCAGCTCAGGACAATGCCGGTGATGTTCTTTCCTATGTCATGGACATCTCCCTTGACGGTAGCATTGATTATGACAGGTCTTGTGCCGGAATCATTGCCCTCGCCGGTCATGTACGGTTCGAGAACCGCGACAGCGTCCTTCATGATTTTGGCGGACTTCACGACTTGAGGGAGGAACATTTTGCCGTCGCCGAAGAGCTCACCGACTCGCTCCATTCCTGCCATCAGCGGCCCTTCGATGACTTTCACCGCAGAACCGTATTTATGGTAACACTCCAGCACGTCCGCCTCCAGTCCGGCGCCTCGTCCCTTTACGAGACATTCTTTAAGCCGCTCTTCCGGCGTACTGTTCTGGCTGTCAATGTTTTCCTGTGTGGGATTTGTGGTCGCGCCACCGTTTTTGTCTGCCTCTTTCGCTGCCATTATCTCCTGCGCCTTCGCGATAAGCCTCTCGGTCGCATCCGCATCCCTGTTCAGAATCACGTCCTCTGCCTTCTTCAGCAGATCTGGTTCAATGTCATCGTACACTTGCAGCATTCCCGGATTCACGATTCCCATGTCAAGTCCCGCATTGACTGCGTGATATAGGAAAATCGAATGCATCGCCTCGCGGACGGTGTTGTTCCCTCGGAATGCGAAAGACAGGTTCGAAATACCGCCGGAAGTATATGCTCCAGGCAGGTTCTGCTTTATCCACCTGACGGCTTCGATGAAGTCAATACCGTATTTGGCGTGTTCTTCGATTCCTGTCCCGACTGAAAGGACATTGACATCGAAAATAATGTCCTGCGGCGGGATATTCAGCTTTGTGGTCAGCAGTTTATATGCTCTCTCGCAAATCTCTATCTTCCTGCTGAACGTGGTAGCCTGGCCGGTTTCGTCGAATGCCATCACCACCATTGCCGCTCCCATCGCATGGATTTCCGCCGCCTTTTTCAGGAAAGCCTCTTCTCCTTCCTTGAGGCTGATGGAGTTCACAATGCACTTTCCCTGAGCGTTTTGCAGACCGGCGACAATGGTTTCCCAATGCGATGAGTCTATCATCAATGCAGCCTTTGCCACAGCCGGGTCGTTGGAAATATATCTCAAGAATTTCTCCATGCAGGAACGGCTGTCCAGCATGGCGTCATCCATATTTATGTCAATGATGCTCGCGCCGTTTTCTATCTGGTCGGCCGCAATCTGCAGTCCGGTCTCGTAGTCCCCGGCCGCGATGAGTTTCGCGAATTTGCGGGAGCCTGCCACATTCGTGCGCTCTCCGATGTTCGTGAAATTACTGTTTTTCAGGTCAATGCTTACCGGTTCCAATCCGCTCACTGTCAATGTCTTGTCAATGCCGGTGCCGGCGTCAGTCTTTCGTGGCCTGATACCTTTTATAGCTTCGCTTATAGCGGCAATGTGTGCCGGCGTGGTTCCGCAGCAGCCTCCGATGATATTGATGATTCCGGCCTCTGCCATCTTCCTGACTTGCAGCGCCATTTCCTCCGGAGTCTCGTCATAACCGCCCATTTCATTAGGCAGTCCGGCATTGGGATAGCAGATGACGGCGCATTCCGCAAACTCCGATACCTCCTTTACGAGAGGCATCAGGTCCTCCGCTCCAAGTGAGCAGTTGAGTCCGAAGGCCAGGAGAGGGTAGTGGCTTACTGAAGTATAGAACGCCCTTACGGTCTGTCCTGTCAATGTCCTGCCGCTTTTGTCATTGACTGAGACTGAGACGATTGCAGGGAAACTGCCGTCAGGCGAAATCTTTTCCAATGCGTACAATGCCGCTTTCGTGTTCAATGCGTCGAAGCAGGTTTCTATCTGGATGATGTCGGCACCGCCGTCAATGACTCCGCGTATCTGCTCGCCGTAAGCCTCGACCATGTCGGCGAAGCTGTACGGGCGCATGTCGGGGTGATTGATGTCCGGAGCCAGGCTCAATGATTTCGATGTCGGGCCAATGCTGGCAGCCACATGAATCCGTCGTCCGCCGGCGCTGTCCGCAGCCCTTCTCGCGATGGCCGCACCTTCGCGCGCCATGATGTAGGACAATGCTTCCGTTCCATATTCTTTTTGTGATATGCGGTTGGCACTGAATGTGTTGCATTCGATGATGTCTGCTCCGGCAGCTATGTATTCACGATGGATTTCTTCGATAATTTCCGGGTGCGTCAGGTTAAGGCACTCATTGTTGCCCTTCAGTTCGCGGCTGCTCTGTCTCAGAAATTCCAGTGCGTCCGCGGTGTCTGCATTTGTTTCCGGATAGTCTTTTTTCACGCCATTGTCGTGAAAATCAATTTCTTCCAGCCCGTATCGCTGAATCATAGTACCCATCGCCCCGTCCAGGACCAGAATCTTGTTTTCGAATATATTGTTGTCTGACATCTTGTTTCAATAAATTCATGCGCTGTTTTACGCACAAAACAACATTGTCCATTTGTTGAAGTTCTTGTCACAAAGATAGGAAAAATATCCAAAAGAAAAGGGAACTGCCCATGGTTTTGGACAGTTCCCGTATGAATGTATGTCCGGTATCGGCTATTTGAGTACGCCGAGTTCTTTGCCTACCTTGATGAATGCGGCGATACACTTGTCGAGCTGGCCCTTGTCATGCGCAGCGGAAATCTGGACACGGATTCTCGCCTGGTCCTTCGGAACGACAGGGTAGTAGAAACCTGTTACATAGATGCCTTCCTCCTGCATTTTCGCTGCGAAAACCTGTGAAAGCTTGGCGTCATAGAGCATCACGGCGCAGATTGCACTCTGTGTAGGCTTGATGTCGAATCCGGCAGCCATCATCTTGTCCCTGAAGTAGTTGACGTTCTCTACGAGCTTGTCGTGAAGTTCATTGCTTTCCTTCAGGATGCGGAACACTTCGAGGCTGGCGCCTATGATACATGGTGCCAATGAGTTGGAGAACAGGTAAGGACGGCTTCTCTGTCTGAGGAGGTCGATGATCTCCTTGCGGCCTGTGGTGAATCCGCCCATTGCTCCGCCGAATGCCTTTCCTAACGTTCCGGTATAAATGTCAACCTTTCCGTATGTGTTGGTGAGTTCGCTTACTCCGTGGCCTGTAGCGCCTACGACACCGGCTGAATGTGATTCGTCCACCATCACGAGGGCATCATATTTCTCTGCCAGTTCGCAGATCTTGTCGACAGGAGCCACGTTGCCGTCCATGGAGAATACGCCGTCAGTTACAATGATTCTGAATCTCTGTGCCTGGGCCTCCTGCAGACAACGCTCAAGATCAGCCATGTCAGCATTTGCATAGCGGTATCTCTTGGCTTTGCAGAGACGTACGCCGTCGATGATGGATGCGTGGTTCAATGTGTCAGAAATGATGGCATCTTCGTCAGTCAGGAGAGGTTCGAAAACACCGCCGTTCGCATCGAAGCAGGCCGCATAAAGAATGGTGTCTTCCGTATGGAAATATTCGCTGATGGCATTCTCAAGCTGTTTGTGGATGTCCTGTGTTCCGCAGATGAAACGTACAGATGCCATGCCGAATCCACGTTTCGCCATCATTGCCGCTGAAGCATTGACCAGTCTCGGGTCGTTGGCGAGTCCGAGATAGTTGTTGGCGCAGAAATTCAGTACCTCTTTACCGGCTACCTGGATGGAGGCTGACTGGGAACTCTCGATAAGGCGCTCCTCCTTGTAGAGGCCCGCCTCGCGGATCTCAGCGAGAGTCTTGCTGAGATGCTCTTTCATTTTTCCGTACATATATAAACGTTTTGTATTTCATTTGTGTCATAAAATTACGCAGAAATCACATAAAATCAAAGTATATTAAAAAGTTTTAACGATTTGTTATGATTTTCTTCGGAAATCATGAAAATCTAATTATTTTTGTGAACAAATTTATTAAAACAATAAGTCAAAGTACCGATATGAAGAACATTCTCATAATTGGAGCGACTGGACAGATAGGTTCCGAGCTCACTATGGAATTGCGTAAAAGATATGGAAATGACCATGTCGTGGCAGGTTACATTCATGGAAGCGAGCCTAAGGGTGAACTCAAGGAGTCAGGTCCGTCTGAAGTAGTGGACGTTACTGATGGCGAGATGATTGCCGCCGCAGTGAAGAAGTACCGCATTGACACGATTTACAATCTTGCGGCTCTCCTTTCCGTTGTTGCCGAGTCCAAGCCGAAGCTGGCATGGAAAATCGGTATTGACGGTTTGTGGAATGTTCTCGAAGTTGCTAGAGAGAACGGATGTGCAGTGTTCACACCTAGTTCCATCGGTTCCTTCGGTCTCAGCACTCCGCATGTCGGAACTCCTCAGGACACCATCCAGCGCCCTCGCACGATGTATGGCGTGACCAAGGTTACCACCGAGCTCCTCAGTGACTACTATTTTACAAAATATGGCGTGGATACCCGTGCGGTACGTTTCCCTGGCCTTATTTCCAATGTTACCCTTCCGGGCGGCGGAACTACCGACTATGCAGTGGATATTTACTATGCTGCTGTCCGTGGCGAGAAATTCGTCTGCCCTCTGAAGCCTGGTACATTGATGGATATGATGTATATGCCTGACGCGCTCAACGGCTCCATCAAACTTATGGAAGCTGATCCGTCAAGACTCATTCACCGTAATGCGTTCAATATCGCGTCAATGAGCTTCGCTCCGGAGACCATTTATGAGGCAATCCGCCGTGAGGTTCCGGGTTTCGAGATGGAGTATCAGCCGGATCCGCTGAAGCAGAGCATTGCAGACAGCTGGCCTGACAGCATGGACGACTCTTGCGCACGTCAGGAATGGGATTGGAAGCCTGAGTATGACCTTGAGTCAATGACCCGTGACATGCTTGCCAAACTCCGCGCACGTCTCCTGAAATAACATCGCAACTTCAAAGATCTCTTTATACCCGCCCCGTCGACATTCTAGATGTAGAGCAGCATAATCATTTGAGCTGTAATGACATGCAAGAACATCTCGACGGGGTAAACTGTTGCATAAGCTACAGAAGGCTCATCGTCCTCGACGGTACTGAGGGCGTAATTGAGCGCTATCGGGTTCGCCATTGCACCGCAGAGCATACCGATATTGGATGCATAGCTGGTCTTGCAGAATTTCGTGGCGATGAATCCCATGATCAGGACAGGGACTATTGCCATAAGGAAACTGAGCAGAATCCAGAGCAGTCCTTCCGGCTGGAATACCGTCTCGAAGAATCCCGGGCCGGCACTTAATCCCAGTCCGGCAAGGTAGATGGTGAGTCCCATCTGCCTGAGCATCAGGTTCGCACTTCGTGTAGTATATGTGGTAAGGTGCATGCGTGAACCATAGGCTCCCATGAGTATTCCTACGATTATCGGGCCGCCTGCGATACCGAGTTTGACCGGAATGCTCATTCCGGGTATGGCGAACGGTATGCTTCCCAGCAGAAGACCGAGAATGAGGCCGATGAAGATGGAAAACAAGTTAGGGTTTCTCAGTTCTTTTTCCTGGTTTCCAAGCACTTCTGCCACCCGGTCGATGGCGACTTCCTTTCCCACGATGGTAAGCTTGTCGCCGATCTGGAGATGGAGTCCGCTTGACGGAAGAATGTCGATGCCAGCCCTGTTCACTCTGGTGATATTGATGCCGTAGGCATTTCTTAGGTGCAGGTCGCCAAGTTTGGCTCCGTTCATATGTGGCTGGGTGACAAGCACATGACGCGATACCAATGTGCTGTCAAGATGGTTCCAGTCAATGTCTTTCTTGTTCCAGTCCTTGTGGACGGTTTCTCCGAAAAGCTTCTCGGCAATGCCGGTTTCCGTTTCCTTGGTCATGACCAGTACATGCTCGCCTTTCTCCAGAATCGTATCTCCGTTCGGTATGATTACCGTGCCGTCATTGGCATCGTCTTCATTGTTTCCGTTGAATTTCCATACCCTGGACACGACAAGCCTGATGGATACGTCCTTCATGATGTCTTTTATCGCTTTTCCGTATATCGCCGGATTGCTGATGCGGAATTCTGACACAAATGTCTGATTGTCATGCTGTTCTTTGGCATTGGAACCAGGCTTGTGGAATATCAGTTTCAATATTACTACGCATAGTATCACGCCGATTACGCCGAACGGGTAGCCTACCGCGCAGGCCATCGCCATCTCGTTGGATGTGGCAGTGGCATCAGGATAGACCTCCAGAAGTGACTGTTGTGCCGCACCAAGCATAGGCGTATTGGTGGCCGCTCCCGTGAGAAGACCGACGGACGTAGGCAGGGAAATGTTAGTCAACATGCTGACTATTAGCGCCATAACCGCTCCAAGTGCCAATACTCCCAGACCCAGAAGGTTCAATTTTATGCCGCCTTTTTTCAATGACGGGAAAAAGCTGGGACCCACCTGGAGACCGAGGGCATATACGAACAATATGAGTCCGAAGTTCTGTGCCAATGCGAGCATCTGCGGATCTATCGTCAATCCGAAATGGCCTGCAATGATTCCCGCGAAGAATATGAATGTGATTCCGAGCGAGACGCCCTTAATCGTAATTCTGCTGCATATCAGTCCGATCGCGCAAATCAGCGAGAGGACGAGTATGGCCTGTATAAATGTTTGATTTGTAAATAATCCTGTTAACCAGTCCATTATGATTCTTTTTTACTTTGTAATCCTTAAAAAATAACTTGGTAATCTTTGTTCGTCTTTTCGGTCTATATTCCTTTTCTCATCAGTCGTGTACGTCCAGTACACTCCTTCTTCGAAAAGAAATCTATCCTCGAAAATACTTCACAAATCTATACCAACTTATTTTTTCATGCTTACTTATCGTAGCTGAACGGACTGTCAAATTCGTTCAGTTTTATATGTCTTTTGTCTTTTTCGCTCAATATCTTCAGTTCGTCCGGAATTTTCCAGTCAATTCCCAATGTTTCGTCTTCCAGTGAGATGCCGCCGTCCGCCTCCAGATGGTAGAAATTGTCGCATTTGTATTGGAACAATGCGGTTTCGCTCAAAACCGAGAATCCGTGAGCGAAGCCTTTCGGGATAAAAATCTGCCTGTGGTTGTCTTCCGTGAGTTCCACTGCTATATGTTTTCCGTAAGTCGGGGAGCCTTTTCTGATATCTACCGCCACATCAAGAACTCTTCCTTTTATACATCTTACCAGTTTGCTCTGCGCGTAAGGCGGATTCTGGAAATGCAGTCCGCGTATCACGCCGTATGTGGACATGCTCTCATTATCCTGGCAGAAATCTATCTTGCCGATTTTTTCTTCGAATTCATGTCTTGACCAGCTCTCGAAAAAATATCCTCGCTCGTCTATGAAAATCCGGGGCGTCAAAATCACAACCCCCTCTATATCTGTTTTTGTAACTTTCATGTTATAGTGCTCCGTACATGTTTTGGTAGTAGTTCAAATAATCTCCGCTGGTCACATTGTCCAGCCATTCCTGATTTTCAAGATACCATCTTACTGTCAGTTCAATGCCTTCCTCGAACTGGAGCGAAGGCTCCCAGCCAAGTTCTTTCTGCAATTTCCTTGAGTCGATGGCGTATCTCTTATCGTGTCCCTTGCGGTCCGTTACGAATGTGATGAGGTCCAGGTCTTCGCCTTCCGCCCTGCCCAGCTGTCTGTCGACCGTATTGACCAATACTTTTATGAGGTCAATGTTTTTCCACTCATTGAACCCTCCTATATTATAGGTGTCGGCTATTTGTCCTTTGTGGAAGATGGTGTCAATCGCTCTCGCATGGTCTTCCACGAAGAGCCAGTCACGGACATTTTCTCCCCTGCCATAGACCGGTAGCGGCTTTCTGTGCCGTATGTTGTTGATAAACAATGGAATCAGCTTCTCCGGGAACTGGTATGGCCCGTAATTGTTCGAACAGTTGGTAACCAATGTCGGCATGCCGTAGGTGTCGTGGAATGATCTCACGAAATGGTCCGAAGCCGCCTTCGCCGCGGAATATGGCGAATGCGGATGGTAGCTGTTCTCTTCGGTGAAGAATTTTTCTCCATAGACATGATGATGCGCCGAGGATGCTTTCGTGGAGAAAGGAGATTCCAGGCCGTCCGGTGCCGTGATTTCCAGCGCCCCATATACCTCATCAGTGGATATGTGGTAGAAAAGGCATGGCACTCCATTGATTTCCCAAGGCTTTTCCTGGCTTTCCCAATGAATCCTTGCAGCCTGAAGCATTGACAATGTGCCGATTACATTGGTATTGGCGAAGGTGAACGGGTCCTTTATCGAGCGGTCGACGTGGCTTTCCGCTGCGAGGTGGATAATGCCGTCGACATTGTACTTCCGGATGATTTCCAGCACGGTTTCGAAATCGCAGATGTCTGCCTTGATGAAGGTGTAGTTCGGCTTGTCTTTGATGTCGTGGAGATTGGCGAGGTTTCCGGCATAGGTCAGCTTGTCGAGATTGATGATATGGTAATCAGGGTATTTGTTCACGAACAACCTGACGACGTGGCTTCCGATGAAGCCTGCACCGCCTGTAATGAGTATATTTCTTTTGCTTTCCATTGGTGTCAGCTGTTTTCAATTTCTTCGATGCAACGTTTCAATGAGTCCGTCCAATATGGTATGCGGATTCCGAACGTCTGCTTGATTTTGGTCTTGTCGAGTACCGAGAAATGTGGTCTTGCCACCGGGCTCGGAAATTCATCGCTGTGGCATGGCCGGATGTCACAGGTATTGCCGCTCATCTCGCAGATGGCTTTCGCGAAGTCGAACCATGAGCAGACGCCTTCATTGCTGAAGTGGTAGATGCCTGTCTTGTCCAGCTGCCCGTTTTCAATGATTCTGCATATTGTTTCCGCCAGGTCGCCTGCATAGGTCGGTGTCCCCACTTGGTCGAAGACTACCTTCAGGCTTTCCCGGCTGGAGGTGAGGTCGCGCATTGTCTTCACGAAGTTCTTTCCGAAAGGGGAGTAGAGCCATGCGGTGCGTATGATTATGCTCGCGCAGCCTGTGGCTTCAATGCTTTTTTCACCTGCCAATTTGGTTTTCCCGTATACGCCCAGCGGCTCTGTCGGCCAGTCTTCCCGGCATGGGATGTTCATGTCTCCCTGGAATACGTAATCCGTGGAAATATGTATGAGTGTGCCGTTTACGGCTTTCATTGCGTCAGCCAGATTGCCTGCGGCAATGTTGTTCAGCAGGTTTGCGGTTTCAGGGTCGGTCTCAGCTTTGTCGACATTGGTATATGCGGCGCAATTCACGATGACATTGACATGATTCTCGCGGACGATGTCCGCAATGGCCTGCGGGTCGGTGATGTCGAGTCTTTCGTATTCTCCGGCAATGTCAGTGAATATGAATCGGTTACGGCTGCTGCGGGAGGCGATTTGCATTTCCCGTCCGAGCTGACCGTCCGCTCCTGTGACTAAGATTGTATGATTCATTTCAATACTCCAGATCTTTCTTCAGTGTGTCAGGTCCCTCGTTAAGGATGGACATGAGGTATTTTCCGTAATCGTTCTTGAGCATAGGCGCCGCCGCTTTCTTCAGCTGTTCCGCATCTATCCATCCCTGCCTGTATGCAATGCTTTCCAGACATGCGACTTTCAGTCCCTGGCGTTTCTCCAGGACCTCGATGAAGGTGGATGCCTCGGAGAGCGAGTCGTGTGTCCCTGTGTCGAGCCATGCGAATCCGCGTGCCATTGTCTGTACTTTCAATTCATTGGCCTGCAGGAAGTTCTGGTTGACGGTGGTGATTTCCAGTTCGCCTCTTGCCGAAGGCTTTATGGTCTTGGCGATGTCTACGACCTTGTTCGGGTAGAAGTACAGGCCGACTACTGCATAGTTGCTCTTCGGGTTCTTCGGCTTTTCTTCAATGCTGAGGCAGTTGCCGTTTTCATCGAATTCAGCCACGCCGTATCTTTCAGGGTCGCTTACGCGGTATCCGAAAACAGTGGCTTTATGGTGTTCTTCCGCGTCTATTACAGCCTGCTGCAGCATGGCATTCAGTCCTGCTCCGTAGAAGATATTGTCTCCAAGTACCAGGCACGCGCAGTCATTGCCAATGAATTTTTCACCGATGATGAATGCTTGTGCGAGGCCGTCCGGTGACGGCTGCTCCGCGTATTCGAATCTTACTCCGAAGTCGCTTCCGTCTCCCAGAAGTCTCTGGAAATTAGGCAGATCCGTAGGTGTGGATATGATGAGGATTTCCCTGATTCCTGCCAGCATCAGCACGGAAATAGGATAGTAGATCATGGGCTTGTCAAATATCGGTATCAGCTGCTTGCTGATGCCTTTGGTGATAGGGTAAAGCCTGGTTCCGCTACCGCCGGCAAGAACGATTCCTTTCATAAATTCCTCGAATTTGCTACTAATATACGTGATTTTTTCAGCATCACCCAATAACTGCGGGTCAAATCGTGAATATTAGCTTTTCCTTGCGTATATTTGCACATCTAAACAAAAACATTGAAAAATATGAAGAGATTTTTTATTGTACTGTCGGTTTTGCTGGCGTTTGTACAGTGTCGGCCGGCGTCGGACGAACTGAAGGTCGTGTCTTTCAACATCAGGATGGGGGTTGCGAAGGATGGTGAGAATTCATGGGAATTCCGCAAGCAGGCTTCTGCCTCCATGGTGAACGAGCTTCGTCCCGATATCATGGGACTACAGGAGGCTTTTGATTTCCAGGCAGATTATATTAAGGAGCAATGCCCTGATTATGACGGAGTTGGAGTGGGTCGTGATGATGGAAAGTCAGCCGGTGAAATGATGATGATTTTCTTCAATACCAAGACTGTCGAACTGAAGGATTGGGGTACGTTCTGGCTTTCTGAGACTCCTGAGGTTCCGTCTTTCGGCTGGGATGCCGCATGTCGCCGCACTGCCACATGGGCCCTTCTGGAAATGCGCAAGTCCGGAAAGGAGTTCTATTATGTGAATACCCATCTTGACCATCAGGGCCGCGAGGCTGAAAAGAACGGTCTGAAGCTCATCGTGGAGCGTATTGACAGTATCAATCCCAAGAAATATCCGATGGTCCTGACCGGTGATTTCAATGTCCTTCCGGCTGATGCCGTGCTGGATGACCTGGACCAGATAATGTCCAGTGCCCGCGCTACGGCGGAAGTGACCGACAGCATCCCTTCTTTCAATGCTTTCGGCAAACCGTTGAAGCATGCTGCGATAGGGGACCAGTTCGTGGATCTTGCGACTACTGCCGGTCTGACGATTGACTACATTTATTATAGCGGTTTCTCCAAATGTCCTAGTTTCCACACCGTGACGGAGAGTTTCGCCGGAGTGCCATACATCTCTGACCACTACCCGGTTACGGCGGTATTGAAATTCTAGAGGAAATTTACAATCTGCTGAACAGAAATACATTATAAGCGGCATAGCATAGAAGCATGGCTGCGGTAAAATTTCTCCAGCGTCCTGTAGGCATTCTCACGGGCCGGATCCGCAATCTCCTTTGAGTCAATGTCAATCTGCATCACAGGAGCGGCATCCAGTTTATCATTGATAGGCGTCCAGGTAGGAAGTCCCTCGCCGTTAGGATTGCCGGTCTTGCAGAAATTCGCGTAGAAACTCAGGAACAGTTTTGAAATCTTGTAGTCATCTTCAGTCCACGCATAATACTCATTAGTGGAAAGGTTGCCCATTGCATATTCAATGTCTGCAGAATGAACGGCACCATTGATGACAGGAACCGGTTTTTTCCCGGCAGCCTTTTCTTCTGTCGTCTTTTCGCGGACGCCACCGGCAAGAGCCGCTACCTTGTCGCCCATCTTGGCTGAGACTTCAGGACGCGGATGATTGTATTTATATCTGAAAACCGGCTGGCCGGAAGTCTTTGCATGATAATCACATGCCTTCCAGGTCGGGAATCCGGTAAAAAGGTCGGAAGCAAGGTCAATGCCTTTCTGGCTGACTACGTCAGCATCGGCAAGAAGACCATAGGCTTCGAAAATCTCATCGGTCATGTCGCCGAATCTTGCAGACATGGCTCTCTTGTAGTTCTCAAGAGTTGGTTCCTGACCGGCCAGAGCCTGAAGAGGGGAGCCTTCCAGAGAATTCCATCCTGCAAGAAGCGGAACTTTTGCCTGTTCGCCTTTCTCAAATACGGCGTCAGGAGTTTCTGTCATGAAATAACCGTCGAGAACGACGCTGTGCATCCCGTTCGGAGGAAGGAGTTCCTGAAGTTTGTCGGCATCCAAAGTTCTAGCCTCTGCGATGCTCATCAAACCTTTGCTCTCAAGATATGCCTTGCCATCTGCTTCTGCTTTTGCCTGAGGTTCAGCTGCATAAGGGATAACTTCGGCTCCGGAGGAAAGCATTGCTCCGGCGATTTTGCCCTTGGAAAGAGGTGAAACCATAAGGAGGCTGACGGAGAATGAACCTGCTGATTCACCTGCTATAGTGATTCTGTCAGGGTCTCCGCCGAAAACAGAAATATTGTCCTTTACCCAATCGATAGCTGCGACCTGGTCAAGGAATCCATAGTTTCCGCTTCCGCCATAAGCTGATTCTGCGGTAAGTTCAGGATGGGCCAGGAATCCGAACACGCCCTCCCTGTAGTTGGCCGTGACGCCGATTACACCTTCTCTGGAAATGGCCGCTCCATCATAACGTGGTTCGGAACCGGAACCTGCCATCAGCCCGCCTCCATTGAAATAGATGAGGACAGGAAGTTTGTCCTTAGTGGTTTTGGCTGTTGTCCACACATTCAGATAAAGGCAATCCTCGCTGCGTTTCGGACCTCTGAACGACATGTCTCCGTAAATGTCAGGCTGCATAGGGTCATTCCCGAAAGTCTTGGCCTCGCGTACACCCTCCCATTTCAGTGGAGCCTGCGGTGCCTTCCAACGGAGCTCTCCTACAGGGGCCTGGGCAAAAGGAATTCCCAAAAATGTTTTTACGCCATCTTGTTCAAAACCTTCCAGAGTTCCCTGTTTGGTCCTGACTTCCAGAATTACCGTGTCATTAGCGCATGACACCATGGCGATACCGGCCAGAAGTGAAAACAACAATTTTTTCATATCAACAGATTTTTTATGTTTTGTGCAGTTTATTTTCGTAACCAGCTTTTTGTTGCAAAAATGATTCCTTGGTTCAGTAAAACTTGGAGTAATCCCCAAGGATTCTTTTTTTCTTATCGGTCATGTGGCTTTTGGTCGCGCCCGGCCGGCGGTGGAGCCTCTGGAGGTTCGCTTCGCTCATCCCGTCAGGCTGCCGCCTGCCACCCATTCACAAGGTCATGGGCGACCATGCCTCGTTTCTGGAGATATTGATTTTCAATGAATTATAAAACTGGGCGTGGAAACGTGCCAAAAAAAAGCCTGCGTTTCCACGCTACTGTTAAAATGGTATCTGATTATTTGTTAGTTACAAAAATCCCCGTGGCCGCGTCACGACGATATCGGCAATCGCGGCGATGCTGATAGAAATCTTTTATTGGCATTGTCATAGAATACTTTACCATTGAATTCGTGAAAATTCTGAACTACGAATTCCGCGGTAACGTTCTCAAGCGGCTTTATCTCGTATAGTGACTCTAGAGTTTCCATGAATCCTTTCCTGAAGTGTGAACGCAAAGCGGCTCTTGCATTTGAAACGTCATTTCCTGTGGCGAAAGCATGTAAGATATACATGAAATTAACCTCGAACGTCATGAGTATCAATGTGTCTCTGTCGAAAAGCCTGCCTGGAAACTGAAACTGCATGTCCCGTTTTTTGTTGAAGTCTAATCTGTTGATATGCAATTCTGTCGTGCTGAATGGATTGTCGTTTTCTGCGAAATATTTACCTCGAATGAAAAAGTTCGGGGTGGGGCAGTATCCTTCAGTTATCGGGTCTCTATATGCAAGTCCATGTCTGGTATATTCTTCAGGTTCCCGGTAATATAGATTGATGCACTCTTGAATGACATTTCGTGCATATGTGTATTGCTTATATATTGATTCGCCTGTTATGGAATTGCTATCCAAGTAGTATTTGCTGTCGCCGATGTAGTAGATTTTTCCATTTCCAAAAGGAGCTTTGTCCAAATATATATGGTCAATGATTTTGCCGTCTCTCTGCTCACGAATTCCCCTTGGCAGACTGCTTTCCGGATCGCTGACGAGACTGTCGGTCATGGCTTCGAATACTATGTTGAAGTCTTTGGCTATCAAGGCTTCCTCTGATGAACTCTTTGACTTGACATTCTGGCAATGTGCGAAAAATGTGTATAACAGATTCCAGAGTAATACGAACTCATCCTTGAAATATCGTTTTCTTATGGATTTCAGAAGCCGTGTACCCTTCCCGGATGCGATCATTGACCTTATCTTTTTCGGGGGAATTATCCGGTATGACAATGTTGGTGTCGCGTCGATCTTGAAGCTGTTATTTAAATAGTTAAGCACCGAATAAAAGAGGGAAATCAGCTGCTCGTTGTAATCTATTTGTTTGTCGTGTCTAAGCGGGTCAAGGTAAAAAGGTTGGTTGCCGACAATGTATGGCTGTGAATGATTTATGGTTTTTGTCCAATGAATCCTATCCTTGCCGCTGTGTGAAATCAGACTGTAATATGTGAGGAGCGTCTGGTGTTTCTTGTGAAAGTCTATGAGTGAAAGTATGACATCAATGAGCGTGCAGGTGCTTGTGCCTTTCCGCGATGTTATGTTAAGTGTCTGCCGGCAATCAAGGATTATTCCAGAATCCGGATGTTCTCTTTGGAACCGCTTTATTGCCAAGTATATCCAGAATGATATATTGAAAACGTTATCTGTCAGGACACTATTTTCATTGACATTCTTCGGAAATGGATAATTTGTGAAATCGTCAATGTTGTATGTCCCAAAAGCAGTTAAGCCGGATTTTGATGCTTTGAGAAAAACTTTGGGTAGAATGAAAACCGCATCTGATTTGCTGGTGGAGAAGAAATATCCGACACAATTGATACGTACCTGATTATCTGTCGGAGTCGAGTAACAACCGGCAGGCATGTTCAATTCCTTTATAAAAGAGGCATTGTAAGTCGCATTTTCAAACAGGATGATCATTTGTTTTTCTTTCAGAGGGGTAGTACATTCATGCTGTACATGAAGCCAAGCAAAAGGTCGGTTCCTCTTTCTGAGAACAAGTCATTGAAAGAGAATTCTTCGGTTTCGTATTCACTGAGATTCGCTCTGAATATTTCGTCAGACGGCTTTTCGGCATCAATTTTTCCTATTCCGTCTTTTGTTATTGATCTCATGAAGTTTTGTTCGGTAAGGTATTCATCTTTACATACTTCACTCCAGAGATAAAACATCACTTTACTCTTGAATTCCTCTTCATTGATGTTTGATTTTATGAAGTAGTTCCCAAGTTGCTTGTCTTCAGATTCAGTTGTGCGCCTTATCTTGTCGTTCACGGCTTTCAAGAAATCAATCCATCTGAATTCCTTATCACCGATTTTTATTATGAAATCGTCCGAGGATGCTCCGCAATATTGTATCGGTACATATTTCCAGTCCCAACGTCTCTTGAATGCGCTGTCCATCGGAAAAAGTGACTGGTCGGAGGTATTCATGGTGGCAAGGATGTGCAGATTCGGAGGAAGTCGGAGTTTTCCGTCCTTGATTCCTTCAGGATATATGTTCTGATTCATGCCGTGGTACATTGTCAGTTCCCGTTTGATATAGTCGCGCAAGTCTTTGTCGGCATTGATAGGGTATTCCGAATATCCGTCCATTCCGCGGTCCAGCAGCTGGAATAAATCTCCGAATATCTGAGCACAATTGCCGCGGTTGATTTCTTCAATGATGAGATAAACCGGTGTTTCGAGATCTTTATATGATTCTATATAGGCATTGGTAAATGTCTGAGGAACAAACGTATATTGTATGTTTGAGTCCTCGCTTTCCGGCTTGTATGTCCCGACAAATGTCGAATAGTCAGAGTCTGGGTGGAATGTGGTGCGAAAAACTTTCTGCCCAGCAGTCTCTTTGTCTATCATATATGATTTTCCGCTTCCCGGATTCCCGAAGTAGATTTGTTGGAGGGGCTGTGACATTTTATATGTTGTCCCTTTTTGAAGAGCTGCTTCAAAAGCATCATGTCTCAAATCGCTGGATGCAAAAAATACTTTATTATCTTTATCTAGGACGTATGCTGAAAAATGCAGTTCATCTTGATTTTTGGTCGTCATTTGATGAATAAACCATGCTGAATTGCTATTGATTCCTAACGTTTTTTCTATAAGTTGAAAGCAAGTTCGATTTATGTATTCACCCTTGTACGTCATGTTAGGGTTGTATTTTATTGTCCGACGCCCCACGTGATGTGCCCCTTCCAGTTTTTTAACAATGAGCAATAAAAACTTACCATTAGGGACTAATATATCATTGACGTATACTTTGTCAAAAACACTTCCTATGACGAATTCATAAGAACTGGTTTGCTTTCCTCCCTTGCCAAGTGGACACGTTATACTATTATTAATGTCCGTTATGGAACAATACAGCATAGCGGATAAAAAATCGCCGGTATCCTCAAAAGAGAATTTATATCCCTCTCCTTGCCCTAGTTCAGTTCCCCAAGCAGGGGTGCCGCCTCCATTTTGTATTTCACAATTGAAGGCTAGTGATCCGAGATTGAGTATCATAATTGGCTGAAAATGTGTTTAATCAATATTCCGACAAGATTTACGTCCCAGCCGTTTCCTGCCCTTTTCGAAAGCTGGGAGTATGATTGTCCAGCATAATTTAGTTCTCCGTCATTGAAGCCCATGAAACGGAATTGCTCGTCAATGGACATCTTTCTAACTATTTCAGTTCCATGCTTTGGCTTTTCGATCACTCTTAGGCTATTATGCTCTGGTTGTGTTATGGTAATGCATAATGCATCTTTTTTTATCTTCTTATTATAGACATCGAAACATAAAGGTTCATCAACAATGAATGAATCAATATGATGTTTCTCTTTCAGATGTTCGATTTGTTTATCTGAAAGGTATAGGTAATCAGGTGGGGTCTTATCCAATAGGTCTCCAAATTTTTTAGTAAGAGTGATTTTAGGCGGGACCATGTTGAAATTATCAGGGAGTCCGCCTAATTTTGCGAACATCCAGAGTCGTTCCCGATTTTGTGGTATTCCATAGTCCTTGGAATTTAATACCGCATATGCTATGCAATAGTTCGTTAATTTTATAAAAGTTACACCGCGGCGCGAACGCCGTAGAATAAAAGTTCTTTGAAATCAGTGTTATTTAATCGCATGTTCGGAGATTTTCCGGACATTGCAATAAATCGATCCACCATTGCAGCGTTGTGCAGCAGTGTTTTGGTTGAACCGACCGAGAGGGCCATCCCTTGCTGACGGGCAAATGCCCTGGCGAGGTTGACGGAAGTGAGCGAGGCGTTGAAGGCAAACGACAGAGCTTCTTTGTTTCTCGCCTGACAGTGTGTGAGCCCGGTGAACTGCTTGGCATCGCGGAAGACGAACTCCAGCTGGAAACGTGTCCGGTAGATGTCGAAGATGTCGCGGGCTGACATTGCGGTGTCGGTTGAGAAGAAGACCTTTCGGGTCTGACGCTTCTTTTCTGCATCCTCGTAGTCAACCAAGACGACTCGAACTTCACATCCAAGGCTCACAGCCCATACGACAGCCGTGTACATCTTGTATACGAGTTTGCCTTCGGCAGTATAGTCCTCCGAGAAGACGTTCATGTCAAGATTGTTGACATCAACCTTACCTGCAAACTTCTGAGGACGGCCACGTTTGCCAGTCTTTGGACCTGAGTACAGGTACTTGAGGTTGACATCATCACGGAAGCGACTTATGAGATTGAAGCCCAGAGACTTCACTCCTGACACAAAGCTCTCTTTCGAGAAGTATGCGTCTGCAACTATGAGCTTGCATATAGACAGCAACTGTTTGCAGTTGCGGTTGAGCATCCTCAGATACCATCCGGTGAGGGAGTCGGGATCTTTCATCCCCTTGGTGCAGTCAGGTTTTCGTCCTCGCTTCTTGTCTGTGAAGGTCTGTTCTGCCTTGAGGAAGACCGAGTCCTTGGCATCGGCGTCAACGATGGATATGCCAAGTATCTCGAGACCCTTCTTCATAGCAGCTGCACAACCGGACCAGAACCAGTCGATGCCTGGAGTCTTCTTGCCGGACTTGGAGATATAGCAAGGATCGATGGCTATTGCAATGCGATGTCCCTTTGTCGATTCCAGGAACGACCGGTTGAACGACAGCCAGTCGAAAGACTTCCTGAAGTTCTGACGGAACCTGCTTTCGCACGGACGACCGCACCTCGCCATCTGGGTGAAGTTGAGTCGTCCTGTATGTGTGAGTATAAGTTCCATGGTCTCGATGAAGAAAGATTGAAAAGATTTGCTTAAATTTGCCTGGCCGGAGAGGGCTTTCGAAATCATCTCTCTGAGCTGGATAAGGGGCTTGATTTTCATGTCTTGTAACCTAAAGTGTGGTAACTCTAAGTTACTGAAAATCAAGCACTTATCCAAATTTTTCAAGCGTTATTTTCATCTTTTTTAACACTTTTTTCGGCTTTGTTCTATGCCGTCTGCGAGATGCTGTAAAGCGACCCGAAAACGGGCTATTGTATGCGTAAGTAATTGAAATTTATATAATTGTTAAATTTTTAACGAATCATTGCTATGTCTCCGTATCCTATTTCCTTTAGAGAATCTTTAATGGTTTTAAATGTTGCCGCGAACTTTTTTTGCGTTAGCCCCTTGACATTTTCAAGTAGAATGTATTCAGGCTTTTTTACGGAACATATTCTGAGGATATGATAGAAGAGAGTCCCTCGTCCATATTTATCAGCTTCACCTAATTGAAGACCTGCGGAAGAAAAAGGCTGGCATGGGAATCCGCCAGTGAAAAAATCAAAATCCGGTAGTTCTTTAGGATTAATTTCTGTTATATCTCCCCAATTCTTAATTTCCGGGAAATTTGCATTAAGTAATTGACTTGCAAAGTTATCGAACTCTGACATGCCTATTACTTCGAAATTAATTCCTGAACGCTTCAAACCGAATGAGGCACCGCCATACCCTGCAAATCCTTCGAATACTCGAAGCGGTGTGTTTTTATGGTCAATAAATGTCAACCGTTTATTTGGCATAATATCTTGCTTTCTTTTAACCATGTAAATTTACGGCCTTTTTCAGAATTTCGCAACCATATTGCCTGATTCATCCCGGGCATGGAATTCAGTTTTGTTCTAAGAAAACGTTTTAGACGGAACAAAGGGCCTCAATTTCCAGGTTTGGTACCAAGAAAACGTTTTAGGCGGTACAAAAGCGCACCACACGAACAACCCTCTGGCGACAGTCCCGCCACCAACCATCAATCCCGCCACACCATCCACAACGAATCCGAAAACCATGGTTGACATTTATTGACCCTTTATCCACCCGAGGCGGGCAAGGAAACGCATGAGAGTCTTGCGGTCGACGTGGCAGTCGGAAGCTATGCGGCGATAGGACTTGCCGGAATCGAGCATTGACAAAATATAATCCTTTTTAGGGACACTTGCAAACTTCCGTGGCATAATGTGACATAAACATATACTTGAAGGTA
>OGDF01001206.1_pt1 | contig 38878 bp, 35 predicted proteins | sample 1570141 | NCBI WGS metagenome assembly OGDF01 (sample SAMEA4370581, study PRJEB24528) | human gut metagenome
TTGAGAATCTTTTTTTAATGTACTTGGGTTTGACGGATTCAGAAATGCAGATAACAGCAAGTGTGAAAATAAAATTTGTTATTAATCGAAAAAAATAAAGACATAGTAGATATTGCTTATGAAAAAAGTAAATCGAATAGTAATATCCTAAAAATATTTAGGTTAATGATAAATTAAAATTTTTATTGTATGTTTGTGTCCGACCGACGAAGGCGGACGGAAATGGAGGAAACAATGAAAGATTTGTGCACGTCAACACCACAAGATCTAGGGTAAACAATCTCCATAAACAAAAGGCTCCTTATAAGAATATAGAGAAGGAGCTCAGTGACTGACTGATCAACACTAAAAGATTAAACTCAAGTCAATGATTAATCTGCAGACTTAAAAGACATACTCATGTGTGCTTGAAAAGATCAGCCTTGCACTGGTTAATATACTGTTTTGACTTGAACGAGTTGCAAGAATCTACAACTCACCTCGCCGTGCTTTGTAGTGTAAGACTCCTTCAATTAAAATATAAAATAAGATGCCTGCACAAACAAGAATTATTCATTACTATGTGTGCCTTGGAGCCGCAGGCGGAAAGGAATGGAAGGTTAATATGAGAAAAACAATAATACTGCTTCTTTGTTTGGTATTAGTAAGTTGCGGCACAACAAATAAATCAAAAAGTACAATTAAAGATACATCAGAAAATAATTCCTCTGGAGTCAAGAAAAAGGCAAAAGAAAAATTGATTTATGCTGACGATGAAATAGTAAATAAATTCATTTCAGAGTTCCAAGAAATCGCAGGGTATGAAATGACAGACATTAGCAAAGGAAACATTCGCACAAAGTACTTTGCATATGCAAATAATTGTTATCTTGAAATGATAAATGCAACAGATGCTGGCGCAGAAGCATTCTGCATTTCATATTCATTTGGCAGTTTATCAGAGGAAGAAATCTATTCGGTATTTACTGATTGCTTAAAAACATTAGGTGCTACTGATGAGGAAATAGAAAAGACCATTGCTGATTTTACCACTAATAATGATGGAGATTACATGATTGAAGGATGTGAGACAAATAGCTCTATAACTTGTACATACTGTCCTACAAAGGAGTTATCAAATGGAACATCAATAGGTCACATAGAGATTGCATCTAGTACTTTTGGTAAATAAGAAATAAAAACCAAAGCCACATCAGTCATATCTGGTGTGGCTTTTCTCAAATTCACATCTCAAACACTAAGTGTTCACATGATAAAAAATTCACCTAGTTTTAGTGAGAAATGAATAAAAAGTGATGAAATGAATAAATATTCATATTAGTTTAAGCTAAATACATATAGGAACACTTTTCCGAAAAGGGAGACTCTTTTTTGAATAAATATAACGAAATCAATGATCCAGATATTACCAGTGATATGGTAAGTATGAGAACACTAAGAGGACACGATAGACCTGATATAGTTGGTATATCAAACGATAAATTAGAAATATGGATATATGGTAAAGACATGATTGGTGATGAAATGGCTGTTTATGTTCAAGGTTATTCCCGTAATAACGTGACTAATGATGATCTTAAAGAAGAATTCATAAAGTATTCAAAGGTATTTGATGATAATTTGACTGATGAAGAAATAGATAAATATTGGAATAATATGTTGTCAGGCGAGTATAGTGAAAATAAGTTAAAAAACATAGAGGTAAGCAAAAGTATATTTTATGGTAAAGTGGAATACTTTAAAATTGAAGGAGATATAGAATTTAAATCGAATAATTAATAAAAGACTGTAAGAAGGCCAATGAAATAGATAGAATCCTGGTAATCCTCTTAAGTATTGATTAAAATGATATAAACAGTTTACTTTTGATACATTCCTGTATTCTTTATAAGAATTAGTTTATGTTTTCTGGTGACTAAATACTGTGTTTTAGTATTAAAAGGTTGAACCCTGAATTTTTTGGTGGCATAAAATACCTCATGATTTATTGTGAGGTTTTTTGTTTTATATGATAGAAAAGGCATTAATAACAGAAATCTACTAACGTTAAATATTGGTGATGTGTGTGGTGATTAGAAAATAAGAACATTAAGTAATGAATTATCTTTTTTATGTGAATAACTGTATTAAAAAAGTTATAATAAGATATATTGTTATTAGAATTAGGGGTGAAATCATAATGGGAATGAGATATAGAAAATCAATAAAAATATGTAAAGGCGTTAGAATGAATTTATCTAAATCAGGTCCTAGTTTATCACTAGGTGGAAGAGGATGTTCTGTTAATATCAATAAGCACGGTGTTAGAAATACTGTAGGTATTCCAGGTACTGGATTATCTTATTCTTCATACACTAAGCTTGATCAACCTAGCAATTCACGTAAAAGAAGAACTACTACAACTAATACATCAAGCAATACAATTGCCCATTTTCAATTAAGAATGGATGATAAAGGAAAAGTAGAAATATATGATGATAGGGGCGTGTTATTAACTAATAGTTCTCTTATTAGAAGAATCAAAGCAACACCAGAGTACAAAGCAGAAGTAGAATCTTTAGATATACAGCGTAAAAAAAGAATAGATGATATAGTAAAAAAATCTCAAAAAGATGAAATAGATAGATATATTAATATTTATAAGTTAACACCTACAGTAAGAAGTAGAAGTCAGTTTGAAAAAGAAATTGAGAGACTTAAACCTAAAAAATATACGATAACAGCATACGGCAAACAAAAACCTAATGAATTACTAGTACGTCATGAATTAGAAGAAGAGGCTAAAGATACTGTAAAAGGTTTCTTCTTATTTGCTGGCAAAAAAAGAAAACAGTATGTAGAGGACCATTATCAAGAAAGATTTGATGAAAAATTAAATCACTGGAATAAAGAAAATGATTTACATATTGAGCAAGAGAATAAAAAGAAACAAGAACTAGATATTCAATTCCAAAAGGAATATGAACAAAGAAAAATGTTTTTGATAAATAAGATGAACGGTTCCGAAGAAGATATACTTAATATGTTTGACAAATGGGTTTCTAGTATTAATTTACCTGTTGAGATGAATATTAATTATGAATGGAATAATGATGATAAAGCATTCAATCTTGATGTTGATTTACCAGAAATAGAAGATTTGCCTGCTACTGTAATGGTTAAAAATGCTTCTGGTAATATTAAAGAAAAAAAGAAAACACAGGCCGAATTAAAGAATGAATATGCTCAGGTAGTGTTTGGGCTTGCAATGTATATTAGTGGTCATGTTTTCAATATTTCTCCAGTAATCAATAAAATACAGATATCAGGATATACACAAAGAAAGAAAAAAACAGGAGATATTTTTGATTGTTATATTTACTCTATTAGATTTAATAGAAGTGATTTCGAACATAAAAGATTCTCAAATATTAATCCCATTGAATTCTGTATGTCTGTAGAGAATCGTTCTAATATGACTACTACAGGCTTATTAAGAGAGATAAAACCATTTGAGTAAGAATATGTAAATAAACTAATAAGTTTTGGATACTATGCATAACAGTATCAAATAAAGTACAAAATGAAGCAAAAAGCATTTTATAATATAAAATAGACTTCTAATAATAAAGGACCTGGAACGATTTCCAGGTCCTTACTTAATAATCTGACAATGTTCAGTCACCCATGGTGCACTTAAATATCTCATTTCATTGTTGAAGTTAATGTATAGTTTTCTTTTATCATCTGAAATACTATTCACAATACCAATACCATATGTAGGGTGAATAACCATATTTCCTTGTTTAATAGATTCAATTTGTGAATCAATTTCCTTTTGTTTATTCTCCATATGGAGATTAATCTCTTCTACTTTTGGATTATAAAGCCTTGAAGGTAATGCTCCAATCTTTCGACAACAAGCTTTCCATGAAGCACCATGACTTGAATTACCATTAAACATATAATCCATATAATGCGCATATTCATGCCTGATTACATCTAAAGCAGATGCTTCAGACCATTCAGGATTTCCAAAATAAAACAATGAGAAATGAAACTTCTTTGGTTTCTTATTAATATTATCAATATAGAAACATCCTAATGTATGTTTAGCTTTCCCAAATGTGATAGGTAAATCAGCCCCATGTAGTCCAGTAATACTATCTAGCTTTTTAAATTCATCTCTAATTCTTTCTTCATCCCATAATTTATTTGACATTTTAATCATCTCCTTTACTCATAATGTAAGGGAGTATTTTTTTCCCTGTTTTAGTAAGAATAGAGTTTTAGATGTGACAAAAATAGGAAAAATAACTGGACATACATTATAAGTGAGGACGGTGATAACAATGAAATATGAATCATTAGATAAAGTTAAATCAAAAAAAGAAATTAAAGAATTGAATAGCATTAAATATAAAGGATTAAATCACCCTTTATTTCTGACACGTTTACATGGAATCACTCATGCATTAGTCTATGGATCACAACGAATGGAAGATTATACAAAGCAACACAAGTGTATGTTTGATAAGTATATTAGTCAGAACATCAAACTCTATCATGACAAAACATATCAATATCATATCAAACGTAGTAAATATATAATGAAATTTTCTCGTGAGTTTGTTAGAAAGAGTGATGATTACAGTTCTAGAAAAAGTAAAATGTCTAAATATTTGTTCAAGGTACGTTTGTACACTAAACTTATTGAAATTGTACAGCAACATTGTTTAGATGTAATTATGATTACTAAACATGCACTTCTGTTAAAGATTGATACTTATTATAATGCTGGTAATTTATTTTTGGGTAAACATATCACTTATGATCCAAATATGTTTGATGAGTCTATAGAAAGATTTAAACATTTAATGATGTCAGATGAAGAGAGTATCAATAATAAGTTAATGAAAGTATATGAGGGAGTAGACGAAGAAAACTTAAATTAGAATAAATCACGGATGGTAGGAATTATATATGAGGATAGTATGGATGATTTGTAGTCCATCTATCCTCTTTTTCATATTTGATTAATAGAATTCAATTATTTGAAAAAGAATGTGTAAAAAGAGGGAAAAATAAAAGGACATACATTATAAATGAAGGTTGGTGATTCAAAAGGAAAACAAATCATAGAATTTTTAAATAACCTGCCTATTGTGCATTCAAATAATGACTTGTCATAAAGGTTAACCCAAGTAACAAATCTATTAGAAACACTTTAGGCAGGATTTATCTCTATCAGTCTAATTAAACAACTCATAATAGAAAATATTAAGAAAGGTAATCAATCAATGGATTGATTAGTATATAAGCCTATGGAACATGTTATTCAGTTTTTATTAATATATTTAATTATTCCTATGTTTGGGCCTTGGATTGCGAGTACGGTTTCAAACTTGATTACTACATTTGTATCATATATGCCGTCAATTGTCCTATTGTCAGGAGTAGGTGTCATTATTAAATTTACATATAACTAGACAACCTCCTGAAAAAGCCTTTGTATTTGACTATTCAAACACAAAGGCTCTTTTCTTTACAAAGTAAGTATTTCTATATGCTATAATAGGGGTAAACGGTGGTAGTCCTATGAATGTATACTTAATAATAGAAGAATACAATGATAGCTATACCTATACAGAAAAGCTAATAGCTGACTATATCCTACAAGATTCTGCAATAGCTAATATATGTTTCTCAAAGAAAACAGGTTTTAAGGGTTTAGTGATCTAAAGATGCAAGAAGTAGATTAATGTGAATACAGTCTTAAAAACATAGATACACTACTGGAGGTAACAATGAAGATAGCGGTTGTACAAGCAAGTTCACAAGCATCAAAAAATGAGATGCTTTATAAATATACAAAGAAATATGCAAAAGATGCAGAAGTTATTAATTTTGGATGTTTTGTAGATGAAGACGAAAATTTTACTTATGTTGAGATTGCGTTGTTGATTGGGATGCTCATAAACAGTCATATAGTTGATTTTGTGGTAACTGGATGTTCTTCAGGACAAGGGATGATGCTTGCTTGTAATAGTATGCCTGGTGTTTTATGCGGGTATGTTCCAACTGCGAAAGATGCCTATTTATTTGCACAGATTAATAATGGAAATGTAGTATCTTTACCTCTTGGGGAAGAGTATACATATACAGGTGAAAAGAATTTAGAGGAAACAATCAAAGCATTATTTTCAGAACCATTTGGTGGTGGATATCCTAAAAGTGAAGCAAAAAGAAAGATTGCGGATGCTAAAAAACTAAAAGAAATTAAAGCAAAATCACAAATTGATTTTGAAATGTTTTTGAATAAGTTAGATTTGGATATGGTTAAGAAAGTAAAACATAAAATACATGCACAATAATTTTAATTTGATAGATGACGATTAATGTAATTAAGGGTTTATCTTGTGATTATTTAAAATAGCTCCCCTCTCTAGGGAATATTTTCATATACAAAACAACTATTTCTATATGCTATAATAGGGGTGATCGGAGGTGATCCCATGAACGCATATTTAAGAATAAAAGAATACAATGATAGCTATACTGCAACAGAAAAGCTCATAGCTGAATATATATTAGAAAATGATATCTTACAGGATTCTGCTCAAGCACTAGGTGAAAAGACAAATACCTCTGCAGCTGCTATTATCCGTTTCTCAAAGAAAATAGGTTTTAAAGGCTTCAGTGATTTAAAGATGAACCTAGCTCAATCAGCTAAAGAAGAAAAACAACAAGAAGTAGATCTCATCTTTGAACCAGAAGATAATATCAGTACATTAGTAGAAAAAGGCTGTAGATTAAACATGAATACAGTCTTAAAAACATATCAGTTAATAAATATTGATACCCTTGAACAATCAATAGACTTACTTAATAATGCATCTACTATCTATCTCTTTGGTGTAGGTGGTTCATCTGTTATTGGTTTAGATATCTATCAAAAACTCATGCGTATAGGTAAGAAGGTGATCTATAACGCTGATCTTCATGTACAGATGACCTTCACTCAAAGCATGGATCAAAATGATGCAGCACTAATTATTAGTTACTCAGGTTCTACGACTGGTTTAGTAGATGTTGCAAAAGTATTATATGAGAAACAAATACCATTTATCTCTATCACCCAGATCAACTCTAATCCAATCTCTAAACTAAGTACCTACTCACTTAAAGTACCAAGTGAAGAAAAAGCCCTACGTATTGGTGCTATCTCTTCTCGTATCTCTTCATTTGTGATAACTGACTTATTGTACTATGGTGTATTTAAGAAGAACTTTGAAGAACATAAAAAGAATCTCATAGATTCTAAAGACAATGTCTCTATACTCAAAAAGTAGACTCATATTTCACTATGAGTCTTTTGTTTTGGAAATAATATTTCAACAAGTCTATAATGATATTGAAAGGGAGGAACTAGAATGAACTTAAATAACTTAGATACAGAACAGTCAAATCCTGACTCATTACATATAGATGAAATGTCTACGATAGATATTCTCACAACTATTAATAATGAAGATCAGAAGGTTGCATTAGCTGTAAAAGACGTCTTACCGCAAATTTCAGATGCTGTTGACTGTATCTATCAACAGATGAGTCAAGGTGGCAGACTGATTTATATTGGTGCTGGTACATCAGGGAGATTAGGTGCATTAGATGCATCAGAGTGTCCTCCTACTTATGGTGTTGATCCTCAACTAGTACAAGGATTAATCGCCGGTGGGAACATCGCACTCACAACTGCAATAGAAGGTGCAGAAGATTCTCAGGACCTCGCTGTAGAGGACTTAAAGAATATCCACTTAACAGACAACGATGTTGTATGTGGTATTGCAGCATCAGGCAGAACACCTTATGTCATTGGCGGACTTCAATATGCGCGCACACTAGGATGCCAGACAGTTTCTATCTGTTGTGTTCACAATGGGGAAATATCAAAATATTCCCACTATCCAATAGAAGTAATTACAGGTGCAGAAGTCGTGACTGGCTCTACAAGAATGAAGGCTGGTACCGCACAAAAACTTGTTTTAAATATGCTTTCTACATCTGTAATGATCAAAAGAGGAAAGGTCTATAAAAACCTTATGGTTGATGTACAGCCTACCAATGAAAAACTTAAGATCAGAGCTGTCAACATTGTCTCACAATCTTTAGATTGTTCTGAAGAAGAATCAATCGCACTATTAACTAAATGTCACTACAATGTAAAGATTGCGATTCTATCTGGTTTAACAGGTAAAGATGAAAAAGAATGTGAAGAAGCTCTTCTTAAAAACAATGGAAATATCAGTCAAACTATAAAAAGTAATCTATAGGAGATATGAGATGAATAAGTACGTTGCAAAGAATCAAAACAATAAACAAAACAAGAATGTCTTTGGTATGACGGATTATGATATCCCTATGTTTGGTTTCAAGAGTGCTTTAAAAAAAACTGTGCGGAAAGCCCACTCCTTTGGGTGTGGGATGAATAACACACAATATAAATAGTGTTAATAATGGTAACTATGTATTATCCATTCTTTAAGATGTATGATTGTGAATTATTAGAAGAAGAAAAGGCAAACGAAGCATCTGAAAATTAAGAGGTAACAGAAATGTTGTATATAGGTATAGATGGCGGAGGTACAAAAACAAAGATGGTTCTTTTTGATGAGAACGGATCTCGTTTAAAAGAATTAATCCTTCCTACAGTACATGTTCTCACTCAGCCACAAGATCAATCTATTGAAATATTAAGAGATGGTGTCAATCAGCTAGATCCTGATCATACTGCCATTATTGGTGCAGGACTTGCAGGATATGGCCAACAGAAAGAATTAAGAGATAAAATAGAATACATATGTAAAGAAGCATTTGAAGATAGAACTTTTGTCGTAGAAAGTGATGTAAGAATTGCGATAGAAGGTGCATTAGATGGTCATGATGGTATTGTGGTCATTGTAGGAACAGGCAGTATTGCTTTATCACTCAAGAATAATAAGCTCACACGTTGTGGGGGCTGGGGTTATCAATTAGGAGATGAAGGCAGTGCTTATTGGATTGCGAAGAAGATGTTTCATACATTCTGTAAAGAAATAGATGGTAGACTAGAAAAAACAGTTCTTTATGATTTGATTATGGAAGAATGTCATCTAGATATTGATTATGATATCATCACATTTATGAATAGTCTTGATCGTACATCTACTGCATCCTATGCTTATATCAATGGATTAGCTGCCAATCAGGGAGATCCTTATGCGATAGAAATATATAAACAGGCAGCATTAGAAATTCGTTCACTCATACAAACACTCTTAAAAGATCATGATTCAACACCTCGTATTTCTTATATTGGAGGTGTATTTGATCATGCTTCTCACTATATTCTACCTGTTTTGAATGAAACAATAGATAATCTTATTTCACCTATCCATACACCGGAATATGGTGCTTATAAGTTTGCAAAGAAACTAGGGTGAAAACCTTAGTTTTTTTTAATGAAGAAGACAACTATGCAAAACAAAAGATATATTATGGGGTGGAGCCACTGCTAGCAGCCAGTATGAAGGTGGTTATAAAGAAAGCGGTAAAGGCTTAGATACACAGGATTGTAGGCCCTATCTAAAAAACATCTGATGCGACAACATCTATAAGACTACTCACACAAGATATTGTTGATGAAGCAAAGAAATGTGAAGGAATAGGTTACTACCCATTTAGACAGGGCAGTGATGGTTATCATCATATCGATGAAGATATTTCCTTACTTAAAGAATTAGGTATTGATATCTATCGTTTCTCAATCAGCTTGGCAAGACTTTATCCTCATGGAGATGAGGAAACACCTAATGAAGAAGGAATCAAGTTCTATGATCATATCTTCAAAGAAGTACATAAAGCAGGTATGAAGATCTTTCTCACAATGAATCATTATGCTGTTCCATTATACCTAGTAGAACATTATGGTGGATGGACAAATAGAAAACTGATTGAATTCTATGAAAGATTTGCGACAGTTGTATTTGAAAACTAGGGAGAATACATTGATTACTTCCTCCCATGAATATGGTCTCATTTATGATCCATATAGAATAGATTATTTTGAACAACACTTTAAACAAATTGATGAAGCGATTGATGATGGTGTAGATGTTATTGGCTATATCATGTGGGGTGTTATTGATATTGTTTCTGCAGGAGCTGTGAAATGGAAAAACGTTATGACGTTGTTTATGTAGATGCTAATAATCTAGGTCAGGGTACTTACAAGAGATATAAGAGAGATAGCTTTAAATGGTATAATGACTTTATTGAAAATAAGCATAAACAATTCAATTAAGGGACTCTTATGAGTCTTTTTTTTGATATGATAGATATATGGAGGATTTCATATGACTTATATTGGACACTATCAATCACCATTAGGAGATATACTTATTGCGGTAGATGAAATAGGTGTATATGGCTTATGGTTTGAGAATCAGAAGTATTATGCAGCAGGATTAAAAGAACCTTATGAAGAAAAAGAAACAGAACTTATTTTAAAGGTAAAGAGATGGCTTGATCTTTATTTTAAGAAAGAACAGCCACTTATTGATTTTCCTCTTCATTTAATAGGTACAGACTTCCAAAAGGAAGTATGGGAAATTCTTTGTGATATTTCGTATGGCCATACAATGACTTATGGAGAAATAGCGAATATATTAGCACAAAGAAGAGGTGTTAAAAGATTCTCTGCACAGGCAGTAGGAGGAGCAGTAGGACATAATAGAATAAGTATTATAGTACCCTGTCATAGAGTGTTAGGGAGTAATGGAAGCTTAACCGGTTATGCAGGTGGTATAGATAGAAAAGAAGCGTTATTAGAGTTAGAAGGGAATAAATGATGGACTTAATAAGATATAAGTCTATTTTATTAGGATAGAATAGTATTATGAGGAATATATATGAGCAAGTCATTAGTCGGTAAATTTTTTATAAAAGCAGAAGGTGCATATAAAGAATATAAAGGAAATAAAGCGTTTGATGCAGGAAATTATATAAAAGCAAAAAATGCTTATCAAGAATTATATGTTTTATATAAATGCGAATTGGGAGAAAAACATCCAGATACATTAGATGCATTAGAGGCTCTTGCAATTTCTTATGAATGTTTGGGAGATTACAACAAGGTGTTTGAAATGAGAAAAGCAGTTTATAACGGAAGAAAGGAATTTTTAGATGAGAATAATCCAGACACATTGACATCACTTTCTAATCTAGCAATCTCTTATTATCATTTAGGTGATTACAATAAGGCTTTAAAAACAGAGAATAAAGTTTATAATGCAAGAAAAGAGGTTCTAGGAGAGAGAGATTTGGATACGTTAACATCACTTTCCAATCTAGCAATTTTTTATTCTAATTTAGGAGATCACAACAAGGCATTAGAAATGGAGAATAGAGTTTACAATTCTAGAAAACAAATTCTGGGAGAGAGATTTAGATACGTTAACATCGCTTTCTAATCTAGCAATCACCTATTCTGATTTAGGGGATTATAACAAGGCGATGAAACTGCATGAAGAGGTTTATGTTTTAAGAAAACAGATTCTAGGAGTTAATCATCCAGATACATTAACATCACTTTTCAATCTGGCAGGCTCTTATTCTGATTTAGGAGATTATAGTAAGGCGTTTGAATTACATAATACAGTTTATAATGCAAGAAAAGAAATTCTAGGAGAGGCACATCCAGATACATTAACATCACTTTCTAATTTAGCAATCTCTTACTCTAATTTAGGAGATTACAACAAGTCGGTGAAACTGCATGAAGAAGTTTATATTTCAAGAAAACAGATTCTAGGAGTTAATCATTCAGATACATTAAGATCACTTTATAATTTAGCTATCTCATATTCTGATTTGGGGGATTATAACAAAGCATGTGAATTAGAGAACATAATTTATAATGCAAGAAAAGAAATTCTAGGAGAGACACATCCAGATACATTAAGATCACTTTCTAATTTAGCAATCTCTTATTCTAATTTAGGAGATTATAACAAGGCGATGAAACTGCATGAAGAGGTTTATGTTTCAAGAAAACAGATTCTAGGAGTTAATCATCCAGATACATTAACATCACTTTCCAATCTGGCAGGCTCTTATTCTGATTTAGGAGATTATAGTAAGGCGTTTGAATTACATAATACAGTTTATAATATAAGAAAAGAAATTCTAGGAGAGAGAGATTTAGATACATTAACATCACTTTACAATTTAGCATGCTCTTATTCTGATTTAGGAGATTATAATAAGGCGTTTGAATTACATAATACAGTTTATAATGTAAGAAAGGAAATTCTAGGAGAGAGAGATTTAGATACGTTAACATCACTTTCTGGTTTAGCAAGCATTTATTCTTGTTTAGGAGATTACAACAAAGCGCTAGAGATTGGAAAAGAGGTTTATCATGCAAGAAAAGAAATTCTGGGAAAGAAGCATTTTGACACGCTATCTGCTTTACATAATTTAGCAATCCATTATTTTTATTTAGAAGATTATAACAAGGCATTAGAAACAGAAAATATAGTTTATACTGAAACAAAAGATAGTCTCGGGGAGAAGCATCTTAGTACATTGATGGCACTTGATAGTATAGCAATTTACTGTAGTAAGGTAGGAGATTATAAAAAAGGGTTTGAAATTGCAAAATCAGTTTATAGTGCAAAAAAAGTGATTTTAGGAGAGAGTCATCCTGGTACACTCATCGCATTAAGTAAATTAATTTCAAGACAGATTCATCAAGACAAAACAGATAATCAATCTATTAAGAAGAATATGACTGCATATTTTGAAAATATTAATAACCTTAAGAAAACTGCCTTTGATATAAAAGATGTCTCTTCTAGACGAAACTTTCTTAAATCATTCAATGGTGTATATAGATTATTGAAAGTCAGTGTTTTTGAAAGAAATATCAAAGACTTATTAGATTATCTTTTCGTCAATAAGAATCTATCTTTCGAGATGGATGTCAATAGATTCCACAATAAAAATATGGGGGAAAGATTATTTTTAAAAGAAATATCTAATATGATAGGTAATCAGCTGATTATTGATTTCTATGAACTTGATGATTCAAAGTATGGTCTTATTCTCATAAAGAAAGGAAAGTATTCACAGTGTGTTGTTGATTGTGAAGAAATTATCAGTGGTACATTTGTTAATGATGAAGATATTCAATTATTCATTGGTTCTATTAGAGACTATGATCATATTTATATCTGTCCTGATGGTAAACTCTATAACTTATCCTTTGAAAGAGTACTTAACTGTCTCAATATTTCTTATCTAAGTTCTGTACAGACACTCTTCGATAATGATACGGATGATGGTAACACAGATCAGCTTGTATCCTTTATCTATCCAGACTTCTCAGGTACACAATCTGAAGATAATGACAGAGGAGATACAAAAGGTGTACTCTATGGTTCATATCTAGAAGGTATGTTCATTCATGATATCTATGGTGAGAAGTCCACTGTATATAGTTCATATCAAGCTAATCATGATAACTTCTTCAATACAAAAAGACCTAGAGTACTTCATGTTTCTACACATGGTGACTATCTAGATAATGAACATATGGAACCAATGGACAGAGGTATTCTATGCTTATCAGGATATAACGTAGAAGATAATAATTCTGGTTATATCAGTGCTAAAGAAATACAATATATGGACTTAAAGGGTACAGAATTAGTTGTATTATCAGCATGTAATACAGGACTTGGTGAGAATATAAGTGGTGAAGGTATCTATGGTATTAGACGTGCCTTTGAGCTTGCAGGATGCCAGACATTACTGCTTACAGTAGAAGAAGTAGATGACTTTAACTCTGCTATATTTATGAAATCATTCTATGAAAGATACAATCAGACAAACAATATCTATCAGTCCTTCAAGGATACCAAGGAATACTTGAAAGAACATGGCTTAAAAGAACTCAAAGAATTAAGAGATGTTTTTGAGAAAGAAATGAAGAACAAGATTAAGAATCCATTCATTTATACAAGAAACCTCAATGAACTCAACAATAGAATTGAGGAAAGTGAAACTATTGGACAAATAGTCAGAAAGAAGAATAATCAATATATTCAGGAAGATTGGAATGGATTCATTATTCAGGGAAAGATAGAAAACTAATAATCGTATTTAAAGGGACAGCAATGTTACGGTTGCTGTCCCTATGTTTTTACTGTTTACCTCTGTAATTAGTATTACAATATTAGGGTCTTCGGTGGTAATAGTACCATCGTACAAAACCAAATGCACCGATGGCTATATAGATTAATATGATTAATGCTGTAACAGAAATTGAAAATTGATTATCACCAATTTTGATTTTAGACCAACGATCAAAGTATTTGGTGTTGTAGAACCACCATAAGTTAAGTATTACTAAGATTAGTTCTAACATATGTATCCTCCTCACAAGGCAATAAAGATTAAGGAAAGTGTAGTTGAAATGTTGATACACTTTCTTATGCCTTTCATAAAATAACTTATTGGTTATTTAAATTCCCTGTTTTTGTCTTAAAACATTTTAACTTTCAGCATTTACTGTCTTTTGATTTAAGGAGTATAGAATAGTTGTTTTTAATAGATTAGAATGGAATTGACCGATGTTGTTGGGAGGAATATGTATGAATATATTTACAATTGATAGCCTTATCAAGCAAGCAGAAGAAGCGCATAATGAAAAAGATTATGTAAAAGAAAAAAATGCTTATCAAGAGTTATATGATTTATATAAGCATGAACTAGGTGAATTGAAAGATGTTGATAATTATTATAGATATTTGAAAGTTTACAACGACGCGTTAGAACTATATGAAGAAGATTATGTCGCATATAAAGAAATTCTTAGGGAGCTTAGGGAGAATCATTTTCCTACATTGTTCGCTGTAAGTGATTTAGTGAACTTATATTCTGATTATAATAGGACAATACAACTACTGAGTACGCTTTATGACGCATGTAAAATAATTTTAGGAGAAAATCATCCTGCTACACTATCTGTTTTAAACGATTTAGCAAACTCTTATTCTGGTTTAGGAGATTATAATACTGCATTAGAAATGAAAAATGCAGTTTATAATGGAAGAAAGAAAATTCTAGGAGAGAACCATCCGGATACACTATCTTCACTACTTAGTTTAGCAAACTCTTATTCTGATTTAGGGGATTACAACAAGGCATGTGAACTGCAGAACTTAGTATATAATGTATTTAAAGAAATTCTAGGAAAAAATCATCCGGATACATTATCTGCCTTAAACAATCTAGGAAATTCTTACTTTTATTTAGGAGATTACAATTCAGCGCTAGAAATAAGAAATGCAGTTTATAATACAAGAAAAGAAAATTTAGACGAGGATGATCCAGATACATTAAGAGCACTTGCTAATCTTGCAAACACTTATTCTTGCTTAGGAGATTATAATAAGGCATTTGAATTACAGAATACAGTTTATAATATCCAGAAAGAAATTCTGGGCGAGAATGATCTTGATACGTTATTATCATTAAACAATCTAGCAATATTTTATTCTTATTTAGGGGATTATAACAGGGCATTAGAAGTAGAAAATAGAGCTTATAATGCATTAAAAGAAAATTTAGGAGAGAGTCATCCAGATGCATTACTTGCATTATCTAATCTACTATTTTCACAGATTTATCAAGACAAAACAGATAATGAATCTATCAAGAATCATATGACTGCATATTTTGAAAATGCTAATAATCTTAAGACCACTGCTTTTAGAATAAAAGAAATATCTTCTAGAAGAAACTTTCTTAAATCATTTAATGCAGTGTATGAATTATTGAAAACTAGTGTCTTTGAAAGAAACATCAAAGACTTACTAGATTATCTTTTCATCAATAAGAATCTCTCTTTTGAGATTGATGTTAATAGATCCCACAATGAATCAATGGATGAAAGATTATCTCTAGAAGAAGTGTCTCATGAGATAGGCAATAATCTGATTATCGATTTCTATGAACTTGATGATTCAAAGTATGGTCTTATTCTCATAAAGAAAGGAAAGTATTCACAGTGTGTTGTTGATTGTGAAGAAATTATCAGTGGTACATTTGTTAATGATGAAGATATTCAATTATTCATTGGTTCTATTAGAGACTATGATCATATTTATATCTGTCCTGATGGTAAACTCTATAACTTATCCTTTGAAAGAGTACTTAACTGTCTCAATATTTCTTATCTAAGTTCTGTACAGACACTCTTCGATAATGATACGGATGATGGTAACACAGATCAGCTTGTATCCTTTGTCTATCCTGACTTCTCAGGTACACAATCTGAAGATAGCGACAGAGGCTATACAAAAGGTGTGCTCTATGGCTCATGTCTAGAAGGTACGTTCATTCGTGATATTTATGGCGAGAAGTCCACTATATATAGTTCATATCAAGCCAATCATGATAACTTCCTTAATACAAAAAGACCTAGAGTACTTCATGTTTCTACACATGGTGACTATCTAGATAATGAAAATATGGAACCAATGGATAGAGGTATTCTATGCTTATCAGGATATAACGTGGAAGATAATAATTACGGTTATATCAGTGCTAAAGAAATACAGTATATGGACTTAAAGGGTACAGAACTAGTAGTATTATCAGCATGTAATACAGGACTTGGTGAGAATATAAGTGGTGAAGGTATCTATGGTATTAGACGTGCCTTTGAGCTTGCAGGATGCCAGACATTACTGCTTACAGTAGAAGAAGTAGATGACTTTAACTCTGCAATATTTATGAAATCATTCTATGAAAGATATAATCAAACAAACAATATCTATCAGTCCTTTAAGGATACCAAGGAATACTTAAAAGAACATGGCTTAGTAGAACTCAAAGAATTTAGAGATGTCTTTGAAAAAGAAATGAAGAATAAAATCAAGAATCCTTTCATCTATAAAAGAAATCTTAATGAACTCAACAAAAGAATTGATGAAAGTGAAATTATTGGGCAGATAGTCAGAAAGAAGAATAATCAATATATTCAGGAAGACTGGAATGGATTTATTATTCAGGGAAAGATAGAAAACGCATAGTAGTAGAAAAACAATCCCCCTAAATCATAGGGGGATTGCTTTATGCTGTTTTCAGACTTTTTTTCATTTTCATTAACGCAACAACTGCAAGTACTGCATTAATTAAACACCAGAATGACCAGATATATAAGTCACCATAACTTCCAGCACCAGTAAATCCCAATAAAGCAGCTAAACCAAATAATACAACTAATGCAATATTGCCACCTTTTTTAACACTCTTTCTCACACAGATAGAAACAATACCACCAGCAAGTAAAAGAATTGCGACAAATAATCCAGCACTTCCTCCAGCTTCTCCATTTGCTGACATTGTATTGGCTACACCAGCCAATGCTGATTGGAATAATACAAATACGCTTAATACGATTGACAATATTCCAGAAACTAATTTCCAAGTTTTCATGATTAAATTCTCCCTTCAAAATATATACATAAACACCATTAAGTGTGTTTACCTTCATTTGATATATCATAAATAACAATATCAAAATTCTCGTATATAATAGTCCTGTATGAAAAAATGTTCAATACATATATATCGTATATGCACGTATTTACTTATTTGCGCATGAATAATTTATCCAAGCATCATAAAAGGGGGGGTACCATTCAGGTGCCCCCTCGCTTTTAATCAAAATCAAAATTATCTTTATTCTTTTCTTTAAAGATTTCAAATATCTCATTCAACAATTCTTGATCATCTACTGAATGATAGTTTTCTTCATCAGAATCATCATCTGATTCTTCACATCTTAAGATTACTACTTCATCTGTATCATCCTCTACAGGTAATAAAACAACATATGCTTCATTATTATGTTCAATCAAATCAAGATATTCAAACTCTACTTCATTTCCGTGTTCATCATTTAATACGACAATATTATCCATTAGTCATCCCTCTTACTATATTCTTCTCCATATTTCACAAGACGATCAAACTTCTTCTGGTTCTCTTCATTTTCAAAAGTAATTTTCTTAATATTATTTAACTTATAAAGAGCTTCTGTCGTATCTTCAAATACATCTTCGTCATGTTCTCTATGCCATGTAGTATAATCCTTATCAATCAGATAAGCCATCTTCTTACCCTCTAGCAATGCATCTACATAATCCTCAGCAGCATCACCAATCTCATGATTTTTAAAAGAGTCTTCTGCATGCTCATACTTGCTTAAATACTTCAGTTCAGTATCTACATAGCGAGTATAGATTTCTGTTGTGAGTTCCGCATCATTTTCTTCGATTTCCCATCTTGCTTCTAAGGCTTTCTTTAAATCCTTATAGAATGCATCATCAATTGATTCTTCTGTTTGAGTTGTTGTATCAGTTTGTTTAGTGGAATTACTCTGTCCTGTATCCTTATTATTGTTGGTACATGCACTTAAACCAAACACTAACATACACGATAATAATAATGTAAATAGTTTCTTCATAGTGGAAACCTCCTTTCACAGTAATTATATAGGAAAATGATTTCTAATTGTGAAAAAATGCATTCTAAAATTTAAATAAGTATAGTATTGACCTTAAAGCGTGCTTTAAAGATAGAATAGGCAAGAAGGGGGAAATTATGGCTAAAAGAATTAATCCATTAGAGGGATCATTATGGGATAAGATCCTTGCATTCGCATTGCCTTTAGCAGCTACAAGTATTATCCAGCAGTTATTCAATTCCTGTGATGTAGCGACTGTAGGACAGTTTTCAGGAAGTCATTCATTGGCTGCAGTAGGGAGTACTGCACCAATTACTAATCTATTTATCACTATCTTTGTAGGTTTCTCAGTAGGAGCGAATGTCATTATTTCACGTTTTTTAGGAGCACAAAGAGAAGATAGAGCCAATCAGGCCATACATACAGCACTTGTATTATCTATTATTACTGGTTTTATTGTTTCTATTATTGGAGAAATCATTGCCCGTCCACTACTAGAACTCATGTCCACACCAAAAGAAGTACTCCCCCTTGCCGTACTCTACTTAAGAGTCTGTTTCATAGGAATGTTCTTCTTAACCATCTATAACTTTGAATCGGCCATACTAAGAGCAGGTGGAGATACCAAAAGACCACTTTATTGTTTAATTATCTCAGGTACAATCAATGTTGTATTGAACTTGATATTTGTTATTTTGTTTAAATTAGATGTCGCTGGTGTAGCTCTAGCCACTACGATTGCTGATGCGACAAGTTCTTTATTGTTGTTTAGGATTCTTTATAAAGAAGAAGGTGCATTACAGGTCAGACTAGACAGAATGAAGATAGAGTGGATCTATACAAAAGAAATACTTGTGATTGGTATTCCTGCCGCAATACAGGGAATGTTATTCAATATTTCTAATATCATCATTCAATCAGCTATTAATAGCTTAGGTGCTGATATTGTTGCAGCTTCTACTGTTGCCTTGAACTTTGAAATGTATTCTTATTTCTTAATTACAGGATTTGCTCAGGCAGCTATTACCTTCACATCACAAAACTATGGCGCAAAGAACTATAAAAGATGTATCCAGTCTATTAGATGGTGTATGTTACTTGGTGCACTTTTTACAGGTGCTATCAGTGCACTCTTTGTATCATTCTCACCACTCCTAGCAGGAATCTTTACATCAGATGCTGCCATTGTGAAAATAGCCTGTATACGTATTGCTTTTGTAGTCACATTTGAAGTGCTCAATATGACAATAGAAATCATGTCAGGTGCACTCAGAGGACTAGGCAATCCAATGATTTCTACAGTACTCTGTATTGTCTTCACTTGTGCTCTAAGATTGGCCTGGATCTTTATCATCTTTGCTAGAGTACAAACATTCCAGTCAGTATTAGTCGTTTATCCAGTCAGCTGGGCTGTGACTTCAGCATCTATTGTGATTGCTTATCTTGTAGTAAAAAAGAAGAAACTTATTATGTAAGCCAGAATCAACTATGGCTTTCTTTTTGTTACAGTTTTCTTTAAAATGAATAATAAGGGAGGGATAACCCATGAAACAACATAACACATTAACACTTAAACAATTCATCATAAGATCTGTAGGAGTATATTTCATTACTCTTGTTATATTTTGTTTATTTATATTCAAAGTCATCCCAGGCTGCTCATTACTCCAATCCAAACTTGTTTTATTCTTACTTACAATACTTATTTTTGGACTCATTTACTTTGAGAAAGATGACAGAAGAAATTATTTAAGTATAGCGCTTAATGTGCTTATGCCTTTTGGTATCTATACTACAATCGCATATATGCCACTTCTTACACTACCCCTTGGATTAGTATGGGGAATACTTATTACACTTAATATTATTTACATCGGTTTATATTTATCTAGAGTCAAAAGAAGAAACTATAACTCATTATTAGAAAAATCACAGTTTGTGATTGGTTTGGCTTCTCTCTTATCACTTGTCATTGTATTAAGCTTTACTTTATTTGGTTCTTCTATCATTCAATCATCCACTAAGATTTCAAAAAATACAGATGTCTATATGAGAAAATATGATGAAAAATCTTTAAAGAACTTACATCACTGGTCCAAACTTACACGTAAAGAGAAGCTTAATACCTTACAGACAATATGCAATAACGAAAGAGATTATTTAGGTATACCATGTAGAATCAAGGTAGGGGCTGGTAGTGGTCTTTCACATTCCTATGCACAATATAACAACAAATCAAAAGAAATCACTTTTGAAATCAGTCAATTAGACCATGCATCTTCTACAACTCTCTTAGAAGCATTACTTCATAGTACATATCATGCTTATGAATATGCCCTTGTTGATTCCTATGACACAATGAGTGGTGACTACAATAAGCTATTAGACTATCGTACTATTGCGACCTATAAGAAAGAATTCTCTACAAAGGTCACAAATAAGGCAGTGAACTACAATCAGATCAATGAATCGAATGCGAAAGCTTATGGTGCAGAAGCTCTTCAGGACTATCAAATCAAGCTCAAACATACAAAATAATAAAAATGAACAATACAAGATTGTATTGTTCATTTTTTTGTGCATACGTCCTTTTCAATTTAAAATATTGTACGGAATTTAGTACAATCCATTATCAAAGTGATAAAAAGTTACTAAAATATAGACACAATTGTATAGAATTTAGTAAATACATGAATAAAACTATAAATTGTCATTAAAATACAAAAAAATATGTGAAATTATGTTGACAGTATACAATTTTTAGACTAAACTTATCACCATAGTAGAAAACAAAATACTACAGGAGGAGAATATATGAAAACAGGTAAAACAGTAAAAGTATTGCTTACCGCTGCAACTGCTGCAGGAATGTTAGCTGGCTGTGGTTCTAAGACAGATACTGATACATTTAGATTTGCAAGTGAATTAGATATTCAGGGTATGGATTCTACAGTAGTTGATGATGGTATGTCATTCAACGCAGTTCACGCTATTACAGATGGTTTAACAGCCGTTAACGAAAAAGGTAAGACTGCACCTGCAATTGCTAAGAGCTGGGATGTAAGTGATGATGGTAAGACTTATACATTCCACTTAAGAGATGCAAAGTGGTCAAATGGTGATAAGGTTACTGCAAATGACTTCGTTTATTCTTGGCGTAAGATCATCAAAAATGCTGGTAACTATGCTTATATGTTAGGTAGCGAAGGTGCTTCAGTTAAGAATGCAGATGCACTTATGGAATTAGGTACTAATGCAACTGATGAACAGATGGCTACTCTTGGTGTTACAGCTAAAGATGATAAGACTTTAGTAGTAGAACTTGAAAACAAAGTTCCATATTTCACAGACTTAATGGCATTCCCATGCTACTTCCCACAGAACGAAAAGTTCGTTGAAAAATGTGGTAAGAACTATGGTACTAAGCCAGAATACACTATTTCAAATGGTGCTTATAAGATGACTAAGTGGGTTAAGGGAAACAAAGCAACATTCACTAAGAACGATAAGTACTATGATGCTAAAACAGTAGCAACTAAGAATCTTGAAATGTACTTAGTACAGGATCCTAAGACTGCTGCACAGAACTTTGACAATGGCAAAGTTGACTATGCAACAATCAACTCTACATTAGTAGATAAGTATAAAGGTAAAGATACTTTCACAACATTCAATGAAGGTTACTTATTCTACTTACAGTTAAACTTCAAGAACAACACTGTTGCTAACAAGAACGTAAGAGAAGCTTTAGCTTATGCAATCAACAGAAAAGATTTATGTGAAAACGTATTAAAAGATGGTTCTATGGCTGCAACTGGTTTCGTTCCATCTCAGTTATCTACTAGCCCAGCTGGTAAAGACTTCCGTGATGATGCAGATAAATATGTAAGCTATGACCAGAAGAAAGCTCAGGAATATTTAGATGCAGCTAAGAAAGAATTAGGTACTGATACAATCACTATCGATTTATTATATGGTACTGATGAATCACCAATGGATACTATGGCTGAATACTTACAGGGTTCATTCACTAAGTTAAAAGGCTTAAAGGTAAACATGGTTGCAACTGTTAAGAAAGACAGAATCTATAACAGAGAAGCAAATGGTAACTTCCAGGTAGTATGTACTCGTTGGGGACCAGACTATGCAGATCCAACAACTTACTTAAACTTAGCTTTAACTGGTAACCAGAACAACTATGGTAAATATACTAATACGAAGTTTGATGCATTAATGGAACAGATCCAGAAAGAATCAGATTTAACTAAGCGTTGGAATTTAATGATCCAGGCTGAAAAAGTTATGATGGAAGATATGGCTTATATCCCAGTATTCGAAAAAGGTTCTGCGGCATTAAAGGCTAAGAACGTAAGTGGATTAGTACAGGTACCAGTAGGAACTCCATATACTTTCAAATATGTTAAATTAAAATAACCTCTACTTTGTGTCAAAACAGAGTGGCCTAGGAGATAGCAGAAATGCTGTCTCCTTTTTTTGTGTTTTGATTAAACATTTACAATATTTCTGATATCAGTAAAATGTAATGATATTTTAATATATTTACAAAGAAAAGGTACAAAACGATTGACTATATCTGATGTACAGCGTAAACTACACAACTGTTAACATTAATAATAAATTTTGGAGGGAAAATTAATGAAAACAGGTAAAACAGTAAAGGTATTGCTTGCATTAACTACTGCTGCAGGTATGCTTGCTGGCTGTGGTTCTAAGACTGATACTGATACATTCAGATTTGCGAATGATACAGATATCGTTGGTATGGACAGCACAGTCGTTGATGATGCAATGTCTTTCAATGCAATCACTGCTATCACAGACGGTTTAACAACTGTTGATGTGAAGGGCAACACAATCCCTGGTATCGCTAAGAGCTGGGATGTAAGCAACAATGGATTAACTTATACTTTCCATTTAAGAGATGCTAAATGGGCTAATGGTGATGATGTCACTGCACAGGACTTCGTATACTCATGGCACAGAATCATCAAGAATGCAGGTAACTACGCTTATATGTTAGGTAGCGAAGGTGCTTCAATTAAGAATGCGGATTCTTTAATTAATTTAGGTACTGCTGCAACTGATGAACAGTTAAATACACTTGGTATTAAAGCAACTGATGACAAGACTGTTGTCGTTGATCTTGAAAAGAATGTTCCATATTTTGTAGGTTTAATGTCATTCCCATGTTACTTCCCACAGAACCAGAAGTTCGTTGAAAAATGTGGTAAGAAGTATGCAACTAAGCCTGAATATATTTTAGGTAATGGTGCTTATAAGATGACTAAGTGGATCAAGGGTAACAAGGCTACATTCACTAAGAATGATAAGTACTATGATGCAAAGTCTGTTAAGACTAAGAACTTAGAAATGTACTTAGTACAGGATCCTAAGACTGCTGCTCAGAATTTCGATAATGGTAAAGTTGACTATGCAACAATCAACTCTACATTAGTAGACAAGTATAAAGGTAAAGAAACTTTCAAGACTATCAGAGAAGGATATCTTGCTTACTTAATCTGTAACTTCAAAGCAGATACAACAGCAAACAAAAACTTAAGACATGCATTATCTTATGCAATCAATAGAAAAGATTTATGTGATAACATCTTAAAAGATGGTTCACAGCCAGCTACTGGTTTTGTACCAGCTCAGTTATGTAAGAGTCCTTCAGGTAAGGATTTCCGTGAAGAATCTGGTAAATATGTAGACTATGATGTGAAGAAAGCACAGGAATACTTAGACGCTGCTAAGAAAGAATTAGGTACTGATACAATCACTGTTGATTTATTATATGGTACTGATGAATCTCCAATGGATACTTTCGCAGAATACTTACAGGGTTCATTTACTAAGTTAAAGGGCTTAAAAGTTAACATGGTAGCTACTGTTAAGAAAGACAGAATCTATAACAGAGAAGCAAGTGGTAACTTCCAGATTGCCTGCACTCGTTGGGCTCCAGACTATGCTGATCCAACTACTTTCTTAAACGTTCTTGCAAGCAGTAACTCAAACAACTATGGTAAATGGGAAAATGCGCAGTACAACTCATTATTAAAACAGGCTCAGAATGAAACTGACGTAAATAAACGTTGGAATGAATTGCTTGAAGCTGAAAAAGTAATGATGGACGATATGCCAAATATACCAGTTGTTCAAACTGGTACAGCTGCATTACAGGCTAAGAACGTTAAGGGATTAGTTCATAATACAGTAAGTACTCCATACGTATTCAAATATGTAACACTTAAATAACACACATTGAGGCAGGTAACTGCCTCTTTTATATTGAAAATTTGCACTATACACTTTAGTATTAATAATAAGGAAGTGATAGAATGAGAAATAAGAATATCTTCACAATACCTAATATATTATCTATGTTTAGATTGTTGCTATTGCCGGTAATTGTATATACGTATTTGAATCAAAAAGATTATGTCTTAACAGGAATATTATTACTTATATCAGGTCTGACTGATTTGTTAGATGGGTATATAGCCCGTACATTTAATATGATGAGTGATTTAGGTAAAATACTTGATCCTGTGGCGGATAAAGCAACCCAAGCAGTGGTACTCCTATGTCTTATGACACGCTTTAGTTGGCTCACTATTCCTTTTATATGCATTCTTATTAAAGAACTGTTTATGAGTTGTATAGGCATGGTTATTATTAAGAAAACAGGGGAAGTACATGGGGCAGTGTGGCATGGTAAAGTTGCTACATTCATGTTAGATTTCATGATTATTATGCACATTGTTTTCTATAATATTTCTTATACTCTCTCTATTGTTCTTACAATTATCTCTACATTTCTTATTCTTCTATCATTCTATCTATATGCAAAAGAGAATATCAACATACTGAAAAAGGTGGGTTAAATCCCACCTTTTAGCTTCTTACTTTGAAATATGTTGCTGGAGTATCCTTTAAAGCGTCTTCTAAATCTTTAAGTTCTACTTTATCAGTAATATAAATATGATCTTCGCCAAATGAATAGTATTCATCATAATTTAAATTGAGTGGCTGTTCACTTCTTACATAATACTTAGAAGATGTAATAGGATAGACATCTTCAGTATAATCATAATCATGTGTCCATACATCTTTCTTAGCTGTCTTAATAATATCAGCGACTACAGCACTTGCAGTGACATAACGTCCTGCACCTTTACCATAGAATAAGACGTTTTCTAGATAATCACATGTAATTTCTACTACATTATAAGCATCCATGACATTACCTACAATTTCACTCATTGGAACGAGAGTAGGAGACACATCAATACCTAAACCATTTTCTAGTTTTTTGCTCATCGCAATCAACTTAATTCTATAACCAAGCTTCTTTGCATAATCCATATCTTTCTTAGTGACATTACGAATACCAGTACATTTGATCTTATCAAAATCAAAGAATGTACCAAAAGCATTCATAGTAAGAATATAGATTTTATGTGCTGCATCATAGCCATCTAAATCTAGTGCAGCATTGGCTTCTACATAACCAAGATTCTGAGCAATCTTTAATGCTTCCTCAAAATCAAGATTATCTCTTTCCATTAATGTGAGAATGAAGTTAGTTGTACCATTTAAGATACCTTCAATCTTATTGATATTGTTTGCTACTAGATCTTCCTTAGCAGGCACAACAACTGGAATACCTCCACCTACACTTGCTTCATAATAAAGGTTGACACCATTTTCTCTTGCAGCAGTAAAGAGTTCTTTCGCATCATGGGCAATAAGAGCCTTATTTGCAGTTACTACATGTTTCTTTTTATTTAATGCATCTAATATGATTTTCTTTGCGATAGTTGTACCACCAATAAGTTCTACAACAACATCTACATCTTCATCGTTGATAACTTCATGATAATCCTGTGTATAAATAATACCATCAGGAAGGTTTACATCCTCAAGAGCACAACCGTACTTAACGACTACTTCTTCCCCAATTGTTTTTTCTAGTCTTTCTTTTTCTTTTGTAAGAATATCTACAGTTCCGAAACCAACAGTTCCTAGACCAATAACACCAATAATCATTTAAAACTCCCCCCTGATAGTATTAGAATTGTATAAAATTTACCATATTCATATAATACTGTCAATTATATATAAGTTAAAATTTGTATTATATGAGATAAATTTCGGATTTTTTAGAAATTAAACAAAAAAAGAGGAATTAATCCTCTTTTAAAATATCCTGGATGGCTTCAGATAAGCTTCCTACAACCTTTTCAGCTTTATCTTTAACTTCATTTGGGGCATAAGTAAATGTATAACCATGTTTAACGCTATCTAATAAAGGAAGATCATTCCATGAATCTCCTATACCATATACATCACTCTCATTAATATTAAAATAATCTACAACATGATTAACTCCTGTTCCCTTAGAACATCCTACACCACATACATCCACATGATTCTTGTTCTGGAATGCCGCACATGTATCACTATAATGTTCATTAATATAATCCATAGCGTTTTTCGCTTCTTCTAGATTCCCTTCAGGAAAATGAAATGAGAATGCATCAGCATCTTTAAAAGATAATTTATCTAAAGAATCAATAGTAGTTCCCCATGTCTCACCTTCTGGACGATACATATAAATATCATTCTTATATACAATAGACATATGAACAGGAACTGCTTCTGAGATTTCTCTTACTATACTCATAGGAATATCTTTCTCAAAAATGACTTCACATTTCTTATTAAAGATCACACCACCACTTAAAGTAATATAGAAATCAAAGTCTATATCAGTTAATGGATAGTCTCTATTTCCTCCAAAAGGATATTTAATTCCTTCTAACTGCCTTCCTGTACATAATCCAAATAGATTTCCCTGTTTCTGGAATGTACGAATTGCCTCTACATCCTGCTTGTGTACACCATCACTAAAAAATAACGTATTATCAAAATCACTTGCTAATATTTTCATCTTTCTCTCTCCTATATATATAAGAATAAGAAAAATAGATGAAAAAAGCCATAGTAAAGTTATGTGAAACGCTTACATTAAACAAAGGTGGTTATTTGTTTATTGTTGCATTTATATGATGGGTGTATAACTAATGCAGAAAATAGGTGCGAAATAAATGACTTTTGGTCATATTACCTATTTCCTAAAAAAACAATTCATTATGTTCGCTATTTCACAAAAATTTATGTTAACGCTTTACAAAATTAAGAGTATAATGGATTCATCAACCAAGATACATATATAAATGATATGTCTGAATATGTCTGTTTGATATAGATGACGCTTTTTTATCACGATGAAGTGTTTTTGGTTGAATTTTAAAATTTTTAGGAGTATTATCCTATAGAATCAAAAAGAAGGAGGTATGTGGATTGGATAAAATGATTCTTGATATCATAGCTGTAGACCATAGATGTGCTCAGGCTGTAAAAGATGCCAAAAAGAAGAGACAGGATACAACTGCAGATATGAACAGTAAGAAGAAGGAAATCTACGATTCTTTCGTCAAAGAGTATCAGGTAACACTTGATGCAAAGAAGAAAGAGTTACAGGAAAGAATTGACGCAACAAAGAAGAAGAATGAAGAGGATTACAATTCTTCTGTTGAGAAGATCACCAGCCTTTATGAAGCCCACAAGGAGGAGTGGGTTGCATCTATCGTAGACAGATGTAAAGAGATTTAGAGGTGAGATTATGAGTTTTTCATCTAATGCAGTTCTTGCAAAAGCAAGATCTATGTATGGTAAACATCTCACTCCTGAAAGCTATGATGAACTTCTAAAGAAAAGAACTGTCAATGATGCTGTCAGTTACTTAAAGAGTGAAACAGCATATGGTCCTATTCTTGAAGGTTTGAAAGAAACAAACATTCATAGAGGACAGTTGGAATCACTTCTTGATGAAGAGGAATTCTTACGTGCTGTAAGATTGATTCATTATGCACCTAAGGGTGACCAGAAGTTTTATCAGCTAGGTATTATTAGACGTGAAATAGCTGTACTATTGAGTAAAGTACGTTTATTCAATAGTGATGAAACATTGAATTCTGAATTAGATATACCTTCATACCTACCTCGTTATTCAACGTTTGATCTTTATGGCTTATTAAGTATTGAGGATTATCCATCATTATTAAGATATATGGAGAAAACACGTTACTACCATATATTACAGAAATATATGCCTATAGATGATGAGAAGATCGATACAAACATGATGGAACTTGATTTCAAACGTGCTTACTATAAGTTATTCGTTGAAACAGTGAAATCTACTTTTAAAGGTAAAAAACAGAAGGATCTACTTACTATGATCTATACTCAGATTGAGTTAGAGAATATTACCAAGATCTATAGATTTAAACGATTCTTTAATTCTAAGCCTGAACAAATCAAGAAACAGCTGATCTTGGATTACTCACGTATTCCACAATCAGTAATGAATGAATTGATTGAAACAAAAGATGCAGAGGAGTTCTTAAAGAAGCTTGCTTCATCACCTTACAAGTTATATGTGGATGATCAGGAATTTGTTTATATCGAATACTACACAGATAAGATCAAATATAATCTTGCTAAGAGATATATGAGATTTACTACAGATGCTGCCATGGTTTACATGACATATCTGATTGTATTCGAAAACGAAGTTGAAAATCTAAAACATATCATTGAAGGTTTAAGATATGGTGAAGAGGCTGAAAAAATAGCCCAACTGCTTATCTACTAGGGGGAACAACATGGCAATAGAAGAAATGGAATTGCTAGACATGACCTTTGATAAGAAATACTTAAAAGAGGTTTTATGTCAGTTAAACGAAACAAAGTATTTTTATCCTCAGCCAGCAACAAAGATTGTAAATAATGTAAAAGATGTATTTACAATGACACCTGATGAGGATTACAAGAACATGCTTGATGAATTAAAAGAGCTTGCTGAACATGTAAAGCTTGATACATCAAGTGTAAAAGAAGGATCTATTCATTTCGCAAAAGAAGATTATCGTAAGGCGCTCGATGATGTTAAGAAAGAAGCAAAGCAATATCTTGATATTAAAGAAGAATTTGTGACTGAACGTGGACAGAACCAGGCTGCTTATGGAATCCTAGAAGGTCTTTCTAATACAGAATTAAATATGGATGAGGTTAAAGGATGCGAATATATAGAAGCAAGATTTGGCCGTATTCCTAGAAGAAACAAAGACAAACTTGACTATTATAGAGGACAGTCAATCATGTTCTTAGATCTTGGTGAAGATGCTAAAAGTGTTTATTGTCTCTATATGACAACTAAGGCTGCTATCTTAAAGGTAGATAACATCTTCCAGTCAGTTGGCTTTGAAGAAATTGAAATTCCTGATTTCGTTCATGGTAGAATGGAAGACGCAAAGAAGGAATTATTAGAAGAAATTGAAAGTATGAATACTTCTATTCGTAAGGCAGACAGCCGTTTAGAAGGTATTAGAGATGCACATGAAGAAGTATTATTAAAGATGTATGCAGATCTTACTCTTGCTGCTAGAATTGAAGAATTCAAAGTATTTGTTGTTGATTATCAGTCTAAATATGCTATCTATGGATTTGTACCTGTTAGAGTCGCAAAAGATATTAAGAAGGCTTTTGAAAAGTACAACGTAGAATATCAGGACTTGCCTGCAGATATTTATGGTGATCAGCAGATCATTGCACCAACACTTACTAATAACTATCCATGGGCTAGACCATTTGAAGTAATCTCTAAAGTTAAACAGAGTGATCGTGTGGATACTACTTTAGCCACTGCAGTACTATTCATCTTAGTATTTGCACTTATGCTTGGTGATATTGGTTTAGGTGTTGTGCTTGTGTTACTTGGATTACTTATGAGAAAGAAAGAATCAGGAAAGATGATTACTATTCTTGGTATTGCATCTTTTGTTGGTGGTTTAATTTATGGTGATGCTTTCTACTGTATTCATCTTTACCCATCAGTAATCCCTGTTGCAGATGCATTTAGTTATCAGCGCTTCATTAATGCGATTCTCTTACTTATTGTAGGACAGTTCTGCATTGGTAAAGTAAAAGCTATCTATAATGAACAATCAATGATTAATAAGGTATTCTCTATCAAGGGTGTCGTTGGCATCGTCATGGGACTTGCAGTAGCTGCTTATGTCGCAATTGCTGTAGATACAACTTGGCATATCTCTTATTTACCATTAGTTGTTGTACTTGTATTAGGCATTGTATTGAACTTCATTAAGAAAGCGCTCTATAAGAAACAATAGAAGGGAGGATACTATGGCTATCTCAAAATTGCAGCTCGTTGAGATAGAATTCCCTGAAACAATGAGTGATGAAGTATTATCTAAGCTTGTTGATTCAGAAAAATTTCATCCAGAGCCAGCATCAAAGTTTGTGGATTCAGTAAGAGGTCTTAAGATCATGAATAAGGATAATCCTTATGCTGATTTATTAGGACGTATGGATGAAGCGGCAGAGAAGTATGGTATTAATATCAATACATCAGAAAAGCCTCAGATCATCAATATTGTAGAAGCAGATGATTACTTCTGCGAATGTCTTGATGAAGCAAACAAAATCGCACGTGTTAAAAATGAATTACAGGTAATGATTGATGAAAACAATCAGGCCAAGAAGTACTTGAAATATATGAAGGATCTCGATATAGACTTCGATGACCTTTTCTCAAGCGAATATATTCAGGTTAGATTTGGTAAGTTACCTACAATGAACCTTGATAAGTTATCTTATTATGATTCACAGGAATTCTTATTTAAATCAATCTATCAGGATGCAAAGACATGTTATTGTTTCTATATAACATCTCCTTCTAATGCACCTGAAATAGATAACATATTCTCTTCACTATTCTTTGAACGTATTCATATTCCTGAATTCCTTCATGGAACTCCAGGTGAATCATTAGAAATTATTGAAGAAGAGAATGCAACTGCAGAAGCCTCTGTCAAGAAATGTGATGGTAAATTAAGAGATTTATTCAGTAAAAAAGAAAAAGATTTATCAATCATTTATGCTTCATGTCAGGAACTTAATAAGACAAGTGAAGCACAGAGATATGTCGTGGTATTTGGAAACAATGCTGCTATCTATGGTTTCTGTGATAAACATTATGCACACTCTTTAAAAGAAGAACTTGAACAGATGGACAAGGTACATGTTGAAATCAAACCAGCAATGGGAGATTCAAGACTTTATCCACCTACAAAACTCAAGAACAACTGGTTCTCAAGACCATTCAAGATGTTCGTTGAGATGTACGGTGTTCCATCTTATACAGACTTTGACCCAACAAATTTCGTTGCGGTAACATATACATTCTTATTCGGTATGATGTTCGCCGATGTTGGTCAAGGTATCCTGCTTTCAATTATTGGTTTCCTTGCTTATAAATTAAAAGGCATGAAGCTTGGTGAAGTAGGTATGCGTATTGGTATTTCATCTGCAATATTCGGTGTAATCTTTGGCTCAGTATTTGGATCAGAAGAAATCCTTGTTCCATTCTTTGCACCAATGGCATCTGAAAATACTATGACGCTATTAGGTGTTGCAATTGGTGTAGGTGTATGTTTAATCATCATCTCAATCCTATTCAATATCTATTTAAATTTGAAGAAGAAACATTGGGGAGAACTACTATTCTCTCAAAATGGTGCCGCTGGTTTAGTATTCTATGTTGCAGTATTAGTACTCGCAATGAATATGTTATTAAACCTTGGCTTAAATATCCCAATGGGTATCTATGTCGCAATCTTTATCATTGCCCCACTTGTAATGATCTTCTTGAAAGAACCTCTTACTTACAAACTTGAAGGTAAGAAGATGTTCCCACATGGATTTGGTAACTTCTTTACTGAATCATTCTTCGAAATGATCGAAGTATTGTTGACATTTGTTGCCAACACTATGTCATTCCTACGTGTCGGCGGTTTCGTCTTATCACACGCTGGTATGATGCTTGTTGTTTACACATTAGCTGAAATGGTTGGTGGATTCGGTTATATTATCGTTCTAATTATTGGTAACGCATTTGTAATGTGTCTAGAAGGATTAATTGTCGGTATCCAGGTATTACGTCTTGAATTCTATGAATTATTCAGTCGTTACTATGAAGGTAATGGTAAACCATTTGTATCTATGAAAGAAAGTCTAGAATAACGGAGGAAGAAAAAATGACTACTATCTTAACATTCATTATCCCTGCATTAATTGTTGTATTATTATCTTTACCACTAGTAAATGTATTCAAAGGTAAAGTTACTGCTAAGAGCGCTAAAATGCGTCTTGGTACTCATATCTGTGGTTTCTTTGGTGCTGTAGCACTTGTATTATTCCTTACATATGCAAATAGCCCAGTATTAGCTGCTGGTGCTGACAAGATGACTGGTTCTATCGCTCAGGGTCTTGGCTTCATTGGTGCTGCTCTTGCAACTGGTTTATCTGCTCTTGGTGCTGGTATTGCCGTAGCTGCTGCTGCTCCTGCTGCAATTGGTGCATTCTCTGAAAATGCTGAAAACTTCGGTAAATCATTGATCTTCGTTGCCTTAGGTGAAGGTGTTGCCATCTATGGTCTATTAATCTCAATCTTAATTATCAACACACTATAGGAGATTACTATGAAGTTCTTTCTGATCAGTGATAATATCGATACCCTCACTGGTCTAAGACTCGTGGGTATTGAAGGCAAAGTTGTTCATACCCGTCATGATTTCTTAACCTTACTTGAAAATAAGATGAGAGATCCTGAAATCGCAATTATCTTAGTGACTACTAAGTTAATTGAACTTTGTCCTGATATTATCTCAGAAATTAAATTAAAACAGCCAAAGCCTCTTATTACAGAGATTCCTGACCGTCATGGTCATTCTAAGATTGGTGAAGCCATCGATGGTTATGTCTCTGAAGCAATAGGCGTTAAGTTATAGGAGAGTATACAATGGAAGAAAATCAAGAAGTATTTCTCTCAATGAAGAATGAGATTGAAAAACAGTCTCAAAGAGAAGTCGATGCAATCATGGCCGAAGTAAAGAAGATTGAAGAAGAAGCTTATTCTTCTATGCGTGCTGAAGCTAAGAAAGATGCAGATTTAAGACTAAAACAGGAATTAGATGAAATGCAGTCAGAATCAGCTGCGGAAATTTCTGAATCCCATGTTGAGAGACAGAAAAAGCTTATTAATAAACGTGATGAGTATGTAACTACAATCTTCAAGAAGGCAAGAGAAGAATTAGTTGCATTTACAAAAACACCTGAATACAAAGAGTTCATGGTCAATAAGGCTAAGAAGCTTGCAGGTGATTATATGCCTCATTCAGTTATTTATGTAAAAGAAGAAGACTTAGGTCTTGCTGATGATTTAAAAGCTGCTTATGGTGATGCTGAAGTGAAAGCTGGAGATATCACTATTGGTGGTTTAATTGTTGAAAACACAGAAAGCTCTATTGTTCATGATGAAACATTAGAATTCGCATTAAAGAATCAGAAAGAATGGTTCATCCAGCATTCTGGTTTAATCATTAATAAATAAAAGAAGGGGGATAAACAAGTTGAAAGAAAATCTAATTTATTCAATCAACGGCCCGGTTGTTAAAGTAAAAGATACAGATGCCTTTTCAATGCTTGAAATGGTGTATGTAGGTAACAGTAAATTAATGGGTGAAGTTATCTCTATTACTAAAGAATTTACTACTATCCAGGTTTATGAAACAACTACAGGTCTTAAACCAGGTGAACCAGTATTCCCAACAGGTCAGCCTATTTCTGTAACACTTGGTCCTGGTATCTTAAGAAATATTTATGATGGTATCGAAAGACCACTAGAAGAAATCGCAAAAGAAAGTGGTGCTTTCATTCCTACAGGTAGTGCTGTAGAACCACTAGATACAAAGAAATTATGGGATGTCACTTTAACTGTTAAAGTAGGTGACCATGTTGAAGGTGGTACTGTATATGCCAAGATTCCTGAAACAGACATGATCGAACATAGATGTATGGTTATGCCAGGTATGTCAGGTACAGTTACTGAAGTGAAAGAAAATGGTCAGTATACAATTAATGATGTAGTTATGGTCTTCACTGATGATGAAGGTGTAGCTCATGAATGTACATTAACTCAAAGATGGCCAATCAAGACACCTCGTCCAGTCCATAAACGTTTACCTATCAGTATGCCACTAGTTACTGGTCAGCGTGTTATCGATACATTGTTCCCTATCGCAAAAGGTGGAACAGCTGCAGTCCCAGGAGGATTCGGTACTGGTAAGACAATGACTCAGCATCAGCTTGCTAAATGGTGTGATGCCGATATTATCGTCTATGTAGGTTGTGGTGAACGTGGTAACGAAATGACTCAGGTTCTTGAAGAATTCTGTGAACTCGTTGACCCTAAGAGTGGTAAGCCATTAGTAGACAGAACTGTCCTCATTGCGAATACATCTAACATGCCAGTTGCTGCCCGTGAAGCATCTATTTATACAGGTGTAACACTTGCTGAATATTATCGTGACATGGGTTACCATGTTGCTATCATGGCTGACTCAACATCTCGTTGGGCTGAAGCCTTAAGAGAAATCTCTGGTCGTCTTGAAGAAATGCCAGCAGAAGAAGGTTTCCCAGCTTACTTACCTTCTAGATTATCTCAGTTCTATGAAAGAGCTGGTTATATGGAGAACTTAAATAACACAAATGGTTCAGTTACAATCATCGGTGCCGTATCTCCACAGGGTTCTGACTTCTCAGAACCAGTTACTCAGAATACTAAGCGTTTCGTACGTACATTCTGGGCACTTGATAAAGCACTAGCTTATGCAAGACACTATTTCGCTATCAACTGGAATTTATCTTATTCAGAATATATTCCAGATCTTGAAAGATGGTATTCAAAGAATGTTGATCCTAAATTCATGAGAGATAGACAGGAATTGGCTTCTATTCTTGCAGAAGAAACTAAATTAATGGAAATCGTACAGTTAATGGGTTCTGACGTTTTACCAGATGATCAGAAGCTTGTTATTGAAGTAGCCAGAGTAGTTCGTGTAGGTTACTTGCAGCAGAACGCTTTCCACAAAGATGATACTTATGTACCACTTGAAAAACAGCTTAAGATGATGGAAGTAATCCTTTACTTAAATGACCGTTGTCAGCAGGTTGTTGCTCAGGGTAAACCTATTCGTACAATCATTGAAACAGGTATCTTCGATGAAGTTGTTAAGATGAAATATGATGTACCTAATAATGATTTAAGTAAATTTGATTACTATTATAAAAAGATTGATGCAATTTGTGCATCTATTGACTAAGGAGGGGTAACATGGCACTTCAATATGTAGGTTTAAGTGAAATTAATGGACCACTCGTCGTATTAGATCACGTTAAAGATGCATCTTATGATGAAATGGTTGAACTACAGTTAAAAGATGGTTCAACACGTTCTGGTCGTATTGTAGAAATTGAAGGTGAAAGAGTTGTTGTTCAGGTATTTGAAGGAACAAACGCTTTATCACTTGCGAATACTAAGACAAGACTATTAGGTCATCCAATGGAATTACCATTATCAATGGAAATGCTTGGCCGTGTCTTCTCTGGTGCAGGTAGACCAATTGATGGTCTAGGAGATATTTATGCTGAAAAGAGTGCTGATATCAACGGTCAGCCTCTTAACCCAGTTTCTCGTGTATATCCAAGAAACTATATCAACACAGGTATTTCTTCTATTGACTGTCTAATGACTCTAATCAGAGGTCAGAAGCTACCAATCTTCTCAGGTTCTGGTTTACCTCATAACCAGTTAGCTGTACAGATTGTTAAGCAGGCTAAGATTGCTGATGAAGCAGGACAAGGCTTCGCTGTTGTCTTTGCTGCAATGGGTGTTACAAATGACGTAGCTAACTACTTCAGAAGATCATTTGAGGAAGCAGGTGTTATGCAGAGAGTTGTTATGTTCATGAACTTATCTAATGACCCAATCATTGAACGTATCTTAACACCTCGTTGTGCATTAACTGCTGCTGAATATCTTGCATTTGAACATGATATGCATGTTCTTGTAATCTATACTGATGTCACTTCTTATTGTGAAGCATTACGTGAATTCTCTTCAAGTAAAGGTGAAATCCCAGGTCGTAAAGGTTACCCAGGTTATCTTTATTCTGACCTTGCTTCATTATATGAAAGAGCTGGTATTTCTAAGGGTGCTAAAGGTTCTGTTACACAGATTCCAATCCTTACAATGCCTAACAACGATATCACACATCCAGTTCCTGACTTAACTGGTTACATCACAGAAGGACAGATCACTCTTGATCCTGAATTAAATGCGACTGGTATTTATCCACCAGTTGGTGTTCTTCCATCACTTTCAAGACTTATGAAGGATGGTATCGGTGAAGGCTTTACAAGAGCCGACCACCAGGATGTTGCCAACCAGTTATTTGCATGTTATGCCCATGTACAAGATGTTAAGTCATTAACATCAGTTATCGGTGAAGATGAATTATCAGATACTGATAAGAAATATATGGAATTTGGTCGTCTTTTCGAGCAGCACTTCCTTAATCAGGGATTCGATACAAACAGATCTATCGAAGAAACCCTAGACCTTGGATGGTTACTATTATCAGTTCTTCCAAAGAATACATTGGATCGTATTGATAATGCTGTTGTAGATAAATTCTATGATCATGAAAAAGCAGTCAAAGAATTTAATTTACACGAAGATGTAGTCATCAAAGAATTGAAAGACGCTGTAACTAATGGCTAATCAGGTTGTCCCTACTAAAGGGAATTTGATGGCAACCAAGAAGTCTCTTGAACTTGCTAGACTTGGTTATGACCTGCTCGATAAGAAAAGAAATGTCTTAATTAAAGAAATGATGTCATTACTTGATGATGTAAAAGAAATCCGTGATGACATCACTGACTCTTATGATCGTGCTTATGCAGCATTACGTGAAGCAAATGAATCTTTAGGTATTATTTCTGATGTTGTAGAAGGTGTGCCTATTGATGAAGGTATTAGTGTTAAGTATCGTTCAGTTATGGGTGTAGAATTACCTAAGATTGAATATGAGAAAACACCATTAAGAGTTGGTTATGGTTTTGAACGTGCGAACTCTAAGGTAGACTATGCTTATATCTGTTTCTATCATGTAAAAGAAATGACAGTAAAGCTTGCAGAAGTAGAAAACTCTGTATATCGTCTAGCGAATAATATTCGTAAGACTCAAAAGCGTGCTAACGCACTACAGAACATCTCTATCCCTCGTTTTGAAGCGACTGTAAAGATGATTACAGAAGCCTTGGATGAAAAGGACAGAGAAGAATTCTCAAGACAGAAAGTTATTAAAGCACAAAAGAATAGACAAGAAGCTGCAAAAAGAAAGGCATAAACTGGTACCTCGTGTACCAGTTTTTTTATGCATTATAAAAGGATTGATCGGATAGTCAAGAATGAGAGAAGTGTTTCTTTTGGCAAATAATTTATGAAGAATAGGAAAATAACCGCTTTGTGCAGTATTAATAAGTAGAGCATAAAGTGAGGTGTATGAAATTATGAGATTTGTCCAGAAATTGAAAAATATGATATCAAGTTGGTTGAATTATAAAACTCGCACCAATGGTGCGAGAAATGGAGAAGTGCATGGGAAAGAATGAAATTGTGGGATATGAACCACTTGTGGATGATTTAAAAGATTTGATCCATAAAAAGCAGTATCAGGTTCTGAAATCAATCAATTCAGAAACTGTAAATTTGTATTGGGAAATTGGAGAAGAAATTTATAGACAGCAGGAAGAAAATGATTGGGGAAAATCAATTGTTCAAGTACTCTCAACAGAATTGCAAAAAGAGTTTCCCGGAGCAAAGGGATATTCAGCAGCCAATCTGTGGCGAATGCGTAATTTTTATTTAACTTATCGTGATTCTGAAAAACTCGCACCATTGGTGCGAGAAATTAGCTGGAGCAATAACATCATTATTATGGAAAAGTGTAAGGATGATTTGCAAAGGGAATTTTACATTCAGATGGTGAAAAGACATGGATGGACAAAACGCATCTTAACTAATTTTATCGAAGCACAGACCTATGAGAAATATTTGTTGAATCAGACGAATTTTGATTTAACGCTTCCGGTAGAGCAAAGTGTACAGGCTAAGCTTGCGGTAAAAGATGAATACACATTTGATTTTGCGGAATTGTCACCTGAATACTCTGAACACGAATTAGAAATGCAACTATGATATAAACACACATACAACAAAACAACCATCACTGTAATCAGAAAAAT
>OGDF01001222.1_pt1 | contig 38625 bp, 33 predicted proteins | sample 1570141 | NCBI WGS metagenome assembly OGDF01 (sample SAMEA4370581, study PRJEB24528) | human gut metagenome
GGTCCATGTAGCGCAGGAAGTACCAGGAGGAACCGGCCCACTGGGGCATGGTGTCCGTCTCGCGCTGGGCGGGGCCGCCGCAATGGGGGCAGGTGGTGTTCACCCAGTCCGTCATGGGGGCCAGGGGGGACTCGCCGTTGTCGGTCGGCTCGTAGCTGTCTACCTCAGGCAGCAGCAGGGGCAGCTGGTCCTCCGGCAGGGGCACCCAGCCGCACTTGGGGCACTTGACCAGGGGGATGGGCTCGCCCCAGTAGCGCTGGCGGGAGAAGACCCAGTCACGCAGCTTGTAGTTCACTTTTTCGTGGCCGATGCCCTTCTCGGTCAGCCACTTCTTCATGACGGGAATGGCGTCCTTCACGGTCAGGCCGTTGAGGAAGTCGGAGTTCACCATGATGCCGGTGTCGTCCTTGAGGGTAAAGGCTTCCTTCTCGATGTCGCCGCCCTGGACCACCTCGATGATGTCGCAGCCGAACTTCTTGGCAAACTCCCAGTCACGGTCGTCGTGGGCCGGCACGGCCATGATGGCGCCGGTGCCGTAGGACACCAGAACATAGTCGGAGATGAAGATGGGGATCTCTTTCCCGTTCACGGGGTTGATGCCCTTCACGCCCTCCAGCTTCACGCCGGTCTTTTCCTTCACCAGCTCGGTCCGCTCGAAGTCGGACTTGCGGGCGGCGGCCTCCACGTAAGCGTTCACGTCGTCCCAGTTGGTCAGCACGTCCTTCCACTTGTTGATGTAGGGGTGCTCCGGGGAGAGAACCATGTAGGTCGCGCCGAAGAGGGTGTCGGGGCGGGTGGTGTAGACCACCAGATCATCGCCCTGGGTGGTGTGAAAGGTCACCTCTGCGCCGGTGGAGCGGCCGATCCAGTTCTTCTGCTGGGTCTTCACGCGCTCGATGAAGTCCACCTGGTCCAGGTCGTCGATGAGGCGCTGGGCATACTCGGTGATCTTCAGCATCCACTGGCTCTTTTCCTTCCGGATGACTTCCGAGCCGCAGCGCTCGCAGACGCCGTTGACCACTTCCTCGTTGGCCAGCACGCACTTGCAGGAGGTGCACCAGTTCACGGGCATGGAGGTCTTGTAGGCCAGGCCCTTCTTGAACAGCTGGAGGAAGATCCACTGGGTCCACTTGTAGTAGCCGGGGTCGGTGGTGTCCACGACGCGGTCCCAGTCGAAGGAATAGCCCAGCATCTTCAGCTGCTTGGTGAAGTTGGCGATGTTGTCGTGGGTGACCTTGGCGGGGTGGATGTGGTTCTTGATGGCGTAGTTCTCGGTGGGCAGGCCGAAGGCGTCGTAGCCCATGGGGAAGAGGACGTTGTAGCCCTCCATCCGGCGCTTCCGGGCCACCACGTCCATGGCGGTGTAGGGCCGGGCGTGGCCCACGTGCAGGCCCTGGCCGGAGGGATAGGGGAACTCCACCAGAGCGTAGTACTTGGGCTTGGGGTCGCCGGTAACGGCATGGTAGCAGCCGGCCTTTGCCCAGCGGTCCTGCCATTTGCGTTCGATGCGGTTAAACTCGTATTTCAACTAAATCACGCTTTCCTGTTTGATTCAAAGATAAGACAAAATTAAATAGAGCGGAACAACTTACTCGGCGTCCGGCTGCGCCAGCACGTCGCTGAGGTCCACGGTCTTTGCGTCGGCCCACAGGCGGTCCAGGTCATAGAAGGCGCGGGCCTCCTTGTCGAAAACGTGGACGACCACGTCACCGTAGTCCTGGAGGATCCAGGTGCCGCCCCGGTGTCCCTCCACGTGGTGGGGCAGGATGCCGTGGTCCTTCATGGCCTTTTCGCCGGCGTCGGCCAGGGCCTTGAGCTGGGGGGCGGAGCTGCCGCTGCACAGCACAAAGTAGTCTGCCAGGGTGGTGACCCCGTCGGTCTCCAGCACGCGAATATCCTTGCCCTTCTTGCTGTCCATGGCCTGGGCCAGCAGAAGCGCCATCTCTTTTGGTGTCATAGGCGATTCCTTTCTTTTCGTCGGGCGCGTTGGCCCGGATGATTTCTGTATTTATTCTGTATTTAGTCAGACGCACTCTGGCCGTCGCCGGTAGCTTCTTCTCCGGCGCTGTCGCTCTCCACGGGCAGGTTGTTCACCGTCGTGTCGTGGCTCACGTGCTGCATGTCCGCGGTGATGTCGGTCAGATAGGGGTTCATATACTGGTTCACCAGCGCCCGCAGGGCGGTGCCGTTGACGAACACATAGGATTGGTAGTTGCGATAGGTCTGGCTCCACATGGTCCCGGTGTAGTCGCCGGGCAGGTTGTGGAAGCGGAAGGCATCCTGGCCGAGGCCCAGGGCACGCTCGCCGAACCAGATCATCTCGCCGTAGCTCAGGTTGCTGTCCAGGTTGTTGTCCACGATCTTGGCGATCTCACCGATCTTCGTGAGGTTCCCCAGGCTGACCATCTGTCCGGCCAGGGCCTTGAGGAAGGAGTGCTGCACGGTCACGCGGCCCACGTCGCCCACGGAGAGCTTCTCGCCGCTGTTGTTCTTCCGCCAGCGCAGCACGCGCACGGCGTCGCTGCCGCTCAGGTGCTGCATCCCCTGCTTGTAGTGGATGTGCAGGTCCTGGGTGGGGTCGTCGTAGTCCATGTTATAGGGCACATCGTAGTCCACCCCGCCGATGGCGTCCACCAGCTCAGACACGGCGTCCAGCTCCACCACGAAGTAGTAGTCAGGCTGGTAGCCGATGAGGTTCTTCACCTGCTTCTGGACCCCCTCGATCCCCTGCCGGTTATACACGGAGTTGATCTTCGGGATCTCCCAGGGCACGTCCACCAGGGTGTCCCGATAGATGCTCAGAACGTCCACGGTGCCGTTTTTCACGTCGTAGCAGCCCACCATCATGGTGTCGGTGTTGCCGCCGCCGCCGTCGTCCCGGCCCACCAGGAGGAAGGTGTACACGTCCTCCTTCCGGCCGACCCCCATGCTGCCGGGGTCGGTGCCGGTCTCCTGGCCGGCCGTGTTGCCGGCCGACGGGAGGTCCGGGGGCCGGACGTAAATTTGATGCACCACAAAGCCCGCCGCCACCAGAGCCAGCAGCACCAGCAGGACGGTGAGCAGGATGCGTTTGCGTTTCTTTCGCTTCTTGGGCCGGGGCCTTTCCGGGACGCCCTCGGTGCCGGGGCGTTTTTTCCTGGGGGGCGGCGGCGGGGGCACGTCATCGTCCTCTTCCTCCGCCTCATAGGAGTCATAGGCCTCGTAGGCTTTCCGATCCGGCAGAGGACCCGTGCGCTGGCTGGCTACGATCGGCTGCCACTCATCGTCCTCCTCGGCCAGGGGCTGTCTGCCGGGTCTGTCCCGCCGGCCCCCCAGCTCCTCCTGGATGCGGCGGCGCTCGTCCGTCCAGTCCTCCGAGGGGCCGCGGGTCCAGTCGTCCTCGTCGCGGGGAGCGTGGTAATAGGCGTCGTAGTGGATCTCCCGGTCCGCCCCGTCGTAGCCGTCGTCATAGTCGTCATACTCGTCCTGGGGATCGTCCCACAGGGCACGGCGATAGTCCTCCGGCATGGCGTCCTGCTCCTCGTAGATGCGGGAGTAGACGCCCCGCTGGGCCTCCCGGTAGGCCTGCTCCTGCTTGCGGCGGCGGGAGCGTTCTTCCTTCTCCCGCTGGCGCAGCTCTTCCTCGGAAAAAGATCGGTCCTTCACTGCTGCCTCCTTTGCAGATCCTCCAGCGCGGCCAGGGTGTTCCGGTGGACCGGCACCCCCCGCTCCTTCAGCTCTTCAATGCTCATCTCCAGGCCCAGGATCATGGCCTGGTCCAAGTCCTCCCAGACCAGGCGGCGCAGCTCCTCCACGCCGTCAAAGTCGCGGGTAGGCTCCATGTAGTCGGCTAAGTACAGGATCTTATCCAGCTTGGTCATGCCCGCCTTGCCGGTGGTGTGGCTGAAGATGGCCTCGCACTCTTCCTTTGGCTCGCAGAAGACATGCTCGGCCAGAGCCGCGCCGGTCTTGGAGTGCAGGAGCTTCACGCTCGTCTGCTCCAGCTCGTCCAGCGCCACCCCATATTTTTCGCAGGTGGCCAGCTGCGGCTCCAGCTCCCAGTATTTCGTGCAGTCGTGCAGGATCGCCGCCCGGCGGGCCATCTCCTCGTCCACGCCCCAGAACTTGGCCAGGGCCACGGCCGTCTCCTCGATGCCCTTGATGTGGGGCAGGCGCTTGGCCTTCACCATGGAGTAGGACACGGCCCGCAGATGCTTGTCGCTGAGCTTGCTCAGGTCGGCCTTGGTCCCGAAGAGATGCTCCCGCAGGATGTAACCATACACCGGCGTCCAGAGGAACTGTCCGGGGTCCACGTTCCCCCCGGTCCACTCCGAGGCCAGCATCCGCCGCAGATCGCGGGAGGCGATCTCCGTGACCTGCGGCAGATCGATGACCGTCGTGCGGGCAGTAAAGGTCTCGCGCAGGTACTCGCTCTGCTGGTCAAACATCTCCTGGCTGTCCTCCAGGCTGCGGGAAAAGGCCGCCACCCCGGCGTACTGGAAGATGCGCTCCGGCTGGTACCAGTTCTGCACGGTGAGGAACATGTCCGTGCCCATGAGCAGCCACAGCTCGTCCTCCGGGAACTGCTCGTGCAGCTCCTCCACGGTGTCGGCCGTGTAGCTCTTTCCCTCCCGGCGCAGCTCCAGGTCGGAGGCCTCTGCGCGGGGGCCCAGGCCGTCGGCCATGAGGGCCGCCATGTCCAAGCGCTGCTGGGGCGTGGCCGCCTCCGCCGCCAGGTCCTTGTGGGGCGGCTCCCGGTCGGGGATGATGAGCAGTCGGTCTAGCCCCAGTTGGTCCAGCGCCGCTTTCGCCGCTTCCATGTGCCCCAGATGGGGCGGGTCAAAGGTCCCGCCGTAGATTCCAATTTTCATGCCGTGATCCCACCCTTTCCCAAGTCAAAGATATCTTCTCGAAGTCTCTCTAGTTGGTGCGTTGGTTATCGTGCCGCCGGTTTCTTCTTGTCCTTCACCAGCTCGATCTTGTTCTTTTTCTCCTTGTTGTGGCTCTGGCGATAGAGGACGAACTTGCTGCCGATGGCCTGCACGCCCTCGCTGCGGGTGCGCTGGGCCAGCTCGTCGCAGGCCTCTCTGGCGGTCAGCAGGGCGCTCTCCAGCACCCGGCACTTGATGAGCTCGCGGGCCTCCAGGGCCTCGTCGGTCTGCTTCACCACCGCCTCGGTGATGCCCTCCTTGCCGATGTGGACGATGGGGGTGAGGCTGTTGGCCAACCCCCGGAGCTGGGCACGCTGTTTACTGGTCAGTTCCATGTTGTTTCTCCCATTCTTTCTGGAATCCCGCCAGGGCCTTGGCCCGGTGGGAGATCTTGTTTTTTTCTTCGGGGGTGAGCTGGGCCATGGTCTTGCCCAGTTCGGGGAGATAGAAGATGGGGTCATACCCAAAGCCCCCGTCCCCCGTCGGCCCGTGGGCCAGAATGCCGGGGCACTCGCCCCGCGCAGACAGCTGCTGTCCGTCCGGGAAGCAGCAGCAGATGACGCTGACGAACTTGCAGGCCCGGTTCTCGATGCCCTCCATATTCTTCAGCAGGAGCTGCCACCGGCCTGTGTCATCCAGCCCAGGGCCGCCGTACCGGGCGGAGTATACCCCCGGCTCGCCGTTCAGGGCGTCCACCATCAGCCCGGAGTCGTCCGCAATGGCGGGCAGGCCCGTGGCTTCCATCACGGCCTGGGCCTTGATGGCGGCGTTTTCCGCGAAGGTGGTGCCGGTCTCCTCCGGCTCCAAGTCCACCCCCACGTCCGCCTGGGAGAGGACCTCCACCCCCATGGCGGAGAGAATGGTCTTCATCTCCACCATTTTCTTTTTGTTGTGGCTGGCAAGAACGACTTTCATCGGCTGCCCTCCTCCGCCTGCTTCTCGGCCAGGGCCAGGGCCTCCCGCTGCTTGGCCAGCAGCTCGTCGATGCCCTTGGCGCACAGGTCGACCAGCTGGCGCTGCTCCTGGATGGTAAAGGCCCGGCCCTCGCCGGTGCCCTGGATCTCCACCAGCTCTCCCTGCTCGGTCATGATGCAGTTGAGGTCCACCTGGGCGTTGGAGTCCTCCTCATAGCACAGGTCCAGCAGCAGCTCGTCGTCCACGATACCCGCAGAAACGGCCGCCACCGCCGTGCGCAGGGGGGAGCGGAGCAGATAGCCCTCCTTCACCAGCCACTGGCAGGCCAGGGCCAGGGCCACATAGCCGCCGGTGACGGAGGCCGTCCGGGTCCCGCCGTCGCCCTGCAACACGTCGCAGTCGATGGTGATGGTCCGCTCACCCAAAGCCTTCATATCAATAGACGCCCGCAGGGCGCGGCCCACCAGGCGCTGGATCTCCGCCGAACGGGGGGAGAGCTTGCCCTTGGATACGTCCCGGCGGCTGCGCTCCCGGTTGGCGCGGGGCAGCATGGAATACTCCGCCGTCACCCAGCCCTCGCCGTAGGGGACGTGGGGCGGGACCCGCTCCTCCACGCTGGCCGTACACAGCACATGGGTGTTGCCGCAGCGGATGAGGCAGCTGCCCTCCGCAAATTTGTTCACGCCGGGGATGATCTCCACCGGACGCAGGTCCTTGTAGGTTCTTCCGTCGATACGCGCCATGGATCGGTCGCTCCTTTCTATCTGCACGGGGAAATCTTCGCGTTCTTTCCCCAGACTTCGCACAAATTGTGGATTTACACCAGGGCCTCGGCAAAGGCCACGGCGTCAAAGGGCTGCAAGTCGTCGATGCCCTCACCCAGGCCCACGAACTTCACGGGCACGCCCATCTCCTTGGCAATGGCCAGGACCACGCCGCCCTTGGCGGTGCCGTCGAGCTTGGTCAGCACGATGCCGGTGATGCCCGCGCTCTCGCCAAACTGCTTGGCCTGGATGAGGCCGTTCTGCCCCGTGGTGGCGTCCAGCACCAGGAGGACTTCCTTCGAGCTGGCCGTTCCCTCCCGGTCGATGACCCGGCGGATCTTATTCAGCTCGTTCATCAGGTTCTGCTTGTTGTGCAGCCGCCCTGCCGTGTCCACCAGGACCACATCGGTCTTTCTCGCGCGGGCGGCGTTCATGGCGTCGAACACCACGGCGGCGGGGTCGGACCCCTCCTCGTGGCGGACAATATCCACCTTCGCCCGGTCGGCCCAGATGGCCAGCTGGTCGGCGGCGGCGGCGCGGAAGGTATCCCCCGCAGCCAGCAGGACCCGGTTGCCCTGGTTCTTCAGGAGATTTGCCAGCTTGCCGATGGTGGTGGTCTTGCCCACGCCGTTGACGCCGATCATCAGGATCACGGCGGGCTTGTCCGTCAGGTCCAGCTCCGTGGACCCCACGTCCAGCATCTCCACCAGGATCTCCCGCAGGCAGGCCTTGACCTCCTCCGCCTCCTTGATCTTGTTGGCCTTCACCCGCTCCCGCAGGGTCTCCACGGCCTCCAGGGTCGTGTCCATGCCCATGTCGGAGAGGATGAGGTTTTCCTCCAGCTCCTCAAAAAAATCTTCGTCCACGGAGAAGAAGCCGGAGAAGATGTTCAGCTTTTTGATCTTATCAAACAATCCCATGGGAAATGCCTCCTGTTATCTATGTTCCGTCCCCAGCAGCCGCTCGGCCTGGTCCAGGTCCAGCTTGAGCACCCGGCTGACCCCCTGCCGCTCCATGGTCACGCCGTATAAGACATCGGCGGCCTCCATGGTCTCCCGGCGGTGGGTGATGAGCAGGAATTGGGTCTCGTGTGCCATCGTTCTGAGGTACCGGGTAAACCGCACCCCATTGGCCTCGTCCAGCGCCGCCTCGATCTCGTCCATCACGCAGAAGGGCGTGGGCCGGACCCGCAGAATGGCAAAGTACAGCGCGATGGCCACCAGCGCCCGCTCCCCGCCGGAGAGCAGGCTGATGCTCCGCTGCCGCTTTCCCGGCGGCTGGGCCTGGATGTCGATGCCGCAGTGCAGGGCGTCTCTCTCGTCTTCCAGGGCCAGCATCCCCTTGCCCCCGCCGAAGAGCTGGGCAAAGGTCTCGGCAAAGGCCGTCCGGATCTTGGCAAACTCGGTGCGGAAGCGCTGGTCCATCTCCTGGGTGATGCCGTCGATGACCCCTTCCAGCGCCTGCCGGGCGGTCTCCACGTCGTTCTTCTGGTCCGTGAGGTACTGCCAGCGCTCTTCCACGCGCTGAAATTCCTCCACAGCCCCCAGGTTCACGTTGCCCAGGGCGGCGATGTCGTCCCTGAGTCTGCCGCACTGCCGCTGGGCCTGGCCCGCGTCCGGGATGTCCTGCCGTATGGCCTGGGCGCCCTGGTGGGTCACGCCGTAGGTGTCCCACAGGCGGTCCAGCAGACGGTGTTCCTCGGCCCCGGCCTGCAAGACCTTCTGCTCGGCGGCCCCGGCCTCCCGCTGCAGCTTGAGCTGTAACGTATTCTGCGTCCGGGCGGCCCGGTCCGTGTCGGCCCGGCGTTTTTCCAGGGCGAATTTATCTTGGGTAGCCTGGTCTGCCTGGGCCGTCAGGCGCTCCGCCTGTTGGTCCAGCTCGTCCAAGGCCGTTTCCAATTGGTGGATCTCCGCCGTCCAGACCTCTTTCTGGCGGGCAGAGAGCGCAAGCGCTTCCTCCTGCCGCTGCCTGTCCCGGTCAGCGGTGTCCAGCTGCTGCCGCAGCTGGGCCAGCAGGGGCGCAAAGGCGGTCAGCGTCCCTTGCAGGGTGGCCCATTCCTCCCGCTGGGCGCGGAGGTCCTCCTCCTGCGCCTGCTGGCGGCGGGTCCATTCTATGGTCTCGTCCGGGCCATTGGCCTGCCGCCGGTCCAGGGTCTGAGCAGCCAGTTGGCGGGCCTGCCGGGCGTGTTCTAACGTGTGCTGTGCTTCGGTCAAGCGCTCCTGCGCCTGGGCCAGCTTCTCCCGCAGGGCCGCTTCCTCGGCCCCCCGCGAGAGGATGCCTCCCCTTCGGCTCACCGAGCCGCCGGTCATGGCCCCGCCGGGGCGTAAAATTTCCCCGTCCAGCGTCACCACCGGGAAGCGGTAGCGGCGGGCCTTCGCCAGCGCCGTGCCGTGGTCCAGGTCGTCTACCACGACGGTCCGCCCCAAGAGGCTCTGCGCCGCCGGGCGGACCCGCTCGTCACAGTCCACCAGCTCGGCGGCGACCGCCAAAAAGCCGGGGGCCTGTTCCAGGCCCGCCTCCCGCAGGGGATTCGGCCGCAGGGCCGTCAGCGGGCGGCAGGTCACCCGCCCCCCGTCCCGGCGCTTCACCAGGCGGAGAACGGCCTTGCCCGCCTGCTCATCCTCGACGAGCAGGTCCTGCATAGCCCCGCCCAGGGCGGTCTCTAAGGCCACGGTGTACCGGCTCTCCACATGAAACAGCTGGCCCACCGGCCCCAACACGCCGGTCAGTTCCCCCCGCTGGGCGGCGGTCATGGCGGTTTTGACGCCCCTGGCGTAGCCCTCCAGCTGGCTGGCCAGATCGCCCAACAGCTTCTGTCGGGCGGCCAGGGTATGCGCTTCCAGGCGGCAGGCCATCCAGGCCTCTTCCGCCGCCTGCTCCTCTCGGTGCCGGTCGGCAAGCGCCTCCCGCTCCCGGCGCAGGGTCTCCTGCCAGGCGGCCTGTGCCTGCCGGGCCTGGGTTCGGGTCCGGGCCAGGCGCTCCTCGGTCCGGGCAATGGCTTCGGCGCGTTTGCGCTCCTGCTTTTGCAGCTGAGCCAGGCGGTCCTCCTGGCGCGTCTGCTCCTCTTGGAGGTGGGCGGTGCGTGCTTCCTGCTGGGCCAGCTCGTCCCGCAGGCGGCGGGCCGTCTCGTCCCCGGTGCGCAGGCGCTCCCGGCGCAGGGTCAAGGCCTGGCGGCTCTCCTCCGCCTGTTGGCGGACGGCTTGCAGCCGCTGGCGCAGGCGCTCCCCTTGGGTCTCCTGGTCCCGCAGGTCGTGCAGCAGGCGTTCGCTCTCGGCGTACAGCCGGTCCGTCTCCTGGGTGCAGGCGGCCAGGCTGGCCTGGGTAGCCGCCCGGTCGGCCTGGAGCTTGCGGCGCTGCGCCCGCTGCTTGTCCAGCTGGTCCATCCAGAGGGAAATTTCCAGCGTCCGCAGCTTCTCCCGCAGGGCCAGGAAGGTTTGGGCCTGCTCGGCCTGGGCCTTCAAAGGACCCCGCTGGAGGTCCAGCTCCTCTAACTTGTCCGCCACGCGGGTGAGGTTTTCCTGCGTGCGCTCCAATTTGCGCTGGGTCTCCTCCTTCTGGTGGCGGCAGTGGGAGATGCCGGCGGCCTCCTCAAAGATCTCCCGCCGCTGGGTGCTCTTGGCGGAGAGGATCGCGTCGATCTTCCCCTGGCCGATGAGGGCGTAGCCCTCCTGCCCCAGGCCGGTGTCCATGAAGCGCTCGTGCACGTCCCGCAGGCGGACGGTCTTGCCGTTTAAGAGGTACTCGCTCTCCCCCGACCGGTAATACCGGCGGGTCACGGCCATCTCGCCGCCCGTCTCGTCCTCCAGCCGCAGGGTGACCTGGGCCGCCCCCAGCCGCTGGCGGAGCTGCGCCCCGCTGAAGATCACGTCCTCCATCTTGTCCCCCCGCAGGGTCCGGGCAGACTGCTCCCCCAGCACCCAGCAAATGGCGTCGGAGAGATTGGACTTGCCGCTGCCGTTGGGGCCGACAATGGCGGTGACGGGATGGTCAAAAGTGAGCACGGTGTGGTCCGGGAAGGATTTGAAGCCCTGCAATTCCAATGTACGCAGACGCAAAGCGGCTTCCCCCTCCCGTGCATCGGTGTCTTTGGTCACGGCTTTTCCGCCCCTTGGGCAGAAAAGAGCATGATTCATTTTATTATAGCAACTCCCACCGTGTTTTGCAACGGGTAATCTTCCCCTCTCCCACGATAGGAAAGGGGAAGATATCCCAACTACAAGTTTGATGGACGTTCTCTTTTGTGCTATGATAGATCGTATCAAAACAAGGAAGTAGGCGAAGTGTTTGACCGTGACAGAAACGATGGACCAAAAACAGCAGGAGGACTTGGCACGCTTGCGCCAGCTGCGCCTGATAGACGACGATTTTTTCTCCAAATGCTTTGACAATGACACCGCGTGCGTTCAGCTGGTCCTGCAGATCGTGCTGGACAAACCGGACCTGAACGTAGTCGATGTGCGAACGCAGGTCTTTGTGGAGCATCTGCTGAACCGCTCCGTCCGCCTGGACGTTCTGGCGACCGACAGCGAAGGGCGAAAATTCAACATCGAAATTCAGCGCTCGGACAAAGGCGCAGGCCGAAAACGGGCGCGGTATAACAGCAGCATGATGGACGTGAATCTGCTGGAAAAGGGCAATGACTTCGAGGCGCTGCCAGAAACCTATGTCATCTTCATCACAGAGAATGATGTGATCGGCCTGGGGGAAGCTATCTATGAGATCGAGCGTTGCTTTGTCAAAAGCGGCAAACGGTTTGGGGATGGTTCGCATATCCTCTATGTGAACGGGTCCTATCGGGACGATTCCCCCGTCGGAAAGCTCATGCATGATTTTTTCTGTACAGACCCCTCGGATATGTGTTACAATGTACTTGCAGACCGGGCAAGATTCTTCAAAGAAAGTAAGGAGGGCATCGCAGTTATGTGCAAAGTTCTAGATGACATGAGACGACAGTCTTATCAAGAAGGCATGGCAGAGGGCAAGAACAAAAACAGAAAAGAAACTGCTCTGAACCTTCTGAAATTAGGAACGATCTCGCTGGACGACATCTCCTTCGCAACAGGGCTTTCCCTGGACGAAGTAAAAAAACTGAACGAAGACAAACCTGCATAACGCAGCAAAGTAAGAGGACCGCCGATGGGATAAACCAACGGCGGTCCTCTTACTTTGCTGCTTATGTATGCTTACCCGGAGGTCTTCGGGCAACGTACTGTCATTACTCCAGGATAAAATCGTCCTCGTCCTGATAGGTGTCGTTCTTGGTGCCGAAGAGGCCCAGGATGGCGCCGCAGACGCGGCCCAGGACCAGGCCCACCACCACGGTGGCGACCACAGCGCCCAGCTGAACACCCACGTTGCCGGTGATGGCGATGCCGAACAGGCCGCCCAGCAGGCCGGGCATGCCGTGCAGGTTATGCACGCCGCAGGTATCGGTGCCGCGGATGAGCTTGCAGACCTTGGGGGCGATGACGGAGAAGCCCAGGGTGCTCAGGGTACCGGCGCAGATGCCGATGACCATGGAGAAGCCGGGGTTGGCGGTGGAGCAGGTGGAGCCGATGCACACGCCGCCGGCCAGGGCTGCGTTGGCGATGTCCTCGATGTCGATCTTCCCGCGGATGAGCTTGGTGAAGACATAGGTGGCCAGGGTGGAGCCGCACAGGGCCAGGACGGTGTTCAGGACCGTCAGGTAAGCGTGGTCGGGGGAAACGACGGCGCTGGTGAAGGAGGGCCAGAACAGCCACAGGATCATGCTGCCCAGCAGGCAGAACTCGTTGCTGACCTTGGTGCTCTGGGGGGCGGGCTTACCCTGGAACTTCTTGTCGGTGGTGGCCACAACGCCCAGGCCGAAGTAAGCGCCGAAGGCGTGGATGGCGACGGACCCGCCGGTATCCAGGAAGCCCTTGAAGAGGCCGCTCTCCAGCAGCAGCCACTCGTTGAAGATATACGCGATGGTGAACAGGATGGCCAGCACGAAATACTGGTCCATCTTCAGCCGGCCCAGCACCGCGCCCATGCAGATGAGCAGGCTGGCGGCGGCAAACTCGGCAAACAGGAAGCCGGTGATGTTCATGGCGTCGTACTCGCCGGGCATAAAGCACTTGACGAGCATGTAGACGGGGATGGCAATGCTCACGGCCAGGAAGGTGGCGGTCAGGGAGGTGAACTCATGGCCGTGCAGGAAGGCCATCAGGAAGCCGAAGCCCACCAGCAGCATGGCCAGGATGTGGATGGAACGGGCGTAGCTGATGGAATCAAAAATGGTGCGGGTCGCCCCGTCCAGGCTCTCGGGGCGCACGGGGCCGATGGGGTGCAGGACCTAAGCAACATGTAGGTTGACGGACGGGAAGAACGCCACTGCCATCGCCACAGTGATGAGCAGGAAGACGATCAACAGCCCGACATTTCGGTTGCCTCGCATAATTTCTAACACTTCTCTCTCAAAAAACGTCGCAAGGGACCGGGGCTGATTCCGGTCCCTTGCGCGGCCTTCAATGTACCATGTTTTATTTTCTTTGTCAACTATTTCAGTCGAAATTTTTGCGAGAAAAGAGAATTTTTTTGGAGACTTTGCCGAGGCTTCGGCTTTTTCAGCCGCCCAGCACCTCCTGGGCGTAGTGGACCGTCTCCATCGCGTCGGCGGCGTAGCGGTCGGCTTTGATCTCGTCGGCATAGTCCTGGGTGATGACGGCGCCGCCGACCACGACCTTGCAGTCCAGCCCCGCCTCGTGCAGAGCCTGGATGGTCTCCTTCATGTAGGGGGCCGTGGTCGTCATCAGGGCAGACAGGCCCACCAGGGGGATCTTCTGCGCCCGAACGGCCTCCACAATGGCCTCCGGCGGCACGTCCTTGCCCAGGTCCAGCACCCGGAAGCGGTAGCTCTCCAGCAGGACCTTCACGATGTTCTTGCCGATGTCGTGAATGTCCCCCTTCACCGTGGCCAGCACGATCTGGGGGGCACCGTGGCTCTCCGTGGCGGGCAGATACTCCTTCAGGACCTGGAAGGCCTCCTTCGCCGCCTCGGCGCTCATGAGCAGCTGGGGCAGGAAGAGCTTGCCCTTCTCAAAGGCCTTGCCCACCTCGTCCAGGGCGGGGACCAGCTCGCCGTTGATGATGTCGAGAATTTCTCTCCCACCCTCGGCCAGTTCTTTCGCCTGGGTCGCCGCCGCTTCTTTGAGGCCCTTGCAGACGGAGTAGTTCAGGGTGTTCTCCGCCTTGGGGGGCGCGGCGGGCGCACTTCCCTCCGCCGGGGCGGCAGCAGGGGCGGCCTTGGCGGGGGCGGGGGCGGCCTCCTTCAGGTTCTCCATGTAGGTCATGTACTCCTGGCACTGATCGTCCAGCCCCAGCAGGGCACGATAGGATTTGAACGCCCCCATCATCGCCGCGCTCATGGGGTTGATGATGGCCCCGTCCAAGCCCTGATACAGAGCCATGGTAAAGAACGCCTGGTTCAGATGGTCCCGCTTAGGCAGGCCGAAGGAGACGTTGGACACGCCCAGGGCCGTCTTGACCCCCAGTTTCTTCGCCCCGGCCAGGGTGGCCAGGGTGACTTTTGCGTTGTCGCCCCCGGCGCTCACAGGCATGGTCAGGCCGTCCACCAGCAGCTCCCGGCGGGGGATGCCCAGGGCCTCGGCCCGGGCGATGATCTTCTCGGCAATGGCCACGCGCCCCTCTGCCGTGGCGGGGATGCCGTTGTCGTCCAGCGCCAGACAGACCAGACCACCGCCGTACTTCTTCACCAGGGGTAAAATGGCGTTCAGGCTCTCTTCCTTGCCGTTGACGGAATTGATGAGGGGCTTGCCGTTGTACCGGCGCAAGGCCCGCTCCATGGCTTCGGGATTGGACGTGTCCAGCTGGAGGGGCAGACCCGTGACCTCCTGAATGGCCTCCACCATCTTGGTCAGCACGGCCGGCTCGTCCAGGCCGGGCAGACCCACGTTCACGTCCAAGATGTGCGCCCCGGCTTCCTCCTGCTTAAAGGCTTCGTTGAGGACATAGCCGGTGTCCCCCTCCCGCAGGGCGGCCTGGAGCTTCTTCTTGCCGGTGGGGTTGATGCGCTCGCCGATGATGACGGGGTCCTTGCCGTCCAGGGCCACGGCCTGGCAGTAGGACGTAATGAACATCGTGTCCTTCTGCGTCACTTCGGGCAGGGGCAACTCTTTTGTCGCGTCGATGAGGGCCTTGATGTGCGCCGGGGTCGTGCCGCAGCAGCCGCCCAGAATGGTCGCCATGGGGGCCAGGGGCAGCATCTCCGCCGCGTACTCCTCCGGGCTGACGTCGTAAACGGCCTTGCCGTCCACGCTGTGGGGCAGGCCCGCGTTGGGCTGTAAGAGCAGCGGGGTCGAAGAATCCTCCCACAGGGCCTCAAAGGTCGGGGCCATCTCCTTGGGGCCCAGGCCGCAGTTGATGCCCAGCACATCCACGCCCAGGCCTTCCAGCAGGCCCACCGCCGCGCGGGGGGAGCCGCCGGTGAGCAGCTTGCCCGTGGCGTCAAAGATGAGGCTGGCTAAGATCGGCAGGTCGCAGTTTTCCTTCGCGGCCAGCACGGCGGCCTTCATCTCGTACAGGTCGCTCATCGTCTCGATGAGGATGCAGTCCGCCCCGGCCTTGGCCGCGGCCCGGACCGTCTCGGCAAAGAGGGTCACGGCGTCCTCAAAGTCCAGGTCGCCATAGGGCCGCAGGAGCTTGCCGGAGGGACCCAGGTCGGCGCAGACGTAGGCGTCCTCCACCCCGGCCTGCTGCATGGCCTGCCGCACGTTGGCAACGGCGGCGGCCATGACCTCGTCCACCGTCACGCCGTAGGGCGCCAGCTTGGGGGCGCTGGTGCCGAAGGTGTTCGTGGTGATCAGTCTGGCCCCGGCTTCCAGATAGGCCCGGTGGACCCCCTGGACGGCGGCGGGGTTCTGCATCCCCCACACGTCGGGGAGCAGGCCCTCCGGCAGTCCTGCCGCCTGGAGCATACTCCCCATGCCGCCATCCAGATAGAGGCGGCGTTCTTTCATCGCTTGCAGCAGTGGTTTCATTGGGCAACTCCCCTTTTCCATCTTCTTTTGTTCCATATTCTTTTCATTTCTTTTCCAAGTTTGATTGGGCCTTAGTTCGCCTCCGCCGGAGCGCAGCGGAAGGCACAGTTTTTCTTCTGGCATCGCATACACTTCTGCCCGCAGGACTCCTCCTGCCGGTCGCTGAGGCCGACCAGGGCCGTGATGGATTTCTCCGGCACCAGCATCCCCCCCGCCGTGAGGGTCAGGCCGATGCGCTTGGGGGCCTGGAGCAGGTCCAGCACCTGCCGCTGGGCCGCCAGGTCCCAGTCCCCGTAGCCGGGGCTGAAGGCGGGCGTGAGATACTGCCCCTCGTCCAGGGTCGGCAAAAAGCTGGCGCAGTAGTCCGCGCACAGCTGGTCCAGCCACACCGCGCACACCGCCTGCCCCACGGCGGCCTTGGCCATGGACTGGGCGCTCCACCGGCGCAGGAGCCGGTCGGTCTCCGCCCCCAGGGTCACGGCAAATAAAATGACCTCGGTGCAGTGGCGCAGGTGGTGGTCCAGGTCCCGGCTCTGTCCCGCAAACAGAGAAAGGGACAGCCGCCGCCCCAGGGTCCGGGGGGTGACTGTCCCTTCCAGCTCCCGCTGGCAGTCAGCGGCCAAGGCAGCGGCCTCCGGCCACAGGTCGGCCCCCCGGCTGCCCAGATAGCGGGCGATCTCTTTGGAATCCAAGTTCATCCGCGTCCCAGGACCTTGGACAAGTTCTCCGCGATGCCGGCGGCCACATCGGGCTTGTTCATGGTGTAGACGTGGACGCCCCGCACGCCGTTGGCGACGAGGTCCACCATCTGCTCGGCGGCATAGACGATGCCCGCCTGCTTCATGGCGTCGGGCCGCTCGCGGAAGCGGTCCAGGATCATGCGGAAGCGGTTGGGCAGCGTGGTCCCGGACAGGGACAGGATGCGGGTCATCTGCGCGGCGTTGGTCACGGGCATGATGCCGGCTAAGATCGGCACGTTGATGCCCACCTCCTGGGCCCGGTACAGGAAGCTGTACAGGGCGCTGTTGTCAAAGAACATCTGGGTGGTCAGGAAATCGACGCCGCAGTCCACCTTTTCCTTCAGGTGGCGCAGGTCCTCGGCCTGGCTCAGGCACTCCACGTGCCCCTCCGGGTAGCAGGCCCCACCGATGCAGAAGCCTCCGTAGGCAGTAATTTCTTTCACCAGCTCGTAGGCATAGCGGAAGTCGCGGGGGGCGGCGGGGTCATACCCCTCCGGGTAGTCGCCCCGCAGGGCCAGGATGTTCTCGATGCCCGCTTCCTTCAGCGCGTCCAGCTCGTGGTGGATGCGTTCCCGGTCGGAGGAGACGCAGGTCAGGTGGGCCAGGGCGGTGACCCCCTGGGCCTGGACGATCTGGGCGATTTGGGAGGTATAGGTCGACGTCCCGCCGCCCGCGCCGTAGGTCACGCTCATAAAATCGGGCTTTAACTGGGCGATCTTCTCCACGGCGGTGGCCACAGAGTCAAAATCGCTGTCTTTTTTCGGAGGGAAGGCCTCGAAGGACAGGGTCACGTCCTTCTCCTTCCAGAGGTTAGAGAGTTTCACAGGGGGGTCCCTTCTTTCTCGCTTGGGGATATTACATCATTCCGAATATTATTCTTCCGGCTGCTGGGCCGGGGCGGTCTCCTCGGCCTCTCCGGCGCAGTTCTCTTGCCCGGCCAGGCGGATGCCCGCCAGGGCCAGGGCGCAGACGAACCAGAAGATCAGCATCACGCGGGGGTAGTTCCAGAGGTAGTCGGCCATGCCGCACAGCAGCCCGCCCAGCAGGGCGGACACGCCGCCCACGACGGCCATCCGCACCACAAGGTCGCACTGCTTGTGGAACACGGCCTTCGCGCCCTGCTTCGCCGTCCACAGGATGCCGCCCACAAAGGAAATGAGGCCCACCAGGCCGGTCTCACACCAGACCTGGAGGTAGATGTTGTGGCAGTGGACAAAGTGGTCCTTCCCGTGGAAGAGGTTCAGGTCGCTGATGGACTGCCGCACCGCGTCAGACCCCAGCCCGGCCCCCAGCACAGGCCGCTGCTGCAAAAACGCGGCGGCGGCGCGGTAGAGGGGGAAGCGGCTGCTGGTCGAGGTGTCGGACGTGTTGAAGATGGTCAAGATGCGGTGGAACACCGTGTCCGGCAGCAGGGCCAGGCCCACCAGGGCCACCACGATGCCCAGCGGGATGAGCTTGGAGTTCCACAGGATCACAAACACCACCGCCGCCAGGGCCAGGCCCACCCAGCTGGCGCGGGAGTAGGTCATGGCCATGGCCATGCAGCCGGTGCCCACGCTCAGCAGGCCCAGCAGACGGCCCAGCCAGCTCTTGGTACACAGCAGGTAGGCCACCGCCACCGGGATCAGCAGCAGCAGGACCTCGCCAAAGGTGTTGGGGTTATCAAAGAAGCCCATCACGCGCCCAGGCATGTCCCCGTTCACGTTGACATCCACGTAGGAGAGATTGACCTCTACGCCCTGGATGCGCTGGTAGATGCCGTAGAGGGACATGATGAGCAGGGACAGAGAGGTGAAGCACAGCAGGCGCTCCAGCTGCTCCCGGCTCTCCACGGTGCTGACCAGGATCACCACGCACAGCATGCAGGTGATATAGTACAGCAAAAAGCGGAAGGACAGGGAGGGGTAGGCCGACAGGGGCCAGGCGGCAAAGGTCATGCCTGCAAAGGCCACGAGCCAGGGCCCGACAAATTTCAGGTCCAGCCGGAAGCCGGGCTTGCGCATCCCGGCAAACCAGGCCATGACAAAGCACAGGGCGAACCCGGCAAAGCTGTAAGCGTTGTTCCAGCGCTCAAAGGGCAGCGCCAGAAACAGCACCATGATCCAGGCCACAGCCAGGGGCGTCTGCTCCACCACGGCAAAGGCGATGCGGGCAAACACACTGTGTTCAAAGACGTCCTGGCCCACAGCATAGAGCTTTTGCAGCAGGATCGTCGGGATGCTGATGAGGAACGTCAGCACCCGGCACAGCACGCTCTCCGGCCAGGCCCGCGTCAGCACGCCCTCGCGGGAGAGAAACCCCACGACGGCGCTGCTATGATAGGCTCTGCGCCAGCCCAGGGCGATGCCCCGCAGGATCCTGGCCAGCAGACTGTATTCATAGCGCTCCCGCAGCCAGTGCCACAGGGGGGCCAGCCAGGCGCAGAGCACACTGCTCCGAACCACTTCCACGGCGGTCACTCCTTTTTCAGTCATATCGTTTGCGCTGCCCGGTCAGCCCTTCCGGTTTTTCAGCCCGTAGAGCATCGACAGCGCGAAGTATTGGCGGCGGCGGATGAGGTCTGCCACGATCTGCTTGTTCCGCCCCAGCCCCTCCGGGTGGATCTGGCGGATGGCCGAGGCCATCTCCGGCAGCTGGCAGATGCCCCGCACCCGGCGGCGTTTTTCCGCCAAGGGGGCGGCGTTGCTGGCGGCAAACTCATTGCCCACGGCAATGAGCAGCCCCGCCCAGCAGGAGTTTTCCCGCCACAGGGGCTGGTCCCGGCCCAGTTCAAGCCGCTGGGCCAGCGCTTCCTTGGCCTTCATAAAGGTGTGGAAGGTCTGCATATAGTCGGGCAGATACCGGCGGGTGACGGAGGCCGGGTTCTGCAAGTAGTGGTAGACCGCCTTGTCCGTCATGGCCAGCTTGTTGGCATAGCAGAAGTATTCCAGCAGAAACAGCTCGTCCTCCAGATAGGCCCCCAGGAAATGCATCCCGTGGTTCTGGATGACCGACCGGGAAAACAGGAAGCGCCAGACAAAGCCGTTGAGCACCTCCCCCGGTTTTCCCAGCCGCTGGCCCAGCAGGCGGTCCACGATGCCCTTCCGGATCTCCTCGCAGCCATAGACACCCTGGGGCAGAGCGCCCGGCTCCGCCTCCCGGCGGCCGTCCTGCTCCACCCGCCAGTGGCCGCCGCCGGCGGTGTCCGCGCCGGCGGCCGTCAGGGCCGTGTAGAGGGTCTCCAGGGCGTCCGGGGGCAGCCAGTCGTCGGAGTCGGCAAAGGCAAAATACGCGCCGGCGGCCTGGGTCATGCCCAGGTTCCGGGCGGAGCTGACCCCGCCGTTGTCCTTGTGGAAGACCCGCACGCGGGGGTCCTCCTTGGCGATCTGGTCACACAGCGCCCCGCTGTGGTCCGGGGAGCCGTCGTCGATCAGTAAAAGCTCCAGATCCTGAAAGGTCTGGTTTAAGATGGAGTCGGTACACTTGCGGAGAAAGCTCTCCGCCCGGTAGACCGGTACGATCACCGAGATTTCCGGCATACAAGATCCTCCTTCTTTCCGGATGCGGTACGATCCTGCCGCAAGCTCAGTGGCAGGCGGCCTGGAGCTGTGCGGCGCGGTCGGTCTGCTCCCACTTCACGCCCAGGTCCTCGCGGCCCATGTGGCCGTAGGCAGCCAGCTTCTGGTAGATGGGCTTCTGCAGGTCCAGGTCGCGGATGATGGCGGTGGGGCGCAGGTCAAAGGTCTTGCGGACGGCCTCCTCCAGCACAGAATCGGCCACGGTGCCGGTGCCGAAGGTCTCCACCAGGATGGAGACGGGCTGGGCCACGCCGATGGCGTAAGCCAGCTGCACCTGGCAGCGCTTGGCCAGACCGGCGGCCACGACGGTCTTCGCCACCCAGCGGGCAGCGTAAGCGGCGGAGCGGTCCACCTTGGTGGGGTCCTTGCCGGAGAAGGCGCCGCCGCCGTGGGGGGCAGAGCCGCCGTAGGTATCGACGATGATCTTCCGGCCGGTCAGGCCCGTGTCGCCCTGCGGGCCGCCGATGACGAAGCGGCCGGTGGGGTTGACATAGACCTTGGTGTTCTCGTCCATGAGGTTTGCCGGGACGGTGGGCTTGATGACCAGCTCGATCATGTCCTTGCGGATCTGATCCAGCTCGACCTTGGGGCTGTGCTGGGTGGACAGGACCACGGTGTCCACGCGGACGGGCTGGTTGTTCTCGTCATACTCGACCGTGACCTGGGTCTTGCCGTCGGGGCGCAGGTAGTCGACCTTGCCCTCCTTGCGGACCTGGGTCAGGCGCTTGGCCATCTTGTGGGCTAGGGAGATGGCCAGGGGCATCAGCTCAGGGGTCTCGTCGCAGGCGTAGCCGAACATCATGCCCTGGTCGCCGGCGCCGTTGTCCAGTTCGCTCTCGCCCTCGGCCTTGGCCTCGAAGGACTTGTCCACGCCCAGGGCGATGTCGGCGCTCTGCTCATCAATGTTGGTGATGATGCCGCAGGTGTCGCAGTCGAAGCCATACTTGGCGCGGTCATAGCCGATGCCGCGAATGACCTCGCGGGCGATCTTGGGGATGTCCACATAGCACTTGGTGCTGATCTCACCCATGATGTGGATGAGGCCGGTGGAGGCGGTGGTCTCGCAGGCGACGCGGCCCAGGGGGTCCTTGGCTAGGATGGCGTCCAGCACAGCGTCAGAGATCTGATCGCAGATCTTATCGGGATGTCCCTCGGTAACGGACTCAGAAGTAAAAAATCTGTGGCTCATGGGAAGGGTTCCTCCTTAGATAGATGAATAATAATATAATGTAAAGCAGTTACCAACAAATTTACACGGACCAGCTCGTGAGATACCTCTCCTGCTCCTCGGTCAGGCTGTCGATCGACAGCCCCAGGGCGGCGAGCTTGGCCCGGCCGATCTCGTCGTCGATGGCATCCGGCACGGCGTAGACCTTCTTTTCCAGCCCGGTCTGCTTCGTCAGCCACTCGGCGGCCAGGGCCTGGACGGCGAAGGACATGTCCATGATCTCCGCCGGGTGGCCGTTGCCGGCGGCGAGATTCACCAGGCGGCCCTCGGCCAATACGTTCAGGGTCTTGCCATTGGGCAGGGTGTAGCCGACGATGTTCTCCCGGCGCAGCTGGCTACTCTCGGCCAGCTCCCGCAGCGCGGCTACGTTGACCTCGCAGTCAAAGTGCCCGGCGTTGGCCAGCAGGGCATTGTGCTTCATGGCCTGGAAATGGCGGCCCACGATCACGTCCTTGCAGCCGGTGACGGTGACAAACACGTCGCCCAGGGGTGCGGCCTGGTCCATGGTCATCACCCGGAAGCCGTTCATGGTGGCGTCCAGGGCCTTGAAGGGGTCGACCTCGGTGACGATCACGTTGGCCCCCATCCCGGCGGCCCGCATGGCCACACCCTTGCCGCACCAGCCATACCCGGCGACCACGACGGTCTTGCCCGCCACGACCAGGTTGGTGGTGTGCATGATGCCGTCCCAGACGGACTGGCCGGTGCCGTATTTGTTGTCATAGTAGTGCTTGGCTTTGGCGTCGTTCACGGCCACCATGGGGCAGGGCAGGATGCCGTCCTTCTCGCGGGCTTTCAGGCGGAGGATGCCGGTGGTGGTCTCCTCGCAGCCGCCGATGAGGTCGCCGGCGTACGCTTTGCATTTACCGCCCAGCAGGTCGATGAGGTCCCCGCCGTCGTCAATGACGATGTGGGGGCGGCACTTGAGCGTCTCGATGAGGTGCGCTTCATACTCCTCGGCAGAAGCGCCGTGGATGCCAAAGGTCTCCACGCCCAGGCTGGCGAGACCCGCGGCCACGTCGTCCTGGGTGGAGAGAGGGTTGGAGCCGGTCAGGCTCACCTGCGCCCCGCCCTTGCTGAGGACGTAGCCTAAGTTCGCGGTCTTGGCCTCCAGATGGACGGACACCGCCACGCGCAGCCCACGGAAGGGCTGCTCTTTCTCAAAGCGGGCCTCGATCTGGGCCAGGGCGGGCATAAAGTCCCGCACCCACTGGATCTTTCTCCGGCCGGACTCGGCCAGAGCCATGTCTTTTACAATACTCATGGGTCTTGTGTTCCTTTTCTAACTCTGCCTGAGAGACGCTGTCGGTAAGCCGCAGCTTACAAAAAAAGGCTTCCCGCAGGAAGCCTTTGTCGCAAGACGCGGCGCCTCCTTATCGCTGTTAGCAGAACCACCTTGCCGGGGCGAAGGCCCTGGGCAGGTTGGTGTGGGGTCATCAAGCTAACTCTCTCGCCCACTCTCGATAATGCGCTCTATGCAGTTGATCTCCCCACCAATTCAGTAGGGCCAAAACAGTACGTTACATTATACACCATCTTTCGGAAAAGGCAAGCCGTTTTTCAAAATTTTTTTACTTTTTCAAAAGCCGGGGAAATGTTCACAGTTTTGTGTAGACTTCCCTCGCGAAAGCGGGTAAAATAGAACCATATTCTATCCTACCCATCCCAACCAATATAAGGAGGTCGTTTCATTGCGTGCCATGCAACAATGGCTGGATCGTTTCTGCGCCAGGCACCCCCGCCTGGGGATCCCCGGCCTGATGCGCTACATCGTCATCGGCAACGTGCTGGTCTATCTGCTCGACATGTTCAGTAAAAGTGGCTATGCCATGGGCACAGGACTGCTGGGCTTCAGCGCCAGCGCCATCCTGCAAGGGCAGGTCTGGCGGCTGGTCACGTTCATTTTTGTTCCCGCCAGCAGCCATAACATTTTCTTCTTTCTCGTCACCCTGTATTTCTACTACTTCATCGGCAACGCCCTGGAGAACGAGTGGGGGGCCAATAAGTTCACCATCTTCTATCTCTTCGGCGTGATCTTAAATATCGCCGTGGGCTTCCTGGTGGGCACGGCGTCCATGTTCTATGTGAATATGTCCATGTTCTTCGCCTTTGCCACCCTCTTCCCGAACCTGCAAGTTCTGTTCTTCTTTATCATTCCCATGAAGGTCAAGTGGCTGGCCTGGTTCGACGCGGCGTTTTTCGCCTATCAGATCCTCCGCCTGCTCCTGGCTGGGCATTTCCTCTATGCCCTCATCCCCATCGTGGCCATCCTGAACTATCTGCTCTTCTTCGCCTCCGACATTGGCGGGCAGGTATCTTACTGGAAGGGCCGCGCCCAGCACACCGCCAACCAGGCCCGGCATAAAAACCCGAATTTCAGCCGTCCCAACGGAAGAAGCGGCCCCAAGGTCGTGAACTTCCACGACGCCAAGACGCAGACCAAAACGCCCCTGCACAAGTGCGCCGTCTGCGGCAAGACGGACCTGACCGACCCGCAGATGGAGTTCCGCTACTGCTCCAAGTGCAACGGCTACTACTGCTACTGTGCCGATCACATCAACAACCACATCCACATCCAATAAAAGAGGTGTTATCCCATGACTGATCAGGAACTGGTGGAGCGTGCCTTCACCATGCTCGAGCGCTCCTACGTCCCCTACTCCCACTTTCCCGTGGGGGCCGCCCTGGAAGGGGCGGATGGGGTGGTCTACACCGGCTGCAACGTAGAAAACTCCGCCTTCGGCTCCACGATCTGCGCCGAGCGCACCGCGCTGGTGAAGGCCGTCAGCGAGGGCTGCCGGAAATTCACCCGGCTGGCCGTGGTGGGCAACAGCACGGACTACTGCTGGCCCTGCGGGGCCTGCCGCCAGATGCTGTATGAGTTCGCCCCGGACCTGGAGGTCCTGGTGGCCCGGAAGGACCATCAGTTCGTGAAGTTCCCCCTGCGGGCGCTGCTCCCCCACGGCTTCGGCCCCGAAAGCCTGGACTGACGCCCCTTTTCCCGCCTTTCTCACGCACTTCCCCGACCCCTGGCATTGTTCCAACGACGCTTCCTTCGGGAGACGCCGCCACACCCGACCTGAAGGAGGTAACTATGGATCTGCAAGAATATCTGGCCCGAATGAATTCCGGCGAGCCCGTCCAGGGCGGCGGCGACATGCACCGCTTCATGCGGGAGATCAACGAAGTCACCATGCGCCTGACCTGCGAGCTGAACAACAAGTACCACACCGGCGAGGAGGTCCGGGAGATCTTCTCCAAGATCATCGGCAAACCCGTGGACAAGAGCTTCCGCCTCTTCCCCCCCTTCTACACCAACTGCGGCAAAAACACCACCGTGGGCAAGGGCGTCTTCATCAACACCGGCTGCCACTTCCAGGACCAGGGCGGCATCACCCTGGGGGACGGGACGTTTTTGGGCAACAACGTGGTCCTGACCACCATGAACCACGACTTTGACCCGGAACATCGCTCCACCACCTACCCCGCCCCCATCGTCACGGGCAAAAATGTCTGGATCGGCTCCAGCGTCACCATCGTCCCCGGCGTCACCATCGGGGACGGAGCCATCGTGGGGGCCGGGTCGGTCGTCACGAAAGACGTGCCTCCCTACACCATCGTCGCCGGCGTCCCCGCCCGCGTCATCCGCAAGTTCGACCCCAAGACCGACCACCTGCCCTCTACCCACAAAAAGACCCACGAAGACAAATAACCCCACACAGCACAAGGCCCCCTGCCAAGCGGCAGGGGGCCTGTTTTTCATCAAGTCTTGCAGAATTTGTCGAACTATGGTAGTATAGCACCAAGTTATACTGCGTCGGCAGGCAACGCTGGCGCTTGGCGGTTCATCCTTCATCATCATTTCGGAGGGTGTACTTCTGCTTCACCTTCCGTCTCTTGAGAAGGAGGTGAATGCCGTGTCTTGGACGATCACTGAGATCTGTGCTGTCATCATGGCAGGCTGCGCCGTGTTTGGTGCCCTGTTCGACATCTACAAGTTCCATCATCGCCACGACGATGAGAAAAAGAAGTAAGCCGCCTGGATTGGCCCCCTAGCGGCTTACTCATTTCAAGCAATTAGGATCAGCCGTCAGTCAGCCGTCCCTTCACGCATATAGTATAACCCAGGAGCCACAGCCTGTCAAGCTGTGGCTCCGTTTTTATCTATCATAGGCTTTCTCCCGGCACCCGCAAAATATCGTTCGCCACGGGGGTGTAGAAGTATCTCGTCACCTCCGCCGGGTCCTTCGGTGCCCAATAACAAGATTTTTTTCATCTTATCTTCCCCCATGTCAGTACTTCAGCAGCTCCACCGCCGTAAAGAGCGTGTAGAGGATCTGCGCGGTCTGCCCGCGGGTGGCGGGGGCCTTGGGGTCGATGCTGTCCGAGGACGCATAGAGCATGGAGAGGGGCTGGCCCAGGATGTTCTTCTGGCTCTTTTCCAGCAGCCACACCCAGGGCTGCGCCCAGGTGCTGTACTTGCTGCTGATGCCCGTATCCTCCGGAACGGCGTTCGAGGCACCCAGGAAATTGAGGTTCAGGTCCGCCGCGAGCCGGCCCAGCACCGTCATCATCTGCTCCTGCGTCACCTTGCCCTGGGGGTCGAATCTCCCGTTGCCCACGCCGCTGACATAGCCCGCAGCCTGGGCGGCCTGGATGTAAGGGGCGTACCAGCTGTCCTTCGCGACATCGGAGAAGGTCGCCCCCGTCTCCGGCAGGCGCAGGCGCATCGTCTGGGTCAGCAGGGCACACAGCTCGGCGCGGGTCAGGCCGTTGTCGGGGTGGAAGGTCCCGTCGGCGTAGCCCCGGAGCATGCCGTAGGTGCAGAGGGTGTTCGCCGCCAGTTCATAGTTCGTCCCTGCCACGTCGGAAAAGACGCGGGGGGCGTAATTTTTTACCTGGGTGTTGGCCGCGATCTGGGCGGGGGTGGACTTCACCCAGCCCTCGCCGTCGCCCGCAAAAATATCCACCGCCGGGGGCAGGGCGGAGAGCATCTCGGCAAAATACGGTGCCATCTCCTCCCCCATGGCTTTGGAGAGGTCGATGTACCACCGCCAGCCCCCCAGATGCACCCGGAGCCACCCCTCGGTGCTCTGCCAGGGTTCGTTGACAGAGAAGAGGGAGGCGATCTCGTCGGCGTGGTTCGTATCGACCAAAAGGTCCGGAATGACCCCGATGTTCTGGGCCGTGTTGCCGCTGACGCCATAATACTGGTAGGCCGTGATGCGCAGGGCATCCCCGTCGGTCAGAGCCTCCGGCTCCTGCGCTCCGGTCAGGACGACCTGGGCTACGCCCTTGCCGAAGGTGTTGGAGCCAATGACCATGCCGCCGTTTTTATCCTTCATCGCCAGGGAGAAGATCTCCGCCGAGGAGGCGGTGCCCCCGCTCGTCAGAACGATGGTGGGATAGAGCGTCGTGCGGTCCTGCTGGGAGACGTAGCGGAAGTAAGCCCCCTCGCCGTCCCGCAGGTAGACCATGGTCCCCTCCCCCAGGAACACGCCCAGGGTCTGGGTCACGGCGTAGACGTCGCCGCCGCCGTTCTGCCGCAGATCGACGACCCAGAGGTTGGCATCGTCATAGGCCTGGGTGCCCTCGGTGAAGTGCCCCAGGGTCTCGGCCCCGAAGGTGTTGCAGACGATGTAGCCGGTGGTGCCGTCCTCCAGCATCTCCGTCGTGGTGGAGGGGATGACGACCTTGGCGCGGGTGGCGGTGTACGTCTCTTCTGTTCCGTCGGCGTGGCGAACGACGAAGGTGACCTTGCTCCCCGCCTCGCCCTTGAGCCAGCCGGTGATGACCTCCGCCGTCTGCCCGGCGGCGCTCTTCCCTTCGACGCTGATGATGGTGTCGCCGCCAACCAAGCCCAGCTTCTGGGCCGGGGCGCCGTCGTACACGCCCACGATAGAAAGGCCGTCGTCACAGGCCACGGCGCTGATGCCGATGCCCACCACCTCCTGGTCGGACATGCTGGCCTGGAAGGCGGCGTATTCTTCGGGCGTAAGGTACATGGTGTAGGGGTCGCCCAGGGCCTGGATGACCTCTTCGATGGTCTCCGCGTCCAGGGCTGCCTGGGGGATGTCGTTGATGTAATATTTGCCCAGCAGGTCCTTCAGCTGGTCGGTGGTCAGCGCCTGGGCCGCCGGGGCCAGACACAGGGCCGCGACGAGCATCACGGCCAGGATGCGCTTCCAAAGTCGTTTCACGAACAGGGTTCCTCCTTACAATGGGGTCAATGGGGCCAGAAAACCAGAGAACACAGGCCGCCCGTTTGTCGGGCGGCCCGGTGATCTTGTCAGAGCAGCGGCTCTGGTCAGGCTTTGAATTTTTCGGTCAGGGTGCGAATCTGGGCAGCCATCTTCTTCAGATCCTTGTTGCTGCTGCCCTTGCTGGCGCGGATGATGGAGAAGAGGTCCATCGCCGCCAGCTCCACCTCGTGGTAAGCGCTGGCGGGGTGGCCGTTGGAGGCATAGCTGGTCTTCTTCGGCAGCAGCTCCACGCCGGCGGCCAGCATCACGTTCTTGCTCAGGTCGAAGACCTCTTCATAGAGCGGTGCGTGGGCGGGCAGGCCCTTCTCCCGCAGGGTGTTGGCAAAGATCTCCGTCACGGGCGCGTCGCCGTGGACAACGAAGATCTGCTGGGGGGTAGGCTCCTGGATATGCTCGATCCACTCGATCAGGTGATCCCGGTCGGCGTGGGAAGAAAGGCCCTTGAAGTTATAGATGGAGGCGTTCACGGCGATGTCCTCGCCGAACAGACGGACCTGCTTGGCCCCCTCCAGCAGGTGGCGGCCCAAGGTCCCCTCGCCCTGGTAGCCCACAAAGACGATGGCGCACTCCTCGCGCCACAGGTTGTGCTTCAGGTGATGGCGGATACGGCCCGCGTCACACATGCCGGAGGCGGAGATGATGACCTTGGAGCTTTTGTCCATGTTCAGCATCTTGGACTCCTCGCTGCTCTCGGTCATGGTAAGACCGGGGAAGGTGAAGAGGCGCTCGCCGTCCTTCACCACTTCCAGCGCATCGTCGTCCAGATAGCCCCGCAGGTCGCCGGAGAAGATTTTGGTCGCTTCGTTGGCCAGGGGGGAGTCGACGCAGACGGTGAAGTCAGGGTTGCTCTTCACAAGCCCCTCCTTCTTCATCTCCCGCATAAAATACAAAAGCTCTTGGGTCCGGCCCACGGCAAAGGACGGGATGATGACGTTGCCGCCCTTGGAGAAGGTGTCGTCGATGATCTTGGCCAGCTCCGCCGTGTAGGAGACCACAGGGTCGTGGTTCCGGTCGCCGTAGGTGCTCTCCATGACCACGTAATCGGCCCCGTCGATCAGGCTGGGGTCCCGGATGATGGGCTGGTTGTGGTTGCCGATGTCGCCGGAGAAGACGACCTTTTTCTCCACACCGTCCTCTTCCAGCCACATCTCCACGCTGGCCGAGCCGAGCAGGTGGCCTGCGTCCACGAAGCGAATTTTTACGCCCTCGCACAGCTCAATGATCTGGCCGTACTCCACCGTCACCAGGTGCTCCGGGACCTGCGCGGCGTCGGCCACGGTGTACAGCGGCTCCACCGGGGGCCGACCGGCCCGCTTGCCCTTCTGGTTCTTCCACTGGGCGTCCATCTCCTGGATGTGGGCCGAGTCCTGGAGCATGATGGACATCAGTTCCCCCGTGAGGCGGGTGGCAAAGATCTGCCCCTGAAAGCCCTGCTTGATGAGCAGGGGGATGCGGCCGGAGTGGTCGATGTGCGCGTGGGTGACGATCACATAGTCGATGTAATTGGGCGCAAAGTCCAGCACGGTGTTGTCTCGCTCGTCCTTGCCCTGCTGCAGGCCGCAGTCGATGAGGATCTTCTTGCCGCGGACTTCCACGCAGTGGCAGCTGCCCGTGACGGCCTTGGCCGCCCCGAAAAAGGTGAGTTTCATGTGGGGTTTCCTCCGTCGTTTTTTCAGTTTCTGGTTGTATGGCGTACCGCCGGGCGGTCCCCGGCGGCGTTTGTTTTGTACAAAGTAATTCTATCATACCCCATTTTCTCGGATTTGCCTAGAGGGTTTGGACAAGTTGGCGAAAATTCTCCCGTTGTCTCTCCCCCACAGCCGTGCTAAAATGGAAGCAAACAGAAAAACAGGAGGTAAATTCCTATGACCACCATCGACCACACCTGCATCCACGTGCTGGACCTGGACCGAAGCGCCGCCTTCTACCGGGACGCCCTGGGCCTCACGCCCGTCCGCTCCCTGGACATGCCCGACCGGGGCTGGCAGCTCCTCTTCCTGGGGGACGGCACCACCGACTTCCAGCTGGAGCTGTGCCGGGAAACGAACCGCACCGAGCCGTATCACCTCGGCGACGACACCCCCCACCTCGCCCTCCGCGCCCAGGACTTTGACGCCCTGAAAGCCAAGCACCGGGCGCTGGGCCTCATCTTCGACGAGCTGAACGGCGGCATCTACTTTATTAAGGACCCCGACGGGCACATCCTGGAGATCCTGCCGCCCAAGCAGTAATCTTCAAAAATTTTTTCATTTTTTTCGCAACCCCTGCAACATTTCGTCCTTCCCAGGTGTATTTAAGACAGAACGGCAAGCCAGCCGTTTTCAAAACACACCTTCTCACAAAGAGAACAGAAAGGACGAAGAACGATGAAAAAATCAATGACTGCACTTGCTTCCCTCATGCTGGTGGGCCTCATGTCCGTGCCCGCCCTGGCCGTCAACTGCTCCGTCACCGACAGCGACGGGCCCATGGTTATCTCCCCCGCCCCCACCACGGGCTATCAGCAGACCATCCAGATCGACGGCCAGAAGACCAACATCAACTCCTGCGTGATGGTCCCCCTCCGCGCCCTGGGCGAGAAGCTGGGCTTTACCGTCACCTGGAAGGACGGCGAGGCCAAGCTGGAGAACAAGGACATCTATACTGTGGTCCGGCCCGGTGACGACGTCTACTTCATCACCACCAACCACAAGGACATGGTCGGCATGAGCGCCCCCATCTCCTACACCGCCGTCCCCTACGTCTCCAATGGCACCACCTACGTCTCCCTGGACTTCTTCAAAACCCTGATGGACTACCAGAACGGCAGCATCACCCTGGACGGCAGCACCATCCAGATCAACACCGGCAAGTAAGACCAGGAAAAGGAGGTATTGCATCGTGTCTGCACTCTGTTGTCCCCGCACCCGAACGGGGCCCGGCTGGTTCCCGGCTCTGAAAGAGGCGCTTCGCCGCGTCTTTTTCTCCACCGAGGAAACGGCCCCGCCCCTCCAGCCCAGCCGGGCCAAAGTGAATGAACGGGCGACTGCCCTGCTGGACCGGCACGGGGAGATCAACCGGCAGGCGGAACACCTGCTGGACACCTACGGCAACAGCATCCTGCGCCTGGCCTACTCCTACCTGCACAACCAGAGCGACGCCGAGGACATCTTGCAGGACACGCTCATCCAATACCTCCGCACAGCCCCCGTCCTGGAGAGCCCGGCCCATGAAAAAGCCTGGCTCCTCCGGGTGGCGGGGAACCTCAGCAAGAATCTGCTCCGCGCCCAGGGCTACCGCCAGGCCGACCAGCTGGAGGAGACTCTGGTGGCCCAAGAGCGGGAGGACCTCTCCTACGTCTGGGACGCCGTGAAATCCCTCCCCGTCCCCTACCGCGAGGCCATCCACCTGTTTTATTACGAGGGCTACTCCACCGCCCAGATCGCCCGGATCCTGGACCAGAAAGAATCTACGGTACGTTCCCGCCTCAAGCGGGGGCGGGAGAAGCTCAAGCCCTTGTTGGAGGAGGTGGGTGCCCTTGGATAAGCCGGAGAAGAACCCCTATCGTGAACTCATGGAACAAGTGAACCTCACCCCGGAGGCCCGTGAGCGTATCCTGACGAATGTCCAGCAGGCCGACCTCTCCCCCCAGCCGGAGCAGAAAATCGTGCCCTTCCGCCCCCAAAAGCAGACCTGGCGGCGCTGGGCTTCCCTGGCCGCCTGCCTGGTGGTTGTCATGGCCGCCGTCCTTGCCGTGCCCCAGCTCCGGGCCGAGCCGAACGAAACGACGCCGCCCCAGCTCACCGGCACGCCCTTCCATCAGGTGGACACTCTGGCGGCTTTGTCGGATGCCGTCGGCTTCCCGGTGACGGAACCCTCTGCCCTCCCCTTCGACCTTGTCAACACAACCTACACCGCGTATGACGAAGGCACGGCAGAGATCACCTACACCGGCCCCGATGACCAGACCGCCACCTACCGCCAGTCCCTCGGCACAGCGGACAACTCCGGCGATTATACCCTCTACAAAGACACGCAAGTGATCCCGGAAAACAACGCCACCCTGAAAGGCCAGGACCAGAGCTACACCCTGGCCCTCTGGACCGACGGCACCTATACCTATTCTCTCCGCCTCAGCAGCGCCCTCTCCGCCGACGCCTGGCAAGCCCTGCTGACCCCATAAAACAAAAAGCGGAGCCACAGCTTGACACGCTGTGGCTCCTGGGTTATACTATACGCAAAGAGGGACAACTGGCTGACGGTTGATCCCTACGCATTAGAATGTAAACCGCGAGGGTCCGAACCGGGCGGCTTACTTCTTCTTTTCATCGTCATGGCGATGATGGAACTTGTAGATGTCGAACAGGGCACCAAACACGGCGCAGCCTGCCATAATGACAGCACAGATCTCAGTGATCGTCCAGGCCATGGCGTTCACCTCCTTCTCAAGAGACGGAAGGCGAAGCAGAAGTACACCCTCCGAAATGATGAGGGATGAACCGCCAAACGCCAGTGTTTCCCACCGACGCAGCATAACTTGATACTATGCTACCACAATTCGACAAATTCTGCAAGATAATTTCCATCCTGCAAACACCCCCGCTGGCAAAAGCCAGCGGGGGTGTTTGCGTTTTCATCCAATGAATCAATGCGTCAAAGTAACACTCAGGAGTTCTCCCGGCAGGCCCGCAGGAACGACAGCGGCGGCGCATAGCACGGCAGCTGGATCTGAAACTTCATCTGCGGGTGTCTAGGTGCGGGGAGGGGGTAGCCGTTCTCGTCCATCATGAGCGGGGCCCGGAAGGCCACCGGGCGGGTGTCCGGGCCGACCAGCTCGATCTCGTCCCCCATGGAAAATTTATTCCGCAGGGAGGCCGTGGCAAGGCCGGTTTCGGTGCAGGACTCGACCACTGCCACCACCTGCCAGTCCCGGATATACCGGGCGTCGGAGGTGAACTGACCGGGCTGGCCATAGAAAAAGCCGGTGGAATAGTGCCGGTGGCTGACCTTCTCCACCTCGTTGCGCCAGATGGGGTCCAGGGGCTTGCCCGCCTGCACGGCGTCGATGCAGTGGCGGTAGGCCCCGGTGACGATGGCGGCGTAATAGGCGGACTTGGCCCGGCCCTCGATCTTGATGGAATCCACGCCCGCCCGGATGAGATCGGGCAGGTGGTCGATCATGCACATGTCGCGGGAGTTCATGATGTACGTCCCCTTCTCGTCCTCGTAGACGGGGAAGTATTCTCCCGGCCGCTTTTCCTCGACCAGGGCGTATTGATACCGGCAGGGCTGGGCGCAGGCGCCCCGGTTGGCGTCCCGGCCCGTCATATAGTTGGAGAGCAGACAGCGGCCGGAGTAGGACACGCACATGGCCCCGTGGCCAAAGGTCTCGATCTCCAGGTCTTTCGGGGTCTTGGCGCGGATCTCTGCGATCTCGTCCAGGCTCAGCTCGCGGGCTAAGATCACCCGGTCCGCCCCCAAGTCATGCCAGGCCGTGGCCGTCTGGTAATTGACGATGCTGGCCTGGGTGCTGATGTGGATCTTGACGGAGGGGGCATAGCGCTTGGCCAAGGCCAGCACGCCCACGTCGGCCAGAATGACCGCCGTCACCCCCGCCTCCTCCAGCAGCTCCAACCACTGGGGCAGGCGGGCCATCTCGTCGTTGCGGGGCATGGTGTTGCACGTCACGTGCAGGTCCACCCCTCGCTCCCGGCAGAGCTTTGCCGCCCGGCGCAGCTCCTCCGGGGAAAAGTTCCCCGCAAAGGAGCGCATGCCAAACGTGTTGCCCGCCAGGTACACGGCGTCGGCCCCGTAGGCCAGCGCCATCTCCAAGCGTTCCCAGTCCCCGGCGGGGGCCAGGAGTTCTAATTTTTTCTGCTGCATGTCTCGTCCACCTCTCAGCTGTTCAGGAAGGCCTGATGCTCGGCGTAGCTGGAGAAGAAGTGGTGCAGGTGATCGTCACCCAGGGCATAGTAATAGTAGTTGGTGCTCTGGGGATTCAGCGCGGCAGTGATGGACTCCATGCCGGGGTTGGCGATGGGTCCGGGGGGCAGGCCCTTGTTCTTATAGGTGTTGTAGGGGCTGTCCACGCCCTGGTAGTCGCTCTCCTGGACGATCTTGCCCTCCGGCAGGACGTACTGGATGGTGGCGTCGATCTGCAAGTAGCCCGCAGTGGACGCGCCGGGGTTGTTCAGGCGGTTGTAGATGACAGAGGCGATGGTGGTCCGGTCGGTGCCGTCGGTCTCCTTTTCGATCATGGAGGCGATGGTCAGGATATCGCGGATGGAGTAGCCGGTCTCGCTGATCTTCTGGCGGACGGCGTCATCGACCTTGCTGTCGAAGTTCACCAGCATCTTGTTGATGACGTACTTGGGGTCCTCGCCCATGTAGAACTTATAGGTATCGGGGAAGAGGTAGCCCTCCAGGCGGGTGGGATCCCCCAGGGGGATGTCCTGCAGGAAGGAGAAGGCATAGTCGTGGTTGGCGGCCATGTCCTCCAGCTTTTCGACCGTGGACACGCCCTCTTTTTCCAGCAGCTCGAAGATCTGCTTCAGCGTCTGGCCTTCCGTGATGGTCACGGAGATATCCTTCCGGCTGGCGGAGTTGCTGGACATGCTGTTGAGCAGGGCGCGGTAGTCCATGTCCGAGTTGACCTCATAGGTCCCCTGGGCGATCTTGTCCTTGCCGCCGGTGAGGGAGGCAAAGAGCTTAAAAAGTCCCTTGTGTTTGATGATGTCGTTGCCCTTGAGCTGGTCGGCCACGCTGCCGAAGTCGCTCTCGTCGTTGACGGTGATGGTGGCGCTGGTGCTCTCCTTGTTCAGGGCCAGCACGTCGTTGCCCAAAGACCAGCACACAGCGGCCAGCACCACGGACACAGCGCACACCAGCACGATATACATCATCGAGCTGGAGACCGGGGAGCGTTTGTTCTTTCTCCGGCGGGGGGGATAGCGGTCCGGCTCCTCCCGCCGTCTTCTGGTGTCTCGTTCCATATAGTACCTCCTGGGGACCCGGCCCGTTTGGGAGCCGGGGAGCGTTGTGAGCGTCCTGGGGTCAGTCCAGGGGCTGGGTCATGGGCCAGACCTGGCCCTCCTCCGTCAGCACCACCCGGACAAAGGCGTCCAGAGGCTCCCGCGGCAGGTTGATCTGGAAGAAATCCTCCCGGCACAGGCCGATGGTGTTCCCGTCAAAGTCCTCCAGATAGCGGTCGTAATAGCCGCCGCCCTGGCCCAGACGATTGCCCTTGCTGTCAAAGCACAGGCCGGGGACCAAGATCAGGTCGATCTTCTCCCGCTCCAGCACGGGGCAGGCGTCCTTCGGGGCGGGGATGCCGTAGGCGTCCGGCTCCAGCTCGTCCAGGCTCTGAATGATCCGGGCCTCCATCTGGTGCTCCGGCAGACATTTGGGCAGGCAGACGGTCTTGCCCTGGTCCAGCAGGGTCTGGATGAGGTCTGCCGTCGCGATCTCCTGGCCCACGCCGTAATAGAGCATCACGGTGTTGGCCTCGTCCAGCTTGGGGTGGGCCAGGAAGGCGGAGACCAACTCTTGGTCGGACCAGGCTTTCTCCTGCTCCGTCATCTCCGCCATGGCCTCGCGCATCTGCTGGCGTAAGATCTTTTTCACTTCAGAAACTTGTGTTCCCATCGTTTTCTCCTTCTTGGGTCAGCAGGGGCAGCGCCGCCTGCCAAAGTGCTTTGTGGATGGTGTCGATGTCCCGCAGCCGGCCGCGCTCGTCCAGGCAGGGGATAGTGTGCCAGCCGTACAGGTCCGCCGCCTGGCGGGCGGCCTGGCGGCAGGCGGCCAGATAGGCCCCGTCCGTCTCGTGGATGTCCCCCTTGGTGTGGGTGGCGGCCTCCCGCTGGCGCAGCATGGTCATGGCCTGGTCGGTCGGCATGTCCAGATAGAGCACGAGGTCCGGCTCCGGCAGGCCCAGCCGGCGGTATTCAAAGTCCGCCAGCCAGCGGAAAAAGGGCCCCTTTTCCTCGTCGGGCAGCTTGCTGCCCTGGTGGACGGCGTTGGAGGTGGTGTATCGGTCCGTCAGCACCAGGCCCCCGCGCTCGTACCAGCGCTGCCAGACTTTTTTCCAGGACGCATAGCGGTCCACGGCGTAAAAGCTGGAGGCGGCGTAGGCGTTCACGTCCTCCGGGTGCTTGCCGAACTCGCCCCCCAGATACATCCGCACCAGTGCCGAAGATTCCTCCTGGTACTGGGGAAAAACCAGGCGCTGGAACGGGATGCCCGCCGCCTCTGCCCGTTGGCAGAGCTGGGCAAACTGGGTGGACTTCCCGGACCCGTCGGTCCCCTCGATGACGATGAGTCTTCCTTTTGGCATGGCTCAGCCCTTCTTTCGTTTTTCCCGTGCCGCCTCCACCAGGAACAGGGGCAGCTTCGCCATGCGGCCGATCCGGCTGGGCTGATGCAGGAGCCGATAGCACCACTCCAGCCCCAGCTTCTGCCACACGGCCGGGGCACGCTTCACGTTCCCGGCGTAGACGTCCAAGACGCCCCCCAGGCCCACCAGCAGATGGGCCCCGGTGGCCGGACCGTACTCGGCCATCCACCGCTCCTGCTTGGGGGCACCCAGGCAGACAAACACCACGTCCGCCTGCGCGGCTTTCACAGCCTCTACCACGGGGGCAGCGTCCTGGAAATACCCGTTGTGGGTGCCGCAGACGATCAGGTTCGGGTGGGTCTGTTTTAAGTTCTCGGCGGCCTGCTCGGCGACCCCCGGCTTGGCCCCCAGCAGATACAGCCGCAGGCCCGTCTCGGCCATGCGGGCCACAAGCCCGGTGGCAAAGTCGATGCCGGGCACCCGCCCCTGCAAGGGGGTGCCTAAAATTTTGGCCGCGTGGACCACGCCGATGCCGTCGGGCAGGACCAGGCCCGCCCCGTTCAGAATGGCCCCATACGCCGGGTCCTGGCGGGCCATGTTTACGATCTCAGGGTTTGGGGTCACCACATAGGCACACCCCGGCCCTTTGGCCAGTTCTTCCCCGGCGGCAATGGCCTGGGGGAGGGTCACGTCGTCAAAGGACACGCCCATGATTTCTTTTCGCACAGTTTCGCATCTCCATTGGGCAGGCCCTTCTCCCGCAAGGGGCGCAGCCTGCATATAATCCGTGTTATTTTACCACGAATCCCACCGTTTGTCCACCAGGCGCTTGAAAAGGTGCTGTCTTTTCCCTCAAGATAATATCTTTGGATACAGGAAGAGCCTGCCGCAGCATATTTCTTCCTGCAACAGGCCCTTCTTGTTATATTAGAAAACCGCTTGTCAAAGCATCTTACTCCACATAGAATTCTTCCCCTGTATCCAGACAAATTGCTCCGAGCCTCCCGCCAAAGCCACAACCACAATCAATGGCAATATGATGATTCCCTCTGTATATGTAACCAGGTTTCGGGTTTTCAGAAATCAGACTGGTAGGCGTGTGTCCTGTGACAAGGATCTTATCTTGAAAAAGTGCTTTCGAGTAGTCTGTGCGGGAGAACGCCAACTCTTCCAGTGAATAGTCTTCCAGCCTTTTTTCAGGGGAGAAATTTCCCAATCCAGCATGAGCAAGAATGTAATGCTTGCCGCCTGCACAAACTTCCGCATACAATTCAAACTCATTTAAATAATCTAAAATATCATCTTTCTGTTCTTGGGAAAGGCGGGAGAAGTCTTTCATGGTTGCCTCTCCGCCATCGTTCAGCCACTCTAAAATGACTTCAAGCGTGTTGCTATCAAAATTTTCCAGCGATTCGTTTGTGATTTCTTTCGACAACTGACCCAGGCAAAGCGCCCCTATGAAATCATGATTTCCGACGAGATGAATGATATTTTCATGCTGCATCATGTCAAACAGGACGGAAGAAAAGTTTGTTCCGCGATCAAGCGTATCGCCTAGCACATACAACGTATCATCGACAGAAAATTCAATTTTTTGTAGGAGTTTCTTGTACTTGGTAAACTCCCCGTGAATATCTGAAACGCAATAGATCATTGTGATGCCTCTTTTCGTCAATCGCTTAATACTCTAGTTTCGCCCAAATGATGTCATGGTCGGATAAACTGTCAGCCGATTCCCGTTCACATTGCTTTATATTTTCAAATCCACGCACAAATATATGATCATTCGGGATATATCCTCTCCATGACGGTATACCACGATTGGTATCTCCGATATCTGCCATCGTAAATCCAATTCCATCAAATGCATCTTTAATAATATTTAAATTGTACCCGCTCTGGGCATATCCTTGATAGTCTTCGAGATTGAATCTTTTCGTCAAGTCTCCCAAGCATCGAGCATTATTAAAGTCCCCACACACAATATACATATCATTTGGCGGTTCTATTTTAGGGAAAAGAACCTGATCGAGTGCTTTCCTCTCCGCATCATATTGCGCTTTTAAAGAAACTTTCGAAGCTTCTGTTGTTCCAGTTTCCATTCTGACACCCATGAGTGTCAGAGTTTTGTTTTGAAATACAGGAAGTGTTACTCGTAAAATATTGCAATCATCCGTATTAGATAAAATTGTGTTTCCTTGATACAAACTATGGACGAGTTTTTTCTTGTCCATCAGATGTTTTTTTATGAAAATGAGTATCCCATTTTTCCCAGTCCTGTTTGTCATAAACCAAATATAGTCATTATCTTCAAGTCGCTCTTGAAAATAATCCCACCCTTTTGAAATGACTAGTTCCGTCAAAACAGCAACATCCGCCTTTTGGTCGAAAATTTTATCGACAAGTTCTTTTTTAATCTCATATGACTTATTCCATGACAGTACGGCAGCCCCTTGTATATTCCAAGTCATAACTTTCAATTCCATTGTCTTTCTCCATTTCATTGTCGATAATTGTATTATTTTACCACGATTCTACCCGTTTGTCCACCGGGCGCTTGAAAAAGCGGGGCTTCGGTGCTAAAATCAGAAAAAATCATTCCCCAAGAGAGGAGCCGTTTCCCATGTTCCGCAAAGCCGTCCCCGGTGACCTGGACCAGATCGCCGCCATCTACGACGCCATCCACACCGAAGAAGAGACCGGCCGCGCCGCCATCGGCTGGATCCGCGCCATCTACCCAACCCGCCAGACCGCTGTCGACGCGCTCCAGGCCGACAGCCTGTACGTCGCCGAGGAGGAGGGGCGCATCGTCGCCGCCGCCAAGATCGACCAGACGCAGGTCCCCGAATACGCCGACGCCCCCTGGAGCCGGGACGACGCCCCGGAACACGTCCTCGTCCTGCACACGCTGGTCGTA
>OGDF01001226.1_pt1 | contig 38581 bp, 44 predicted proteins | sample 1570141 | NCBI WGS metagenome assembly OGDF01 (sample SAMEA4370581, study PRJEB24528) | human gut metagenome
ATGTCCGAGGGGCTGAAGAGCTGCCGCCCGATATTGGCCTCCGTTACGATGTCGGAATCATACACAGTTATGAACAGTCCGGGATGTCCCAGTCCCCTCAGTGCCGTGTCAAGCCTGGCCAGGCAGGTAAGCACCTGCGAGCCTGTTCCTCCTGCTCCGATAAGGTTTACCGTTACCGGATGCTGCGGGTTTATGAGATAGTTGTCGATGTAGTGTACTCTTTTCATTTCAGTATGTCTTTAAGTTTCATGTTGTTCAGCGGTTTCAGTTCGTCGAGGTTGAAGTCCCTGTCCCGTGCCGCCTTTGTCACCAGCACGAGGTTTGATTTTGTCGGGTTCCCGTTCCCTCCCAGGTGGGAGAATTCCGTCAGCCAGAATTTCCTTTCCCAGTACTGCAGCAGCTTCTCATAGGTCAGGTCCTTCGGCAGCTCTATCCTGGCGTTTCCCAGACATACGCTGGAACCTGTCACGTTGAAGAATGGCGCGGCATACAGCACGGTATCCGGTCCGGGAACATTTTCCTTGTAGGCATAGATTCTCATTCCGTGTTCTCCGGCCTCATAGATCACTCCCGGCAGGTAATATTCCGCGTTTTCTATTTTGAGCGCGGGGCTGAAGAACATCATCCTCTTGTGCGGAGGGTTGTACCACACGTATCTCTCGCTTCCCTTGCGCGGGTCGCAATACAACAGGTTGTCGGGTATCTTCCCGTATGGAGTGGTGCTGTGTCTTTCCGAGTATCCCTTCACAAGCGTGTTCATGAATTCCAGGGTTACCGGTCTTCCTTCCGTCATGCTTCCCCGGTCGTCAATTTCACGGATTTCAAGGAAAAAGTTCCTGTCATTCTCCGAGGCATAGGCTATCAGTGCCGCCTTGGGGTTGAGCGGCGTCTTGATTTTTCTGGTCAGTTCGTTGCTGTCTATCATATGCTTTCAGATTGGTTTATACTGTGATGTTGATGAATTTTTCCGCCCATTTGAAGAAGCGTTCCGGATAGTCGTCCATGCGGAACAGTTCCTCCATTTCCGGAGACAGGTCACAGGTGGTGACCGGAATGATGTCGTATGTCTCCTGACTGTAGGAGTTGTAATAGTCGGTGAGATATTCCGTTATCATGTCGGTGCAGTCATAGATGACCCGGATCTGCTTGCTGAGGTACATGGGCAAAAAGTCCGGTTCTTCCTCGTAGAAGGGATCGTAGCCGTATTCCATGATGCCGTGTTCAGGTGTAAGGAACTCCAGTCCCTCCTTCATGACAGAGAGCAGTGACTGTTCGTACCCGTCCTTCGGCTTATATCGGTCGATTGCCTTCGGCAGATTCTTGTAATAGGATTTGCGTTCCACCCGGCGTAACAGGGCATGTATCCTGCCTTCCTCATAGGAGTGCAGGAGCCGCCGCCTCTTTTTCCGGTCAGATGCCGTTTCACCCGAATCATCCTCAGACATCAGTGTCAGGGCATAGTCCATGTCATCCTCGTCCAGTACAGTGTTTATCCCGTTCGCCTGCATCAGGTTGTGGATGAAGGTGACGGATATGCGTCTCAGTTCCGGTCCGAGCCTTTCCATGAACTTCGTCGGGAAGTAATACAACGTGAGTTCTCCCCATTCATGACATTTCCAGAGACGGAACAGGAGTCTTTCTTCGTCCTGCTCAATGTTGACATTCATGTCATTGCCTACAAGGTTACACATCTCTTCGTGCAGTCTGGCAATACTTTCGCCGGGCGTTCGTCCCGGTGTATGTACCGCCTCCTTCTTCATGAGGAGTGCATATCTGAAAAAGGAATCACGCAGGTACCCATAGTTTTCCTGCGTGATAAGATTGTGCGGCTTCCCGTCAGTACCGTCCGTGAACAGTTCCGATGGGGATATCGGCAAGAATGTAGCGTTCAGAAAAGAATTACGGCACCGCTGGGTGCCGCAATCCGTTTCTTCCTTTCCGTGCCGTAATGCACCTTCCTTTCGGTTTCCGCAATGATAAGTCTCGCGAGCTGTTCCGCCTGATATCCGTCCAATGGTACACATGATTTCTTCTTTTTTCTGTTGTCCTTTGCCATATCCTTTATCCTTTTGTTCCGATAGTTGTCTTGAACTCATATTCTGTCATATCCTCCCTGATGACCGGTCCGTGAACGGTAGCCGTCGTCAGTTCCGGGTACATGTTCGAATAGTAGCTCATGACCATGTCCGGCGAGATGTTCGGATCCGGGTCATGAAGGGTTATATACTCCGTTCCTTTCTTGAATTTGAATGAGCGTGTCATTCCTTTGATTTCGAGTGCCATGTCTTAAACTGTCTGATAAGGTGAATACTTGGGTTCCAGCATGGACTGCGGGAAATCGATGTATTCCTCGTAGTCCTTCTCACTGTATGCGGGATGTTCCTGATCGGAGAGGTACGGTTGCTGTTCGTCCTCCTGCATGAACCGTTCTTCCTGCCAGTCCTGTATTTCAGGCTGCGGCGGATATTGAGTTTGGGAAGGCTGCTGTCCGCCTGTCCGCTGTACGTATTGCGCGTGCGGCTGTATCTGCGGTCTTGCCTGCGGTTGTGGCGGCTGTTGTTGCGACGGCCATATTCCCGGTTGTTGCGGATGCTGCGTGTATGCCTGTTGTGGTCTCTGCGGTGCGGGCTGAGCCTGTCCCGGCATCGGCTGTGACGGTCTCCGCGTGTATGTCTGCTGCGGTGCCGACTGTTGCGGACGTTGCGGTTGCGGATTTCTCTGTTCCGGTGCCTGCGTGTATGTCGGCTGCTGGGAGTGTGGCTGTTGCTGCTGTACCGAAGATTCCGGTTGTGCTTCCTGTTCCATCAGGTCGAAGAGGCTTCCCCGGTTCATTTCCGTGTCGGCCGCCTTTATCTTCTCCTCGATTTCCTTCAGCTGGGCGGCTGTCGCATACGCTTTCGCCTGTCCGAGCACATTGATGACCTCCCTGTGATTCTTGGCGGCTGTCAGTTCTTCCGCCTTCTTCATCAGTTTCTCGTACTTTTCCCGTTTCTCGCGCTCCTCCTTCGTTTCCTTGGATTTCGCTTCCTTGGCGGCCTTGCTGCTGGCGGCGGCCTTGTCCGCCTGAGCCTCGAACTGTGCCATGTTTGAGATCAGCCCGCAGGCTTTCTGTATCGGTCTTGTGACTGCCTGCAGGAATCCCGAGTCAAGTTCCTGCGGCGTTCCCGTGACAGTCAGCGGCACGATGTGGTTCTGGGCCTCGTCCTTGAGTCCGTTCGACTTGGGTAATGTGGAAACGGTCAGTTGGCCGTTTGTCTTGCGGATGACGATCGTGAGGTCCACGCTTTCCGTCATCATCTTGTGGATTGCTGTGAAAAACATAATTGATAAAAATTAAATGATTAGACGATGTATTTCAATATTCGCTGAAGAATTCTGCCAGCAACCTGTCCCTGTCCGGATGTCTGCATATTTCCAGAACGGGGTTCAGCAGCTTTGAGATGTGAACGGGGCCAGTGGTTCCTCTTGGCGGCAGTTTGATGGAGGGTTGCGGGACGTGTACTTTCGGTCTTCTTGTCACGGGCATCCCTATCGGGGCTGGTGACTGTCTTGTGATGATCGCTTGTTGCATATTCTTTAATTTTTAACTGTGAATACCCGGGCTTTGGCAGCCCGTTGAACTACAAGGGCCCAACGGCAAATGCTTCCGGAAAGGCAGGGTTTTCGGGAAAAATACCGGAGCGCAGCGAGGATGATTTTTTCCGAAACCGCTTGCGGCCTGACCTTGCCGTCCGACAAGAAGCGTTTGCCAACTTTGCCCTGTAGTTCTCGGTTTGCCAATGTCTGTGTCTTCCGTCCATTCCCTTTTCTTCCCGTGTCATTTCCGGTTGTGACGGATACAGAAAGAGCCGCCCGTTCCCGGACAGCTCCTTTATGCTGCAATGATAAATTCCGTGCATGTTCCATATCGTCAGATTTCAGAAGACCAGAAAACTCAGTATGCACAGAATGATGGCCAGTGCCACGAGAAAACAGGCTATACGGTAGAGGAACCTGAAGAGTCCCCTGAAACAGATGATGGCCACGGCGGTCCATACGGGCGATATACCGTGGGAATAGAGCCAGCTGAATATGATGGCTGCTGTTACGGCCAGCGCGAGTGTCCTTGCCCATCTGCTGTCCGCTATCTTTCTGATACGTTCTTTTGCTTTCATAAGCTTCATGTGTTTGGCGGGAATGCCATTCCCGGTTTCAGGGGCTTTCTTGCAGTCCGCCTCCACAGGCAAGGTTTTCGGGAAAAATACCGGAGCCTCGGGCGAGGATGATTTTTCCCAGAAACCGTAAGGCCAGACCTTGCCGGTGGAAACGGGCGGGCTGCGACCTTTGCCCCGCGAATCGGGATGGCTTCATCATTTCCTTTTCCTGCCGTTCCCGTTTTTGGGGAACGAGAGTGTCAGGGTGAACCCGGCGTCAAAGGTGACCGAAGCGTCGAAAGCCACGCCCTTCTTTCCCTTGAATCCCTTGATGAGCCGTGTGAAGCCGGAGGAGAAGAGCTGTTCCAGATGCTGGTCCGTCAGTTCCTTGTTCAGGAATCTGCGGTACACGGTCAGTCCGCACCCTTTATTGTCGCAGCGGGCACTCTTCTCCCTGACGATGATGTGTCCGGTCTTGCATTTGGGACAGGTGAACGTGCGGGCGGCTACCGCCGGAAGGCTGAGGTTCAGGATTTCACGGGTAGCCTTGCGGGTGTAGTCCGTGATGGATGCCATGAACGTGTCCGGTCCGAGTGTGTGCCGCTCTATCTGGAGCAGGGTCTTCTCCCAGCTTCCTGTCAGGGAAACATCCGCCACGAGCATGTCCTTCACCGCATCGTAGATATGGAGTCCCTTCTCTGTGGGGAGGATGCTCTTGCCGGAGCGGGCGATATAGTCACGTTTGAACAGTGTGGTGATGATGGCGGCTCTTGTGGCGGGCGTGCCGATACCCAGCTCCTTCACGGCCTCGCGTGCCTGTTCGTCGGCTATCTCCCTGCCGCAGGTCTCCATTGCTGCCAGCAGCGTGGCTTCGGTATAGAGCGGTCTGGGCACGGTCTTCTTCTGGGCCAGTCCGAATCCTGAAACCGGAACCGTGTCCCCTTCGGCAAATACGGCCGTACCCTCGTCGGTTTCCGGCTCGTCATCCTCCCGGTCCTCTTTCCGGCCAAAGATGCCGCGCCATCCCGGGCTGACCACGGTAGAACCCTTCGAGCGGAAGTCCATCCCCTCCAGACGGCACTCCATGAGCAGCATTTCCTTCTCGCAGTAGGGCGAGAACGCTTCCAGCATACGTCCGGCTATCAGCGTATAGACGGCGGTCTCCGCCTCCGAAAGCCCTTCTGGAGCAATACCGGTCGTGATGAGGGCATGGTGGTCCGTCACTTTCCTCTCGTCCACGCTGCGGGTGTTGAGATGCGCAAAGTCAAGGATTCCGGCACTTGTGGCGAATCCGGGCATGGCCAAGATTCTTTCCAGCAGACCGGGTATGCAGGCCATCACGTCGTGCGGGATATACCGGCTTCCCGTTCTCGGGTAGGAAATGAGCTTCTTCTCGTAGAGCGACTGGGCGATGTCCAGCGTCTTTGCCGCGGGCAGGTCGAGGTGCACGTTGCAGTCCTTCTGAAGTGCCGTCAGGTCGTAGAGCAGCGGCGGCTGTTGCAGGGTTTTCCTGCGCTCCACCTTCGTGACCGTCGCCGAAGAATCGGGAGAGAGACTGCGGTAGGCGGCTTCCGCCTTCTGCCTGTCGTCAAAGGTCGCGGGATGGAAGAAGCGGCGGTGTGACGTGCCGCCATTGAGGGTGACATGCAGCTGCCAGTATGGTGTGGATACGAAACTGCGGTTCTCCCTGTAGCGGCTGCATATCATGGCGAGCGTCGGAGTCTGCACCCGTCCGATCGAGTTGTTGGAAGAGCCGGAGACGATGGCCAGGGCACGGCTGGCGTTCATGCCCACCAGCCAGTCCGCCTTCGCGCGGCTGTCGGCGGCGGCATACAGGCTGTCGTATTCCGAGCCGTCCTTCAGTTCCTCCAGCCCTTTCCGTATGGCCTCGTCAGTAAGCGAGGAAATCCACAGGCGTCTGAACGGTTTCGTGCAGCCCAGAAAGTCGTATATCCAGCGGAAGATAAGTTCCCCTTCACGACCGGCATCGGTAGCCACGATGATGCTGTCACAGCGGTTGAACACGCTTTCTATGACTTTCAGTTGTTTCGAGGCGGCGATGTCCGTAACCATTCCCCTGTCCGTGCGCATCTGTCGGGAGACCAGGCGGAACGGGTCCGGCAGCATCGGCAGATCCTCCGCTGCCGTTTTCGTATAACCGTAAGTGTCCGGCATGGCCAGTGACACGAGGTGTCCCAGTGCCCAGGTCACCATATATCCGTTACCGGAACAGTAGCCGTCATTTCTTGTATCAGCCCCGACTACACGGGCTATGTCCAAGCCTACACTCGGCTTTTCTGCGATGATTGCTATCATATTGTAAGATAAAAATTAAGCCGTTTCCCGTTTTCCATGCGGAAGACAGGAAACGGCGGTAAGACATCGGTTTACTTGATAATTGCTCTCAGATTATTTGCCCAACGGTGTCACTCCCTGGATTTCCAGCAGCGGCGCCTCGCCCTTGCGGACCAGCTGGAGGGTGGCGTCCATCACCACGTCCACGCCAAGGAGTACGAGGCTCAGGGACATCACTTTTGTTTTCTCTCCCCTGAGGAGGGTGTCCATCTCGCCGGAGAGTTCCAGCTCGTCCTTCATGATACCGATACCGGAGAGTTCGTCCCAGTTCACTTCATCAGCCTTGAAAGGCATGTCGTTTCCGTTTTCCTTTTTCATATTTCTTTCTTTTTTGATTCAACATTTATTTTTCAGTTGCCCGCCATCAGGCAATGCTCGCACCCTTTGACTTGCGGTTGCCCTGTTCCTGTCGCTGATTGTTTGCCACCACGTTGCGCTGCGAGGCGTCACGCTTGCGGTCGGGATTCTCGTTGTAGAAGTCCAGACGTCCCTGGTTGAAGTTCGCCTTGACGTACTGCGAGATGGTCTTCCCGTCATATCCCTTGATGCCTTCCACCAGCACAGCCTTTCCGCTTTGCAGGTCAGCACGCTGCTTTCTGGTTAGCTCCACGTCCCACACCTTGGTTGGAATCTTGAAATCCTCGCGCTGCTCGAAACCGTCCGGCGTACGGGAGTAGCTCAGGCGTCCCGTTTCCAAATCGGCCTTGATGAAGGAGGAGAATTCCTCTCCCTTGCGGTTCACCATGTCATTGAGGAAAATCACCTTGCCGTCACGGAGTTGCTGCTGTTCCTCCGCCGTAATCTTCACCCCGTTGATTTCGTTGGGGATATAGATTTCGCGTGCGCCTTCCGGAGAGTCCGGGTTGTAGCGGGTGTAGGACGGGCGGCCCGTCGCCTCGTCCAGCTTCACGTAGGAGGAGAACACCTCGCCGTCCTTGCGCTGCATTCCCTCCACGAAGATGGCTTTTCCGGCGTTCAGATCCTCAATCTGTTTCTGTGTCAGTTCCACGCCCCCGAGTGTCTGGCGGTTGAAGAGCTTGTCGTTCTCGAAAATGAATTCGACACCCCTGCGTTCGGCATTCACCTGAATGAAGGCGTTGAACTCGTTGCCGGACTTGGCGATCATGCCCTCTACATAGACCTTCTTGCCTTCACGCAGGTCGTTCTGCTCCTGCTCTGTCAGTTCCACGCCCTTGATTTCCCTTGGGATGAAGGCATTCTCCGCTTTCATGGCGACCACCTCGTTGGTCAGTTTGTCGATGCTGATGAAGGATGGGATATACTCCCCGTTACGTCCTTTCAGTTCCACGACACGCCCCATGTTGCCCGTTTCGAGCAGGTTCTTCTTGTCCTCGTCGGAGAAGATATGTCCGAAATACGGTCGGTCGAGGTCGGGTTTCTGTCGGATACCATGGATGCCGAGCACCACTTCGCCCGCCATGGACTGCTGGAAGGACAGACGTGCGTCAGTCCTCAGTACGGCCGAACCGAAGTTCATGCTGATGGGTACTACCTGGTTGGTCTTGTATCCTTTGAGCATCTGTTCGAGCAGTCCGCGTTCCTGGAGGTATTCACGGGAGATTCCGAAATTCTTGAGCTGTTCCCAGTTGATCATGGACTCGTTGTAACGGTACTGGGGGGACTGGGTCTGCGGCTGGCTGTCAGCTGCGGCAGCCTGCTGCCGGGTTTCATTTTTCTTTGCCATTTCTTCTTGATTTTGTTGGTTGATACTTTGGTTTTCCTTGTTGCGCGGAACAATCTCGTACTGCTTGAGAAATTCCTCCACGGCTTTTGTCTTTTTTCCTGCGGCGATGTCCTCGATGGCCTGCTGTACGGCAGGGTCGTCCAGCCTGTCTTCCTTGACGGAGAGGATTCCGAAGCGTGTCGGGTCTTTCAGTTGGCTCCAGAAGTTCTTGATGAAGTTCTCGAAGGCGTCGGCATAGCGGTCAATTTTCAGGAAGGAGTTCCGGTTCTTCTTGTCGGCGGCTACCGTGTTGAATTTTCCGTCCTTTCCGATTTGAGATACCGCTTCAAGAATCAGTTCCATCTTGTCGAGGATGAACACGATGTCACTCATCTGCTCATTTTCGGTGACCTGTGGTTTCGGGGGTTCTTCCCGTGCATTTTTCTTTGCCATAATTTTTGATTTTTAGTGTTGATAACTCATGTTGTCACCGCAAATATATAGGAGAAAATTTGATAAATAATTGATTTGTAATATGTTAGGATATACATTACATCTTGTGTCATCACATTACACCGCAGGCCGGAGAAAACGGAGTGAAAAAACGGGGTAAAACGGCAGGAAAAGGAGAAAAAACGAAAGGCGGCAAAGGAAAGGGAAAAGGCTGGAACAGGCCGCACAGACAAGGGCATGGCGGTACGCACAGCCGCACAGAAGAAAAGGAAAAACTGTAATTATGCAGAGTTGGGAGCGAGCTGCTTTTGTCCCCCTTGATGTGTCCTTTTGTGACAGGAGGCGGATTTCTGTTTACGGGAATAACCGGATCGTGTAATCCATTGGGACGGCATACGGGAGCATGGTTCTCCCGTCAGATTTTTTTATGTTGACCTGTATCTATGCGTCGTAGGTCGCTTCGCTTGCTAAGTCCCGGTCCTTTCCTCAACTCGGACGGCAATACCGGAGCGTTTTTTCGGGCGGAAAATTACCGCAGGGAATTTTGTGTCCCGAAAACCGGAGGCTTGAACGTGGAGGTATTCGCCCTCCGAGTTAACTTCTCTGAAGGGACTTGTCAAGTGAAGCGTGGCTTATGACCGTATGTTTTTGAATAAGGATTGCAGAAGCCTATCTGCCTGTCATTTCATTTAGTCTGTCGTGGAAATCAGAGGTGTTCAAACGACACCATAAAAGAGAAGTTAATTGAATGATTCTGAATAATTTCCAATCATCATAAATATAGTTGTCTTTTATGGGAGATTATGTGGAATGTTTCATATCTTTGTAGATAGCCATTGATTTACAATATCCTTGGCGATAACTTGGTAGAAATAGTACTAACCAAGAATAATCATAGATAATTTAGGAGATGAGATGTATTTTGATAATAATACTCATATTCATTACCTATTCCTTTCAAATAGTGAAAGGCAATGAATATGTGCCACAAATGGTTGATAAAGAATCAGCTATTATCATACGAACAGATAAAAAAACATATTTTTCTGTTCAATTATTTTGTAGATTTACAGAAGAAGGATTTTATAATAAATCTCTTTTTGTTGAAAAAAACAAGAAAACTATTGCAAAGATAAAATTCCCTTCTTCAGAAGATATAAAGAATTTTAGTGTGAAAATAAAGAAACACAGAAAAGGGGTAATACTTGAATGTTTTTATGGAGGAGGTAACAATTTATACAGTCGTCATTTTTATTTTAAATGCGATAAAGATGGTATGTATTTATATAAAATTATAGGGACACATACCACACCGAACTCTGATAAGACAATGACTGATAAAAAATACATACAACCTCAAATTGATATAAGTGATTTTGATATTGTAAATTATATAGATAACACTCCGTAATTTATTGTATTTAGAAATATTGGTGTTAATCCCGACAAATATAAGCAATCATGAAAGCAATAATGAAACAAATAATAGTATATGAATTATGAAACTTTTTTTATATCTAATTGCGCTATTTAATGTGCTTCTATCATGTTCTTGTTCATCACGTATTTCATATGAAAATTATGAAAATAAAAAATACAAAATTACGCTCAAACAAAAGTCCAATATCATTGTAGGTTTCATTATTTCAAATAAAGAGACAAACTCTAAACTGGCTTTTACTCCGTCATTAATTATGATTGATGGAGAAATACCTGAAGGAAGTCTCAGGTCTGATTATAATAGTACAGATGAAACAGAGCTTTATCAATGCGATTCTACATATTGTATAGATACAGATTCTATTTCAATTGCCTTTGCATTGGAGGTCTTAAATCATAAAAGACTGGATTTGTTAATATGCAATTCCCAGCTACAAGACTATAAAGATGAAAACTGTACGTTACTGAAACAATCTAAATAAATCAACTGGAGTATAAGAAGAAAAGCAATAAGAATGAAAATATGATAAAAGCATGGATAACAGATTATTTGGGGGCATTATTAAGATTTACATATTATAAATATGTTAAGAGGAAAAAAGTTATATATTCAAATTTTCTCACAGGTGTAAATACGCCTCGAACCAAAGTAGATAAAGCATTGTATGATAATAATTATGGTAAGAATAGAATGTGGTGTGCCGTTTTTCTATTAATCTTAGCTGGTATTTTAGGAATATGTTTTTCTTAATATACTATGATTATCAATAGTTAGATGTCGTGATTTACTCATAAAAACAAGGAAATGAAAAGTGTTACAAATAAGGAACTTATAAGTGTCATATTGGTAAATATTGGCTTATTAGCAGCTGCTGTTTATATGTGGCTCATATACGACCATAGACAAACGATAATCAAAAGTGAGGAACCAATACAAAATTATTCGGTACTGGAAGTTAATTGCCGTCGTAGAACTTCATCATCCATAGTCATAGAGTTCAATGGGAAGCGATATTATGTAGGAATTTCCAGAGATAAATGCGTACAGTTTGATCCACAAAAAATAAAATTCTTTTATGACAAAGAAAGAGATAAAGTTTATGAAGAAAGTGGGGCGGTGGTAAGACATTTAGTACCTAATTTCATTCTATATTTATGCTCATGTATATGGTTATTTTTCGTAATAAAAAAAAGACTTAGTAGTAGTTGATTATGTATTTGATGTCGAACAACTTCAGCGATGAGACTGGCATCGGCAACTCAATTTATGACGTGGCCGATGGCGTTCGAAAGAGAATTATCCGGTCACTTGAAGGCAACGTTTACTATGAAGCGCAATGTTACATGACAAGAAAGCAGGCGGTAAGCGGAAGAATTATAGAGAAAGAACAAGATTCCAGAAATGTTGCATAAATATTTGCTTGGTCATGGCAAAAAGTTCGGTGAAGAAGGTTTCGATTTAGGAACGGAAATATTGGAACAAGGTCGAGGACTCAAAGTCTCAGGAGCTGAAAAAATCACCGATAAGGTAATAGAAAAAAAAGAATCTAATAATACAAAAGAAAGTAAATAATGAGAACAATGGAACCCGTATCTCTATGGTGTATAATATTTATTAATTGCATGACAATCTTGAGCAGTATATGGATACTTATACGCCTATACAGAAACAGGAGCAAAAGAAGTGTTTCATTTTACATATATGGAATAGCTTCATTAATAGGACTGTTCCTAGGTGTAATAAGTTTCTTTTATCATATCTGTCATGCACTTTGTGCAATATTATGGGGGCTATATGTATTTATTGATACATATAAGGACCAGAAAAGTCATCCTGTATCAAAATGGACGACTAGTTATTCCTCAGTCCTTAACGGATATTATTGTGGTGCTGGTTTTATGCTCTATGGAACAATGATAATTTTATCGTATTACAACATAATATAGCACATGTTGTAAGGTAACTATTTGGCGGAAAGGAGGCAAGTGATGAAAAAACAAGAATTAAAGATGTATTCCAAAATAGTAACTATTATAGCTACCATAATTGGTCTGTTTGTTTTTGTGTCCCTGTATTTAGTTTTACCTATTCCCAGAGGTAGTAAAGTTGATAGTGATTATTATACCTACTATAAAAATATCAGAGGAATATACTATATCTCGGTTGAACACTCGCTTGAATTGATAAATCACGGCAGTTGGAGCTATCTCAAAGATGTGGACGAATCAACATTTACGGTATTAGATAACCAATGGGCAAAGGATGCAACCCATGTCTGGTTTGGAGACAAGTTGATAGAAAACGTAGATGTCAAAACATTCCATATCAATGCCAGTGGAGTTGCTGTGGATAAAGACAATGTTTATATCCGAGACTATTCGGGTAACGGTTCATACAGTTCCTACATAAGCCCTTCTCACAGTGGTATAGACGTCGAAACTGCAGAATACTTTGTGTATCGTCTCGGTTCCAGACAGGACGAATGGATGAGGGATAAAGACTACGTTTATCACTATGATAAGAGAACGGATGTTGACAGAAACAGTTTTAGGATTATAGGGGAGGACTGGTTTATTGACAAGAACTATGTCTATCTGACCGTGTATAATAATAAAACTCAAGCGTGGGATTTATGTCGTATAGACTCCTTGCAACATCCTATAGAGCCGGGTTACTGTTATTTCCGTAATGGCAGGAATGTCATTTATGGTGATTCTGTAATTGTCCGGGATATAGATATTCGGCGTTTTGAGGAAATCGGTGTCGGCAAGTATTTAGTTAATGATATGCTCTTCTTGAATGGAGAACCTTTCCTCAAAGACTCATTGGACGTAAATAATGCCACATTCTATTTTTACGGGCGCATTGCAACCGACAAACATCATGTCTTCTTTGACAGGAAGCAACTGGATGATATCGACGCCGCTACTTTTCGTCAAATAAGCAATGAGGTCTTTGAAGATAGAAACTACATCTATACCATAAAAGAAAATTCATGGAAAGAGGAATATCCATTCGATAAAAAAAGGAAATAGTAATCAAATATACAAGAATATAACAGTACAGAATGTTCCGTTCATAATGGACAACAATCTTACAAGAATAAATACCATATCTTTTGCTTTATTGGATCATACCAACAAACAAGTATATACTTGGTATAAAAAAGAATCTTATAATTTGTATAAGCACGATAAATATTATATTAGACTTAAAGATGATGGAGAGTTTTCGCTTACCAGTTCTCTGTTTATTAGGCAACTTCAGAATATATAAGTTAATAGATAATTGAGAAATAATCTGTTACCTTCTGCGCAATCCAAAGCCATACAAACTAATACCTATCAAGAATATAAGAATAGACATTATTCGAATGAAAGTAAATATTTTATAGTTCTCAATAAGATGAGTACGCCAGTTGGCATTGTTTATTTTCTCTGCTTTACAGAAAAGCTCCCCTTTATCCAACCGATAGGTTTCGATACCTTGGTCCGTCATGCAACGAATATACAGGGTTGAATCCTTGACTGAATAATCTTGAATCGATTCAACGAGGGGACGTGTTCCGGCCTCTTGGAAACCGGGACCTAAAATTTCCAATTCGTCTTCTCCGGTTATATAGAGATTGTAGTATCTATCAATCATGATGGAAACATCTTGCGGCAGGCGAACCGGATTAAAAATTATCGGACTTAGTCCATAATATCTGCCGTTGTAATCAGCCACTAAAAAAAGTACACTGGCAATGGCAATGATTGTCAGGCCAATAATGGGGCGGGCTACAATTTCTCTGATCCGTTTCATCCGTTCAGAAAAATAGAACAAATAAAAGAGTAACGCAAGTAATATTATTATTGAAATCGTTGCCATATTGCCATTGTAATATTTTCAGTATATTCAAATCGGTATTTGTATCATTTTTTTAATGACGAGCTTTTTCACCAACATGATATATTATAATCAGTTTGGTTATATATGAGATTACGCATGAGAGGATTGGTGCAACGATTACCCATAGTAATATTAGAATTCCTACCAATTCATTATTAGTAATATATGTACCCACATCAGGCGGTAAATTTGCCGGACGACCTCCTATGTCATGCCAGTCCCACAAAAAACCGAACAAGACAATGACAAGAATCACGGTTGTGACGAGAAGCATATATCCTGCCAGTTTCCACCATTGGTTGCCTTTGTATAGTTTCCACGCCATAATACCACCGATAAAAAACAGGGAACAAAAAGCTGCACCAAGATATATGAGGAACAACCGGTGAAACAAATGGTTGGCCCACAAAATGACCATACTGATGGCAGAACAGATAATAACCACTGCTTCATAAAGCCAAAATTGTTTATCTCTCAGTTTCATTGCGAATTCCTTTATTTCAATAAGTTGGTCATCAGTCTTGTGATGTTTCATTTTTGTTGGCTTATTTCTTTTTACGCCAAATGAGTTTTATACTCCTTTTTCCGGTCTCTTTTTCAAAGTCGAGAGAATCCAGGGGACCTATGAGACTTTTCCTTATAACAGAATAAATATTACCTTGATAATAAATATCTCCGAATATTGAAGGATTTTCTGTATCAACCGGTATGGACTTATCAATAATCCAATAGTTGGATACTTTACCAGCAATCGTATCTTGAGGAAGAGTTTGATGAAATCCTGAGCGTGTTTTCGTCTCAACTACAATCCAACGCTCATCAAAACCATATCTTGCTGTACCAAAAGGTATGATATATTCGGCAGGCTTCTCATCGCTCGGCTGATAAATAATTTCACCGTCGGCACACAAAATATAGTTGCTTCCCAAATTCTGCTCTATATCCCAATTTTTTAGAATTGAATTGCAATACAGACCTAAACCGACTATGAGAACAAAGCCAATAAGCAACTTCAATAGAATTTTCGATTTATTCTTTGCCATAACTTATGCTCTGCTAAAATACATTTTCCCCTTATTGTTTCCCATACATTTTTATCAGATATTCCTGTAACTGGGGAGTCTTATTGCCTGAATAAATACGATTTTTATCAAATATCGTCCAACTCTCAGCATCAGGAAAATCAATTATTTCAAAACTATTAGGGTCCGCGCCTAAGATAATAGAATCCTGAAAAAAGACATGATGTGTGTCTTTTCCATAATTGAAATCACAACTATTGTACTCCTCTTTTTCCCCATATCTGAAACTATATTTTTTGATTGGTCTGAATGTGCCTACATCCACATCAGGAAGTGACAAGGTATTCCACCATACATGCTTCTTGTCTTTATACCAGTTTTCTCCTACACATTCGAAAGTAGCGGCATCAGCATCAGGCAAAATGTAAAAGTCAGCGTCATAAATGGAAGTGCCATCTGTGTACATTAACCTACCTATTTTATTCAAACTATTATAGTCCTTTAATTGAGTGGGTCTTTCACCTTTATATACTCTAAATTTGTCCTGCCCAATATTCCAATCCACTTCTTTGAATGAACCGGGATCCGCATTGGTTACAACTTTATTTTCAAAATATACTCGATTCTTATCCACTGCGTAGTTTCCACTATGGTTTGTTGAAGTTTTTGGAGCAGGATGAAAAGTTTCATAGTCTATCCCTGAAATACTTCCACCTGGCAAAAAGTAACCATTATACTGATCCTTTGCCCATTGCGTCTGCCAGTCGTTATCTTTTCCTAATAGGACAAATGAAGACTTATCTTTTACTGTTATTGCTCTGCCTTCCCAATAATAATCATTTTTGTCTTCTGACAGATAAGTGCTGAGGACCTTAAATGTAGCCGGATCTGCACCAATGATAATTTTTTCAAATGAATACACATAGTTTTTATCATAAGCGTAAGAATTATTTATAGCTCTGAATGTTTTTCCGTCAGCTTTTTTTATGATTTGACCACAATAAAAGGCATGCACGTTATCTTTTCCATAATCATGGGTCAGAGTCACGAATGTCTTTGGATCCGCATTTACTTTATAAGACTGATGTCCACGACCTTCATCCCACGTATGCCATCTAACTTCTTTACCATCATTCTCATATCCGGTAGTACAAGATGAAAGTAAAAAGATAGTTAATGATAGTAATATCATAAATGAAACGGAAAATTGTCTTAAACGATTGAGCATATCTATTATAATTTATGTTCGGTTGAAGAAAATCCAGAAAGCCATAATAGATTACACTTACAGATGTTCATGAGGTGTGTTTTCATTACACGCCCAAGATTATGGGGCAAGGAGAATATTTGTAATATAACTACCATAGCATTTCTCATATTTACAAAGATAACTATGAAGCATCGTCCGTACAAAATAAATGGTGCTTTTTATTGTTTATCAACAATATAGTTGATTTTATATATGTATGTTCCATCCATGGAACGAATTAAGCTTTATAGCGTATGATTCGTCAGGTTTGCCATATCGAGCACTCCTCTTACTATTCCTGTTCGTCCGTCGGAAAATGCATTGTTGTAATATATTGTCACCGATACTTTTTGTGTATTCCACCACTTTGTTATAGTGTTCCTGACATTTGATTATCATATTTTCGCTTTTAGTTATCTCTACAGTACTTCATATTCACCGAAGCCGAAACATCCTGCTATGACAAAATCTTCCCCGCTTTTGTCAGCCAGTGACAGCAGGCAGTCCAGAGTATCGCAGTAGAAAAAGATTTCATCGTCCATTTCCGTATCGGAATCCATGTCCAGTGCTATTCTTGTCTCCAGCGTCTCCAAGGTGTCATTCCAGCGTATGATGCATTCGAGAAAATGCGGTTCATGTCCCTTTTCAGTACGGTAATCCTGATATTTTTCACGGATTTCCTTCTTGATTTCCTCCGGCTTCTTCCAGGAACTGTCATCCACGATTTCAAGACTCAGACCCTCGACAAGCAGGCACGTGCCTTTGTCATATACTATCAGGGTACGTTTTCCCATGTGTTTTTTTCTTAAGTTTTCCCAATCGGGAATGTCCCACCGTTCGGTAGTCCATACTCCCCGGTAATTTTCGGGGACAGCGAGGTATTCGCTCAGTGTCATTCTTTTCATCTTTCTGTGTATTTATGGTGAAACAAAAAGAACCTTGCAGGTCTTGCAAGGCTTTCCAAATGCGGGATAGCGGTCAAACTCGTTGCAGGCGTCCCAATCCACGCTCATCGTGTATCCTTTCGGGAAATGTGTGCCGATAAATTTTTCAATCATGGCCCGTTCCTCTTCGTTCAGGCTGCCGTCCTCTTCCGTTCCGTATTCCAGGGCATATATGGCCCATTCGGGAATATTGTCCCATTCCGTCTTTTTCATGTGCGCTGCCATAGCATACCGTTTATGCGGCGGAAAGTCTGCCGATTATCTCCTGAAGTTCCTGTTCCCATTTCCCGTCGCCATTGCCGAAGGATGGATAGGTAAGCTGGTACCAGTTGTGGTAATCGAAGAGTTTCATCCTCAGCGGATAGTAGTCGAATATTTTCCGGCCGTCCCTAAAGATGCGGATATGATTTATACCTACGTTCATGGCCTGTAGTCCGTGTCCGTTTAGAATCTCATGGAATCTTTCCATCGGGGTGAAGTTGCTTCTGCTCATATCTTTCATTTTTTGAGTTAGACATCTGCGGCTTGTCAAGCCGGTATTTTATTTCTTGCCTGCCTTTCTGTCCCGTGCCGGATTGCGCAAGGCTTTGCGAAAAAATACCGGAGCCCTCTGGCGAGGATGATTTTTTCAGCAAACCACGGAGGGGCCCGGCCTTGCACAATCCAGCGGGCACGGGACGACCTTTGCAGGCGGAAATAAAACAGCGGTCTCCCTTTTTCTCTATTTTCAGTCATTGTTTTCTTCTCCCTCCTGCTGCGGGATGAGGTGTCTCAGCTCCGGATCATTTTTTATTCTTTCCATTTCTTCTTCTATTATCTGCAAGACATCCGCCTTTATCTGCGAGTAGTTGCGGTCAATCTGCTGCTGCATGATATCGTTTCCGTCCGCGTCCCTGAACTCGTTGATGACAGGAATTTTCCTGTAGGCTTTCATCTCTTCCGATACCTTTGCGCTGTCCACGATGATGCGGGCATGGAAAATCTTCTGGTCTATCTCTTCCCCGAAATTGTCTGCCACGCTGCCCACGAACGTACCCTGCGAAAGGTTGGCTATCTTGGAGGCCGGTATCAGGGAATCAAGCTGCGTATTGATGGAAGTCGAAGTGTCCTGACGGTTGATGGATATGGACTGCCGCTGCTGGAGAATCTTGCCGAACCGTTCCGACAGTGATTTTGCCGTTTCTCCAACCACCTGTCCGCTGAAGATGTTGCCCACCGTGTTTTGGATTACCTTCGCTTCCTTATCCCCGTAGTCACGTGCCAGTTGCGAGAAGTCCTGGAAGCCGAGACAGACGGCTACTTTGTTGCTTCGGGCGGTCGCAATCAGGTTGTCGATACCACGGAAATAGATGGTCGGAAGCTCGTCTATGATTATGGAACTTTTCAGTTGTCCCTTTTTATTTACCAATTTAACGATGCGCGAATTGTACAGGCCGAGAGCCGCCGAATAGATATTCTGTCTGTCCGGATTATTGCCCACGCAGAGGATTTTGGGGTGTTCGGGATTGTTCAGGTCAAGGGTGAAATCGTCTCCCGTCATCACCCAGTAAAGCTGTGGCGAGATCATTCGCGAAAGAGGGATTTTCGCACTTGCTATCTGGCCCTGGAGCTGGTCTTGAGCTCCGCCTTGCCATGCGTCCATAAAGGGGGAAAGATAGTTTTCGAGGGACGGATAAGAGGTAAGAATCGTGAAGATATCGGCATACGGCTTGTTAAGAAATTCGATTGCATGAGGGAACGTGCAATACTTTCCGTCCTTGTAAATCCGCAAATACCAGATGATTGCGGCAAGCAGGATAATCGGTGACTCCACGAAAAAATCACCCTGTTTCTGTATCCAGGTCTTGTTCAAATTGAGCATTATGGTATAGGCACTTTCGTAGGCATCGCTGATATCTGCCATGAATCTTGGATTGATTGGATTGCATCGGTGGCTGCGTCTGGGGTCGTCGAAATTGATGACATAGAATTCCGGCTTGACTTTGTAATGTTGTCTGTGCTTGAGCAGATGGTTGTAGGCTATCTCCGAAAGGTCCGGAAACTTGTAGTCATAGATATACATGGCAAAGGATTTCTCAATCTGCTGTTTGATGTAGTTGTTCACCACGGCATAGCTCTTTCCGGAGCCGGGTGTTCCCAGTACGATAGAGGCTCTGAACGGGTTCACGATGTTGATCCAGCCGTCCCATTCCTTGCCCTGATAGACAAATTTCGTGGGCAGGTTGACGGAATACTCGTTTTCCATAAGCCTGGTTTCCTGCATGAAACTTTCGTTGGCGGTGTTGAATACGTCTTCCATGAGGTTGTGTTTCAGCATACGGCTGATCCATATTCCCGACATAAGCAGGAGAATGTAGCCCGTGGTAAGCGTCAGCGTATATACGGTAGCATTCACTGTCGTACTGAATGGCAGGTCAAGCATCCACCAGTTCATGAAGAACAGGACGATGCCGCCGAGGAAGGCGGCGTATATTTTCCGCCACGTCATCTTCTGGTTCTTGACACCTTTCGTACCCAGACACGAAAGTCCCAGGAATATGAAGGCGAACACTTTCGTCACGAGCAGGTTGCTGAACAGTCCTGCCGTCCTCTGGAAGTTCAGCAGAATCCTGTCCACGACTCCGATGTTGATGCCCATATCCACGAATGCGCTGTAGCAGAACCAGTAGACATGGATCACAATAAACACGATGGAAATGGCACGCATGAACTCCATGACCTTGGCCAGTCCTCTCAAATCATCTTCTTGTTGCATAACTGTAAAAATTTTGATGGTTGGTAATTGACAATCAGGATATGCCGCGTGAACGGCGTTTCTTCTTTTTCTTGCGTTGCAGCCTGCGGGCGAGTGCCTCCTCCTGCGGGTCCGGCCCGTTGATGTCGGGACTGAATATCCCGAAAGCCTGCTCGATGGTACTTTCCATGCTGTCGGAAAGGCTCTCCCGTGTGCCGGCATATTGTCCGGGAGCTTCCTGTTCCGGAAATTCCTGCGGCCTGCTGAAAAGCTGTTCGAAGGCGTTGGCGGAAAATTCCTTGCCCAGACGGGAGCCGTTATATACCTCACGGTTCTTGTGGTCGATGAAGGTTACGCCGTAGATGCGGCCTTCCTCATTTTCCCTGAACACCACGTCGATGCCCTTTTCCCCGAGAAGCCGGATGAAGTCTTCCCGGTTTCCCCGGCAGCCGTGCATGGCCAGCGTGACGGTGTCATGGATTTTCGGCTGCCACTTCCGGTTCCTGAAGTCACGGACATTGACGGCAATCCTTTTTTCTATCCCTTCGTAGCCGAAGCGCTTGCCGATGAGCGAAGATTTGATGGGCGTGCATACCGGCCTGCCCGTATCGTCCGTCAGGGTATAGATGATACCGTTGTAGGGTGAGCCTTCAAATTCTCCCCGAACCTGTTTGGCCTCGATGTTGAAGCATGAGAGCATGGCACTGAACTCCCCGAATGTCTGGAAGCGGTAGGCGGTGAACACGCTCTTGAGGATATTGCCGACCTGACGTTTCACGTCCCCGTCCCGGTAGTCCGCTTTCTTTAGATACGGTGCCAGCAGTTCGTTCCGCTTGTCTGCCACAGGTTTGAGCCCGAATTTGTTTTCCAGTTCCCGGCAGGCTTTCATCGAGCGGTTCCATTCGTATGCGTCACTGATTTTCTCGCCGTTCTCCTTCACGCAGGTGGAGACGATATGGACATGCCTGCGGTCAATGTCTTCGTGCAGATAGACGATGTAGGGCTGGTCGCCGTAGCCCATCTTCTGCATGTACTCGCGTGCCAGTTCCGCGAACTGCCCGTCCGTGAGGCGGTCGTCCACCGATGGGTTCAGGGAGATATGCAGTACCGGCTTCTCCGTGTTTCTGTTGGCGGCGAGGTAGCTCTCGAAAGCCCACAGGGTCTGCTGCATGACATTGTGGGGATTTCCGCTGAGGTCGGTAATCATGCGGTTACCCGCGATGATACGGGCGGTTGCCTCGTCCACTTTACGCTGGTTGTAGATGACCGCCCCGTAGAGCGATACACCCCTGTTGATCTTAGCCACCATTCTGCTGTTCCTCCTTCTTTCTTTTTATAAGGTATTCCTCCTCGAACTCCCGGGTAAGCATGATGATCCGCTTGCTCAGCACCACCAGGTCGATGGTGGCCTTCTCCAGATTGCGGAGCAGGACGAACGCCCGCTTCTCGCCGAAATTGGACTTGACTGCCTTCACCGTCTGGTTGTAGTTGTTGCCGATGGCCTGGAACTGGTGGTAGAAATTTGTCAGCCTGATGTAGTAGTCCATCGCCGCCTTGTCGATTCTGACCACCTTCATTTCGCGCCCGAAAATCATCGCCTTGATGAATCTTGCCCGTTGTTTCATCCCGGATTTTTCAAACAGCAGCTCGAAATTTCCGTTCTCTTCCGAAGTCAGTTTGATACCGTAGCGGAATACTGCCGGGTCGGTCTTCGGTTTTCTGCCCGTGCTTCTTCTTGTTCTTCTTTTACTGTTTTCTTCCATACGCATTGAGATTTTCTGTTTCTGATTTTACGTCATGGATTTCCGACTTTGGAGGAAATCCCTCCCGAGCCTTCAGGCGAGTGGCAAGTTTGTTTTGGGATGCCCGAATCATTTCGGGCTGCCCAAAACACAACTTGCTATGTTCGCTTGAACATGAATTTGCCTGAAGTCAAATTGAGTTTTGACCTTCAACCTCATTCTTCGGCTTCGGGGATAGCTCCATCCGGCATCCGTTCCGTTGTCGGTGGCAAAGTTACGGCGGTATATCTATCTGTAAAACAGTATATTATATGTAACAAGATGTCATTTGATGACACGGGTCGTCACCTCGCCCGAAACATAGTGCCGGTATGAAAATTTTCCTTTTTATTTGCGGCATGAACGACAGAATATGTGCGGTAAAGAGTGTCTGAAGGACCTGCTGACTGACTGTCTGGATGAGAGAATGTATGACTGGAATGATGCACGAATGGAGTACTGCACACAGGCAGTAAGGAATGTCTGACAGACTTGTGATGTGCAGTAATGACCGTCAGACTGAATGGATTAGATACCGTATTACGGCATATATCCAGTCATTCCTTACTTACTGGAATACTGAATCCGATTAATGTTTAACTATAAAAAAGAAAGAAAAATGAAAAAAGACACAGTTTTAGTTGCCGTTTGCAACCAGAAAGGCGGAGTGGGTAAATCGACCATGACGATTATGCTTGCCGGGTATTATCATTACCTGAAAGGACTGAATGTAGCTGTCATCGACTGCGATTATCCGCAGTTCAGTCTGGTCCGTATGAAAGAGAGGGATATGCGTACTGTTGAAAACAGTGATTATTTCAAACAACTGTTGAAATCCCAGTACGAACGTATCCGGAAGAAAGCCTATACGATTGTCGGCTCAAAAGCGGAAAATGCCCGTGATGCCGCGGAGAAACTTATGAATAATGGGAATTACGATTTGATTATCGTGGACTTGCCCGGAACAGTGAATTCTTCCGGCGTAATCAACACCATCGTGAACATGGACTATGTGATAACCCCGATTATTCCTGACCGTATTGTAATGCAAAGCAGTCTTTCGTTCTCAACTATCGTATGGGACTATGCCAAGACAAGCAAGGAAGCTCCCTTGCGAGAATTCCTCTTTTTCTGGACCCGTAAAGATGCCCGCGCTTCCACGGAAGTTTTCGACGCTTACAATATCATCATGCAAAAATTGGAATTTACGGTATTGGATACCATCATCCCGGAAACCAACCGCTACAACAAGGAACTATCCTTGACAACCCGAAACTTCTTTCGTAGTACCTTGTTTCCTCCTCCAGCCAAATCGTTGAAGGGTAGCGGGCTGACAGAATTGGCGGAAGAACTATTGGTCAAATTCAAAAAATAAATACTATGGCAAAAAAACAAGTAACCGTGAACGAAGAGATGATCAGAGGCATTATGGCCGGGGATATACCCAATTATGGGAAAGACATATCCGTGGATGATGTAATAACCACTGATGAATCCGATGGGAATGAGTGCGAAGCGGACAATCCGGGACCTGTAACTGTTGAGAAAAGTACAGGCAAACCAAAAAAACGAAAGGACGTCACGGATTCGTACCGCAAAGAGTTCCTTTCGGGAGGAAATGTTCTGCAAAGGCAGCAGGCTTATATCGGTATCGACAATTATCGGCTTATACAGAAATTCTTATCGGTTGTAGCCCCCAAAATCAGTATGTCGAAATTCATTGACAATGTACTGACCGCTCATTTCGAGCAATATAAGGAGGAAATAGACGGCCTCTATTATAATCAAATCAATAATGAACCTTTATATAAAAAATAATTATGGGAGACTTTTTTGACACTATGACTATTGTAGTCGTTATTATCATGGTATTTATTGTATTAGTGATAGCCATTCATGCTTCTGCAAGGCTTATACAAATGACTTTCGGCAGAAAGTCCGGTTTGAAACAAAAGGATACAGCCAAATCAAATGAGGCTGTGAAAAATGCAGAACCGGTAAACCTTCCTGAACAAAAGAAAGAATCGCCCGGCATTGATGAGCGATGTGCCATTTACAAAGAAAAATACCTTACTTGTAAACCGTTGGCAAAGCGGGCACAAGTCTGTATCGAGCAGGAGAATGCCTGTATAATCAAATACATGCTTTTGGTCATAGACCCCAAAGCTACCATGTCCGGCTACATCAATAATATTGTGGACGAGCATCTGAAAAAATATTCACCTGAGATTATAAAATTGTACGAAGAAAAGAAAGCTGATTATGGAAATTAAAATTTATTTCGCAGTCAAAGTCCTGTGCGCTATCTTCATATTATACAGATTGTGGATATTCATTTTCAGCCAGCAAGTGTATGACGCATGGGAGAAAGTGTACCATATGATGCGTATAGCCCGTATCAAGTTATGGAAATATCGTAAAGAATATCGGATATACAGGGAAAAGAAAGCCGAAAAAGCCAGGAAAAAGGCAAGGCGTAAGAAAAATGTGCCGGAAACAAAAGTGGTACAGGAGAAGCCTGTAACTGTAGAACGGCCTTCTCAGGTTGACGATAATGACGTGATTGGCAAGACCAGAATCGTCTATCTGGAAGACCCTGATGTGGCAAGAAAAAAGCCAACACATTCCGAACCATTGGTTAGGGAACCTATAGAAGAAGATGAAGAAATCAATCCCGAGGATGTGGTACAGGAAAACAAAGGGTTGACCAAGGAGGAAAAGGAAGAACTTATGGCTCCGGTGGGTGCGGAACCTGATCCTGATTTCAACACGGCAATGACATTCGAGGAAATGAATAATGTTGTGGAAGTGTTGACTTCCGCTACCCGTGATGAACAGAAGGCTTTTCGTGCGAGCATGACAATTTATCACAAGTTATCCGGTACGGAAATATTGAATCTTCTTGAAAACGAAATCGGATGCCAGCATAAAATCGGGCATCTGCTCAACGAATATCTGGATGAAGCCGGAAAACCGCTTTTAAGACGAAGGGGTACTCCGAAGAAAAAAGAAGTTTTCGATATAGGTAAATTCGTTTAATTGTTTCTTTTGTTGCCATATTTTTGGGGGCATGTCGATGTGATATCGGCGTGCCTTCTTCATTTTCAGAAAACAACGTCGGATAAAATACAAATAGTCATATCCTTATCATAATGGCAAGATTCGTACCTTTGCAAAAAATGAATGATTATGGCAGTAACAAAAGCAATATTGGAAAAATGGATGGCTGCCCAGAAGCGTCACCGTCTGTCGGACAGGCATGTGCAGATGGCACGTGAACTTGGTCTGAATCCTGACAAACTCGGGAAGATTGACAACCACAGACAGGAGCCGTGGAAAGCTCCGCTTCCACAGTTCATAGAGAATATCTACTTCAAGAGGTTCAAGCGCGATCAGCCTGAAACTGTCAGGCCGCTGAAACAGATTCTGAAGGAAATGGAATTCAAAAAGAAGCTGCAAAAAGAGAAAAAGGAGGAACAGAGGAAACAGCGTGTCTTCTCTTCCGATTCAGCAGCAGAGTAAACTGCGTTCACATGACATGAAGCGAAGTCTGAAAGCCGCCCGGTTTTCAGACTTCGCTTTTTTGATTCTGACAAGTTGCAGCGTTCTCATTTTTTCATGGAGAGTGCCCGTTTTTATATTCTCCTTTTTTCAATCGGCTGCCAAAAATTCTTTTTCATATCGCTTGGAAATCCCTTTCCGATGTAACGTAATGACACCCGATGTCACGCATCGTCAGTGTTGTAAATCAATGAATTAAGCGTTATATATTCGTGGTCGAAATCATTTTTTGTCTCACCAATTAAAAGTTTCGACACATGAAAAAAAGATTCTTTTTTGCAGCCATGATGCTGCTTGCAACGACAGGGGCTTTCGCCCAGGGTAACGGTATCGGCGGTATCACTGAAGCCACCAACATGGTCACTTCCTATTTCGATCCGGGAACCAAACTGATTTATGCCATCGGAGCCGTGGTCGGCCTTATCGGAGGCGTGAAGGTCTATTCCAAGTTTTCCTCGGGAGATCCCGACACCTCCAAGACGGCAGCCAGCTGGTTCGGCGCCTGTATCTTTTTAATCGTAGCCGCCACAATCTTACGCTCATTCTTCCTCTGATTATGGCGGAGTATCCTATCAACAAGGGAATCGGCCGCAGCCCTGAGTTCAAGGGGCTGAAAAGCCAGTACCTGTTCATCTTCGCCGGCGGACTGCTCGCCCTGTTCGTCCTGTTTGTCATCATGTACATGGCAGGCATAGACCAGTGGGTATGTATCGGTTTCGGTGTCATCTGCGCCTCGGTGCTTGTCTGGGTGACTTTCCGCCTGAACGCGAAATACGGTGAATGGGGACTGATGAAATTGCAGGCGCTGCGCCGCCATCCCCGCTACATCATCAGCCGGAAGGGTTTCCTCCGGTTGATTTGTCCAACCCCGAAAAAACGAAATGTATGAGAAATGTAATGAAAGCCGCCACACTGGAAAACCGGTTTCCGCTGATGTCCGTCGAGCACGGGTGCATCATCAGCAAGGATGCCGACATCACCGTGGCCTACAGGGTGGAGCTGCCGGAAGTGTTCACGTTGACACGCGCCGAGTACGAGGCCCTCCATTCCACATGGGCGAAGGCTGTCCGGGTTCTGCCGAACTACAGCATCGTCCACAAGCAGGACATCTTCATTGAGGAGAGCTACAGACCTGATATCTGCCGGGATGACCTGAGTTTCCTCAGCCGCAGCTTTGAAAGACATTTCAACGAGCGGCCGTACCTGAACCATACCTGCTATCTGTTCCTGACAAAGACCACGAAGGAACACAGCCGCACGACAAGCAGCTTCAATGCCCTCACGCGCGGGTTCATCATCCCCAAGGAGATGCAGGACAAGGATACCGTCGCACGCTTTCTGGAATGCTGCGGGCAGTTCGAGCGTATCGTGAACGACAGCGGTCTGCTCCGCATGGTAAGGCTGACGGACGAAGAGATTACCGGTACGGAAACCTCCGCGGGCATTATCGAAAAGTATTTTTCGCTTTCGCAGGAAAATACGACCAGCCTGCAGGACATCACTCTCGGAGCCGGGGAAATGAAGGTCGGCGACAACCTGCTCTGCCTGCATACCCTCTCCGAAACGGAAGACCTGCCGTCATCCGTGGGTACGGACAGCCGTTATGAACGGCTGTCCACGGACCGCAGCGACTGCCGCCTGTCCTTTGCCGCACCGATAGGGATACTGCTCACGTGCAACCATATCGTGAACCAGTATCTCTTCATAGACGATTCGGCGGAGAACCTGAGGAAATTCGAGCAGACCGCCTGCAACATGCACTCGCTGTCCCGTTACAGCCGCTCCAACCAGATCAACCGTGAATGGATTGAGGAGTATCTGAACGAGGCGCACAGCAAGGGACTCACTTCCATCCGTGCGCACTGCAATGTCTTTGCATGGAGCGACGACCGGGAGAAGCTGAAGCGTATCAAGAATGATGTGGGTAGCCAGATTGCCCTGATGGAGGCCAAGCCCCGCCATAACACGGTTGATGCGCCGACACTCTTCTGGGCGGCCATCCCCGGCAATGCCGGCGATTTCCCGTCAGAGGAAAGCTTCTACACCTTCATCGAGCAGGCCCTGTGCCTGTTCATCGGGGAAACGTCCTACAAGGATTCGCTCTCGCCGTTCGGCATCCGCATGGTGGACCGTCTGACCGGAAAGCCTGTCCATCTGGACATTTCCGACCTGCCGATGAAGAATGGTACGATTACCAACCGCAACAAGTTCATCCTCGGACCTTCGGGCAGCGGAAAGTCATTTTTCACCAACCACATGGTGCGCCAGTATTACGAACAGGGAGCGCATGTGCTGCTGGTGGACACGGGAAATTCCTATCAGGGACTGTGCAGCCTTATCCATGCCCGAACGCATGGCGAGGACGGCATCTATTTCACCTATGAGGAGAGTGATCCGATAGCCTTCAATCCTTTCTACGTGGAGGACGGTGTGTTTGACATCGAAAAGAAGGAGTCCATCAAGACGCTTATCCTTACCCTGTGGAAACGTGACGATGAGCCGCCGACACGTGCCGAGGAGGTGGCACTCTCCAATGCGGTCAATCTCTTTCTGGAGAAGATACGCACGGACAGTACCGTAGTTCCGTCCTTCAATACCTTCTATGAGTTCATCCGAGACGAATTTCAGGAAATCCTGAAGACCAAGCGTACACGGGAGAAGGATTTTGACGTGTGGGGGTTCTTGAATGTGCTGGAACCTTATTACAAGGGTGGCGAGTATGACTTCCTGTTGAATTCCGACAGACAGCTTGATTTGCTTGGCAAACGCTTCATTGTCTTCGAGCTGGACAATATCCGTGACAACAAGGTGCTGCTTCCGATTGTCACCATCATCATCATGGAAACTTTCATCAGCAAGATGCGAAAGTTGAAAGGTATCCGAAAGATGATACTTATTGAGGAATGTTGGAAGGCATTGGCATCCGCCAATATGAGCAACTATATCCGCTACCTTTTCAAGACCGTCCGAAAGTTTTTCGGAGAGGCTGTTGTCGTTACCCAGGAGGTGGAAGACATCATTTCGTCACCCATCGTCAAGGGAACCATCATCAACAACAGCGACTGCAAGATTTTGTTGGACCAGAGGAAGTATGTCAACAAGTTCGATGAAATCCAGTCCCTGCTGGGCCTGACCGACAAGGAACGTGCTCAGATTCTCTCCATCAACATGGCCAACAGCCCGTCCCGCAAGTACAAGGAAGTGTGGATAGGTCTCGGCGGAACACAGTCGGCGGTCTATGCCACCGAGGTCTCGCCGGAAGAGTACTGCACCTACACGACCGAGGAGACGGAAAAGCTTGAAGTAATGCGGCTTACCCGGAAGCTGGGTGGCAATATCGAGCTGGCAATCAAGCAGCTGGCCGAGAGCAAGAGGAAAAAGTGAAATCATTTATCAACCCATTAAACTTCTGAATTTATGTATAGCGATCTGGAATCTAATGAAAGCAAACGCCGTGAGGTCGTGTCATCCCTCTACTGGTCCCTGATGCAGGGCTGGAATATTCCTCTTTCCATACAGGACTATTACGGGCTCACGGAGGATTACCGTCTGTTCCATCAGCTTGAAGGGATGGCTCCTGACGAATACCTGCGGAAGAGGCAGACGGGGGAAGTACCCGACATTCTGGAGGTGGATGCAAGACTGACACACGCGGTGGAGAAGATTTTTGAAAGTGTATGTCCCCGTCCTCCGGCTGAATACCTTGACAAGCTGAACGGGGAACTGGAGAGGCTGGGCAGTATTGCCGCCTCGCCGGGTTCCGTACATGACCCGATACATATCCGCCCGGATTTTCTCGTGAAATACGGCATTGACAGGAGCAGTCCGGAGGATGTGATACGGAAACAGGCGGAGAAGGCTTACCGGGAACTGGATGCCCGATTTGTCAGGATGACCGGCAGACGTCCCTATGCGGACGAGTTCTTCAGGAATATCAGGCCTGCCCGCACGGTCTCTTCGGAAACAACACTGCGGAGAAAACCGCACATCAACGTCCGTCCTAAGCCGAAAGGCCGCAAGATGGGACTCTGAACTAACGGAAAAGATTTATCAACCATTAAAGATTAACGACATGAAGAAAAGAATTCTGACAGCCTTATGCTGTATCTGCCTCCTTTCGGCAGGCAGGGCACACGCCCAATGGGTAGTGACCGATCCCGGGAATCTTGCCCAGGGCATCATCAATGCCGCCAAGAACATCGTCCACACGTCATCGACGGCTGGCAACATGCTCAACAATTTTCAGGAGACGGTCAAGATTTACAAGCAGGGCAAGGAGTATTATGACGGCCTTAGGAAAGTGAAGAATCTGGTACGCGATGCCCGCAAGGTGCAGCAGACCATCCTGATGGTCGGCGACATCACGGAAATCTATGTGACCAGTTATGAGCGTATGCTCAGTGACCCTTATTTCACCCCTGAGGAACTGAGTGCCATCGCCCTCGGCTACACGAAGCTGCTGGAGGAGAGTGCCAATCTGCTGACGGACCTGAAGACGGTGGTCAACGAGAACGGCCTTTCGATGAACGACAAGGAACGTATGGACATCATCGACCGTTGTTATACCGACATGCTGCAATACCGCAGTCTGGTGCAGTACTATACCAACAAGAACATCGGCGTGTCGTACCTGCGTGCCAAGAAACAGAATGATCTTGACCGTGTGATGGCTCTGTACGGTTCACCCAACGAACGCTACTGGTAATTTCAAGGAGGATTGCTTATGGTATTGTTGGCTGTGAATTTTGACAATCTGCACCAGATCCTGCAAAGTCTGTACACGGACATGATGCCGCTCTGTTCGCAGATGACCGGCGTGGCCAAGGGCCTTGCCGGATTGGGAGCCCTCTTTTATGTGGCGTATCGTGTCTGGCAGTCGCTGGCCAGGGCCGAACCTATTGACGTGTTCCCTTTGCTGCGTCCGTTTGCTCTGGGTATCTGCATCATGTTTTTTCCGACCATCGTGCTGGGTACGCTCAACAGCATTTTGTCACCCGTCGTGACCGGAACGCACAGGATTCTGGAGACGCAGACCTTTGACATGAATGAGTATCGGCAGCAGAAGGACAAGCTGGAGATTGAGGCGATGCGGAGGAATCCCGAGACGGCCTACCTGGTGGACAAGGAGGCTTTTGACAACAAACTGGATGAACTGGGAGCTCTGGACGCTATCGAGGCTTGCGGTATGTATGTGGACCGTGCCATGTACAACATGAAGAAGTCCGTGCAGAATTTTTTCCGTGAGCTGCTGGAACTGATGTTCAATGCGGCCGCGCTTGTGGTGGACACGCTAAGGACATTCTTTCTGATTGTCCTTTCCATTCTCGGACCGATTTCCTTTGCCATTTCGTGCTGGGACGGCTTTCAGGCCTCGCTGAGCCAATGGTTTGTCCGCTATATCAGCATCTATCTGTGGCTGCCCGTCTCTGATCTTTTCAGCAGCGTGCTGGCACGCATACAGACCCTGATGCTTCAGAGGGACATCGAGCAGCTGTCCGACCCCAACTTCATTCCGGACAGTTCCAATGCCGTGTACATCACGTTCCTGATTATCGGCATCATCGGGTATTTCACGATTCCGACCGTGGCCAACTGGATCGTGCAGGCCGGTGGAGGAGCAGGAAATTACGGCAAGAACGTGAATCAGGCTGCTTCCAAGACAGGCTCCATTGTGGGCGGTGCCGCAGGTGCTACTGTAGGAAATGTGGCCGGAAGACTAATCAAGTAACAATCATAAAACGAATAAGAATGGAATTCAAATCATTGAAAAATATCGAGACCAGCTTCCGGCATCTGCGCCTGTTCGGAATCGTCTATCTGGGTGTCTGCACCCTGCTTGTGGGTTATTCCGTGTGGAAGGCATACAGTTTTGCCGAAGCCCAGCGCCAGAAGATCTATGTGCTGGATGAGGGGAAGTCGCTCATGCTCGCCCTCTCGCAGGACCTGGAGCAGAACCGTCCCGTAGAGGCAAGGGAACATGTCAGACGTTTCCATGAGCTGTTCTTCACGCTGGCCCCTGACAAGAGTGCCATCGAGGGGAACGTGCAGCGTGCCATGTTCCTGAGTGACCGTTCCGCCTATTCTCATTACGGGGATCTGGCCGAACAGGGTTATTACAATAGAATAATTTCGGGCAATGTCAGCCAGCGTATCGAGATAGACAGCGTGAAATGCGACTTCAACACCTATCCGTATGATGTCATGACATACGCACGCCTTTTCATCATCCGTGAGAAGAGCGTGACGGAACGCAGCCTTGTCACGCATGGCAGGTTGCGGAATTCCACCCGCAGTGACAACAATCCGCACGGGTTCATCCTGGAAGGGTTCCACGTGCTGGAGAACAGGGATATCAGAATGTATGACAGATAAAACAATGTATGTATGAGAAAAATGTATGTAAAGTTCAAGGAATGTATCGGGGGCAGGCTGCGCGGCCTTTGTGACAGACTCACACCCCGTCAGAGGGCAATCGCCGTCATCGTGATGGTTTCCCTTTTCGCGCTGGTGAATTTCTACATGATTTTCCGTGCGATTTATGACATCGGACGGGAGGATGCCCGGCAGGACATCATCAGGATAACCCCACTTGAGGTTCCCGACTTTGTGCCTGCGGATACCCTCTCCGATATGAAAGTCCGTGAGATGGAAGAGTTTTTTAACCAGTTCAACAAGTAAGATTATGAGTACAGATGCAGAAAAATTGAAACAGAAGCAGAAAATCAGGAAATATCTGGTTTTCACAGGCATGTTCCTGCTGTTCCTCGGGTGCATGTGGCTAATTTTCGCCCCGTCCGAAAAAGACAGGCAGGAGGCGGAAAGGAAGACGGGCTTCAATGCCGAACTTCCCGATCCGAAAGGTACGGGTATAGAGGCGGACAAGATGGCTGCCTATGAGCAGGCAGACATGATTCGCCGGCAGGAGGAGAAGAAGCGTACGCTGGCCGACTTCTCCGCCCTGACCGATGGACACAGACAGGATAATGTCCCGAAGACAGAACCGGCGCAGGACATTGCAAGTGAAAATGAAAGCCGTGCGTACAATTCAGGAGGAAACGGCAGGACGGGAGCCTTCGCCTCTTCAGCCTCGGCTTACAACGACATCAACGCCACTCTCGGCAGTTTTTACGAGAGTCCTGAGGAAGACCCGGAAAAGGAAGCCCTGAAAGCAGAGGTGGAACAGCTCAGACAGGCTGCCGCAGCGCAGACGGCCGGACCGAGCTACGAGGAACAGGTGGCTCTGCTGGAGAAGTCCTATGAACTTGCCGCCAAATATATGCCTTCGGGCGGCAGCACGGGAACAGCGGACAGTCAGGAGACGGAAAGTCCCTCAAGGGAGAGGAAGGCGAAAGCCGTTCCCGTCGGGCTGGTGTCCTCTCCGGTCGTGTCGTCCCTTCCTCAGCCTCTTACCGATTCGGTACAGTTCGCGAGGCTGCTTTCCGGTACGGATATCGGCTTCCATACGGCTGTGGGCAGTGCCGGGACACAGGTGGCAAGGAATACCATACGGGCCTGTGTGCATGGCGACCAGACCGTTATCAGCGGACAAAGCGTGCGTCTCAGGCTGCTGGAGGCCATGCGTGTGGGAAGATATGTGCTTCCCCGCAATACCCTGCTGACCGGTGAGGGACGTATCCAGGGCGAGCGGCTTGGCATTGAAATCCTGCAGGTCGAATATGACGGCAATGTCATTCCCGTGGAACTGACCGTGCTGGACAGTGACGGACAGGACGGGATATTCATTCCCGGTTCGACGGAGGCGAATGCGGTAAGGGAAGTGGCCGCCAACATGGGACAGAATCTCGGCACGACCATCTCCATCACCAACCAGTCGGCAGGCGACCAGCTTCTCTCCGAGCTTGGACGAGGGGCCATACAGGGCGTGTCGCAGTACATCTCCAAAAAGATGCGCGAGGAGAAGGTACACCTCAAATCAGGCTACGGACTGATGCTTTATCAGAACAACAATCAATAACCCATTAAAACAGTAAAGACATGAAAAAGATTCTTTTGATGCTTGCCCTCGCAGGCGGCGTTGCAAGTGCACATGCACAGTCGGCTGATACCACGGCCGTAAACGATTTGACCCTGAAGGCGGATATCTATCCGCAGCAGGAGGACGGCGACCTCTATCACGGGCTGTCCAGAAAGCTCACCTTTGACCGGATGATTCCGCCTTACGGTCTGGAAGTGACGTATGACAAGACGACCCATATCATCTTTCCCTCGGCTGTCCGTTACGTGGATCTCGGTTCTCCGAATCTGATTGCGGGCAAGGCGGACGGTTCAGAGAATGTAATCAGGGTAAAGGCTACCAGAAAGAACTTCCGTGAGGAGACCAACATGTCCGTGATTACCGAAAGCGGAAGTTTCTACACCTTCAATGTGAAGTATGCCGACGAGCCTCTGCTGCTCAATATCGAGATGGCCGATTTTATTAATGATGGCAGCGAGGTGAACCGCCCGAACAATGCCCTTGACATCTACCTGAAGGAACTCGGCAGCGAGTCGCCCAAGCTGGTACACCTTATTTCCAAGGCCATCCACAAGGATAACAGACGCCACATCAAGCATATCGGAAGCAAGGCGTTCGGCATCCAGTACCTGCTGCGCGGGCTCTATACCCATAACGGGCTGCTCTATTTCCACACCCAGGTGAAGAACACGTCGAATGTGCCTTATGAGGTGGATTTCGTGACGTTCAAGATTGTGGACAAGAAGGTACTCAAGCGCACGGCTATACAGGAGCAGGTGATATTTCCACTGCGTGCCTACAACTATGCCACGGCTGTTGCCGGAAAGAAGGACGAGCGTACGGTCTTTGTCTTTGACAAGTTCACCATTCCCGCCGACAAGATGCTGGTGGTGGAGATGCACGAGAAGAGCGGAGGCCGTCACCAGACCTTCACCGTGGAGAGTGAGGACATCGTGAGAGCGAGGGTGATCAATGAACTTAAAGTGAAATGACCATGAAGAAGTATCTGTTTCTTTTTGCCGTATGCGTATCGCTTGCCCTGTCATCGGGGCAGGCATATGCCCAGCGTTACCTTCCCGGAATGAAGGGTGTGGAACTCAGGGGAGGCTTTGCCGGAAACCTGAAATCACCTGTTGACTGGTACACGGGCTTTGCCGTGTCGGGATATACGAAAAGGGCCAACCATTGGGTGGCTGGCGTGGAATATCTGCTGAAGAACTACGGCTATCGCGGGACCTTCGTTCCACGGGCCCAGTTTACTGCCGAGGGCGGTTATTACCTGAAGTTCCTGTCCGACCCGGCGAAGATATTCTTCCTTTCTGTCGGCGGTTCTGCCCTGGTGGGATATGAGACACTGAACTGGGGAGAAAGGCTACTGTATGACGGGGCGAGACTTCATGACAGTGATGCCTTCATCTATGGCGGAGCCCTAACGCTGGAGATGGAAAGCTATGTGACGGACCGTATCGTGCTGCTTGCCCATGTGCGCGAACGTGTGCTATGGGGCAGTTCTCTGGGAAAGTTCACGACACAGTTCGGGCTTGGAGTCCGTTTCATCTTCAATTAGACGCCTATGGATATAGAGATGATAAGAGGTATTCCCATTGAGGAATTCTTGTCCCGTCTGGGACATAAGCCCGTCAGAAGGCACGGCGACGAATGCTGGTATCTCTCCCCGTACCGTGAGGAAAGGACACCTTCGTTCCATGTGAATACCCGTAAGGATGTATGGCATGACTTCGGTACCGGGCATGGAGGCGACATCTTCACCCTTGCGGGGGAGCTTTCAGGAAGTGACGGCTTCATGGCACAGGCGAGGTTCATCGCCGGAGTTTATGGAGGCACAATACCTGAATATGCCGGACAGAAAAGAGAAAAGGGAAGTGTCAGGACAGAAAAGCGCAAGGAGCCTTCCCGCTTCGAGGAGGTGGTTTGCGGTCCCTTGCGGTGTAATGCACTGCTCGGCTATCTGAAGGGACGCGGTATTCCAGAGGAAATCGCCCGTGCGGAGTGCGAGGAAGTACGGTTCCGTCTGTACGGCAAGCGGTATTTCGCTGTCGGTTTCAGGAATATGGGCGGAGGCTATGAGCTGCGGACCAGATTCATGAAATGGTGTCTGCCGCCCAAGGACATTTCCCTCATCCGTAACGGCTCGCTTACCTGTAACCTTTTTGAGGGTTTTATCGACTTTCTTTCATGGAAGGTACTCGGCATCAGCCGCGGTGAGGATTATTTGGTCCTCAATTCGGTGTCCCTGCTTGAACGCTCGTTCCCTTATCTGGACAATTACGGGAAGATCCGGTGCTACATGGACAATGACGATGCCGGAAGAAGGACGCTGGCCTTCCTCCGGAAACGCTACGGTGACAGGATTGACGACTGTTCCGACCTGTATGCCGGATGCAAGGACCTGAACGAATACCTGGAAAGTAATTTTCCGCCTGAACAGTAATTTTTTTATAAACCGTTAAAACAAGAAATGAATATGAAACCTAATATGAACAGAAAAGGGCTGTATGCCCTTGTATGCGCCCTGATGGGCCTGACCTTCGGTATACTGACCTCGTGCAGCGATGACCTTGACGTGCAGCAGTCCTATCCCTTTACGGTGGAGACGATGCCGGTTCCCACACGTATTGTGAAGGGTGAAACCGTGGAAATCCGCTGTGAACTGAAACGGGAAGGACGGTTCTCTGATGCCCGATATACCATCCGTTATTTCCAGCCGGACGGCAAAGGCAAGCTGCGCATGGACGACGGGATGGTGCTGCTGCCCAACGACCGTTATCCTCTGGACAGGGAGGTGTTCCGCCTTTATTACACCTCAGAGTGTGAGGACCAGCAGAGCATTGACATCTATTTTGAGGACAACAGCGAGCCGGCACAGCTTTTCCAGCTGACCTTCGATTTCAACAATGAGACGGAGGACAAGGATACCGTGGTTACTTCCGGCGGCAAGGAACTGCCTGTCGTTATCGTATCACAATGAACCTGACCTGCCTATGGGAATAAGAGCAAAATTGTTTGCGGCGTTTTTCGCCATAGCCTGCTTCGGGAGCATACCGTTGCGGGCGGAGAATCCGGTAAAGGAGAAACAGGATAGGTTCAGCCTTGCGGTTGAGTGCATTAAGCGGTTCGAGGGCTGGCATGGAGAAAAAAGACACTGGCCTTATGTCGGGTACGGGCATAAGGTCCTTCCCGGGGAAAGGCTGACCAATGACATTACAAAAGAACAGGGTGATTCAATCCTGAGAGCGGATTTACGCAAGCTGTGCCGTATGTTCAGTTATCTGGGACGTGATTCGTTGCTCGCCGCTGTTTTGAGCTACAATGTGGGGGCATACCGTCTGAAAGGTTACGGCAAAATGCCCAAAAGCAAATTGTTGAAGAAGCTGGAGGCCGGAGACCGGAATATCTATAAGGAGTATGTTTCTTTCCGGTGTTACAAAGGCAAGGTAGTGCCGAGCATTGAACGGAGAAGGAAGGTGGAATATATGCTGCTCTTCGAAGAGTAAAAAAACGAGGAAGAATCTTTCAGTCTTTTGACTGTCAGTTTCTTCCTCGTCTGTTGTTCTACTTTCCGGTTATCGTTTCCGCCATAGGGTTCTGCCGGTGCATTTCCCAGTTCATGATTGCCGTTTTTTTGCTTGAATTTGCATAGCAGTATTCGCAGAGATGAGGGCAGGTATTGTATTCCCCAATATCCTTGGCTGCCATACATCCGCATGAGGCACGTTGTCCCGGATCCTTTTTATGATTGCTGACGAAGTATTTGTTGCCAGGTAGAAGCACAGCACCGTAAGGAAGGTCATTCATGTCGAAAAAGGCTGGAGACGGCATTTCCTGTATGGTGACTCCCAATGCAGACATCAGTTCCTTGTCTTTCCATGCCAGACGTGCTATCAGGTCACCGTCGATGCAGCGGTTACGGGATATCCTGTATTTGCCAAAATCCAGATTTTCGCCGCAGGTAGCCAGCTCCAGATTCCATCCTCTGTTACGGTTCAGTACCGTCAGTTTTCCGGCAAGTTCCTCCATTTTTTCTTTATTCCATTCATGATACGGGATTCCGCTGTCTGTCATGTTGGCCTTGACCTTTCTGTACGAGTCTATGTCTGCAAAACTGAAAACCAGCTTTTCCGTACAATTGTGTATCTCCGTTCCTACACGTTCGATCTTTTCAATCAGAGTATCCACGGATATGTTGTCTGTGAGTATCAGCGGATCGAACCGCCATATTACGGCTTCTTTACCCAATATCTCAGAAAGAGTCCTGAATGTTTCAATACGTTCTGTCAGCGGAGGGACACCGGTTTCCAGTCCGTCTTCCTCATAATCATTCAAAGTGAACTGGATATAGCAGCCGATATCTCTTTCTTTCAGGATCGGCAGATAAGGAAGAAGAGGTTTGGGATTTTTCGACCAGAACACTATGAATCTTGTATTCTGGTAAGAGATATAGCTCTTTTTTCCGTTGAACGGGTTGTTCCACACGGAATAGCCGGTTTCGAGCCGATGGAAGAACCAGTCCGCATAGAATGCCGGGATGTCCGTGCTGCGGCTTGCCGATATGATGTCGGGGGCCGGGATTTCCATCTTTCGGCCGTCTATGATGATATTTGCTTTTTTCCAAGTCATATTGTTAAGATTATATAGTAAAGACAGGCGTCGGTTATGAACGCCTGTCCGGGTTGTTGATATGTCATTGGTTTGTTTCTATGCAAAAATAATATGAATATTTCATTCTGTAGCTGTTCAGCCTACCAGAACGGCATCCTGTATTTCCACCTCTGAGGGCAGACGGGAAAGCAGGAGTTCCGCCATTGCTCCGTTCTGCGGAATCAGTGCCGGGAAATCCGTTCTGCCCGGCTTATATATCTCAGTCGCTACATTATACAAGTCCCAAGCGGTAACCTGTCCCTTTTCGCGGACCAGTTTCAGCACCTCTTCCGTGAAGATGGAAATCTGGCTCTGGTTAAGCGGGTAGGTTTCCACGGAGGATGACAGGTTCCTGTCCGAACTGTCATGGGAGACACGCAATGCTGTCAGCAGTCCGATATACATATATACTTCCTCCAGTGAGACGATTCTGCGTTTCAGTCGCTGAATCCTTGCGATGTCTTCGTTCATGTTCACCTCGAAGTTTGCCAGCCATCCGTCCACCGTCTCGAATACCCCTTCCGTTGTCACCTTGTTCTTTCCGTAATTGCAGATGCTCCTTTCCGGCGAGAGGATACACTGGTTATGGCATACTTTCACGCACGGGCCTATGGCAGCCTGTACATCCTCTGGACGAGTCCCAAAGGCTTCCTTCATACGCTCCAGGGTCACTTTTCCTATGCGGTGAACCGTTCCCTT
>OGDF01001236.1_pt1 | contig 38498 bp, 35 predicted proteins | sample 1570141 | NCBI WGS metagenome assembly OGDF01 (sample SAMEA4370581, study PRJEB24528) | human gut metagenome
CCGATCGTCTCATCCTCAAACTTGGGCCACAGAATACCGGGGGTATCCAGCAGCTCCAGACCCTGGTCCACGGTGATCCACTGCTTGCCGCGGGTCACGCCGGGGCGGTCGCCGGCCTTGGCCGACTTTTTCTTGGCGACTTTATTGATGAAGGTGGACTTGCCCACGTTGGGGATGCCCACGACCATGGCCCGCACCGGGCGGCCCACCTGGCCCTTTTCTTTCCACCGGGCGATCTGTTCCTTCAGCGCCCCGCGCATGACGGGGGAGAACTGCTTCACCCCTGCCCCGCTGCGGGCGTCGCACTCCAACACAGAGATGCCCTTGCTGCGGAAGTAGGCAGCCCACTGCTTACTGGCAGCGGGGTCGGCCTGGTCGGCCCGGTTGAGGATGACCACGCGAGGCTTGCTGCCCACCAAGTCGTCGATGTCCGGGTTCCGGCTGGCGATGGGGATGCGGGCGTCGATGACCTCCGCCACCACGTCCACGTATTTGAGGTTTTCCCCGATCATCCGCCGGGTCTTGGTCATGTGGCCGGGATACCACTGGATGTTCATGGGCTGGTCCTCTCCTTTCCTGGCCGGGGGCGCACCCGCTTCGGCCTTGTATGATTCAGAACTAACTGTATAGTATACACGGTTTTTCCCGCCCTGAAAAGACTTTCCAGATAGAAAAGGCAGGAAATATCACGGTCCGCTTTGGAAGAACTTGAAAAGAGGGAGCGCACAAGGCGCTCCCTCTTTCAAATGTCTCAATCAAAGCTTTTCCTTGACCTTAGCAGCCTTACCCACGCGGTCACGCAGATAGTACAGCTTAGCCCGGCGGACCTTACCTCTACGGACGGTCTCGACCTTCTCGATCACAGGGCTGTAGAGGGGGAAGACCTTCTCCACGCCGACGCCGTAAGAGATGCGGCGGACGGTGAAGGTCTCGTGGATACCGCCGTGCTTCTTGGCAATGACGGTGCCCTCGAACACCTGGATACGCTCACGGTTGCCTTCCTTGACGCGCAGGTGGACACGCACGGTGTCGCCCACGTTGACTGCGGGGGCAGCCTTCTCAGGCATGTTCTTCTCAATAAAGCTCTTCATAAGATCCATAGTCTGTTTCTCCTCCTGTTATACAGGTGTTCGTGAGGCCATTGTGCCAAAGCTCCTTCGCCCGGCGCCCCAGAGGACCACCCTTTTTACAATAGACCGTGAAGTATTCTAGCAGGTATCGCCCCGGATTGCAAGGGAAATCTGCAAATTTTTTGCTCAGTTTTTGTTCTTCTCTTTCATCACCCGGTCATACAGGGCTTTCCGGGAGAGATTGCAGACCCCCGCCGCTTCCTTCACGGCGTCCCGCGCAGACATGCCCTGCTCCTGTAACTTGGCAACCATCGCCAAGCCGTCCTCTAACGTATACTCCTCCTGGGCCTTGGGTGGAGCTCCCTCGATGACCAGCACAAACTCTCCCTTGGGCGGGTTCTCGGCGTAGTGACGGGCGGCCTCGCCCAGGGTCGTGCGGCGGACCTCCTCATGCAGCTTGGTCAGCTCCCGGCAGAGGGCGATGCGCCGGTCCGGGCCGAAGGCGGCCGCGAGATCGTCCAGCGTCGCCCGGAGCTTATGGGGGGCCTCGTGGAAGACCATCGTCCGCTCTTCGTGCTTCAGGCTTTCCAGGTGGGCCTTACGATTCTTCTTGTTCATCGCCAAAAAGCCCTCAAAGGTAAAGCGTCCCGTGGGTAGGCCGGACACAGCCAAAGCATTCACAAAGGCGCAGGCCCCCGGGATCGCCACCACGGGAATGTCCTGGGCGGCGCACTGAGCCACCAGTTGTGGCGGTAATAGCTCACCATGGGTTTCTTGATGCCCAGGTGGTTGAGCAGCTTCACCGTCACGCGGGTGTCCTCGGCGGCGATGAAGTCCACCGTCTCCAACGTCTCCGCCGCCCTGGGCGAAAAATCCCCCAGGTTCCCGATGGGGGTGGCGACCAGATACAGCGTCCCAGCCATGGCAATGTCCTCCTTCTCTGTTCTCTATGTCAGTCGATCTTCTGTTTGGTAGTGGGTCGGCAGGATGTCCAGCCCCGGCCCGCCCTCCTTCACCGCCTCCACTAAGACGGCATAGGGCGCTTTCGTCCGGTGGTAGGATAAGAGCTGCATCCGCTTCGGCTCCAGCCGGGCCTTTTGCAGGGCGGCAAACAGCTCCGCCAGCCGCTCCGGGCGATAGACCAGCGCAAACCGCCCGCCTGTGCGGGTCAAGCGTCCCGCCGTCCGGCAGAGGTCCTCCACGGAACAGGTGTCGTCCATTCGCGCCTGCCCGCCGGATCTTCCGGACCCCGCTCGGAAATAGGGCGGGTTGGACAGGACCAGATGAAACTGGTCGCCCCGGAGCAGGCTTTTGTCCCGCAGGTCCCCGGTCAGGATCGTCCCGGAGAGGGCATTGTCCGCCAGATTCTTCCGGGCCAGCTCCGCCGCCGTGGGGTCCAGCTCGATGCCCACCCGCGTTAAATTTTCTTCCCGCTGGGCCGTCAGCAAGAGCAGGGACCCCACGCCGCACCCCAGGTCACACACAGTCCACTTGGGCCGCAGGGTGCAGAACCCCGCCAGCAGCACGCTGTCCCGCCCCAGCTTGAAGCAGGCATCGGACTGGGTGAGCTGATACTTCCCCAGATATTCTACCGACGTCACGCCTTTCCCTCCTGCTGCTCCATCTGGCGCAGCTGCTGCAAGAACCAGCGGACCATGCGCCCGGTCATGCCCCAGATGAAATGCCCCTGATACTCGTAGATGGGCACGTTCATATAGCCCTTTCGCCAGGGGTAGGTCTTGGGAAAGCCGATGCGCTCATAGGGAAAATCATCGTCTACTTTTGCCGAGACCACATAGCGGTAGACCTCCTCTTTGTAGTTCAGCAGATAGTCCACCGGGACGAAGAACACGTTTTTGACCTCCGCTGCGCTGGCCTTGAGCCGCGCCGCGCCGGCGGCGCTGATCTCGGCCAGGAAGGGATAGACCACCCGGTCGCTGATGTCCTGCATCAGGTCCAGCGGGGCCAGCACCCGGATCTCCTCCGGGGGGATGCCGATCTCCTCCCAGGTCTCCCGCAGGGCGGTCTCCCTGGGGGTCTCCCCGTGTTCCCTTCGGCCGCCGGGGAAGCAGACCTCGCCGGGCTGGTGGCCCACCAGCGTATCGGCCCGCGTCTCAAAGAGCAGGCAGCGCTGCCCCTCCCACTGGACCAAGGGGACCAGGATCGCATACTCCCCCGCCGCCTCCTGGAGCCCCAGCTCCCGGTGGCTGAAATAGTCTTTCATCTCTTCGATGGTCATACACAGACTCCTTTCCCCCGGCGCTCAGGATTCGGGGACGGTGAATTTGGCCAGGGGGTCCTCCTCCTGCCAGAGGACGGCCTTTCCCCGGACCAGGCTGGCGGCCACGTCGATGAGCCGCTGGTTTCGGCTGCCCCGGAAGTGCAGCTCGTAAGACTTTTGGTCCTGCAAAAAGGGGCCGTCTACCAGCACGTCCGTCTCTTGCAAAAGCGCCGTCCAGTCCGCTCGCCCGGCGTCCCGCAGGTGCTCGAAGAGATAGCCGGTGTAGGTCCAGACGGTCAGCCCCAGGCCGTGGGCGGCCTTCGCCAGGGCCGCGCAGTCCGCCGCCTGGGCAAAGGGCTCTCCGCCGGATAAGGTCAGCCCCGCCATGAGGGGGTTCTTTGTCAGCTCCTCCACCAGCGCCGCCACGGAGACGTCCCGGCCCCCCGCCGGGTCGTGGGTGCCGGGATTGTGGCAGCCAGGACAGCGGTGGGGACAGCCCTGGGTAAATACCGTGAAGCGAAGCCCCTGGCCGTCTACAATGGAGTCATGGACTGTGTTGGCGATCCGCATGCGACCTCCCCCTTACACATCAAAATAGCTTTCAAATAACTTTCGTATGATACCACATTTTCCCGCCCGGAGCAAGCCTGCCCGCCCCGCTTCCAAATGCTTTGCTTTCGTATAGCACAGGACGGGAGCAAAGGGAAACCTAACCTTTGGTTAATTGGGTTTTCCACCGTTTCCCGGTAAACTGAGAAAAAGGAGGTTTATCGCCATGAAACAGAAACGACTTTTTTCCCTCTTGCTGGCTGCCGGGCTCTGCGTCAGCCTGGCCGCCTGCGGCGGGAGCGACGACACGGCAGACGACCCCGTCACCGAACCGGACCAGGAGCCGACCGGCTACACCGCCGAAGAGCTGGGCCAGGATGACTTCACCCCCGCCACCCTGGCAGAGGTCAGCGGCACCTGGGTCGATGGCTACGGGGCCGTCCTCCAGATCAACGCCGACGCGGAGAGCTACCTCTACCGCACCGACGAGGGCCGGGTGGGCCAGGGCTGGGTCCGGGACGCCGACGGCGAGGCCTGGCTCAACTTCAACCGCTACCAGCATCTCTTTGAGCGATCCGCCGACGGCAACACCATCTACATCCACCCCCTGGACAGCGAAATGGAGGATTCCCCACCCGACGCGGACACGGAGACCCTCTTCTACGAGACCTTCACCCGCGACGACACCGCCGACCCCGGCCAGTGGACCCTGGATGAACTGGACGGCGACTGGGTGGGCGAGGACGGCTCCACCATCTCCATCGACGCCGACAACTACACCTACGAAGCCCAGTGCGAGGAGACCGGCTCCACCGGCGACATCACCGAGGACGAAGACGGCCGGGGCATCTACCTCTACCTCAACGGCCACGGCTTCCTCATCCCCGACGCCGAGCGCAACACCTTCACCATCCAGTTCGTCGCCGCCGACTTCCAGATGCCCGACGGCAACTACGAGACGACCTATTCCCGCGCTTGAACCGCATAAAACCCACAAAAAGAGACAGGCCGCAGCCTGTCTCTTTTTTGGTCACTTGGTTTCTGGTTCTTGTCGTCGCAGAGACTTACTTCTCCAGGGCGGCCCAGTCGCGGGTCTCGCGCATGCTCTCCCACGTTTCGTGGGTGCCGTCCTTCTTCAGCTTCTGGTAATGGCTGTTGGTAGCTTCCTGGACAGCCAGGTAGAACCAAGCACTCTCGTTCTGGTTGTCGGGCCAGGTCTTCATGTCCTTGTGCAGGTCATCCTTCGTCTCAGGCAGGCGCTTGAGCACGCGGTTGACCAAAGTCATGGTCTCGGCACGGGTGATCTTCTGGTCGGGCTTAAAAGAACCGTCCTCATAGCCCTTGATCCAACCGTGGTTGGCAGCGATGCTGATCTCGTCCTTGGCCCAGTGGCTGGACACATCAGAGAAGGTCGCAGGGGTCTTGTCGCCGTCCGGGTCGAACCGGGCCGCGATCGCAGCGAACTCAGCGCGGCTGATCGATGCGTCAGGCTTAAAGGAACCGTCCTCATAGCCCTTGATGATGCCCATCTTGCTCAGGGTAGACACCGCGCAGGTATACCATGCGCCGTCCTTCATGTCGTTGTAGCCGTTGCTCTTGGTCATGTTGGCCTCGCGGGTCTCGTCCTTCAGCAGACGGAAGAAGATCGTCGCCACTTCGGCGCGGGTGATATTCTTCTGGGGATACACCATGCCGTCGGGATAACCCACCACATAAGCGTAGTGGTCCTTCCCGTTCAGACCGGTCGGCACATCGTCAGGGATGGTGACGGTGGGCTTGTGGCTGCCGCCGCTGCCACCGCTACCACCGCTACCACCACTCTTCTGATCATAAGTATAAATGAAGACGGTATCTCCCGTGATATTCAAGTCAGTGGAGGGAGTCTTGTCCCATCTTCCGGAAGATTGATACCCACTGTTCGGCTGGTTGCCCACAGCAGGAATCTGGTCTGCGGTCAGCTTTGCCGTGCCATTGGTACTGCCCTTGCCCTCTGCGTTCTTCTTCGTAACGTATGTCACGATTTCCTTGTTGGTATTATTGTTCCAGTTACCATTGACCACCTTGAAGGTGACCTTACACTGCCAAGCGTCGGGGATCCCGTCGGGCTTGTCTTTCCCTTCCTCAATCTTTCCTGTTACATCTTTCAGGAAAACCGCAGTGTAGATATAAGTTTCCCCGCCCGTAACAGGGTCAATCGTCACGCCAGAAAGCTTCTTCTCATAACAAATCGCAGTGTTTTCGATCTTAGCCTCGGTTTTTTCAGGATCGACCTCGCCCTTGATCCAGTAGGCAAAGGCATACACAGAATCCTTCTTAGCTTTCGCTATTGCACCCGTCGGAGTAGCTACCGTCTGATTGTCTTTCAGCGTCTGAATCTCAAATTCACGGCTGACCTCACCAACCAGAGGAGTATGAGCCTTGTATTCAATCAGAATCTGCTTGCAGTCGGGGATACCATCGCCGCCGGTTTTTTCATCATTCCCGGCAGGATTTTGAGTGTCTCCGTCCTTCCAGCTGTCCAGATAATAGTACAGGTCAATCACGGTACCGCTGACGCTCAGAACAGCATTATCAGTGAGCTTTGTAGGTTTCTGACCCGGTACGGTAACCGTTGTCTGCTGGTTATCGTAGAGATAACGATAACCTCTCCAATCCTGGTTCTTATCTTTCCCGTCAATCAGGCTGGCAATCTTTTCATCACTCTTTGCAGTAAGATTCTTGATACTAACGTTATCGCCGGTATCCGTATCATTATCATTCAAATTCTTCCAATAGTGCTGACGAATGGTGTAGGTACAATTACCCGCAGGATCCGTAGTTTCTTCCGTTTTCCAAACTGCATAGAGCGTAACAGTATTGCCATCTCCGCCTAACTGATGCTTCAGCGCTGCCACAGTGGGCTTAAGTATGAGGCCGGGAAGGCAGTCATTCCTTGTGCCCCACCCAAGGAATGTAGCATTGTCTTTCTTCGGCTCTGTCACAGTGGACGTATCGACTCGATAACTCGCTGCTAAGCCGCTCTTAGTTGCCTGATTTTTCTTAGTATTCAGAGCATAGCCTGAGATTTCCTCAATATCCCAAGCACCATCGTTAGCATCAAAGATCAAAGTATAAGGAACTTCTGCTTTTTCAGTAATAGTCAGTTTGCCAAACACACGGGTAATCTTATAGTTGTCCGCCTTGGTGTTATCGTTCAGTGTATAGGTGAAAGTGTTGTCACTTTCGCCCACATCCGTCTGGGAACCAGTCACAGTATAGGTTGCGCCTTCGCCCTCAACAAAGCCGTCATCGCCCTCTGTAATCGTATCGTTAGTCAGCGGGTTGCCATCATATTCTTTGCTGTCCGTAGCAGAAGTTAAGGTCACATTCCTAGGGGTAATCTTAAAGCTGGCATTATTATCTTTGTACTCCTTGCTCTCCGCACCGCTCTCCGCATCCTTCGGATTTGCATCCGAGAGCTTCAGATCAAACTTATAAGTGTAAGGCTTAACTTCTTTGCTTTCTTGATCTCGATTTACATCTTTTGGCGTCTTAACAGCGGCAATTTGGTCAGGCGTCATTGGCTCTTCGGAATCGCCCTCATACCAACTACCCGTGGTTTCTCCCGGAAGAATTTTGTAGGTGTAAGTAGTCTGACCAACCGTCACAGTCAGGTCCATATTAACATAGGCGTTGTCAGTGCCAGTTGCTAAAGCATTAGCTTTCTCCGCAATCTTAGGGAGGATAGCAAGACCTGTTCCATCATAGGGTTTTTCGTCTGTAACCTCTGGATTTTTCAGCAATTCCTGCTTGGAACCCAAGCTGATCGTCACAGGCACCGTGGGATCGTCAACCCAAATGATTCGATCTGTACTGCCTGCGTTAGCCTTAATATAAGCCCCGGCATTGGTAGGCTGGGTGCCGCCGTAGTTGGTACGGCTGATGGTAAACTCAATGATGAGCTTCTTGCCAGTAGCCTTATTATTGCTATCAAGACCACACCAGTTCTTGGAGAAATCAAAACCAGTGGTAGAAATTGTTTGGCTACCATCTTGATTCTTAGTTGGAGTGGAGGAGATTTCCTGCGCTGGTGTAGCTTTACCCCAAGTAAATTTCTCACCATTCTTAGCTATACAATTTACCGTATAGACCTTAACACTATTCTCAGTCAGCGCAAAGTTACTAGGCACATTATCAACGACAACTGCCTTATCATCAAGGGGAGAAGTCACGGTCGTAGACTGCGAAATTTTCTGGAAAACCTGGTCCAGATCACCTGCGTTATCTGCCTTGAAGTAATAGTTACTACCTTCGACACGTGTACCAAGGTCAACTCCAGAGGTATTATATGCTTTAACGGCCTCCGGATAATTAGAGGAAACACCGTTCATGTATATATTGAATTTATGCGCGGTGTCAGTTGGATCGGCACCTGTGAACATACCAATGGTATACACTTTGGTTCCGCTATCTTTCAGAGCTTTCGCCGCTTGAACAGTATCGCCAGCAACACTTGCCTTATAACCACTTCCATGGTTTGGCTCACCGTCAGTAAACATGATAACAATAGAGGGATTCGGATTGTCCCCACGCTTTGTCAGAACGTCTTTCGCCTTTTGCATACCCCAATCTGCAGCAGTAGCTCCACCCGCAGTCAAAGCATTTACAGCCTTCTTTAAAGAAGCAACGCTCCCTGCAGCAGTAACATCTGTCAATTCTTTGACTTTTTGTGTATAGTTGTAAGTCTCCCCATACTCTTGGTATGTATCATTGCCTGCTTTCTCTTTTGAGTCTCCAGCAAATTTAACAATGCTGATCCGATGCGCAACGGGAGTATCACCGTTCTTCTGGGCTGCAACACTGTCGATGAAGCTATTTACAGCCGTCTGCATAGCATATAATTTTGTAATTTCCGTGCCAGGAACCTTGCTGTAAGTGTATAATGGCTCAGCGTAAATTTTTTGATTCCACTCTCTATTTGTCACCTTTCGCCCCAAAACCTTGTTGTTGGCTTCCAGCCAGTAGGATTCGGATCCCCAGTTACCGCTCTCGTGATAAGAGACAGGATAGTATCCATCATCAATTTTGGCATAGTAGATGACATCTGTGCGATGCAAGCCCCCCCAGTCATAGTAATCATGATAAACATCACTAACAGACCAGGATGTTTCCTCTGTTTTCCGATAGTCATAAGATGCAATCTTATCTGTCATCGAACCCGACACATCTAGTACGAGCACAATATCCATCGGTACAGGAGTTTGAGTGGTACTTACTGAACCGGTGGCGTAGGATTCTAGGCAGACGGTATAGGTACCATCCGTGTTCGCTGTGACAGTTTTCCTCATGGCCAGGTTATTGCCTGACTCTGTCACTTCTACTGTCCTCTGATTGTTCCCTTCTTGCGTCCCGTCCGTTGCCAGCGCCGTCGCAGGTACCAAAGAAAGCACCATTGCCAGCGTTAGAACCAGGGCTAAGAACTTCTTTTTCATGGGTCTCCTCCTTTTCATCCTTCCGTTTGTTTGTGAGTAACCCATTGTCGTTGGGTGGTAAACCAACGACAAAAGGGTATACCCTTTTGTTTTTGCGATATAAGCATGGATATCGCAAGGATACGTTCGCCAAAGCACACTCTTCTTTGGCGGCGCTTTATGGCAATATTATACCGTATCCTTCCGTCGAATGGCAAGGTTTTCCATGGATATGTTTGGATATATTTTGTGTTCTTTCTTGGATTCATGCCCTGATTTTATACTTTTCCGACATAAATGCCCCCCGTGTCGGTTCCAGGCGGGGAACGGCACATGGGGCGGCGCTCTTGACAAAGTGGGGAGAGACTGCTATGATGAAAACAGAAAGAGCGCCGTTACTAGCGGTTGGCTTTCCGTATCAGCTAATAATTATAATGCTGACCGTTCAGTTGCCGCTGGGCGGTCAGCACGCTTTTATGGACAGGTATATAACCCCCCTGCGTCGGGTCCCGGTCTGGGACGGCGCTCTTGACAAATCGGGGAGAGACTGCTATCATAAAAACAGAAAGAGCGTTGCTACTAGTGGTTGGCTTCGCGGTTTTACATCATTATGAACAATGCTGACCGTTTGGCTCCACCCAGGCGGTCAGCACGCTTTTATGGAAAGTGCCAGTGCTAAAAACACCACGCACAGCAGAAATTTCAAAAAAAATCTGTCCATTCCAGCTTCACCCCCTTCCAACGTGGATTTTGCGAGGGGCTAGCCAACCACTTTTCGTAACAACGCATCTTTCCGGCCCTTTTGACAGGGCCTTTTTATTTTAGCAGATTTTGTCGAACTTTGCAATACGAGCCTTCGTATACAAAACCCCCCTGCGTCGGGTCCCGGTCTGGGACGGCGCAGGGGGTTTTGCTTTTGGGGTCAGGTGGTCTGGTGGGCCGGGTCGTCCAGGTAGGCGCAGGCGGACAGGGCTGCGACCTGGCCCTCGCCGGCGGCTTTGGCGATCTGGTAGGGGGCGCCGGTGCAGTCCCCTGCGGCGAACACGCCGGGGAGATTGGTGGCCATACTGCGGTCGACTTGGATGGCCCCGTTGTCGGTGGCCAGGGTCGGCAGCAGGTCCGTGGGGGCCACGGCGGGGCGGAGGATGAAGACCCCCGCGCAGGGGATGCTCTCGCCGTTGGCGGTCAGGCCGGTGACGGTCAGTTGGCCTTGGATCGAGACGGTGCCGGTCTGGACAAAGGGGATGTCTGCGTCCAGCGTCTCCGGGCGCTTGGGGGCAAGGTAAGTCACTTGACAGCCCAGGTTTTTCAGGAAGTTGGCCTCCTCCGGCGCATCGGGGCTGCGGCCGACCACGGCCACGGGCTTGCCCCGGTAGAGCATCCCGTCGCAGGTGGCGCAGTAGCTCACGCCCCGGCCCAGATACTCAGCTTCCCCAGGAAATTTTTTCTGCCGCACCACGCCGGGGGCCAGGATCAAGGCCCCGGCGGAGAAGACTTGGCTGCCCACGCTGACTTGAAAGCCGTTCCAAGGCAGGGCCGAGAGGGCGCGGCCCTCTAACAATGCGACGCCTGCTTCTTTCGCGTGGGCGTGAAAGGTCTCCAGCAAGTCCGCCCCGGACTGGTTGGGCAGACCCAGGTAATTGTCTACCCGCTCGGCCCGTGCCAAGGGGCTGTCCTGCCAGCGGTTGCCCACCACGAGGACGGTCTTGTTCCGGGCGCGGGCCGTCAGGGCAGCGGACAGCCCCGCCGGGCCGCTGCCGATCACGATGATGTCATAGTGCATAAAGCGCTCCCTCCTGCTCTGCTGTGTTGGTCCCATCATAGCATATCCGATCCCTCACGTCTACTCGCAGTCGCACGCCGCATTTTTTTGGCACAGTATCTTGACACGGCGTCAGAATCGCGGTATCCTATCTATACTGACACAGCGTCAGAACCAATTCATGTTGACGATGGAGGAAGAAACACATGTTAGGAAACTTCACCTATTATAACCCCACCAAGCTCTATTTCGGCGGCGGCTCCGTCGCGTCTTTGCGGGACGAGCTGCCCAAATACGGCCCCAATATTGTCCTGGTCTACGGCGGCGGGTCCATCAAAACCAACGGCATCTATGACCAGGTGACCGCCATTCTGAAGGACTGCGGCAAAAACGTGGCGGAAATCTCCGGCGTCATGCCCAACCCCACTCTGCCCAAGGTCCTGGAGGGCGTGGAAATCTGCCGCCGGCACCGGGCCGACTTCCTGCTGGCCGTGGGCGGCGGGTCTGTCTGCGACTACACCAAGGCCGTGGCCGCCTCCGTCCACTGTGAGGAGGACCCCTGGCAGAAGTATTTCGTCCGCTTTGAGGAGCCTGCCTGCCCCGTGGTCCCCCTGGGCTGTGTGCTGACCATGGTGGGCACCGGCTCCGAGATGAACGCCGGCAGCGTCATCACGAACCCCGACACCAAGGAAAAGGTGGGCAAGGTCTTTGAGGACGAGGACGTGATGCCCAAGTTCTCCATCCTGGACCCCAACTACACCCTCACCCTGCCCCGGTACCAGATGGTCTCCGGCATCTACGATATTTTCAACCATATCTGTGAGCAGTATTTCTGCGGCGCGGATGACAACACCAGCGACTACCTCAGCGAAGGCCTCATGCGCTCCGTGATCCATTCCAGCCGCATCGCCGTAAAAAACCCCCAGGATTACGAGGCCCGCAGCAACCTCATGTGGACCGCCACCTGGGCGCTGAACACCCTGGTCGAGTGCGGCAAGACCGGCGACTGGATGGTCCACATGCTGGGCCAGGCCGTCGGCGGCGTGACCAACGCCACCCACGGCATGACTCTGGCCGCCGTGTCTCAGGCGTACTATCACCACATCCTGCCCTACGGCCTGCCCAAGTTCAAGCGCTTCGCCGAAGCCGTCTGGGGCATCGATCCCGCCGGTAAGACCGAGGAGGAAGTTGCCCTGGCCGGTCTGGACGCCATGAAGGCCTGGATGGAGGAGATCGGCGTGGTGCTGCATCTGACCGAGCTGGGCGTAGACGAGTCCATGCTGGACCAGATCGCCGACCTGACCTTCCACATGGACGGCGGCTACAAAGCCCTGAAGCGGGACGAGATCCTTACGATCTTCCGCGAAAGCCTGTAAGCGCCATGCCCAAAGCCTCCCAAGCCCGGACCAACGCCCGCAAAGAGGAGATCATCTCCGCCTGCGCTGCCCTCTATGAGACCATGAGCTTCAAGGACATCACCTTGAAAGACATCAGCCAGGCCACGTCCTTCACCCGCACGTCCATCTACAACTATTTTCAGACCAAAGAAGAAATTTTTCTGGCCCTGCTCCAGCGAGAATATGACCTCTGGCGCCAGGACCTCCTGGTCCTGCTGGACACCCACGAGGCCATGACGGCGGACGCCTTCGCCGCCGCCCTGTCCCACACCCTGGCCCGGCGGGCGCGGATGCTCAAGCTTCTCTCCATGAACCACTACGAAATGGAGGCCAACAGCCGCATGGAGAATCTCGTCGCCTTCAAGCGCTCCTACGGCGCCGCGATGCAGGCCGTGACCCAGTGCGTGGAAAAATTCTTTCCCCACATGCCCGCCGAAGCCGTCCAAGGCTTTCTCTACGCCTTCTTCCCCTTTCTCTTCGGCCTCTATCCCTATGCCTACGTCACGGACAAGCAGAAGGCCGCCATGAACCAGGCAGACGTCCCCTACCCCGCCCTCTCCCTCTATGACCTGACCTACCCCTGCGTCCGCAAGCTGCTGGACGGCTTTCACTGAAACCGCAACGCCGTGGCCGATCTTCAGGCAAATTGACAAGATTGGCACAATCTGGTATACTGGTTGTACTTTTATTTTCTCCAGAAAGTATTTTACGGAATGAGGGGTAGTGTGCTGTGAAAAAAAAGTTGAGTTTTCGAGAATACGTGACCGTGGCCAGTATGCTCTTCGGCATGTTCTTTGGCGCGGGGAACCTGATCTTCCCTGTGTCCATGGGCCAGCAGGCGGGCAGCCAGGTGTGGATCACGACCCTGGGCTTTCTCATCACCGGCGTGGGCCTGCCCCTGCTGGGCGTGGCAGCCCTGGGCATCAGCCAAAGCAACGGCCTGTTCGACCTGTCCAGCAAAGCCGGGCGGCCCTACGGCATGTTCTTCACCTGCGCCCTGTACCTGACCATCGGGCCATTCTTCGCCATCCCCCGCTGCGCCACCACGTCCTACACCGTGGGTCTGGAGCAGATCTTACCGGAGGGCCACGCCAAGCTTTTCCTGCTGCTGTTCTCGGCGGCCTTCTTCGCCGTAACGCTCTTCTTCTCCCTGCGGCCGGGAAAAATTTTGACCTGGATCGGTAAAGTCCTGAACCCCTGCTTCCTGCTCTTCCTGGGCATCCTGCTGGTCGTTGCTCTGGTCTCCCCCGGCGCGTCCATCTCCTCTGTGGAGCCCATGGGGAACTACGCCACCCAGCCCTTCCTGACGGGCTTCCTGGAGGGCTACAACACCATGGACGCCCTGGCCGGCCTGGCCTTCGGCATCATCGTGGTGCAGGTCATCCAGGGCCTGGGGGTGAAGGAACCGAAGGACGTGGCCGGCAGTACCGTTCGCTCCGGCATTTTCAGCTGCCTGCTCATGGCCATCATCTATCTGGCCGTCGCCGTCGTGGGGACGCAGAGCCGCGGCCTGTTCCCCGCCGCCGAAAACGGCGGCATCGCCCTGGCCCAGATCGCCCAGCACTACCTGCGCGGCGTGGGTCTGCTGGTCCTGGCCGCCACCGTCACCCTGGCCTGTCTGAAAACCTCCGTGGCCCTCATCACCAGCTGCAGCGAGACCTTCGTCGGCCTCTTCCCCAAGGGGCCCTCTTACCGGGTCTGGGCCATCGTGTTCTGCCTCATGTCCTTCGTCTTTGCCAACCTGGGCCTGAGCACCATCATCAGCTACGCCGTGCCCGTGCTGATGTTCCTCTATCCCCTGGCCATCGCCCTGATCCTGCTGGCCCTCTTCGGCAAGTTCTTTGGCCACAGCCGGGAGGTCTACGTCTCCACCCTGGTCCTGACGCTCGTCGGCGCCGTCTACGACCTGCTCCGCAACCTCCCCGAAAATCTCCGCGCCCTGCTGCATCTGGACGGTCTGATCGAAGCCGTGGGCAATGTCCTGCCCCTCTCCGGCATCGGCTTCGGCTGGGTCTGCCCGGCGATCATCGGCCTGGCGCTCGGCCTCCTCCTCCACTTCTCCCGCCGGAAGAAAGCGACGGCTTGACGCCATAAAAACAACCTCAAATTCCCCCTGGATCCTATCGTTCACTCGATCTGATCCAGGGGGAATCTCTTTTTTCGTTATATTATACTTTCTCGATCCCGCAGGGATAGATGCTCCCCAATCGCTGCTGCTCCTGGGTCACGGCTTGGTAGAAACCGTAGCCGCCGGAGAGGTGGGCACAGGTGAAACCGCACTGAGTCAGGATACGGCAGGCCAGATAGCTGCGCAGGCCGGACTGACAGTTGACGTAAACCGGCTTAGCAGGGTCCAGCTCCCCCAGCCGCTCCCGCAGCTCATCCACAGGGATGTGAAGGGAGCCTTCCAGACGGCCGCCGGAGACCTCCGCATTGGTCCGCACATCCAGCAGGGTCACACTGCCGTCTCGCGGCAGGGCAGCAACGTCATGCCAGTGGAACTGCCGTACCTTCCCCTGGGCCAGGTTTTCGATCAGGTAGCCGATGAAATTCACCGGGTCCTTGGCAGAGGCATAGGGCGGCGCATAGGCCAGGTCCAGCTCCTTGAGCTGCGTCGCCGTCATCCCGGCTCGGATGGCAGTGGCCAGAACGTCGATACGCTTGTCCACCCCTTCCCGCCCCACGATCTGCGCCCCCAGCAGGCGCAGGGTGCCCTTCTCATACAGCGCCTTGATGTACAGAGGCGTGGCACCGGGATAATAGGACGCATGGGCAGGCGGAAAGAGCACTACCTTGTCATAGTCCAGTCCTTCGGCCTGGGCCGTTTTCTCGTTGATGCCCGTAGAGGCCGCCGTCATATCAAAGAGCTTTAGGACGGAGGAGGCTTGGGCGCCGTGGAACCGGCTGTCCCCGCCGCAGATGTTATCTGCCGCAATACGCCCCTGCTTGTTGGCGGGACCGGCCAAGGAAATCAGCGTCTTTTGCCCGGTCACGAATTGCCGGACCTCCACCGCATCGCCCACAGCGTAGATGTCCGGAGCGGAGGTCTCCATCCGGTCGTTCACCGCAATGCTTCCCCCAACGCCCAGGTCCAGACCAGCGTTCTCCGCCAGCTTGGTATCCGGGGTCACGCCGAGGGCCAGCAGGACCATGTCGGCTCGAAGCGGTTCTCCCTCCTCCAGCAGGGTCAGCACGCTCTCCCCATCCGGCTGCAAACCTGTCACCGTTGCCCCCATACGAAGGGCAACGCCGTGGCTCCGCATCTGCCCGTGAACGAAGCTGGCCATATCCGGGTCAAAAGGAGCCAGCAGCTGCCGGGAGCGCTGGACGATCGTTACCTGTACCCCCAGCTCTGTCAGATTTTCGGCCATTTCCAGGCCGATGAAGCCTCCGCCGGCCAACACCGCCGTCTTGGGCTTGTGCTTCTGCACAAAATCGTGGATGCGCAGCGTATCCTCGACAGTACGCAGGGTGAATACCCGCTCCATCTCCCCCTGCACTACGCCTGGAACAATGGGCTTGGCACCGGGCGAGAGGACCAACTTATCATACGTTTCCGTGCTCACCTTTCCGGTCTCCAGCGCATGGACCGTGACTGTCTTAGCAGCTGGGTCAATGGCCGTCACCTCATGCCGGACCCGAACGTCGATGCGGAAGCGCTTCCAAAAGCTCTCCGGGGTCTGTAAGGTCAGCTCTTCCTGTTCCTGGATCACGCCGCCGATATAATAGGGCAGACCGCAGTTGGCATAGGAGACAAAACCGCTCCGTTCAAACACAAGGATCTCTGCCGTCTCATCCAGCCTCCGGATCCGGGCCGCCGCCGAAGCGCCACCAGCTACCCCACCAACGATGACTACTTTCATTATTTTTTCCACCTTTCTTTTGCTTTCCATTGACAGATCCCCTGCGTCATCGTCCCCATCGGGCAAAACACACACCAGGATCTAGGTTTATATAAAATCATCACGAATATCCCCAACAAGAGTGACGTCAGCATAAGCCCATAAAAACCGAAGCTGAACTGTGCCACCCAGTCCGGGACCATCCCTGCCGTATACGTCCAGCCCCACGGGACCCGGAACGTCCAAAAGAGCTTGATGGTCTCCCGGAGCGACGCGGCTCCAGCTCCCACCAGGTAGGTCTGGAAGAGCATGTTCCCGAACATCGCCAGAAAAAAGACCAGAAAGCCATAACGGAACCAGCGGGAGGACATCCACCGAGGCGTCGGCTGATTTCTGGAACATTTGCCCTCTTTCCCCAGTTTGCTGAAAAGCTGCCCGCGCCCACAGAGGTGATTGCAGAAGAACTTGTTCCCCCCAAAGAGGGCAAGGCCCAGTGGGAGAAAGAAGTCGAGCATCCCCAGCCAAGCAAATAAGATATTGAAAAAGCCCAGTGCAAAATAGAGGATGCTCCAGACCCAGAAGTAATCATACCAATGCTTCTTTTTCATGCCGATTCCCTCTCTTCCCGCACGAGGCACCCGGCAGGACAAGCAGCGACACACAGGCCGCAGCCCACACAACGCTCTGTTTCCACCGCGGCATAGCAGCCACGCCATACTTTGATGGCCTGCTTGGGGCAGGTGAGTTCACACACGCCGCAGGCTACGCAGCGACGTTGGTCTACGTGTACAATTCGTTTCGATGGCATTTGCATCGTCTCCTCTCCGAAACGGATGCTTTTATTGTAGGGGATGACATGCTGGGATACTGTAACACGGTTACGTTTTTGCAAAAAAACTCCGGCGTAGCCCAAGTAGACCACGTCGGAGATTTTTGCGTTCTTATGGTGAGGCAATGGTGTTCAGGCCCGCCGGGTCACGAAGGAAGATAGCCCCTCGTTTCAGCTCGACCAAGCCTTCCTCTGAAAACTGCTTCAGCATCCGCGCCACGGCTTCCCGCGCCGAGCTGATGTGCTTTGCCACCTCTTCATGGGTCATGCGGATGACGGAAGCGCCGGTGCGCTCCGCCTCCTGCACCAAAAAGGCAGCCAAACGCCGGTCCAGCCCCCGGAAGAGGATCTGCTGCATGGACCACATCACGTCGGAAAACCGCGCCGTTGCCTGCTCATAGAGGAAGCAGCGTACCGCAAGCTCCCGCTCACTGAGCGCCGCGATCACGCCAGAGGGAACAATGAGAAGCGTGGTATTTTTTGCCGCCGTCATGTGCGTCTCAAATGTGATCTGGCTGATGACGCAGGAGGCGGAAAGTACGCAGCTGTCCCCTGCGTAAAGCCGGAACAACGTGATCTCCCGTCCTTCTTCCGAAAGAAGATAGGTCCGTACCTCCCCTTGCAGCAACAGCAGCATCCCCAGACACTCATTTTGTCCACCGTGGATCAGGCTGCCCTTGGGGTAGCGGCGCAGAAATGCACTGCAACGCAGCGTCTCCTTCTCCTCTTCCGGAAGATCCTTCCAGAAAGGGATCTTCCGAAGGTGTTCTTCCAGTTCCTGCATGGCAATTTCCCAAGGCTCAGTGGCAGCCGTGGTTCCCGCAGGTGTGGCCCTCGCCGTGGTGGCCGCAGGTATGGCCCTCGCCGTGGCCCTGGCCGTGGTGGTCACAGTGGACGTTGGGGTCATAGCCCAGGTTGCCGGACAGCAGCGCGTTCACCGCGGCGTCGGCGTCCCCGCGCACACCGCCGTAGAGGCGGATGCCGGCCCCGGCCAGGGCGACCTGTGCGCCGCCGCCGATGCCTCCGCAGATCAGCGTATCCACGCCGCGCTGCATCAGGAAGCCGGCCAGCGCCCCGTGGCCGCTGCCGTTGGTGTCCACGACCTCCGTCCGGCTGATCTGTCCGTCGGTGATCTCATAGATCTTAAAGGCCTGGGTGTGGCCAAAGTGCTGAAAGATCTGTCCGTTTTCATAAGTCACTGCGATTTTCATGGTGGATTCTCCTTCTTGTTTGCGCGGGTCCGGGGTGTCCTGGCGGACCGGCAAAGGTCCCTGCCGGCACCCCTGGCCGCAGCCGCGCTCCCGGCCGCCGCAGAGGCGGTAGTTCCCGCCGCGGATGACCATGGGCCGCCCATAGACCAGGCAGGCCGCGATCTTTTTCCGGGCGCTCTCATAGATCTCCTGCACGGTGGAGCGGGAGACGTCCATCTGCGCCGCGCACGCCCCCTGGGTCTTTTCCTCCAGATCGACCAGGCGGATGACCTCGTACTCGTCCAGCGTCAGCACGATGGGCGCTTCCGCCCGCACCTCCTGCGGCCCGAAGGCCCCGACCCGCGGCAGCCCGCAGATCCTCCGGCATCTCTGTGGTCTCGGCATACCCCTTCCCCCCTTTTTTATTTCCGGTATATGCCGATTATAACACCAGGAGAGCCAAATTGCAAGCCCCTTCAAGCGGTACCCGTGAAGTTCTCACGCAGGCTCGAAGGGGCTTGGTCTGATTGATTGATTTGATTTATTTTCGCAGGGTCGCCTCGCTCTGCTCCCCCACGAGCACATGGTAGCGGTGGGTGAAATTGGTCTTGGCGACCCCGGCGCAGACGGGGCAGCCGGTGTGCATCTTCCCCGTCCGGGAATACACTTTGGCTTTCCAGACGTGCCCCTCCTCGCAGCGCCACCAGACGCGCTTGCCGCTGCCCACGGTCACCTGGTCGGGGCGGAGGGACCCGTTGCGCTCCGTGTCCCACTGGGCGGCGACCTGAGGCTCTAAGGACGCCAGGTCGTTGAACCCCGGCAGGACCTTGCGGCCCGTGCAGTAGGGGCAGCCGGTGGCAAACTGGACCCGCCGGCCCACCGGGGCCCGCCATGTATGCCCCTGCTCGCACTGCCACCAGACGGACCGGTTGCTGTTCGCCGCCACCTGTTCGGGGCGCAGGCCGTTGTTTTTCGTCGGGTGCCACTGGGCGGCCAGGGCGGGAAAGGCCGAGGCGAAGTCATTCACCCCCGGCAGGACCAGCCGCCCGGCGCACACGGGGCACCCCGACCCGCCGCTGGTCCGGCTGGTCACGCTGGCCTGCCACTCGTGCCCCGCCTCGCAGCGCCACCAGGCCTTCCGGTGGGAGCCGGGGGCCACCTGGTCCGGCTGAAAGGCCCCGTTTTTCGTCGGGTGCCACTGGGCGGCGATGTCCGGGAAGCGGGTGGCGAAGTCGTTCACGCCGGGCTGGAGCCGCCGGGTGCTGCAATAGGGGCAGCCCCGCCCGGAGGTCCGGGACTTCACCGGGGCCTGCCAGCGGTGGCCCTTTTCGCACTGCCACCAGTATTCGTCTCGCGTGCCGTAGGTCACGTTCTGGGGCGTGGCGGGCAGGTTGGCCGGGTCCCACTGCTCCAGAAGCTCCTCCTGGTGGTGCAGGAGGCAGAATTCATATAATGTTACTTTCATCGCATCTGATATGGTCAGGAGGGGGACCCCATTTGGTCCCCCTCCATAGGTTTTCGGTACGAAACTGTGTCAGGCTTCTCTCGAAGCGGTCCTTACACCACGTTCCCGTTCCCCTGGGAAGAGTTGGCGTTGGACCACGCCTTCTCCAGGGCCTCCCAGTTGCGGATGGGCAGCGTCTTGGTCCAGTTTTCATACTTGGTCTTGTCGCTGTTCTCCTTCATCTGGTAGGTGTGGGAGTTGGTAGCTTCCTGCATGTCGGCGTAGTACCACTTGGTCTGGTCCATGTTGTCGGGCCACACCAGCATGTCCTTGGTGAAGTGGCTCTTGTCCGGGTGCCGGTCCAGGGTGCGGTTGACCAGGGTCACGGCCTCGGCGCGGGTGATGTTGCGGTCGGGCTTGAACGTCCCGTCCTCATAGCCGTTGACGAAGCCCTTGTTGGCGGCCTGGTTGATGTAGTCCTTGGCCCAGTGGCCGCTGATGTCGGGGAAGAGGTCCTTGCCGTTGTAGGTCACGTCGAAGAACCGCGCCGCGATGGTCGCGAACTCTGCGCGGGTGATGTACCCGTTGGGTCTAAAGCTGCCGTCCTCGTACCCGGCAATGATCCCGGCGTTGCTCAGCGTGGACACGGCGTTATTAAACCAGTCCCCCGCCTTCACGTCAGAGTACCCACTGTTCTGGCTCCAGAACTTGGTCCGGCTCTCGTCGGTCAGCATCCGGAAGTAGATCGTCGCCACTTCAGCGCGGGTGATCTTCCCCTCCGGCCGCACGGGCTTCTTCGTCTGGTCGGTCGTCGGCTGACCGGTGTAGTAATCCACAGGATAGCCGATGATGTAACCATAGTGATCCTTCGTGTTCAGGGAGGGTTTGGAGCTGCCGCCGTTATTACCACCGCTATTGCCGCCGCTGACAGTGTAAGAAACGGTGGGTTTCTGGAAGTTTTCAGGGATCCCCCAATTTTCATTGGAGTCTTTCGGATGCAGCGTTGCGCTGTTGTTGGTGTACAGGCCAGAATACTTCTTAGACCCATCTTCGTCATACTGTCCATAGGTCCCGGAAGCACTCTTAGGATTCACCAGCTTCACAGAGTAGGTCAGCGCAACTGGAGCAAGGTTTTCAACAGGAACGTTGATGCGCCAGACGAAGTGTTCCGTATCTGTCATGTTGCCAGGTATATATTCCAGATTATAGCGGTAGGTCGTTACCTTATCACTACTATCCGTTTCCACTGTCACAGGTCCAAATCCATAATGATTATCATCGATTTTTACTGCATCCAGTTTCTCCTGAGCATCTCCTCTACCAACTGTAATCGTCAGTTTAGAGGCGTCATTGATGAAGTTGAAGTTGTAGTCACCTTCGACATAGCCCATGTAGTCCTCTACATAGCTTCCTGTGTCAATCAGATAAAGGATGTCATTTTTAATTTCGTTAAAGGAGGCCTCTTTATTACCTCCTAAATATTTCATAAACGACACTCCATAAGGGTATGTACTTTCTTTTGACGTGTGTGCAGGAATCGCATAACAGTGATATTTTTCACTTGCAGACTGATAAGCTAGATAAGAATAGTATAGGGCGCGGTCTACACTACTCGTGTAGTTTCCATCTTGCGGTGCAAGAACACCATTCTCTTCTGTCAGGGTTTCTCTTTCACTATACAGAACAGGAGATATCGTTTCTCTTTTTAAGATATTTTCTACCTTACTTCTCCATGTATTCCACTGATCTGTTGTGAATGTAGTTCCTGCTCCATACTTGAAGTCCCAGCTATATGGATCCTTAGAGAAATAGGGCTGACCATCGTTAAGCCAATAGTACGGAACTATTTTTGCATCTTTATCGTAGGTATAAGTAATACCATCGCTAATAACAATGAGATATTTCCGGTTATTGTCTGTAGAAGACTTGTTCAGCATATCAACACCGGCCAAAATACCTGCATGAAGGTTTGTACCAGAAATCGCAGGAGCATCAAATTTTTCTTTAATTGCTTCATAGTCTGCGTTCAAGTCAAAGAAGCCATTTTGCGTTGCAACTGTGTTGAATGTTACAACACCCACATTTACCTTCGTTCCTTCATCAATTTGATTCCTTATAGCGTCTAGCATTGAAAGTGCAGACTCTTTCTCGGAACTTTCAGACTTGTCAACTACAAACACAATATCGGAATCCAGCTTTTCCTCTGCACTTGGCAGCGACAGCGTCACCTTCGACTCATAGTTGCTGTCAAGATTAGTAGCGGTTTTTGACTTAGATATAGTCCATTTAGGGCTGTACACGTTATCAAATGCCGCTGTCTGTGTTTCCTTTGCGACAATAGTCCCAGTGGCCCCTGTTTCCGTAGATGTGTACCACGCATTTTTTCTCTCTGTTACGGTAAATTTAGTTCCAGGGAGCAAGTCTTTAATCGTAACACTCTGACCACTCTTCATGGTCACAGTAAGTTCTCCGTTCTCTAATTTTTCAGTTTGCGTCGTACCATCGGCCATAACGACATCATAATATCCATTTAAAGGTTTTTCATTGGTGTCATTCGCCTCTGTGGTAGGTCTTGTTAAATTTACCGTAAACGAAAACTCCGTGTTGTCAGCTTCATTGTTAGAAACAGTTTTTGTGATCTTTAAATCACCTGCATCAACATAGTCTTCGATTACAATCGCATTTTTTGCCAGGGTAAAAATCTCCTGAGCGGGTGCATTAATCTCAATAATCTGACCGGCTGTTCCATATTCGGTCAGGGCATTTTTGATTGCCTCCCCAATATCATTTCCTGCTTCTGTCGTTGGATCTGCATACCAAGTGGCGATTTTTCCTGACTGCTTGGGCGCATAGAACATCGTTCCATAATCAGTTGCACTATACCAGTACGCATCAACCACAAAGCTATGGTCCTTCATGTTATTTTTATCCATGACATCAGACATCCTACTTGTCGCAGCATCATGTCCTGTAGTTCGTTGATTGATACCACCTACAATAGCATAAGAGAACTGATTATCATGAATGTTCAGCTTAACTGCGCCTGTATTATTTTGATCTAAGACAGCAATCACAGAAAAACGATTCGCTGTTCCGATTACAGTATTATTAGCGAGTTCCATGACCTTAGTGGCCTCACTTGCCCCATAATACCCATGAATTGCATAAATACAATCTTTAATCGTATTGCCGATAATCTTACAATCATTTGCAGAACAGATATCACAAGCAAAATAGATAGCCTGTTCATAGTTTTCAAACCGGCAGTTTTGCACGGTAAAAGCCTCTCTCTGCGGCATAAAAGCATATCCTACGCCTTTTCCTACGAATGTACAGTTATCTAAAATGACAGGCGTTGATGCTTCTTGAGCTGATCCCCACATTCCATCCTGTGTACCAACAGCAGATGCATACCACGTATCATTTTTCTGAGTATCACTTGTAATTTTCAGATTCTTGAGCGTGATATTGGCACCCCATACAATGATACCTTGTCCATCACTGTTATGTTTATCTGCCTCACTCACGCTAAGTTCGCTGTTATTCAATGTAGTAATAATAGTGCTATCGCCAGTTCCTTGAATCGTGATATTACTTACTCCATGAGGCACTAAGAACCTAGAGTACGTTCCCTCTGCAACAGAAATAATCCATTCTGTGCCTTCCTTTTGCTGTCCCTCAATATAAGAAATAGCTTCTTGTATTGTTTTGAAGGGAGCGTTCTCCGATCCGTCTGCATTATCCATTCCGTTTGTTGAAACGTAAATCGTAGTCGGTGCCACGGGCGTATCCTCCGCAGCGAACACCGTCACAGGCAGCAGCGAAAACGCCATTGCCACAGCCATGAGTATGGCCAAAATCTTCTTGCTCATGTCTTTCCTCTTTCGTTTTTTTCCTTTGTTTTGGGGTCTCGTTTGGTCCAACGCATCCCTCCTAAAACGTGCCAAAAGGTATACATTTTGGCAAAGCGGATCGTTTGGGAAAAACTGGGCTATTTACCGTGATTTTGACGGAAATTCATAGGGAACCGCTCTTGCTTTTTAGGAATATTCGCTGTACTATGTTGTTATACAGGCGAGTCTCAAAAGGTATACCTTTTGACACAGGGCGTTTGTGGTTTTTGTGCAAAATCATGGAAGATTTTCCTGGCGGGTCGGGCGCAGGGCGAGGGGACCTAAAAAACTGCACAAAAAAAGAGCCGGGACAACGGGGCGTTGTCTGCTCGGCTCTGGGGATGGGCTGTAAAATTTTATGAAAAATACCGGTGGTTTTTCGAGTTCTTTTTTCCGACAATATTTTTGTGTTTGTCGGGCGCAGGGCGCGCCGCTCTGCCAAAATCATCCACCGCAGGCTCGGCGGGAATAACTGGGCAGAAAATGGTGGACAATATGGGTGCAAAGACAGGATATTGCATCTTTGGATATAAAATCGCAGGAAAGGTTTGAACGACTATGAAAGCTACTGGTATCGTGCGCCGCATCGACGACCTGGGCCGGGTGGTCATCCCCAAGGAGATCCGCCGCACCATGCGCATCCGGGAGGGGGACCCCCTGGAGATCTTCACCAACGGCGAGGGCGGCGTCGTGTTTCAAAAATACTCCCTCATGGGCGGCCTGGCGGATTTCTCCGGCCAGCTGTGCGAGTCCCTGCACAAGAGCACGGGCAAGCTCGTCACCATCACCGACCGGGACACCTGCCTCTCCGTCGCCGGCGGCGGCCGGCGGGAGCTGACCGACAAGAGCATCTCCCCCGCCCTGGCCCAGATCATGGAGGGCCGGCAGATCTACCAACATCAGCCCGGCCAGCCCGCGCTGCCCGTGAGCGACTACACGGAGCGCTACGTCATCTCCACCGCCGCGCCCATTCTCTCCGAGGGGGACGTGCTGGGCTGCGTGGTCTTCCTCTGCGAGCAGGACCACCTGACCGTGGGGGAGACAGAATACCCCCTGGCCCAGACCATCGCCGGTTTTCTGGGACGGCATATGGAAGCCTAATGGCTTCCCATTATTCTGATCCAATAGAAGCCTGACGGCTTCCAGCTATTCTAAAAAAGACACACGCCCTGTCCCCGTTGACGCGGAGATCGGGCGTGTGTTTTTGGTTCTACTTGTCTCCGCCCCCACATAGAGTGGTGACACGGACAACGTTGGGAGTGGTGGAACTTGCGCACGGACATTGAGGAACGCGCCTGCGACCTGGCCCTCTACATCATCGAGCACCGCGGGACCGTCCGGGCTGCGGCGAAGCAGTTCGGCATCAGCAAATCCACGGTCCACAAGGACCTTTCTCAGCGGCTGCCGACCTTCAACCGGACGCTCTACCTGCAAGTGAAGGAGATCCTGGAGCAAAACAAGGCCGAGCGCCACATCCGGGGCGGCATCGCCACCCGGCGGAAATATAAAGGCGAATAAGAGCCGCAGCCTCGCAGACGCAAAAAATCGAACCAGCCCCCAGAGCTTGCTTCTGGGTCGCTGGTTCGATTTGATGTCGTCAGGGACCTGTTACTTCTTCTGCCCGAACTTGGCGTCGTAGTTCTCCTGGGCCTTGGCGATGATGTTGACTGCCGCCTCGCGGCCGTTGACGTCTCCGGCCACGGCCTCCTTGCCCTCCAGGGCCTTGTAGACGCTGAAGAAGTGGGCCATCTCGTCGAAGATGTGGCTGGGCAGGTCCAGGATATCGTGATACATGTTGTACATGGGGTCCGAGAAGGGGATGGCGATGATCTTCTCGTCGTTCTTCCCGCAGTCGGTCATGGAGATGTACCCCACGGGGAAACAGCGCACCAGCGTCAGCGGGGCCAGGGACTCGGAGCAGAGCACCAGCACGTCCAGCGGGTCGCCGTCGTCGCCGTAGGTCCGGGGGATGAAGCCGTAGTTGGCGGGGTAATGGGTGGAGGTGTACAAAATGCGGTCCAGGACGATCAGGCCTGTTTCTTTGTCCAGCTCGTACTTGTTCTTGCTGCCCTTGGGGATCTCGATGACCGCCATAAAGTCTTCCGGCTGGATCCGATCCGCAGAAATGTCATGCCAAATGTTCATGAGAACCAATTCCTCCTATCATATCATCCAAAAATCCGTTCTCATTATACCACAGCAGGAAAAATTGTCCAGGTGTTACCCCTCGTCTTCGATATATTCCGCAATGTCTTCCAGGTGGCAATGCAGTATCTCACAGAGCTGGTTGAGCGTGTAGGTACTGACATTCCCGTTCTTGCGGAGACGGTCCAGCTGCCCCGTACTGATCTTATATTCCTTGATCAGTTTATACTGCGAGATTTGCCGCGCTTTCATCGTTTCCCAGAGCCGGTTGAATACGATCATGCAGGTCCCTCCATTGAGCTTTTTGCAATCGTATTTCATCGCTCCCACGTTGACAATTGCCCGTATTCGGGCTATACTATAGACAAGTTCTCATGAGAAAATACCCGCAAGATCCTAAACTTCAAAAAAAGAGAGATGACGTATGAAATTCTGTTCTAACTGCGGAAAACAGCTGGAGGACAGCGCCACCGTCTGCGATGCCTGTGGCACGCCAACGACACAGCTTCCCGTTCCAGCCCCTTCTTCCGCTCCCTCTCCTGTCAAAGAAAACCCCGCTTTGGGAATCGTTGCCCTCATCCTATCCATCATCGGCTTTCTGACCGGCATTCTCACCATCGGAACTTACCTGGACCTTCTTGCAATTCTGTGCTCCCTCTTCCTCCTGTGGAAGTCTCAGGAAAAATCGCTCAAAACCAACTTGAGTGTTGCAGCCTTGGTCACTGCCTCGCTTTCCGCACTTACCTGTATCTTTATCTTGAACCAAAAGCTTGCCATTCTATTTTGTGTTCTTCTCCTTATCGCGATTTTCTTGTTCAAGTACAAGAAAATCCAGAAACTCCAAGAGAAGCAACGATTTTTGATCCTTGCTGCTGTTCTCATAGCGCTTTCTATCTCCGCCTGTGGTGTGTTGACAAAAGTCGCTGTTTCAGCTCATAACAATATCCCCGCCTCAACCAGTGAAACAAAGGAAACCTCCGGTCAGGAAGAATCCGCCAAAGACATGCTAAAGGCTGTCAAACGCTATTACCGCGAAAAGTCTTACTCCGCCGCCATTGCACATGCAGAGAAATTGATTGAAGCATATCCCGACACACCGCAAGCGGAGAAAGCCAAGGAAATTCTGGAAAAAAGCAAGCCGTTGTATGCCCAGGAGCTGAGAAAAAAATTAGAGGAAGCCATCAAGAAAGAAGACTGGGATTCCGTTGCTACTCTGGGCGAAACGCTTCAATCGGATAAATACGCCGAGTATGACGCAGCAAAAGGCATTGACGAAGTACTAGCCAATGCCCACGCAGAATCCAAATATAAAATCATCAGTGAGGCCCAAAAGAACAAGAGCTGGGAAAGTGTTTTGAAGCAATCTCAAGACTTTCTGAAAGATTGGCCGAACTCTCCCCGCCTGAAAGAGGTACAGGCCATGCAGGACAATGCCAAAGCCGTTTATTGGGACGCCTTGCAAGCCGCACAGAAAGAGAAGAATTGGGGCGAGGCGCTCAGCAACGCAAAATTTCTTCAAACCTATTTCCCAAAAGATGCCGAGATCCAGTCTGCACTAGACAGCATCAACGGCAAGATCAAAGAACGCCGGACCCAGCTGCTAGCCTCGTTTATCTCGGAACGAGATGAAGTACAAGACCTTACCTGGTACACCCCTGCCAGTGCCCCCAAATATATCAACCAGCGCTGTGCTATCTATCCCTACCTTGCCAAAAGCGATTCTGGCAAAGTCACAATGCGATTAAAAGTCATCTACTTTGGAGACAGTTGGCTCTTCCTGCGCGGCGTGATTTTTGACATTGACGACGAAACCTATCCTCTGAGTTACAGCCAAGGTGAGTATTTTAGAGACAATAACTGGGATGTCTGGGAGGTCATCGACAAAGAAGTCAGCGATACAGACAAAGTGCTTCTACGGGAAATTGCCAACTCTAAAACGACCGTCATCCGTTTCCAGGGCAGTCAGTATTACCATGACATGACCGTCTCTCAAGCGGAAAAACAAGGCATCCAGGACACCCTGGAGCTGGCCGAGTATCTATAAAAACGATCTATTTCCATTGTGCGTAGCAAACAATAGCCAGAGCAGGAAAAATCTGCTCTGGCTATTGTTTGCTTCCAATGTGTTACTTACTTTCTCTAATTAAGTTACAGTAACCCTTTGTAATTTCGGCGGGCATATAAAATCCTACGAATCTGCACCGTATCGCCAGCGATCACATAGAAAACCAGGTAGTTTTTCACGATAAGGTAGCGATACCCACGAGCCGCCAGTGCCAAATCTTTCGGTCTGGGGCATCGTTCCGGCATTTGGGAAAGTCCGGCAATTTCCTCTACCAGCAAATCATAGTATTTCAACGCAACATCAGGAGAGAGTGTATTCAGGTAGTCGATCACTTCCTCCATATCCTGCTTGGCTCTAGGAAATATCTTGATCTTATAATTTTCCATGGACTTTCTCCCGCAGAGATTTGGCCAGCGTCAAAAAATCTTCCCCCTCAGCGCCGGAAGCGATCTCTTCTTCCGCTACTGCCAACTTTCCATAGAGGTCGATCAGCGCCTGCTGGCGTTCGTATTCCTCCATACTGATCACGACCATGTCACCGCTTCCGTTGCGGGTGATATATACCGGCTCACGGGTCTGGTGACAAAAGTCAGAGATCTCGTTGGCGCTGTTGCGAAGATCAGAAATGGGACGAATACTAGGCATAGTACGCACCTCCTTGTTTACGCTTCTAGTATAGCAAAATTAAGAGCAATTAACAACATAAATTTTGAGTGCAAAGAAAGTATCTGACCCATGATTGCATTTCTTCACACAAAAGGATATAATTATGTGAGCAGAATCACAAAATTTGAAAGAAAAATGTGATGGAGGGGTGTTATGGAACGACTGATCTTACAACGGCTCTTGAAATGGAAACACTCCCCCTACCGCAAACCGCTCATTTTGAAAGGCGTGCGGCAGGTGGGCAAGACGTGGATCTTAAAGGAATTTGGTCGGCGGTACTATGAAAACGTCGCCTATTTTAACTTCGATGAGCAGGAGGAATATCAGCAATTTTTCGAGACGACGAAGAACGTGGACCGCATTTTGCAAAACCTGATGCTGGCCAGCGGGCAGACGATCCACCCGGAAAAGACGCTGATCATTTTTGACGAGGTGCAGGACTGCCCCAAGGTCATCAATTCCATGAAATATTTTTGCGAGAACGCGCCGCAGTACCACGTGGCCTGCGCCGGTTCCCTGCTGGGCATCGCGCTGGCCAAGCCCTCTTCTTTCCCGGTGGGCAAGGTCAATTTTATGCAGATCGACCCCATGACGTTCACCGAGTTTTTGCTGGCCAACGGCGACAAGAACCTGGCGCAGTATCTGGAGCAGATCGACACGCTGGACCCTCTTCCGGACGCTTTTTTCAACCCGCTCTATGAAAAACTCAAGATGTACTATGTGACCGGCGGGATGCCGGAACCCGTCCTCATGTGGACCGAGGCACGGGACATCGAGGCCATGCAGGAGGCGCTCTCCAACATCGTAGACGCTTACGAACGGGATTTTGCCAAGCATCCCGACACCCGCGAGTTCCCCAAAATTTCGATGATCTGGAAGTCCATCCCCTCGCAGCTGGCCCGCGAGAACAAGAAATTTCTCTATAAAGTCGTCAAAGAGGGCGCCAGGGCGCGGGAATATGAGGACGCCCTGCAATGGCTGGTGGATGCCCGTCTGGTCCACAAGGTCTATCGAAGCACAGCGCCGGGCCTGCCCGTGTCGGCGTATGACGACCTGTCCGCCTTCAAAATTTATCTGGTCGACGGCGGCCTGCTCCGCCGCCTGGCCCAGCTGTCCCCCACCGCCTTTGGGGAGGGCAATCGGCTGTTTACGGAGTTCAAGGGGGCGCTGACCGAAAACTATGTCCTGCAATCCCTCCTCCCCCAGTTTGAGGTCATGCCCCGCTACTGGAGCCAGAGCAACCCGCCTTACGAAGTCGATTTTCTCATCCAGCGGGAAAACGACATTTTCCCTGTCGAGGTCAAGTCAGAGACCAATATCACCAGCAAAAGCATGAAAAAATTCAAGGAGCTGTTTCCCGATCAAGTCAAGCTCCGCGTGCGCTTCTCGTTGGAAAACTTGAAGCTGAATGACGATGTGCTGAATATCCCCCTCTTCCTGGCCGACCAAGCAGACCGCCTGATCGGGCTGGCCTTGGCGCAGAGGAAGCACGAACATCCCCTCTCATAAATCGCAAAAACCACCAGGGCAGTTTTTTCTACCCTGGTGGTTTTCCGCCACGTGGCTTTCTTCGTTACCGTGTCATACTCGCTCAGTCCGGCATCCATTTCGCAAAAAATCACATCAGGCAGGCTTGCTCTCGTCCAGAGCCTTGACCGCTTCATTTCTCATATCTTCCATAGCCTTGCACATAGTCGCAACTCCTCAGTTGTCAGGCCGGCCTGCTCTCAGTCAGAGTCTTGACTTCGTCAACACTGATTTCCAGTACATCGGCAATATCTTCATAGGTATATTTGCCGGAATTCAACATACGCTGCGCAATCTTGACCATTCTGGCTTTATCGGCTTCACGCGCAGCTTCATTTCTCATATCTTCCATAGCCTTGCACATAGTCGCAACTCCTTCCGTATCTTCTTTGAAATAGCGAACTCTGTCCGCCAGAATTTGATAGTGCATCTCTTCGGCGCTGGTGCAGGAAAAGTCGTGCATAAGCTGCCCCAGAGCCGTATCGTCTTTGATTTGGGCGTTCACATATAGGATATGCGATTCGTCCCCAAACAATGCGCCGGTTTCTCTGACCGTCCGGTCAATATGATAGATCGGGTGGCCATCGCCCAGCACATCATGCTCGGTGATGAAAATGACATAGGTTTCGTTCAGCTTCTCATATTCATCGCCGGGTTCGGTCACATTGGCGTCGATCAGGCTGCTGTTATACCGGGCACGCTTCACGCCAGCGCCTTTATCGCTGCGTTGCACCTCGATATTGTAGACGCGGTCTGTTTCATCGACGGCCAGAATATCCAGCCGCACAGAGCGTCCCTGCAAATTCTTAATATCGTGTTGGCCGTGTGCACGCTGTACACGCAGATCGGTGCGCTGTAAGATGATCTGGAGCAGGAACTCGGCACAGGCTTTGTCCTCAAACACCTTATTCATAAAATCATCGTCCAGCAAACGCAGACCGCGTAAACGCTGCAAATCCTCTGCGTGCTTGCGCTCAAAATCTAAATCGGACATCACTTCACATCCTATCTCATCTATAATATAACATGGAAATACCAATGGTTCAAGCTGTTGTTTTTGAACTTTTTCGCCAGTTCGTTATTTCGCTGGCACTGTTCTGATAATGACATATTGATACTCCTATCAACAAATGCAGAGGGGCTGTCTCATAAAGAGACAGCCCCTTTTGGTGCTGATTGATCGGGATGTGTTGATCGGGGTGGCTTACTTGCCGAAGTAGCGCTTCAACAGGCCGGCCAGGGCCTTGCCGTGACGGGCCTCGTCGCGGGCCATCTCATGCACGGTGTCGTGGATGGCGTCCAGGTTCAGGGCCTTGGCACGCTTGGCCAGGTCGGTCTTGCCGGCGGTGGCGCCGTTCTCGGCCTCGACGCGCATCTGCAGGTTCTTCTCGGTGGAGTCGGTCACGACCTCACCCAGCAGCTCAGCGAACTTCGCAGCGTGCTCGGCCTCTTCCCAAGCGGCCTTCTCCCAGTACAGGCCGACCTCAGGATAGCCCTCGCGGTGGGCCACACGGGCCATGGCCAGGTACATGCCGACCTCGGTGCACTCGCCGGTGAAGTTGGCACGCAGGTCCTCCATGATGTCCTCCGGAGCGCCCTGGGCCACGCCGACCACGTGCTCAGCAGCCCAGCTCATTTCGGGGCCCTGCTCCACGAACTTAGAAGCGGGAGCATGGCACTGAGGACATTCCTTGGGGGGCTGCTCGCCCTCGTAAACATAACCACAAACGCTGCAAACAAACTTTTTCATATTCAAATACCTCCATATCTGTTCCCCCGAAGGGGATGAGAATCGTTGATGTTCTTAGGTCCTCCGGACAGGCACCCTGTCCTTGGGAACAACTCTATTTTACACGTTGCTCTTCCCTTTGTAAACCCTCAAAACCATGATATTTGGGCCTTTATTTGCAAATTAAGGTGACCTGGGTCACAGCTTTTTGATCGTCTCCAAGAGGGCCTGCCGGTCATACAAAGCAGACAAAACCGGCAGCATCGCGTTGGGGGAAAGATGGGCCGGCAGGTCCAGGGCCTGGAGCAGCGCCTGCCGCTTTTCCTTGCTCCCCGGCCCACCGGACAGGCCCCAGGCGAAGAGGTCTGCCTTGGTCAGCGGCGGGGCCTTGGGAGCCTCGTCTCCGCCGTCTAAGATCGTCGCCCCGGCCTGTCGGAGGGCCTGCTCCAGGACCGCCGGTGACATTCCCTCGACGCCCAGCTTTCCCTCCTTGCCGGGGTGCTTTTTGCGTTTTTCCTTGCCGGGGCGGTCGGGGATGTACGCCTGCTTCACCTGGTCCTTGGGCAAGGCCCCTTTCAGGTAATTGCGGATGACGAAGCCCGCCCCGTCGCTGTCGGTGAGGAGGATGAGGCCCCGCTTCTCCCCCACCCGGCGCAGGAGCGCCAGCTTCTCCTTGTCCTTGAAAATGCCAAAACCAGACGTTTCCAAAATCACGGCATCAACCACTTGAGAGAGGGTATTTTTGTCATAGCGGCCCTCGACCACGATGGCCTCTTGGATCTTTAACATACTCTCCCTCCTGCGGCCAGCTCCAGCATCAGGGAGACCAGCAGATCGTTCGGGTCCGCCCCGGCCACGGATTTCATGGCCAGGTCCGTCTCGGCGCAGCGGCGCATGGCCGTGCGGCACCAGTCCAGCCCGTGGCGGCGGGCCATGTCCATGAGCTTGTCCGCCGGATACGTCGAGCGCATCCCCCACAGCTCCATGAGCCACCGGCTGCTCTGCCGGGCCTCCAGGGCCACCCGCGCCGTGTAGAGCTGGCGGAAGTGCTTGCCCAGCACGGCCAGGATCATGATCGGCTCCTGCCGCAGCTGAAAAAGGTCCCCCAGGGTCGCAAAGGCCTGGTCCATCTGCCGCCGCCCCAGGGCGTCGGTCATCTCAAAGACCTTCGCGTCGATCACGGGGATGGCCACCGCGTCGATGTCCTGCCGGGTCACCCGGCGGTTTTTCGCAAAGGCCCCGATCTTGCCGATCTCGGAAATGAGGCCGTTCATCAAGTCTCCGCAGAGGAAGATGAGGTACTGGGCGTCCGCCGTGTCGATCTCATGCCCCAAGGCCCGGAACCGGCGGCCGATCCAGTCGACCAAGTCTCCCTGCTGCTGGCGGGCAAATTGGACCACTTGGCCCTTTTCCTGGATGGCCCCCGCCAGCTTTCTCATGCGAGCGTCGCTCTTGTAGGGCACCGTGTCGTAGACAAAGACCAGGCAGCAATACTCCGGCAGGTCCGACAAGATCTTCGTCATGGCCGTGCGCTCTCCCTCCGGGGCCTTGAACAGGTCGTAGTCATTGACCACGATCAGGGTCCGGGGGCTCATCATGGGCAGGGCGTCCACCGTCTCCCCCAGGCGCTGGGCGGTCAGGCCCTTGCCGGGGAGCAGATGATAGTTGAAGCTCTCCATGCCGCCGGGGATGAGCTTGGCCTTCATCTGGTCCAGATAGTAGTCCCGGAGATAGGCCTCCTCCCCGTGGAAAATGTACAGGGAGCCGATGGTCCCCTGGGACAGGTCTTTCTTGAACTTCCGATAGACCGCTTGGACGGCGGACTTGTCGTTTCGTTTCGTTGCCATTTAGGATGTCTCCCCTTCCTGGGCGTAGATGGTGATGCTGCCGTGGCGGTCGGTGCGGTAAATGGCAGCCCCTGCTGCTTCCAGCCGCGCTACCGTCTCCGGGGCCGGGTGGCCGTAGGTGTTGCGGCCCACGGAGATCATGGCCAAGTCCGGCTGGGTCACTTGCAGCAAGGCTTCGCTGGTGGAATACTTCGAGCCGTGGTGCCCGGCGATGAGGCACTCGATGTCCGGCAGCTTCTCCCGGTTGGCCAGGCGCACCTCTTCCTCCCCCGGCATATCGCCGGTGAGCAGAGCCTCCCAAGTGCCCTTGGCGCAGAGGACGGAGACGCATTGCTCGTTGCTCTCCCCGCCGCTGCCCACGGGGGCGTAGAGCGTCAGCTGGGCCTGGCCCAACGCCACCTGACACGTCTCTGTCACATAGTGGATCGGGATGCCCTGCTCCGCCGCCTGGGCCTCGATCTCCTGGCGCAGCGGGCTGTCCTGGTCCACGTCCGGGACGGCGATGGCCCCGACCTTGACCCGGTCCAAAAGCTCCGGCACGCCCCCGGCGTGGTCCTCGTGGAAATGCGTTAGGACCAAGAGATCCACGTAGCCGGAGCCGATGGACTGCAAATAGGTCGCCGCCGTGTCCCCCGGTCGTTTCGTCCCGCCGCAGTCGATGAGCGCACGGGACTTCTGGGACGTCACGACCACGCTCTGCCCCTGCCCCACATCCAAGACAGTCAGAGCCAGGTCTTGTCGCTGCACGGTCTTTGCCGTGAGCAGGGCGGACAGGCACAGCGTCACCACGCAGGCACAGGCCGGCAAGATAGGCCGTTTCTCTTTGACCGGAGCCAGGAGATACAGCAGCACAAGCCCATAGACGAACAAGGCCCACGCCGCGTAATAGCCCCGGTCCATCTCCACCGCCGCCAGACTGATCTGACTGGCCTTCCCCGCAAACCAGAAAAAATAGCGAATGGGCAGACCCACCAGCCCGGCCAGAAGATGCCCGACGGGAAAACAAACTGCGCCCACCAGCACCGACAGCGCCCCGCCCACAAAGGCCAGGGACACCGCCCAGCTCGCGCAGAGATTCGCCAGGGGGGCAATGAGCGAAAACCGCCCGAAATAATACCAGGACAAGGGAACGGTAAAGACCATCGCCGCCAGACTGACGGTCAGGATCCCGAACACCGGCCGCAGCCAGCGTTTCGCTTTGCGGGAAAAGGGCTTCAGCCAGGCCTTGCACCAGCTCTCCCCAAAGAGCAGGATCCCCAGCGTGGAAAGAAACGAAAATTGCAGACCCGCGTTGGCCGCCGCCCAAGGGTTCCAGGCCAGCAAAAGCAGGAGGGCCGTACTCAGCCCGGTAAAGCAGTTGTACTCCCGCCCCAAGAGCGGGGCCAATAGAGCCAGGGTGCATAAGATCGCCGCTCGAACCGTCCCCGGTCCGCTGCCGGTCATGAGACAGAAGGCCAGCAGGAGCGGCAGCAAGACAAGCAGCGAGCGTTTCTTCCTGGGGTCCAGGAATAGCGTCAGCACACCCATGAGAAACGTCACGTGCAGGCCAGAGATCACCACCACATGGCCCAGCCCGACCCGGTTGAAATTGTCCTTGTCCGCCTGTTCCAGGCCGCTCTTATCTCCGGTCAGAATGGCCCGGAGAAAGCCTGCCTCATGTTCGGGATACAGGCGGTCGATGGTCTGTCTGATCTTCCCGGACAAAATCGTCAGGGCATAGCGGGGCGGGATGCCCTCCGCTTTTGTGACCGTGATGTCACCGTAAGCCTTGGCACTCAGGTGGATGCCCTGGGAGGCGTAGTACAGGCTGTCCTCCCCGCGGGAGGCATCCGCCGGGGTGCAGTAGGCCACGCAGGAGAGCTTGTCCCCTGGGCGCAAGTCCGACAGGCTGCTGTCTCCATAGAGGAGGGCAGGGACCTTGCGGCCCTCCCCCTCCCCGGCCTGGAGGATCACGCGGGCACCGTAGTCTGTGCGCTCCGGCCAGCGGGTGACGACAGCTTCCAGCTGGACCGTTCGGTTTTCCATGGCCTGGGCTGGGGAGACAAACACCGCACCATAAACCACCAGCCACACCAGGGCGATCCCCGCCCCTGCCAGCAGCCGCCGGGCCTGGGGCCAGCGGCCCAGGCCACGGAGCAGGAAGCCGATGGAAACACAGGCCAAGCCCACCGCCGCCAGCCAGACAGCTCCGCCCAGGAGCACACCCGCCAGAGACGCCAGGGCAAAGCCCGCCGTGAACCAGATGAGGGGCGTAGACGGCACCCTTTGTAATGTTAGAACCGGCACGCTGCATCACCTCGCTGAGCAAAAAGGCCCGCGCCGCCGGAGGGGGCGCGGGCTTTTCGTTTGGTGGGATCGATCGGCTTCGATCAGCCGGGAGGCCAGGTCATGTCCCGGCCGGCCAGGACGTGGAAATGCAGGTGGAAGACGCTCTGTCCCGCCTGCTCCCCGCAGTTGGACACCACGCGGAAGTCGGTGATGCCCTGCTCCTGGGTGATCTTGCTGATGACCTCGAAGCAGTGGGCCACCACGGCAGAGTTTTCCGGGGTGATGGCCCCGCAGGACTTGATGTGGGCCTTGGGGATCACCAGAAAGTGCGTGGGGGCCTGGGGGTCGATGTCGTAGAAGGCATAGACCTGGTCATCCTCATAGACCTTCTTGGAGGGGATCTCTCCCCCCGCGATCTTGCAGAATAAGCAGTCGCTCATGGGGTTGCTCCTTTCGTGCGTTTTCTTTTGGTTTTTTTATTGTTCGGGGACCACGGCGAAGAATGTCAAGTCCCCGTCGCTGTCGTTGATGAGGCTGTGGGCGTGTCCCTTGGGGCAGTAGTGGCAAGCGCCGGGGGCGAGGGGCTCATAGGCCCCGTCACACAGGACCTTGCCGGTGCCGGAGAGGATATAGATCACCTCACAGTTCGTCTCGTGGGTGTGCAGGCCAATGGAGGCCCCAGCCGGGAGCTTACCCTGCAAGACTTTTACAGGGCCGTCGCTCCACTTTTTCAGGTGGACTTCTTTTTCCCCATCCCGCATGTGAGGCACGATATCTACGGGCAGTTTTTCTAAGTCGATCAACATACGGCGTTCGCTCCTTTGCTCACAGGCCCAGCTTCACAGCTACGTAATCGTCCACGGAAGCCAGAGCGTCGTCCAGCTTCAGCATATCTTTGCCGCCGCCCATGGCGCTGTCGGGCTTGCCGCCGCCCTTGCCGCCGCAAATGGTGCAGACGTTTTTGACCAGGTCGCCGGCCTTGATGCCCTTGGCGATGGCGTTCTTGCCGCAGACGGCCAGGTAGGAGATCTTCTCATCGCTGGTGGAGGCCAGGACCGCCACGACGTTGGGCTCTTTGTCCTTCAGGAAGTCGCCCATCTGGCGCAGCGTGGCGGCGTCCACATTCTCGCGGGAGGCCGTCAGGACCTTCAGCTCACCCACGGTCTTGGCGGACATGAGGAACTGGCGGGCTTCGCCGACGGAGGCCTCGGCCTTGAACTTCTCGATCTCCTGGTGCAGCTTCTTGGCCTCGGTCATCATGGCCTTGGCCTTCTCCCGCAGCTCGCCGGGCTTGGCCTTGAGAACGGCAGCGGCCTCAAAGAGCATCTTCTGATTCTGATTCATCACGTCCAGAGAGAGCTTGCCGGTGGTGGCCTCGATGCGGCGCACGCCGGAGGCCACAGAGAACTCATTGGAGATATGGAACACGCCGACCTTGGCGGTGTTGGACAGGTGGGTGCCGCCGCAGAACTCGACGGAGTAGCCCTCGCCCATGTCCACCACGCGGACGACCTCGCCGTACTTCTCGCCGAAGAGGGCGATGGCACCCTTCTTCTTGGCCTCTTCGATGGGCAGTTCCTCGGTCACAACGTCGTAGCCTTCCAGCACGGCCTCGTTGACCAGGGCGCTGACCTTGGCCAGTTCCTCGGCCGTTAGGGCGGAGAAGTGGGTGAAGTCGAAGCGCAGGCGGTCAGGCTCCACCAGAGAACCAGCCTGGTGGACGTGGTCACCCAGCACGGTCCGCAGGACCTTGTCCAGCAGGTGGGTGGCGGTGTGCGCCCGCATGATGGCCTTGCGGCGGTCCACGTCGATGGTGGCGGTCACCGTGTCGCCCACCTTCAGGCTGCCCTGGGTGAGCTTGCCGTAGTGCATGAACTTGCCGCCCTTGTTCTTCTGCACGTCGGTGACGTTGTAGGTCATGCCCTCGGCGGTGATGGTGCCGTGGTCGGCCACCTGGCCGCCCATCTCGGCGTAGAAGGGGGTGGTGTCCAGGACCACGATGGCCTCCATGCCGGAGACGATCTCGTCCACCAGCTGGTCCTCCGCCACGATCGCGACCACTTTTGCGCCGGTGATCTCGCTCTTGTCATAGCCGTCGAAGACGGTGGAGGGGATCTCCTTGCCGAACTCCACGCCGGCCCAGCCCAGGTCGCCCAGGGCCTCGCGGGCCTTCCGGGCGCGGACGCGCTGGGCCTCCATCTCCTCGTCGAAGGCGACGCGGTCCAGGGTCATGCCCTCGTCCTGGACCATCTCCTCGGTCAGGTCCACGGGGAAGCCATAGGTATCATAGAGCTTGAAGGCATCCTTGCCGGAGAACTGCGTCTCGCCCTTGGCCTTGTGCTCGGCCAGCAGGTCGGCGAAGATCTTCATGCCGCCGTCGATGGTCTTGGCAAAGTTCTCCTCCTCGGTGCGAACGACCTTGGTGATATAGTCCTGCTTCTGGCGCAGGTCCTTGTACTCGCCCTCGTTCTCGTGGATGACGGTATCTAGGATCTGATACAGGAAGGGCTCGTTCACGCCCAGCAGCTTGCCGTGGCGGGCGGCCCGGCGGAGCAGGCGGCGCAGGACGTAGCCCCGGCCCTCGTTGGTGGGCAGCACGCCGTC
>OGDF01001246.1_pt1 | contig 38348 bp, 37 predicted proteins | sample 1570141 | NCBI WGS metagenome assembly OGDF01 (sample SAMEA4370581, study PRJEB24528) | human gut metagenome
AAGCCGACCAACAAATCCGAGGTTTTTCGGTTTCGCCGAAGGCGAAATTGATTTTCCACTCCGGAAAATCAAAGAAAAACCGGATGTTCAGCGCCGGTCGTTCCCGGCGCTGAACATTTTAAGCCGACCAACAAATCCGAGGTTTTTCGGTTTCGCCGAAGGCGAAATTGATTTTTCACTCCGGAAAATCAAAGAAAAACCGGAAGTTCAGCGCCGGTCGTTCCCGGCGCTGAACTTCACAACCTGCAAATACTCAACGTTCATATCCCGGCAGCCGGTGAGGGAGCAGCCCTTTTCCTTCGCGAACGCGATATAATCCAGGATATCCTGGGTGATACGCTCGCCCGGAGCCAGGATCGGTATCCCCGGCGGGTAGCACATGACGAACTCGCTGCACACCCTTCCGGCGGTCTTTTCTATCGGTAGGGTCTCCTGTTCGGCGTAGAACGCCGCCTGCGGGGACATCTCAAGGATAGGGTCGATGTACTCATGGTCGTAAAGCCCGGCGGGGGACTTCCCGTGGAACTTCTTGATAAGGTTCAGCGCGCCGAGGAGCCGCTCTATTTCGAGCGCGCGGTCGCCGCCGGTGATTATCGCCAGGATATTGCCGATGTCGCCGAACTCTATCTGTATGTCGTACTCGTCCCGGAGCAGGTCGTAGACCTCTATGCCCGCAAGACCCATCGCCCTGGTATGCACCGAAAGCTTGGTCCTGTCGAACGCGTAGAACGCCTTGCCGTCGCAAAGCTCCTCGCCGAAGGCGTAATAGCCGCCGATGGCGTTTATCTCTTTTCGCGCATAATCCGCGAACTCCACCGTTTTCGCGTAGAACTCCCTGCCGTGGAGCGCGAGGTTCTGCCGCGCCAGGTCGAGGGACACCATCAGCAGGTAGCTTGCGCTGGTGGTCTGTGTGAGATTGATTATCTGCCGTACGTAGTTCGGGTCTATTCCCTTCCCCAGGAGCAGTATCGCGCTCTGGGTGAGGCTTCCTCCGGTTTTGTGCACCGATACCGAAGCCATGTCCGCGCCGCAGCTCATGGCGCTGGGCGGAAGTCCCTCGCCGAAATAGAAGTGCGTTCCGTGCGCTTCGTCAACCAGCACTTTCATGCCGTGCCTGTGAACTATCTCGACGATCTTCCGCAGGTCGGAGCATATGCCGTAGTAGGTCGGGTTGTTGACCAGCACGGCTTTCGCGTCAGGATTTGCGAGGATAGCCGCCTCAACTTCCTCCGGGGTCATTCCGAGCGGTATGCCGAGGTCGTTGTTGACGCCGGGGTTCACGTAGACCGGTATCGCTCCGCAGACCACCAGCGCGTTGATTGCACTCCGGTGGACGTTTCGCGGGAGGATTATCTTATCCCCCGCCTTGCATACCGACATCACCATCGCCTGAACTGCTCCGGTGGCTCCGTTGACGATGAAGATGGAGTTTTCCGCTCCGAAGGCGTCCGCAGCGTACTGCTGAGCCTCCTTTATGACGGAAACGGGGTGGCAGAGGTTGTCGAGTGGCTTCATAGAGTTCACGTCGTTCCTCATGCACGCCTCGCCCAGGAAGTCCCTCAGCGCCTTGTTGCCGCGGCCTCCCTTGTGCCCGGGGACATCAAACTTGACAACGCGGTCAAGCTGATATTCCTTCATTGCCTCGTAAAGAGGCGCACGGGTGTGATCAAGCTGCATTACGATCACCTCAATAGATGTTCATTCCGCTGAATATCTCGATCATCTCGCGGCGCAGGTTGTTGGTGATCTCAAGGCGCTGCTGGGGGTGGATCTCGTAGACATCGGAATTGAAGAGATAGTTCTGAAGCTCTATCTCCTTGATCAGCATTTTTGTATGGAATATATTCGACTGGTACACATTGACGTCTATAGCGTCGTACTTCGTCAGGGTCTGGGGATCGATGAAGTCCTGAATGGAGGTCATTTTATGATCCATGAAACATTTCTTGCCGGAGACGTCCCTAGTGAAGCCGCGGACGCGGTAATCAATCGTGATGATATCCGAGTCGAAGCTGCCTATGAGGTAATCCAGCGTGTTCAGCGGGGAGATCTCGCCGCAGGTGGCGACGTCGATATCCACGCGGAAGGTAGAAATAGCCTTATCCGGGTGATATTCCGGGAAAGTGTGCACCGTGATATGACTTTTGTCAAGATGTGCGTGAACGGTATTCGGCTGGATACCGCTCCTGTTGAAGTAGCCGGCGCCCTTGTTGCAGGACTCGTCTACGTGGTCGGGGTCAATGTAACCCTCGGCGAAGAGGACATTGACAGAGGCACCCTGCGGATCATAGTCCTGCTTTGAGATATTCAGGACGGTCGCGCCGATCTTCTCGGTGACGTCGCAGAGAATTTTTGTGAGCCTTTCGGAGTTATACTGTTCGTCTATGTACGCAATATAATCCTTCTGCTCCCTCTCACTTTTTGCATAGCACACATCATAAATGTTGAAGCTAAGTGTTTTTGTGAGGTTGTTAAAGCCATATAAAGCCAGTCTGGAGCTGCCGCCGCCAGGAACTGCTTCTGCCTTTTTCTCCAACCCTAACATCACGACCTTTCGATAAAATAAAGTTGCTGCACTCTGACTTTATGCAGTCAAAGTTAGTATAACACAAACCTAAACAATTTGCAACAATTTTTTATTATTTTTTTGTGATTATGATGTTAAGGAGGTTTCTCCAACAAGATTCAAGAAAAAATTATACAGGTAAACTATAATTTAAAGGCGAATGTTCCGCCAACGCTTTTTTCGTGCAGACTTTTTAGTCATGCTGGCTGGCTCACAGCCAGCCAGCAATTTTATCCGCCGAATGCGCTCCGAAACTGTCAGAGTATTTTCCAGAGCGTGGGAGTCTGCATTTCGCGGAAAAGCTCAAGCTGCGCCTGTGCACGATCGCATGCGGCGTACAGCTCATCGTCGCCCTCCTCGGCGAAGGAGGATATTTCGGCTATGCAGGACGTTATCTCCATCGCGTGCCCGAGGTCGTTGACGAGAATGCTGTAGTGCAGCACCGAATCCCACGCGTCGTGGAGCTGATTGGCGTATTTCACGGCGGCTTCGCTGTCCCCTTCGGAGTGCGCCTGCTCCACCTGGTCAATGTAGCCGGAAAGCTCGTTGGTTTTATCAATGGTGATGAACACCGACCAGAAACACCCCGCCGACATTACCGCCAGCAGCAGTATGCTTACAACAAGACGGTTCATTCAAAGCCCCCTCTGACGTTCGATTATCGTGTGCTGACCGTTCCTGTCCGCGGTCATCAGGAACACGTCCTTTACCGAGAGCTTCCGTTCCCGGAGCTGCTCTTTCAGCCAGCCCATTCCCAGCCCCATGCTTTGGAGCTGCTCCTCGTCCTCCCTGCCGTCGCGGATTATCACCGCAGGCGGGTCGCTTGAGGAGCCGCCGCAGTTTACGTCCGCCTTTTCCGCGTTCTGGCAGTCCTTCTTTTTCAGGAAGTGTATCTTTCCGGTTGTCTCTACGATGGCGTACCATATCTCGGTTATGTCGAATATCTGCTCCTCGCGCATTGCCTCGACGAGGTCGTCGACGGTGTAGCGCAGGCGCTTCATTTCCTTCTGCATGATGACTCCCTCGGACATTATCACCCGCGGGCTGCCTATCATCAGCTTGCGGAACTTCGGGAACTTCAGCATTACCGCCGATACGATCACGTCAAGGCAGACCAGCGTGAATATCGGAACTATCCCCAGTATCATCGGCACCGAGGAATCCTCCACGGGTATCGCCGCGATGTTGGATATGAGTATCGTCACCACCAGTTCCGACGGCTGGAGCTCGCCTAACTGGCGTTTTCCCATCAGTCTCAGTGAGAAGGTGATTATAATGTACAATATGGTGGCTCTGATCAGTACTACTGCCATTTTTTATCTCCTTTCGGTTGATGTTGATATTTTGCCGCCTTATCCCGGTTTTATTCATTAGAATTTGCTGAAATGTGTTGACAATAGGGGAACATTGAGTTATAATTAAAGAAGTATTCCACAATAAATAATAAACAAGGAGCATTTAAAATGAAAGCAAAGTTTCACATTCCTGATATATGGGTACATAAGGATCTGAATCTGTATCTCATTGATATGATCAAGGAGCACCCGGAATTTTTTTATGACGATATAGAAATTGCTTCCTGCTACGGCTGCTTCCCATCTGCACTCTGGAACGGCGGACGCGCCCTTGGCGGTCTGGCGCTTGAGACGCAGATCACAAGCACGATAAAGGCGTTCAATGATAGAAATGTTCCTATAAGATATACATTCACGAACCCGACTCTTACCGAGAAGGATCTGAAGGACAAGTTCTGCAATCACCTCTGCGCCATTGCCGAGAACGGCTTTAATGAGCTCATCGTGAACAAGCCCTTCCTTGAAGATTACGTGCGCAGGAATTACCCCAAGTTCCCGCTGATTTCTTCGACGGTAAAGCAGATTGAAGATTACGATCAGCTTATGGAGGAGTTCAAGAAGGATTACAAGCTGGTTGTTCTTGACTACAACTGGAACAATGATTTCGAGAAGCTGGACAAGATCCCGCAGGAGCTTCGCTCAAGAGTCGAGATCCTTATAAATCCGTACTGCACTCCGCACTGCAAGCGCAGAAAGCAGCACTATGAGGTGCTCGGCGAGAGCCAGCGCAAGTGCAGCAAGCAGACTATTTATGAGCAGCTTGGAGCAGTAAGGAGCGTCAAAGATCCGATGGAGGACGCAAATAATTTCAACTGCCCCAATACCAGATACAATTTCTATCAGATAACACATTACAGCACGTTTGTTTCCAACAACGATGTCTACGGAAGATACCTTGACATGGGCTTTAATAATTTCAAGATAGAGGGTCGCGTACTCTCAAAGCCTAACGTAATCGAAAGCTACGTATATTATCTTGTAAAGCCCGAGTACCGCGACAGAGTCCGCCTTGAAATGCTGACGCACAGACCCCAGGTCGAGGAGATCAAGGAGCACCCGCGCCTTTTCATAGATAAAAATGGCAGGGAGATACCCCAGAGAAGAGTCTGATCGTTCATCTGATTGTTGATATTTATATTTTCATCTGAAAATCAAGTTGTTTTTCTTGTAAATTTATAGAAAATGACTATTGAATTAAAGGCGGAGTTATGGTATACTACAATAGATGAATAAAACGGCGCCAGGTTCGCTGTTTGGAATAAATCGGCAGGTAATTTTACCTGGCTTCGGGCGCTCCGTCTGAAGCATACCACAGGAGGAATTTGTTATGACTAATATCGAGTTTGCTGAAAAGATCAAGGGTTATCTGAAGGGAAGCAAGGCAAAGGCTAAGAAGTACGAGGATACCGTTGCTGTAAACTTTACATTCATCGACGATATGGACGACTTCTATGTTGCAGTAAGAGAGGGCGTTCTTGACGTTGCTCCTTATCATTACGATGACCTCCAGGCTAACGTTACCGGCGCTGCTGAGAACATCGAGAAGCTTTTCAGCGGCGATGTTTCCTTTGACGGCGCGCTCACCGACGGACTTGTAAAGGTCGATGGCGATGTTGCAAAGTTCAAGGCTCTTGAGGCTCTTGTTCCCGCTAAGAAGGCTGAGAAGCCCGTTGCAGAGAAGAAGGCCGCTCCTGCTGCAAAGCCCGCTGCGCCCGCAGAGAAGAAGGCTGAGACCAAGCCCTCTCCCGCTGCTGCTAAGCCCGCCGAGACCAAGGCTGCCGCACCCGCCGTTAAGCCCGCTGAGACCAAGGCTCCGGCACCTGCTGCAAAGCCTGCTGCTAAAAAGCACACCGGCAGCAAGAAGCACGGCAAGTAATTTATTGTTGAATTATCCAGGCGCCCGTGTGTTACTCCCGGGCGTCTGTTTGTGTTTTTTACCGCGAATATACCATTCAATTGCCGAATTTTGCGGAATACGCGGTACTGACGAATCGTATCCGGAAGGATTTGAATATAGATGAGATACAGATTTTCCTGCGCGGCTCTCGCGGCTATAATGCTGCTGAGCGGCTGCGCTTCGACTGATATACAGAACGACCCCCACAACCCCAGCGACCCGAACAGCCTTGATCTGATGGCTGACCTCGTTTCCGGCGGGAATTCCTCGGTGAATTCCCAGACGGAACAGAATGATAAGACAGCCACGGACGTTCCGGAAGGCACGCAGGCTCCGGAGATACCGTCAGGCTCGCTGCCCGAGATCGCCGTGAGCGGCTCCACGGAGGAAACCGCCGAGGTCCGGGACATGAACAACGACTTTGATATGTTCTACGAGGCGGTTCACGATAAGTTCGAGCTTACCGGCGAGGAGCTGAGCTTCGTTGATTACTCGCTGTTCGTAGGCGACAGCATTTGCAGCGGCTTTTCCGAGTATGGGATAGTTCCGCACGAGCATGTTGCCGCAAAAGGGAACCTCGGTTCCCGCAGCTTTTTTGACTATACGTTCAAGTACCGAGGCTGGGAGGGCAGAACCTATGATCAGGTGCTGAAGTCCGCTAATCCGCGGTACGTGTTCCTCTCGATGGGCATGAACGACGTCAACATGGTGGACGAAGCTACATACTGCGAGAATTACCGTAAGGTCATCGAGGCTACGCTCGAAGGAAGCCGCGCCGACGTTTTCGTTGCGGCGATAACTCCTGTGTGCAGCAAGTTCTGCGGAAACAGCGTTATCGACAGCTTCAACAACACCATGAAAAAGTATCTCGAGGAGAATTTCCCGGAGCGCGTGCACTACTTCGACTTCGGGCGATACCTCAAGAATGAGAAGAACGAGCTTCGCGAGTGCCTGCACTCCGGCGACGGCGTACACCTCGGTCCGTACGCCTACCGCATTGCCCTGTGGGAAATGCACCGCGCCCTGACCGAAGCGGGTCTGTGGGACGGCGATTCTGCGACAGGCACGTTTGAGGCGGAAAGTTTCCAGCCCGCTGACGAGGTTCCGCCGGTTTACACGACAGCCGAAACGACCGCCAAGACCTCCAAACCCGCAAAGACAACTAAGCCGACCAAGCCTGATAAGCCTCAAAAAACCACAAAGTCTTCCGGAACCACCAAGGAAATACCCGTAGAGGAAACTCCGGTAGAGGTAACGACGCAGGATACCAAACCGGCTGAGACTACGGCACCTTCCGGAACTGCGGATTCGGCAGTTCCGCCGAAGTCAAGCGACGACCTGATTCCCACCGAGCAGACCGAGCCGGTGGAGCTTCCGGCATCTTCTTCCGCTGAGATTGCTGAATAAAAAACGACCGCCCGTTTTTGTGGGCGGTTTTAAATTGTAAATCACCCGGCAAGAGCCGGGTGATTTTTATTTTGATATTATTCGGAAAGCTTCTTCTTGATATATTCCTGAATAGCCTTCGGTGATGCAAGACCCTTTAGCGCCTTGTTCGCCTGACCCATGAAGAACCCGAATACCTTCTGGTCGCCGCTGCGGTACTGCTCGGCTGCTTTCGGGTTGTTCGCGATTATCTCGTCGACGGTCTTTGCGAGGAGGTCGCTGTCCTCCTTTATCCACAGATCCTGCGCGTCCGCGATATCCTTCGGAGTGCCGCCGTTTGCGATCATCTCGCCAAGGATAGCCTTCGCGTTGGACTGTGAGATCTTGTCCGTCTGGAGGAACTCAACAAGCTGTGCGAACTCCCTGCCGCTGAACTTCAGGTCGTCCATGTCGACTTCCCCGAGGTTCTTTCTGCGAAGCAGCTCGCCGGTCACGTAGTTTGCGACCGCCTTCGGATTGTCGTACGCCTGGATTGCTTCCTCGTAGAAATCGCAGATCTTCTTGTCGGATACGATGAGATCCGCGTCCTGCTTCTTGATGCCGCACTGCTCGACGTAGCGTGCAACGCGCTGCTCTGGAAGCTCCGGAATGGAGCTGCGTATCTCGTCAAGCTCCTCCTCGGTGAGGATTATCGGAGGGATATCCGGGTCTGGGAAGTAGCGGTAGTCGTGGGCGTCCTCCTTGCTTCTCATAGCGGTGGTCTCGCCCAGAGCCTCGTTAAAGCGGCGTGTCTGCTGAATTACGCGCTCGCCGTTGTCGAGGAGCTCCTCCTGGCGCTCGATCTCAACTTCTATCGCCTTCGCGATAGCCTTCAGGGAGTTCAGGTTCTTCAGCTCCGTTCTGGTGCCGAGCTCATTGCTGCCCTTCGGCGCGATGGAGATGTTTACATCGCAGCGTATAGAGCCCTGCTCCATCTTGCAGTCGCAGATACCCGCGTACTGTAACAGCAGCATGATCTTCTCCAGGTAAGCCACAACCTCGTCAGCGGAGTGGAAATCCGGCTCGGTGACTATCTCGATGAGCGGAACGCCGCAGCGGTTGTAGTCCGCGAGGGAAATGCGGTTAACATCGTCGTGGACGAGCTTGCCCGCATCCTCCTCGAGGTGGATACGGTTAATGCGTATCTCCTTCTCTTCGCCCTTGACGTTTATCTTTACCTTGCCTGCGAGGCACACCGGGCGCGGCATCTGGGAGATCTGGTAAGCCTTCGGCAGATCGGGGTAGAAGTAGTTCTTTCTGTCCCACTTGGTGAAGCGCGAAATGTCGCAGTTCATCACGTAGCCAGCCTTGATGATGTATTCAACGGCTTTCCTGTTCAGCACCGGGAGGGTTCCGGGAAGTCCGCTGCACACTGGGCAGCAGCGGGAGTTCGGAGTTCCGCCGAATTCAGCGGAGCAGGTGCAGAATACCTTGGAATTTGTGGAAAGCTCTGCGTGTGTCTCAAGTCCTATCGTAGGAAAATATGCGCTCATTCCTGTACCTCCTTAAAGCTTGGCGGGCGCAGTCGGAGCGAAGGTCTGCTCGAATGCGTCGGCGCACTGAAGAATAGTCTGCTCGTCGAAACGTCTGCCGATGACGGACATGCCCACGGGGAGACCCTCGGCGGTATAGCCGCAGGTCGTGGAGATACCCGGCAGAGAGGCAATATTGACGGTAACGGTGCAAATATCCGCGAGGTACATCTTGACCGGATCGTTGTCCTGCGCGCCTATCTTGTACGCCGGAGTCGGAGCGGTCGGGGTGAGGATAACGTCGGCAAGGTCGAATACAGCGTTGTATTCTTTGATTATCTGCTGCTTGAGGGCGAGCGCTTTCTTGTAGTAAGCGTCGTAGTAGCCGGAGGAAAGCGCGTAGTTTCCGAGCAGGATACGGCGCTTTACTTCCTCGCCAAAGCCCTTGCTGCGGCTGTCGCGGATAAGTTCCTCGAAGGTGCGGCCCTCGCCGCGGAAGCCGTACTTGATACCGTCGAATCTCGACAGGTTGGAGGCAGCCTCGGCGCAGGCGATGAGGTAGTACGCCGGGATAGCGTACTTCAGCCCGGGAATGGAGCACTCAACGAGCTTTGCGCCCTGGGCTTCGAGCGTCTTTGCGGCGTTCATTACATGGGTCTTTACCTCGTCGTCAATGTCGTCGGAGTAGAACTCCTTGGGCATTGCGATCTTCATTCCGCTGATGGACTGTCCCAGCTTCTCGGTGAAATCCGGAACCAGCTGGCGGGAACTGGTCGCGTCGTGCGGGTCGTGTGCGCAGATGGCGTTGAGCATAACTGCGCAGTCCCGGGCGTCGGAGCAGATGGGGCCTATCTGGTCGAGGGAGCTTGCGAATGCCACCAGGCCGTAGCGGGAAACTCTGCCGTAGGTGGGCTTGATTCCGGTCACGCCGCAGAAGGACGCGGGCTGTCTGATGGAGCCGCCGGTGTCGCTTCCGAGCGCAGCGGGAGCGAAGGAAGCAGACACAGCCGCAGCGCTTCCGCCGGATGAACCGCCGGGAACTCTCTCAAGGTCGTAGGGGTTCTTGGTCTTGGCGAACGCGGAGGTCTGTGTGGAGCCGCCCATCGCGAATTCGTCCATGCTGGTCTTGCCGAGGAGCACGTAGCCCTCTGCGTTGAGCTTCTCGATAACGGTCGCATTGTACGGCGGTATGAAATTCTCAAGCATCTTACTTGCACAGGTGGTCTTGATACCGTCGGTGCAGATGTTGTCCTTGATGGCGAGCGGGATACCGGTCAGCGGGCTCACATCGCCGGAATCAATGCGCTTCTGGGCGTTTTCAGCCATCTCAAGCGCCTTTTCCTTGGTAACGGTGATGAAGGACTGTACCTTGCCGTCGCCGGCTTCTATATTTCTGAAATATTCTCCGCAGAGCTCTGCGGCGCTGATCTGCTTTGAATCCAGCGCCTTGCGGAGATCGCGTATCTTTGCGCGGGTGATATCCATAATTACCTCCTGTTTATTCAACTACCTTGGGTACGACGTAGCAGTTATCGCGGTTTTCCGCGTTGGAGAGCAGCTTCTCCGTCGGAAACGAGGGCTGCGGTACGTCCTCTCTTACCTCGCTCAGGGAAATGCTGTTGTTGTCCTTGGTATCGTCGTAGGTTAGGTCGAAGGTCTTGATTGTATCCATCAGGTCGATGATGTCGCCCATCTCGCCCATGACCTTTTCAAGTCCGGCTTCGTCGTAGTTGAGCTTGGACAGCTCGCACAGGTGCTGGATCGTCTTGAGTTCTACTGCCATGATATAGCGTTCCTTTCTTTATGAAGATGATACTATAATTAATAATACTGTACTATTATACTCCATTTCAGCAGATTTTTCAAGTGTTATTTAAAAATTGTGCAGGAAATCGTTGAATTTTTGCATTTTGGCATATTCACCAGAATTTTTGAAATATGTAATCTCCTATTCTTGCAAAAATAACATTTCAGGCTTCAAAACGCACCGTACAGCGGAGCTAAGCGCAATAGATAGTCCAGACTAATCGGAAATATAAAGCAATAATGGAATCTAATATACAATAAAATGAAAGATTGCCGGAAAGAAACTTGCAAAAACCTCTTGACAAACCAGCGATATGGTGATATAATATGAACGTAAATTCAAGCGGACAAAACGAATTGTGCCGGAGAATAAAGCCGCAGGCAGCGTTGCCGCGGCAGTGAAGCATCTGCAACTTGACGATGGCAGAAATTTCACCTCAGCACATTCCACCGCGGATATAACGTATGATCAAACCGGCTCAGCGCTGCGCCGAATATCGCGGCGTCCGGCGGATCTTCTGCCGGATCCGGTTTTTTTCAGTACTTATTAAGGAGTGAGCTTATGTTAATGAAAGAGGGAGAAACAAGGATCCCTGCGGGCTGCGCGATCTCGGGCTTTATCAACAGGAGCGGCAGAAGGACAAACGGCAGCGTGATCGTGAATTCCATTGCCTGTATGCACGACCGCTCGAACGGTCTGGGCGGCGGCTACGCCGGATACGGCATTTATCCGGAGTACAAGGATCAGTACGCGTTCCATGTTTTCTACGATTCCAACGAGGCGAGAATAAAGACCGAGGCGTTCATCGACCGCCATTTCGACGTCATCAACCTCTCGCGTATTCCCACCAGAAAGCACCCGAACATCACCGACGAGCCGCTTATCTGGCGCTACTTCGTTAACCCTCTTCCCACAAAGCTCCAGGAGAGCCAGCTCGACGAGCGCACCTACGTTGCCCGCTGCGTCATCAAGATAAACGACAAGATCGACGGCGCTTACGTTTTCTCCAGCGGCAAGAACATGGGCGTATTCAAGGCGGTCGGCTACCCTGAGGACGTCGGCGAATTCTACCGCCTCGACGAGTACGACGGCTGGGCGTGGACGGTACACGGCCGCTACCCGACGAACACCCCCGGCTGGTGGGGCGGCGCTCACCCCTTCGCCCTGCTCGACTACACGATAGTACATAACGGCGAGATCTCCTCCTATGACGCGAACAGACGTTTCATCGAAATGTTCGGCTACAAGTGCAACCTGCTGACCGATACCGAGGTCATCACCTACATCATCGACTACCTCCACCGCCGCCTCGGAATGCCCCTTGACGACGTTGCGAAGGTCATCGCGGCTCCGTTCTGGAGCGAGCTTGAATCCGGCAGGTTCAGCCCGGAGGAAACGGCGAAGATACGCCATTTCAGAAACGTTTATTCCAGCCTGCTCATCACAGGACCCTTTTCAATAATCCTCGGATTCAACAACGGAATCATGGCGCTCAACGACAGACTGAAGCTCCGTTCGATGGTCGCTGCCGAAAAGGGCGATACGGTCTATGTTTCCAGCGAGGAATGCTCCATCAGGACGATGTCCCCGGACGTTGACAGGATATGGAGTCCACGCGGCGGCGAACCGATAATCGTGACCCTTGATAAGTAATGTGAGAGCAGAATTGAAAGGATGGTCTTAAGTGGCTATAAACTATATGAATCCTCTGTTTGAGGTAGTCCGCAACCCTGACCGCTGCATTAAGTGCCGCGTCTGTGAGCGCCAGTGCGCCAACGAGGTGCACCATTACGACCCCGACCTCGATAGAATGGTGTCCGATGAAACCAACTGCGTTGACTGCCAGCGCTGTGTAACGCTGTGCCCGACAAGAGCGCTCAAGATAAGAAAGAACGAGAACGAGTTCCGCGAGAACGGCAACTGGAGCCAGCAGGTAATGGACGAGGTCTACAAGCAGGCAGGCTCCGGCGGAGTGCTCCTCTCTGCGATGGGCAACCCCCGCGAGTACCCGGTTTACTGGGACAAGATACTGCTGAACGCTTCCCAGGTAACAAACCCGCCTATCGACCCGCTGCGCGAGCCGATGGAGACCAAGACCTTCCTCGGCAAGAAGGAGCAGGAGATCCACTACGACGAGAACGGCAGGGCTGAATTCAAGCACAATCCGTACCTCGAGCTGGACGTTCCGGTGATGTTCTCCGCGATGTCATTCGGCTCCATTTCGAAGAACGCGCATGAGTCTCTTGCGAGAGCGGCTCAGGAACTGGGAACCTACTACAACACCGGCGAGGGCGGTCTGCACAAGGATTTCTACAAGTACGGCCCCAACACGATATGCCAGGTAGCTTCCGGACGTTTCGGCGTGTTCAAGGAGTACCTCGACACCGGCGCCGCTATCGAGATAAAGATGGGTCAGGGCGCTAAGCCGGGTATCGGCGGACACCTCCCGGGTATGAAGATAAACGAAGAAATATCCAGGACCCGTATGATACCCAAGGGCACGGACGCTATTTCCCCCGCTCCGCACCACGATATCTATTCCATCGAGGATCTCCGCCAGCTTGTTCTCTCGCTGAAGGAAGCCACCGACTGGAAGAAGCCGGTCATCGTAAAGATAGCGGCGGTACATAACGTTGCTGCTATCGCTTCCGGCATCGCGAGAAGCGGCGCGGACATCATCGCCATCGACGGCTACAGAGGCGGCACCGGCGCGGCTCCGACACGTATCCGCGATAACGTGGGCATTCCGATAGAGCTTGCGCTCGCAAGCGTTGACCAGAGGCTCCGCGACGAGGGTATCAGAAACAATGTTTCCATCGTTGTCGGCGGTTCGATCAGAAGCAGCGCGGACGTCGTAAAGGCTGTAGCGCTCGGCGCTGACGCGGTTTATATCGCAACGGCGGCTCTGCTGTCGATGGGCTGCCACCTTTGCAGGAGCTGCAACACCGGCAAGTGCAACTGGGGCATCGCAACTCAGCGCGCAGACCTCGTTAAGCGCCTCAATCCGGATATCGCGTACAAGCGCCTGGTGAACCTCGTACACGCGTGGGATCACGAGATCAAGGAAATGATGGGCGGTATGGGCATCAACTCGCTTGAGTCCCTCCGCGGCAACAGACTCATGCTCCGCGGCATAGGACTCAACCAGAAGGAACTTGATATACTCGGAATCATGCACGCAGGTGAATAAACCCTGACACTGCTCGAAAGGAATGGTCATAACAATGAAAAAGGTTTATGTGAACGAGGACTGGTGTCTTGGCTGCCATCTGTGTGAATTCACCTGTGCGGCGGCGAACAGCGGTGCTCCCGATATGATTAAGGCGTTCGCAGGCGGGAAAAAGCCCGTCGCGAGGATCCAGATAGAAGAAGGCGACAAGATAAACTTCGCGGTCCAGTGCCGCCACTGCGACGCTCACCCCTGCGTAAAGGGCTGCATCGCGGGCGCGCTCTCAGTGCAGGACGGCGTTATCGTCTGCGACGAGGAGAAGTGCGTAGGCTGCTACACCTGCGTTCTCTCATGTCCCTACGGCGCTATAGTCATCGACGAGGCGGGACACAAGATCCGCAAGTGCGACCTCTGCACGCGCAACAGCCACGGCGAGCCGGCATGCGTAAAGGCTTGCCCGAACAACGCTATAGTTTTCGAGGAAAGGTGAGGTGACGGATATGAACTACGTAATTATCGGCAACTCTGCTGCGGCAGTCGGAACGATCGAGGGTATCCGTCAGATAGACAAGACCGGAAAGATAACCGTTATCTCCGACGAAAAGTACCACACCTATTCCCGCCCGCTCATCTCCTACTGGCTGATGGGGAAAGTCACAGACAAGAACATATACTACCGCAGCGCGGACTTCTACGAGAAGAACGGCGTTGAGACCAGGTTCGATACCCGCGTGACTAAGATAGACCCGGCTGCGAAGGATGTCGTTCTTGCGGACGGAAGCACGGTTCCCTACGACAAGCTGATGGTGGCTACAGGCTCGAAGCCGTTCGTTCCCCCGATGAACGGAATGGAGAAGATAGCCTCCTGCCACACGTTCATGAGCTACGACAGCGTAAAGGCTATCAAGGCTGAGGTCAAGCCCGGAATGAAGGTACTGATAATCGGCGCGGGACTTATCGGACTGAAAGCCGCGGAAGCACTCAACGAGTACAAGGCGGACATCACTGTAGTCGATATGGCTGACCGTATCCTGCCGTCTATTCTGGACGTCCGTGCAGGCTCCATCATGAAGAAGCACATCGAGAGCAAGGGAACAAAGTTCATTCTCGGGACCTCCGTTGACGAGTTCAGCGAGCACTCCGCGAAGCTGAAGAACGGCGCTGCGGTTGATTTCGACATGGTTATAATCGCGGTGGGCGTACGCCCGAACACCGAGCTTGTTTCCGAAGCAGGCGGCAAGGTAGAGCGCGGCATAATCTGCGACCTCACCCAGAAAACCACCATCGACGACGTTTACGCCGCAGGCGACTGCACAGTCAGCCACGACGCTTCCTCCGACACCGACAGGATACTCGCGCTGCTGCCGAATGCGTACATGCAGGGCGAGGTAGCCGGAAGAAACATGGCGGGCGCCGAGACAAAGTACGAGAACGCGATACCGATGAACGCGATAGGATTCTTCGGGCTGCACATCATCACCGCCGGAAGCTACGACGGCGAGGAATATGTCGAGGAACACGGCAATAATTATAAAAAGCTGGTATTCAAGGACGGACTGCTCAAGGGATTCATACTGATGGGCGACGTAAAGCGCGCGGGAATATACACCTCCATGATAAAGGAGCGCATAGACCTCTCCGACGTTGACATGGATATGCTTAAAGAGAGACCGCAGATGATGATGTTCAGCAAGGCGCGCAGGGAAGATAAGCTGGGAGGAATAAAGAGATGATCATTGACGCAAAGAATATGCCGTATGCAGAGCTGAATAAAATGATCAGGGACTCTGACGAGCAGAAATTCACGCTTGAGAACGTTCTCGGGCAGAGATACATCGGCGCGGGTCTTTCCGGCAAGGAGATACTCATAAAGGGAACCCCCGGAAACGCCCTCGGAGCGTACCTGAACGGCGCTAAGATAAGCGTACACGGCAATGCTCAGGACGCCACCGGCGATACAATGAACGACGGCGCGATAATCATTCACGGCAACAGCGGCGACACCACCGGCTACGCGATGCGCTCCGGCGAGATATACGTCCAGGGCAACGCCGGGTACCGCGTCGGTATCCACATGAAGAGCTATCAGGATATGTTCCCGACCATCGTTATCGGCGGCAAGGTCGGCGACTTCCTCGGCGAGTACCAGGCGGGCGGTATCATCATCGTGCTTGGTATCGGCGTTGAGGGCTGCCCGGTAGGTCACTTCTGCGGCACCGGAATGCACGGCGGCGAAATGTTCATCAGAAGCGACGTTATGCCGAAGGGACTCCCCGTTCAGGTGTGCTGCACAGTAGCCACCACAGAGGAGAAGGAGTCCATCAGACACTACGTAGAGCGCTTCACGAAGCACTTCGGCAATGATACTGACACGCTGCTCAGCTCCAATTTCTTCAAGCTCACTCCGAATTCCGCAAGCCCGTACAAGCAGCTTTACGTCAACAATCTTTGATCGGCGGGAACGCCGCGGGAAGGGGGCTCCTTGATGTCTAGGGTATTTATCAACGCCAAAACCGAGATGATCTGCGGCACGATATCGGCTGCGCTGGAGGACGCCGGCGCAGAAATCACCTGCTGCTTTGATGATGAGGAAGCGGCAGCGGAGGATCTTTCCGGCTATGATGTGGTGATAGTATCCACACCGCTTCGCAGCGAGTTCGGTCTGAACTACGTCGCTGAGATCCACGACCGCACTAGCGCGGTTATCATAGTGCTGGCAAAGACGGAGATCGCCGACGAGGTGCAGAACCGTATCAAGTTCACAGGCGCGTATGTGCTCCCGAGGCCGTTCACGAAGCAGGCGCTGGTGCAGACTATCCGAATGGCTCAGATGGCGAAGGAGAACATGCAGCGGCTGGAGCAGGAGCGCTCCAAGCTCTCGAAGCAGCTTGAGGACACGAAGATAATCGACCGCGCGAAATGCTGCCTGATACAGTACTTGAACCTCACGGAGAACCAGGCGCACAGGCATATTCAGAAGCTCGCGATGGATACGCGGAGAACGCAGCGGGAGATCGCGGATGATATTCTGAACACCTATAGCGGAATGACAAATGTATAGCGGTGTAGTGTGCTTCCGAAACAGTCCACCGGACTGTTTCGGAGGAAAGGCTCAACAAAGACAAGGTGTTGCTTGTGGGGGAAAACTCTTACGTTTCTCAGACAAACTTCGTTTGTCTCCCCGACCCACACCCCTTTAGCGCTTCTTTGCTTTTAGCCGCGCTTCCGCGCGAAGTTACTGCGCGCCGGCGCGCAGAGTGCCGCACTCCGTGCGGAGGTTTCGCCTGACGGCGACAAGGGCTCCGCCCTTGACCTGCAAGGGGGACGCGTCCCCCTTGACTCCCGATTTTGGATTGCGGTAAGCGGAACACTCGCCGCTAAATTATAGTTTACCGCAATAAAACGGGCAAGCCCTACACCTGCCCGTCATTAAAATCCCCCAAAAAATCGATCCCGAAATCCCCGATTTAGGACCTCACCGTTTCATCTCCGGGTGGCTCTTATAAAACTCGTGCTTATCATCGTACATGCGAGCCTCCGCGACCCTGATAAGCTCGTCCACCGAGGAAACGTGGTCTTCCCACGCCCAGCCCACCGACGCCTGCGGCACGTTCATCACCTGGAGTGAATCATGGAACCTCTCCGCCTGGGTAAGAAACTCCTCCCGGGAAATATTCTCGATAAGCACCACAAACTCATCGCCGCTGATACGGAAGCAGGAATTCACCCCGAACTGCGCCCCGAGGCGCTCCGCAAAGCCTGTTATGAGCTGGTCTCCGAACTCGTGACCCTGTGTGTCGTTCGTGAATTTCAGACCGTTCACATCGGCGAAGATTGCCGCCAGAACACCGCCGTGCTCCTCAAAATCCCGGCAGAAATTGTTATAGCAGAACCGGCTGTGCAGTCCGGTCAGCGTGTCGTAGTTGCAGAAATACTCCAGCGCCTTCTGGCGGGTAAGCTCCGATGCATAGTCGTCGTGAATATCCCTGACGTACACCATTATCACCGGATAGTCGTCGGTGTACTCAACGCTCGGAAGCAGCTCCATGTACACCCAGCGGTACTGCCCGTCGTAGCGGCGGCGATATCTCAGACGCTGACAGCTCCTGTCGTCGCGGAAACGGCTGCGTATCCTGTCGGCACTGACGAATTTCAGAAATTCGTTCACGTCCTGCTCGAAAACGTCGCCCATTGAAATATTGTTACCGTACCACTCGCTGAAACTGTCCGAGTAGCCGTTTTCCGGCAGCAGCGCCTTCGGGTACGCCTTGATAACGCTGAAGCTGTCGCTGGCAAGATCCACTCTGAGTATTTTGTGGAAGCACTGGGACAGCATCTGCATTGCGTCCTCCACGCTGCATATGCCTGCGTCGGACTCCTTCCAAGTGTAGACCACCCAGGGGTGTGCCTCTGAGAAATCGTCGGGTATGACTACCTCAAGCCTGACCCACCTCACGGCGCTGCCGATGATACGCCGGAAATTCACCGTGACCCTGCTGCGCTTCTCCATGACTTCCTTCATGATAAAGCTGCGGTTCGTGCAGCGCTGGTACTGCTCCACATCATCGTCGGGAACCAGACCGGTAGATACTATCAGCTCGGAATATTCGTAGATCGTTCTGGCTTCAAGACAGGGTTTCTCCTCTTCGGTCTCAAGGATCTTCACAAAGTCGTAATCTCCTGTGACGATGTTCACCCACGCGACCTTGTAATAATCATTCCAGAGTATCCCCTCGACCATTTTCTGATCCATCATAAAACAGCCCTCCCTGCCTGCGTTATGGTTATAACCGCCGTATAATATTATATCGGCAGCTTCCGGCAAAAACTTAGCATTTTCAGCCGTTTCCCTCTTTTTTTGTGGACTTCCCCGAATTTCCGGGACGCTTTTTGTTCATTAATCCATATTGAATATTTTTTGAAAAAGTCCTTGACAAACTGTAAATTCTGTGATATAATATATACACGATGTGTTCAGGAATGCGATAGCACTTCTTATTGTATGCACTTCGTTATAGTTGGTTTTCAGCATTTGGAGAAATACCCAAGTGGTGAAGGGGCTCCCCTGCTAAGGGAGTAGGTCGGGAAACCGGCGCGAGGGTTCAAATCCCTCTTTCTCCGCCATAGAAAAGTTGGCTTAACGGCGCGAATCCGCACTGTTAAGCCATTTTCTTTGATTTGTAAGTATCAACCATTTGTCGCTAAATATCAATCAAATAAGGCTTTTTGTCAATGATTTGAGCGCAAAAGACAACAGCCAGACAACAGCAGAAAGTAGAAAAATCCCCGGGAAAACTCCCGGGGATAACTATTATTCAACTTTCACGGAGCAGCCCAACTGCCGAAGTTTTCTCGACAGTTCCTCCGCCTTGCTCTGTCCGACTGAGATCTCGGCAGTGATCCTGACCTGCTTCTCCGGTGCGACCCGAGAACGGAACCAGTCCATATTTTTCCCGAACCTGGCGAGCCAGTGCTCCGGGTCGCCGTGGTTGGAAGCGTAACCACGGGCGCAAGCCTCCTTGTGGCTGATGATGTTTTCCGGCTTTATGGTCGGGTAGTTCTTCATGAGTCGCTGGCAGAGGTCAGCCGCAAGCCCGAAGGCCTCCTCAAAGTAGGCGCGGTCGTTCAGCGCGTCCTCGGCTATTTCTATCTGAATGTACGCCGGGCTGTAATTGTAGCTTCCCTTTGAGCCAGAGCCGCAGCCCCAGCAGCAGACGTTCCAGGGGAGCAGCTTAGCCGCTTTCACTTCGCCGTTCTTGTCCTTGCCTACGACCGCGTGCGGGCAGACATTGCTGTCCGGGCGGTCGAAGTAGTTCCTGTAGGGATTCTCACCGCAGATCTCCGGCGCGTTGACGTAGCGCTTAAGGTTCGGGTTATTCGCCCCGGTTGAGTGGATTATGATGCCTGCCGGACTACCATGCGGCATGGGACGGGCGGCTTTGAACGCTCCGTTATTGCGGGCGTAGGCTTCAAAGGTTATCGCCATCGTCGCTGCCCTCCTTGTGGGAACTATCCGCGAGCCCCTCGCCGATGACATACCCCACGACCGCCGCGCCGCTGAGTATGCAGCCGGAAACGGTTTCCGCTGTCTCGGAGCTCCCCCCGAACGCTACGATAAGCCCCGCAATGAATCCGGCGAGAGCGACCCACAGCTTTCTTGATGTCAGCTTTCTTCTCCAGTCAATTTTCATGGTGCTTTTCCTCCTCTTCGATATCAGCAAGTCGATGGTTGATGACCTTTATCTGCTCCTCGATCACCGGCATTCTTCTTGCAAAGTTATTGTGTTCCGCGACGCGGGCTTCAAGCTGCTCCAGGCGATATGCCGTCAGCTTTGAGCTGACCAGTATGCCGCCCAGGGAGCCGCCGAGCGTCCCTATCAGCGAGATCATCGCTGTGATAATACTGCTGTCCATTATGTACCCTCCATATCTGCGAGCTCCGCACGGAGCTGTGCCGCTTCTTCCTCAAGCGCCTTGAGCCTGCTCTTGTCCTCGTCAGTGCCGAGGCCTGCGACTATTGCCGCGAGCGGGCGTATTCTTGCACGGTCGATTTCGGAAAATCTCCGGGATATCTTGGCGGCTCTGAGCCGATTTTCCCGAGCAGCACGCTGCTCGTCATTTTCGCGCGGTTCGATGATTTCATCATAATTCTGCGACATATGCGTATCCTCCTTCTACTGCCTTGATGTCTGTTATTGTCCTCATGCTGGGACGTAAATCCAGCGGGTCGATGTCGTTTGTGCTCCGTATCTGATAGAAACGCTGACACTTCTCAAGCTCGGTCGCCAGGTCGGGATGAACAAACAGTGTTGCAGAGCCATTCTCCAGCTTCATCCACTCAATGGTAAGCGAATCTCCAATTTCGATGCCTTTGTTCAGGCTCACGGATACCGCTGATATGTACTCGCTGTCAGGTAGATCTACCGTCACACTGTTTATGCCATCCTGAAGCCTGGGAGTATAGTAGCTGTCAACGTAGTCCCCAGCTGCGGTCACAGTGCGGATACGCGCGGCCCATACTCCGGTGACGTCCGCTGCCTTGAGAGATAGCGTGTATTTTCCCGGTGGAAGCGGGAACTCAAAATCCTGCCAGAAAGCGTGAGTTGTTGACGACGCTGTTACCGTAGAGGTGAGTTTCACGCCACCGGAAATCGGCGCTGCGCTGCACTTCCCGGGAGAATACCATCTGTCGACCGTGTAGCCGGAGGTGTATTCAGCCTGCCCGCGTTGATTTACCCGAAAATCCGGATTGAGCAGGAGATTGGGATTGCTTGCTATCTCATTTGCGTGAAGTCCGTCAAGTGTATCCGCATTTCCCCCGTCACAGATTCTTGCCCATTCTCCATTCCATGTGCCGTCAGTGCCGCAGGCTCTTACATAGATTTCTTTGTCGGACAAGGATTTATATGCAATGGCATAATATGCTCCTCCCGTTTTGTTTACGGTCACATTGTAGCCCCAGTCGGCTGATGGCAGGTCGGTGAAATGCTCGGCATAAAAACTTGATGTTGCCGAACTAATCGATGCTATATATTCCTGCAGAGTATTTTTTCCGCACGATTTAGGGGAAACGACTCCAGAAATATTGTTGAAAAAATCATCGGAATGCTTTTTACCGACCGTGTCAGCGTTGCCTCCGTTCGCGGGGAGCGTTGTTGGTATGTCCGATTTGTCAGCCTTGCCGTTCCACTCTGCCTTCTCATCGGCTGTGACGTGGATATCCGCGTTCCCCGCGTGCGCTTCTATGGCGGCTCTTGCTACGCTGTCAGCACCCGAGCCGCCCTGTGCTGACGCCTTAAAAGGGCTCGTGCTGTAATCGCTCCCGATGAGCTGCACCGAGCCGGTGCCCATAAGGTACACCGTACCGTTCGCGCCGTAAACGCCAACGGACTGCCCCGCAGGTATGCTGACTACTCCGTCAGCACCCACCGTAACGTCCGGAGCAGTGGACGCGTACACGGTAGCCGTGCCGTCGTTCCTGAGCCAGGCGTTTGTGCCGCCGCTGTAATCCGCCCTGATTTCCGCGCCGGTGAGGACGATTGTTTTTGATGTCATGATTTATCCCTCCAAAAGTACCTTTTTGCCGTTAACATAAATTGTATCTCCGGTGAACGACAACATGTTGTTGCCTGCCTGGAAATTTAAGCCGCCTGAACTGCCGGTGATGTGTATTCCACCGCCTTTTATGTCCAGGCTGCCGCTGCCGTGATCATCTCCGACATAAATATTCGTACCGCTGCCGCCGCTGATTTTTATACTGCCATATTCGACCTCGATTGCACAGCCTTGCATACCATTTGCGTCCGTAATGCTTAGCCCCAGATACTTCAGCTTTTGCGACCACATTAGCGATAGCTGTTTATCACCGTCAACGCCTTGCGCTGTTATCTGAGTAATGTCGCTGTCCTTGTCTTTGGATAAATAGGCGCATGCGGCGCTGCCGTTCACGTCGTGCAGCATGCCGTCTCCTCCTGACTGGCTGAGCTGCTTCCTCAGCTCGTCTATCTGCTTTTCTGTCTGGGATTTGGGCTGCGTGCGCTGCCTTGATTCTGTAGAAGTCTCCGCAGAGTAGGCCACTGCCACGGATTCCTCCACCGCTGACAGGGACGAGGGCATGCTGCATTTTATTGTGTGCTGCCCCCGGTACCTCCAGATCTGAGAGGTGATCATGCCCGTTGCATATCCCCGGTCGGTGTCTATAGCGCCGCCCCGCAGCCGGACATAATCCCCGATCTCAAGAGCAGGGTCGCCGGTGAAACTCGAATCAAAAACGCGGTTCAGGCATTTGTACATCTGCAAAAGCTCATTGTTGAGCACCGCCGCGACAACGTCGTCGGGAAGCTCCGCAAGCAGCGGATTTTCGTTCAGCTCCATAACGGCGAGCTTCTCGCTGCCGCCCGCTGATATCTCACTTGTGGAGTACACCGCAGCGCCGTTTCGCCTGGTGAACAGCTTCGCAATGCAGGTCGTATCGTCCGAGAAATCCGTATTGAAGCGGATATTCCCGGCTATTTCACGCACCGGGACTATTACTCCGCCGTCGTTCCTCTCACATGTGAGCGGCACGAATTCCAGCTCGTTGCTGCGGCTGATCCTCGCAAACGAAGCGGTCATCATGCCGACATACATCAGCAGGTCGCGCTCTGTCTGGATACGCGCCGTGTTTATCTTCGCGGTCTGCGCCGCGTTCGGGAGCGCTTCGAACTCCGCCTGCGTCATTCCGAGCGAGACCCCCGCCGCGGAACAAGCTCCGCACACAAGCTCGTACAGCGTTCCGGAGCGCTCGGTCGCCTCCACATCGAACAGCGCCATTCCATCGAACGCGAAAAGCGTTACCGTGTCGTTCCGGCGCTTTATCGAGGAGCCGTCCACATAGAAGCGCCCTAGCGGCACCGTCTCGGACTTCGCAGCCTGCATATCGCTGTCGTGGTACAGAATGAACGCGAGCCGTATCGCCGCGCCGTCAAGGTCGCTGGTTTTCCCCGCGAAGCCTTTCAGGGAGCAGGAAAGCTCCCCGGAGTACACCCCGCCGGGGCGGAAGTCCCCGCGGCCGTTCATTTTCTGCGTTATAGAAAGGGAACCGGCGGCAATATTGTCGTCGGTCAGGTGAATTATAGTGCCGTCCCGGAGCCTTGCCGCGCCGCTTATCCCGGTGTACCGGACCGGCGCTTTTATAAGCTCCCTATAGGTATCTGAAACATTGTACATATCAATACTCCGTGAATGACGTGGTGAAGCTCCACCAGCTCTTTTCCGGGTCGGAAGGCTCCCAGCGGAGCACCTCCGGTTCTCGGCTCGGGTCGGCGTAGCACTCCATCGTGCTGAACTGAACGTCGTCGGGCTGGTTGATGTCGAAGAACCTGACCTGTATCTTCGGGGGCTTGATAGCCTCGCGTATCTTCCGCAGGTCAGGGGTCTGCACTATCCAGGTGAACGACATCTTCCGGACGTCCGACCTGATGATGTCGCGTGTCGCATACATTGATTCCGACCGCCCGGAATTTTTGCTGTCGTAATCCTTATAGAGCGGCTTGAAGCTGCTTGGCGTGGGCATTTCTACGCCGTCTATCTTTATGATCGAGGCGGTTTTCTCGGACATTGTTCCTCCTTTCCGGATCAAACGGATCATATTGCAGTTTATCCCAAACGTCAATAGCCGTTTGAACGGGTCTGCTCATTGTTCTGATACTGCGTTGTGTTTTCCGCTATAATTTGCCCGTCCAGGTCAATATAGTTGTGGAACTCTATTATCTGCGGTGCCGCCGAACTGTCGGGGAGCTGAACAGGACCCGTCATTGCTCCGCCGCTGTATACTGCGCCCGGAATGCTGCTCTGCTGTGTGGAATAATCAGCGTAATCGTAGCCGCGCACCTGCCCTGTTTCCTCAAGGGACTGCTGCAAGCCGTAAGCGTAGGCGATACTCAGCATATCACCGTATCCGTTATCGTCGAAGAACTTCTGCTTTGCGCTGTCGGTAAGGTAATCATTTTTGACGGAGTTCAGCGCGTCTGCCGCATTCATTCCCCGCTTTAAGCGTTCCAGGAGCGCGGAGTTCATGTCGTCGTACAGCGTTTCAAGCTCGCCGGACATCTGGTCTATCTTCATTACGTCGGCAAGGTCGTCAATAGTGATCTGACCCGTGATGTATTTAAAGAAAAAATCGCCCGTGCTTGTTGCTCCGACAGACATCAGCTTATCCTGAAAGCTGTACAGAGCGCTCCCCAGGCTCATGAATATTCCGTCCCAGACCTTGAAAGCCGCCTGCTGTATCGGTGAGGCGAACGATTCTATCTGAATACTTAGTTGCGAGATTTACTGCCATTAAAATTACCTCCTGTTAAACTCCCAGTCCGTCAAGGAATGGGTCCTTTGCGCCGGGGTCGCCCTTTTTCGGGGGAGCTCCGGCTAACTTCTTTGCTACCTCCGCGCTGACTGCGTCCGTGAAAGCCTTTGCGACTGCCGCCGCGCTGGTTTCGATACCGTCGGGGTCGGAGATGTCCACAGCCCCTACCAGAGCGGCGGGGACGTTCTTCTCCGCGAGGTACTCCTTTGCAAGGGCGGTGCGCTCCCGTTTCGTCAGAGCGGCTTCGCGGTCTGCGAGAGCCTTTTCCTGCTTCTCGCGCTCATGCTTCGACTTTTCGTCTGCTGTCATAGCGGCTACGCGCTCAGCCTCCGCCTTTTCGTCCGCAGCTTTCTTCTCCCAGCGCTTCTGGCGCTCCGCGATGATCTTGTTGAGCTCTGCCTGGGTGAACGTCTTTTCAGCGGGCTTTTCCGGTTTGTTTTCCGCCTCCGGCTCGGGCGTAGATACGTTAGGATCACCTCCGGCGGTCTGAGCGCCGCCCTGCTCCTGTGTGGTCTGAGTTGTCTGTTCGTCTGCCATTGTTACCTCCGTTTAACGTCCGTATGACTGTATTCCGCGCGGCTTTTAATGTCGTCAGCGTGTTTCGGACAATAAAAAAGCGCCGTGCTTATCGCATAGCGCTTGATAACTTTGAAGCTATCAAAAAGGTTGAGCAGAAATGCCAGATGGGTATTATCACCGCCGCAGAGCGTGATAAGGAAATCGAAGCGCTCCTTATGTGATTTGATTTACCAGAGGTAGAGAGCTTATTCTGATACGTATCATCTCGACCATTGAAACCTACGACCTTGTAGGTAAAGTTAAAGCACTCACGTTTGTGGGTGCTTTTTTATATAATTATAAAAACTGATCTATTTATCTTCATTAATAGCTGTAATTAATCTTTCCTAAAAAGCTCCAAGATCTGATTAACTATTTTATTGTTTTCTGAAAAAGTACTTGACAAAATCTCCGAGAAATGGTAAAATGAATTTATAAAATAGTCGTTGGAGGTAAACATGAACGAAGATTTATTTTCTAGTAAGATCAAAACGGTACTTGAAAAGATTGGAAAAGCAATCGAAAAGGGCTCTTGTGATGATATGCGGTCATATTTGGCTGATAACCAAACAGCGACAAGAAATGCAATTCCGTATGTTCGAATAGACAAAATCAACACAAACCTTTCTGATATTTTTTCAACAGATGAGGGTGATGTGCGTTTATTTAAGCGTAACTCTTGGGTGGGAGTATTGATTGTTGACAGGGGCAGCAAATGTATTTTTACATATTGCACAACCCAAACTTTAAAGCGTATCCCCAAGAATAAAAGCAGGAAAAAACCGCATTATGCTCAAACATTGCTAAATACACTTAATCGCGAAGAAGTAGATCCCTCGCAGTTAACATTGGAAGGGTTTAACTTGATGTCATCGCTAGAACCTGACTTTACCCCTAGCGAATATGAAGCAGATTTCATTTCTATTATGGAAGAATCTTTAACTAAATACAAAGGCTATCGGTACTGGGTGGTCACATATGAAACCCAAGGATTAACTTTAAGACATCTTAGTGCAGTTCTTATGGATCCTAATTTCAATATAGTGGAAGAACGGCCACTGATGCAACTTTTAGCACCTAATTTTGGTGATTTAACAGCTGACCTTAAAACAGAAACCAAATCTGAAAATAGCGTTCATTCTCTCGTTTCTATTAAGCCAGGTCTTAAAGGTAAAATGGCAAGCGAGCCTGAAAAGCAAACCGAAATATTCCCGAAGAGTACAGAGGAGAGCAAAGAAGCATAATCGCTTCGGGAATACAATAATGAAGATTGTGCTTTTTAAAACAGTATGGACAACCAGAAATTTAATGGAAATCGCATAAAAGAAGCTCTACAATTTAGAGGCATGAAAATGACTGAGTTGGCGGATAAAGCAGGAATTAGCAAACAATCCATGTCTCTATATTCAAGTAACAAAAATACACCACCCTATGAATCAGTTATAAAAATAGCTGAGGTATTAAACTTACCATATGACTATTTTATGGTTGATAAGCCGTTTGAGGCAACAATAGAAAACACATATTTCAGGTCACAGTCTTCAGCTACTAAAAAGGCCAGAAATGCACAAGAGTTAAAAGTTGAATACGCTGCAAAGTTGTACGACATTTTACTTTCATATGTTGATTGTCCTGAACTAAAGCTTCCTGAACATTTAGAAATGGACATTGATTGTTCCATTAACAATTATAATCCTGAAGAAGATGCCGCTAAGATTGAAGTATTATCAGCCAATGTAAGAAAGTATTGGAACTTAGGAGATGGACCTATTGAAAATCTTCAATATGTGCTCGAATCAAATGGAATAGTAGTTACCGGGTTTCGTGATGTCGATTCCAAAATAGATGCGTTTAGCCAGTTGGTTGAAATAAATGGCAGAGAGATCTACGTTATTGCGCTTGCAATTGGAAGTAAACCTATTGAGAGACTACGATTTGACATGGCGCACGAACTTGGTCACATTCTTATGCATCAATGGGGTGGGGATGAAGAAATAATATCAAACGAAGCATTTAATATACGTGAGAAACAGGCAAATATGTTTGCCAGCTCACTGCTTCTTCCAAAGAATACCTTTGGTCGTACTGTTTCTGCATATCCTACTGAAATTGAATACTATAACACATTAAAGAAAAAATGGAAAGTATCAATCCAAGCAATGATGTATAGAGCAAGACAACTTAGTATCATATCCGGAAATCAATTCCAATACATGATGCGGCAAATCTCAAAAAATGGCTGGAGAACCAAAGAACCAGGAGATGTTCCTGGTCAGTTGGGTGATACAATTTTTCAGGGTGCTATTGATCTTCTGTTTGATGGAGGATATATTACTAAAAATGATCTCTTATCTAGCTTTTCAAAAGAGGGAATATTCTTAGACCAATCAGATTTAGAAAACTTAATGTGTCTACGAGAAGGAACACTTGACCCCGAACCTAAAGCTATTCGACTGGTTGCTTTAAAAAAATAAGCAAATAGGTTGGGATATGATTGATAATATCTTATGAGCATGTGTTCCTGATATCAAATGCTTGTACAAAAAAGAACACCACCCACCAGTGATGTTCATTAAATTGGTATCATTTCCGTATCCGGTTCAGAATCTGCATTCCCTTGACGTAATTCTGCTCGTCCCCGGTACTGAACGCCGCTCGTTCGGTATCAACGGTCATGCTGTCAGGGCCTTCGTCAGACATAACAGAAGGGCATTCCTCATCGGAATGCCCTTCCTGGTTGTCAGAACTTGTTGGTTTGTCAGGACGAAGATGTGGAAATAAATTGAACTTCACCACTATCTTGTCCGGGTAAATATCGACTTGCTGTACATACTTGTCAACAAGCTGCTTCATTGTCTTCAGCGTGCCGCTCTTAAGAGATGAACGTATTTCACCGAACGCAACAGCAAGGTCTGCTTCGGATACACGGCTCTGCTGCTCATTCTTTTTGAGATAACCAAGCTCACGCTCAACTGCCTCAAGGCGCTTTTCAAGCAGATTCAGCCTGCTAAGCAGCGCTCTTGAATCGGTCTCGATAAGAATGTCCGTAGCCTTGCTGATTTTCTTCTCAAGGCTTGCCTTTTCACTGATCAGTCTTTCTGCCCTGTCATCGGAATAATCATTGCGCTTCTTCAGATAATTATTATACTCAGCAGTAATAGCAGGTATCAGCTTATCTGAAAATACATACTCCGCAAGTTTATCAAGAACAAAGCCTTCTATGAATGAGCGGCTGACAGACGGATTCTTGCAGCCGTTCTTGCAGCCGTTGCATATGTATGAAAAGGATATGGTTCCCTTGCTGTTTCTCTTTCTGGTTCCGCAGAATACTCCGCCGCATACAGCACATCGGGTCTTTCCTGTCAGCAGATATACTTCCCTGGAGCGGGAATCACTCCTCAGTTTCCTTGCCCGCAGCTTCCGCTGCACTACCTCAAATTCATCTTCGCTGACAAGCGGCTGATATACGTCGTAGCGGACTATCCACTCGGATTCGTCTTTGTAGCAGCGGCTGCTGTTACATTTGGACTGCGACACTCGCTTGTTGTAAATGCACTTGCCAATGTATTTGGGATTGGAAAGCAGATCATGAAGGCTGGTGCTTGAAAATGAGTTGCCAAGCCTTGTCTTATAGCCTTTCCCATTAAGGATATCTGCTATCCTGGCATATGGCATACCTTTAGCTGCCATGTCGAATATCATGCGTATTGCGTCCGCCTCATCAGGGTTGACTTCGGGGCGCTTTGTTTCAGGATTTATCCTGTACCCGAACGGAGCAGCTCCTCCGGTGTGTCGTCCGGTCAGAGCGTTCTCCTTTAGTCCTTTCATGGTCTCCCTTGCGAGATTTTTCGAATAGTATTCGTTCATACCCTCTATGACAGACTCCAGGATCACGCTTTCAGGGCTGTCGTCGATACTCTCAATTACGGATCGGAGCGTTACGCCGTTCTTCTTGAGTTCATGCCGATAAAAAGCTGAGTCGTATCGGTCACGGGAAAATCTGTCGAGCTTGTGAACAATGACCACCTCGAATGAACCTTGCTGGGAATCCTTGATCATTTGCTGAAATCCCGGTCGCTGGTCAGAACGTGCCGAAATAGCCTTGTCCGTATAAGTCTCTACTATCTGGTAGTTATTGCGTTCAGCGTATTCGTTTATTGCACGCAGCTGGGCGTCGATACTTTCCTCACGCTGATGGTCAGACGAGAACCGGGCATACGCTGCTGCCGGGATTCTCTGCGATTGTATCAGGTCTGACATCTGAGTTTTCCTCCTTTCTTATTGTGTCGATGCTGGAAAATATAACATCCAGCATAATGTTAATATCGGAAAATTCTTCTTTTGCATCGAGCAACTCGAATGCCAGTTCCCTCTTGTTCTTATAGTTACTTGCAACTCTTGCAGTGGTTGTGTTGTTTGTCATGTGTTATTCCTCCTTTCACTTTATGTGATTGTTTATCACTAAATAATAATATATAAGTTTAACTAAGAGCATTATGTCGGCTTACCTTTTTGAGAAAGAAATATAAGTGATTTTTCTTCAATAAATTAAATCCAGTATTCCAAGTCTACCATTTTTGGTATATTTGGAATACTGGATTTTATAAAATTTTTTAACAGTCATTGACAAAAGAGAAATTATGTTCTATTATTAATTTGGCACTTATTGAGTGGTTCGCAATTGGCATAATATGTTATAGGTCTGCTGACCCATAACTGAACGTGGAAAATGTAGCGTAAACTTCTATATCTTTTCTAAAGTTCATTATTGGGAAAGTGGACTTTCTTTTAATTGTGCTATTGAGTAATCAACTATCACAGGGGGAAATGATATGAGTTCAACAGTAAACAACTTTTCTGATTACGATAAGGAACACTGCTCTGAAGATACTGTCTAATACTTCTCCACAGAGTACAGGGACTTTGCCTGATACTGAAGCAGGATTCGGAGGCAATATAAATGACAGAAGCCCCTATACGCCAGTATATAAACTTCCCAAAGACTGGGAAGGTCTGCCTCAAATAGTAATAGACTTTTTTATTGCTATAAAAAGAGGCGATATTTTCAAGAAGACACAAGATCCCAAGTATGATATTCAGAACAACTTTGGAGTAATTACCATAGATGGTGAAAAGCTAAGCAACTTTGTGTTCAGAGTGTTATGGATTGAAGAGAGCAGAAGTGGTGACGTTCCTACGGAACAGGTTGTCATTGAAATATGTACACTTTTTCCTGAAAGCAGCCATTTTGATGACTCATGCCTGATGGAGTGCAAGCAGATAACCCTTAAGGGAAATCCAAAGAAAATAAAACAACACTTTGTTGATCAGCTCGGTCTAGACTACACCTGTTTTAATGAGTTTATGATAACTCGGATTTTTCTGTTTATGCTTCAGCGTGCAAAGCGCCGAATAGTATATCAGATAAATCATATGGGATGGCAGGCCAATAACAGATACGCTTTCACAAATGGCGTGGTTGATATCAAAGGATTTTCACAAGACTCTGACGTAAACTATGAAGTTTCTCGCTTTCTGGAAGACTATTCTTTGCAGATTTCAACTACCGAAATAATATCTAAAGAGGATGAAAAAAATGCTGCAATTCTGGTAACGGAACATCTTTTCTATACCACAAGAAGCCCTATTTCAATGTGTCTGTATTTTTATCTTGTGCTATCTTTCTTTACAACTGCGCTCATAAAGCTCCACCGCAATGACGCCCCGGCATTTACTCCTATGCTGGTGGCTTTCACACAGACTGGAAAAACACAGTTGTGTTATACGTTACTTTCCTTTTTAAAATATTCCAAAGGTTACTTTGAGCAGTGGAACAACTTTTACAGGGCTTATTAACAAATGTAACGATGTTAAAGACTTCATTTTTCTGGCAGATGACCATAAACCTGATCCAACGCAAGGCAGGAGGTCCGAGGACATTGTTGATAAAATTGCAAGAATGAGGGGGGATAATGCCGCAAAATCCACTGCACTTGGTTCAAAGGATATCGATTGTATGGTTCTTATTACGGGTGAGGCGGTTCCTCCGCTTTGCTTATCCAGTATCAGTCGTATGCTGATATGGAATCTAACCAAGGAAGACATCAGTCGAGAAGAACAGGATATTGTCCGTGCTAACAGCCAACTATATGCCACTCATATTCTGTCGCTTCTTCGCTGGATAGAAAGCATAGGTCGTGATCAGTTGGCAGAACGCTTATATGACCTCTACTATGCAATAAAGGGAGAGTTACTTGAAAAAGACTATACATTTAATGAAAGACTGGCATCAAGCTATGCCTGGCTTATTGCGGTACATACTCTTATGACATTTTATTTTGAAGGCGTTGGTATCAATATCCAACCGAAAGAGAAGATTCTTTATGATTTTGCAGAAAGAGAACTTCGGTCATTTCAAAAAGCACACCTTGAAGATGACCCTCTGTACCGATTCTGCCTAAATCTTATTGACTCAGAATCCAATTTTGAAATTGAAAGTCATAACAACAAAGATCTCTCCAACTGTTGGGGAACTCGTAATATAGAGTATTTCTTTATATTTGAGCGTAAGATTGACAACCTAATAGATTCATCTTTCGGAATATCCAAGAAAGATCTGTTAAATCGTATGTGCGAAAACAATATGCTCTTACCTGAGAAACCTAAGTATGCATATCTGCACAGGCATAAGAACCAATGCATATACAAAGTTAATCGTAGCGTGGTTGAAATGTATATTGAAAAAATCAAAGTGCAGATAAACACACCGGACAATTAATGAGAATACAGCATGAAAACAATATGGGATTACAACGGAAGCTGCGATAATGCAAAGAAAATTATACGCGCGCACAAGATGCTAATAGAATATCATAGACCCCTTGAATCTTACAAAGAAGCAAGGGAAGAATTTATGAAAGTCCACGATCTGAAAGATATGGAATTAAGTGGGCAGGAGTTTTGCAATATACTCTGTAAACGCACAGAAGAATCGTTCTGTCTTGACAAGGAAGAAATAGGCAGACTTATTAATAGAAAGTATTCGATGCGTGATTCCTTTGATGATTTATTTATCCCCGATGAAGACGATCCATACGAAAACGCCGAGGACTTTGAAAATTTCAAGGTTCTAACAGATTACTGCTTCTATAAAGCAACAATGCCATCAGAATCCGGATTAGCCGATCTGATAAATCTTGCATGTGATAATATCAAGTACCGTGGATATGCAGCAAAGCTTCTTGAAAAGATTATCCTGGCTGATTATTCCAATATAAATGAGTTTTACACGCAAACTTTTCTTTTGCTTGTTGCCAATACTCTTATGGGAGAATATTCGTTTACCACCCTTAAAAGGTACGATATTGCACAACGGTTATATGAAAAAGTTAAGTGTGGGTTCCAAAAATCAACTAGTGAAGCCCTGACTGAACTTGCCGCAAACAGGTTAATATGCTGTGATTTTCTGTCAATGACAAAGCTCAATCCTGCAAACAAAAAAACATTCACTGCAATGACTGAAGCCTCTGCATCTGACGGTTTTGCCTGCACCTTGCTTGCGTTCTACTACCTCACGGCACACTATAATTCTGTGTCTCAGAATAATCATGATTTTATTCTGGATGAGGCTCTTGAGGATTATCCAAATGACACCGCGGAAGAAAATAAAGAAACTTTTGATTCTTACCATGAACTTGGAATGCAGTATCTTAACAAGGCTTTATCTAATAAATATCGTCCGGCATTCTATCTATTCAAATACCTTGGTGACAATGGTCTGCTCACGAAGTATAAAAGTAAGGAAGCTGAAAAGTTTATAAGAGAAACACCTTTACGAATAATTGATCCTCTGCTTGCAGTATAGTATTTTCATTGTTGACGCCGTGGCATTCGCCACGGCGCACATTTACCTGAGAAACTCAAAAAGGCTCGGCAGGAATTTCACCTCGCTGTCCTTATCAAGCGTAACGACATTTACCCCTATGCTCTCAAACTCGTTTATCATCTTATTGTAGTATTCATGCCTAAGCTTAGGGTGAAGCTCGAACATCTTTTCCTTCGCCTTTCTGACGCTGGATTTTTTTCTAGTCAGCCGCAGCATATCCAGCATACGGCTTCTCAGCTTCTTGTTCCTAACGCTTGCCCTGACCTTAGCGCAGGTTTTCTTATACGGATAATAATCGGCGTCCAGCAGCAGGCTGTGTGCCATAGCCAGTATCTTTTCCCGGCTTGCTGCCATGCAGTAAGCTACCCGTTCCCGGTTGGTATTACAGCCGGGCGTTTGTTTTTCAAGCGACTTTCTTCTCAGAATGCGCAGCTCGACACGCAGAGTTCCCTCGGCTGTTTCCGAAGCACAATCCCGCTGGGCAAGCTCTTTCTTTTTATCGTAGAAGCTTACCTCCAGTCCCTCGGTTTTGTTTCTGACAGTGAAACTGCTGGTGGAATCAAAATCCGTAGAATCATCTATTAAAACCTCGTAACCCTTTTTCATCTCGCTACGGTACATCAGACTTATGTATTCGCTGACATTATCGGCAGAACCTACGTCAACGTTTATGCACTGGTCAACACGGTACAGTTCAAGCGCATTGACAGCGTAATCTTCGCCGAACTCACGAACCAGCATTCTTTCTGCAATATCAAGCGCTTCGTTAAGATTCCGTGGGTCTATAAGCCGGGACTTATCTTCTGTTCCAAGCAGGTCGTTCAGGCTGAGAATAAAATCGTAGTATCCGCTGATTTTTGTCTTTTTAAGAATCACCCGGATTCCCTTGCCCTGAAAAATGAATGCGTAATGTTCGTTTCCTTTAGTGTTAGTTTCCACGCCAAACCTGCCTCTGGCTTTGCTGAATAACTCTTTTTCAGCCCGGTGATATTCGATGTGGTTTTTGAAAGTCTTTCTTAATCCTATGGTGTGGATAGAGTAGTTCATAATTCTTCCTCCTAATAGTTATAGTTGCGTATGGTTATTGCGTTTTTGTGTTTGATTTAACGCCAATAAACCTTATTACAACGCTATTTACCCTAATTACCAATAGAGTACAATATTAACACATTAGTGTATCTCCTTTATGATATTTACTAAACTGTTTGTGAATTATATAATCTTATTTTCTGTCGCCGGCGCAAACATTTCTGTAAATATATTTTGGCGAGGAGGCGAAAGCCGTGGATGAAAAAATCCTGACAATAGACGAATTACAAGACAAACTCCGCATAGGAAGAAACCAGGCATACAAGCTGGTAGCGGAGAAGAAGATTAAAGCATTCCGCACAGGGAAGCGATGGAAGATAACAGAAGCCGCACTGAATGAGTACATCAGAAAAAGGGAAGAGAGCGGCAAGTAAAAAAAACGGTTTCGGAAAATCTGCATAAATACGCATTTTTACCGAAAGTACAGAAATGAATTTTGCCCTTAGTCTATTGACCTTTCCCTTATTTTTCGCTACAATATAAGGGAAGGTGAAAAGGAAAGGTCATGCGAGAATACAATTAAAGCATAGAATTAATTAAAATAGGTTGAATTTCTCCTATAAATGTGATATAATAATATCAGGAAAGATATTTGAGGAGGAATAAACCATGACAGTAAACACAAACGCACTTGTTTCCATAACAGAGGCGAACCAGAACTTTTCCAGAGTAGCAAGAATAGTTGACGAGAACGGCTCTGCGATTATTCTGAAGAACAATGTTCCGCGCTACATCATTATGGAATTCCCAGAAGCGGAAAAGCTGCAGGCCGCTCCCGATGACGATGTTGAGGCAATTTCCCGCAGGCTGATCGCAAAAAATCTTGAAGCTTACAAGGAGCTTGCGAAATGATTCGTCTGACGGAAAAGCAGCTTATATCAATTCACAGCTCTCTGATTGCAGCGACAGGAGGTCTGGACGGAGTACGTGATAAGGGATTGCTTGAATCCGCGCTGGAAGCTCCGTTCCAGACATTCGGCGGCGAGGACATTTATCCTGCTCTTTTGCAGAAAGCGGCACGGCTGTGCTTCTCGCTGGTTTCAAATCATCCGTTCATCGATGGAAACAAGCGTATCGGAATCCATGCAATGCTGGTGTTCCTTGCTCTGAATGGTGTTGAAATCGAATGCACCCAGGCAGAGCTTATAGATGTCGGATTATCGCTAGCAAGCGGAACTATGCAATTTGAAGAATTGTGCGCATGGCTTAACGAGCATAACTGAACACTCAAAAAAAGCCGGTGCTTCATATCCACGAAGCACCGGTTGATCTATATAAAAGCGGCTCGCACCACTGATAATCATTTGTTCGTCAGCCTGTGAGCCAGTTTGTAGAATGTGGTCTTTTTCATGTCAAGGCGTTTCATTGCTTCCACGGCTGTAATTTGGTTAGACTGCCACAAGTAAATCACCTCGGCGTAGTTTTCAGGCAAAGATATCTCAGGTCTGCCGAATTTCACTCCTTTGTCGAGCGCAAGCCGAATCCCCTCGGACTGGCGAATGCGGATTTTGCGGCGTTCCTTTTCGGCAGTGTAGGCAAGCAGCTCAAAGACGATACTGCAAATCAGATTCTTTTCAAGGTCGGATTTCTCTTTCGTGTTCAGTATCGGCGTGTCGATTATCACTATGTCAACGCCCATGCGCTGAATGTCGAGCCACTCGTCCTTGATCGCGCCGTAATCCCTACCGAGTCTGTCCATCTCCTTGATTACCAGCGTGTCGCCGGGTCGGAGCATCTGGTTCTTCAAAGCAAGGTAGCCCTTGCGCTGAAAATCCTTGCCCGACTGCTTGTCCGTAACGATGTCACGTTCCTCAACGCCGTATTCGAGAAGCGCCTCGATCTGACGGTCGAGATTCTGTTCTGTGCTGGAAACCCTGGCGTAACCGTATGTTCTTCCCATGATTCCTCCGTTCGATAAAGTATACTTTAACGGAAACCGGAAAGCGCCGTGATTCTGCGTTCGTAAATGTCGGTTTAGCGCTTTCCGGATATGTCCGCAATGTGGGTGAGATTTCCGAACGCTCAGAACTCGCCACAGTAGTCGTATGCGCATTCGTTCAGGATTTCGCATAATGCTTCTTCAATTACGCCGGGCTGGTATAGCATTTCTTCGATTTCCTCAACGAAATATCCGTAGCTGAGGAGCAGGTCAATGTCCTCACGTGACACGCCGATGGAGCTTGCGAAGTCTTTGAGTTGCTTTACGTCCTGCGATTCGCTTTCGCATGATTCTGGAACATTCCACCAATCTCTGCGAAAGTAGCGGTAGTCGTACATCATCAGGTTGGTTGTGTCGAACATACCATGTTCCATTGCGCCCGTGCTGTCGATTTTCAGAATATCACCACAGCTGGTATTGACTTTTTGGTGCTCTATGCTGATGATTCCGAGCCTTGTCAGGGTGCGGTCAAGAATTGCTTCTGTGCTTGCATATATGTAAAGTCCGCAGGTTTCATAATGATACAATGCTAACGGATTGTCTCCCTTAACGAAGTACAGGTTGTTATTTTCGTCCAGAACCGTAAACACAAAAGAACCCTCGACAAGTTCAGCCATCTCGCTGATGGACTGTATGTCGAGGGTTTTCTGCTGCTCCAGGAGCTGAACTGCTATGTAGCTGTCCGTTTTGACTGGAGTATTCGGCAGCGACATCTGCTTGCGAAGTCTGACATCGTTATGAAGAACGCCATTGTGTGCAAGCGCAAAGTTAGTATTTTCTGCTGAAGCTGATTACGCTTCTCGTCCTTTCGACGCTCGGTAGCTAAGCCGATTATGCTGGATATAACCAGTATGCTGGCTTCGGCTATTGCAGCGAGCGTCTGTGCGTTTATTCCTTCATCGGATCACCTCCTCACAACGGTATAATATACCTCTGTGAGGATTGGCTTTTCGGTGCGAACGTAGCGAACATGGGATTAAATAAACCAAAAGGAGCGTGTTATAATGCTTAATAATACTAAGGATATACTGACGCTAAAGGAACTGCAGGTGCTTCTGCATATAGGAAAAAACACCGCTCTGCGATTGGTGCAGAGCGGTGAGATCGAGGCATTCAGGGTGGGAAATCAATGGAGAATATTGAAAGAAAGTGTAGAGAAGTATATTCGTAGATACATCTCTGAAAGATAAACTAAATCTACAAATATCGCTTTACGGCACAGCTGTGTTAAGATTGTTGACGACATTTTGTTGCCGTAACGCTTGCAACACTAAGATATAACCCAAAGGTATAATCTGATAAACAAAGCGTGACTTCCCAAAATGTCACGCTTCTGCTATAATATAAGCGGGTGATAAGATGAAACAGTCTATATTAAGCGTAGTATTCAGTATTCTGCTGGCGCTCACGGGGTGCAGCAGAGAAATACCGTCAGCGCCGCCGGGCAGTACAGAATCAGCAACGGAAGAGAATGACCCTGAAGTCATGGAAACGCATACATATACCCGGGACACCTCCGTTAACGAGGTGCGGAATGACGCAGTTTTCGGAGATTACGGGAGGCTGATTTTCCCGATTGACGAGGGCTATTACAGCGGAAATACGCTGGGCGATTTAAGCCTTGTGTGGTACAACAACATCGACCCGGACAAGACCGTGGAGATAGCAAATTATTTCAGAGATCACGCGCAGGCTGGCGAAACGATATTCTTCGACATCTATACCGAGGAAGAAAAGCAGTCAGACCCCGATAAACGTGACACCGGGCTGTTCTTCTTCAAGGGAATCCCAAATGCGAAATTCGCCGTGTGCAATGCCGGAGGAGGCTTCGCATACGTTGGGGCAATGCAGGACAGTTTTCCGCATGCGCTGGAGCTTTCCAAACTCGGCTACAACGCATTCGCGCTGATTTACCGACCCGGAGCGCAGACCGCCCGCGAAGACCTGTCCCGTGCGATAAGCTTTATTTTCGAACACGCTGACGAATTGCAGGTCGATACTGACGGCTATTCCCTGTGGGGAGGTTCAGCGGGCGCCCGTATGGCGGCGTTGGTAGGCTCTTATGGTACCACCGCTTTCGGCGGAGATGAACTCCCTCAGCCCTCCGCCGTGATAATGCAGTACACGGGACATAGCGAATACAGCGAATCCGACCCGCCGACCTTTGCCTGCGTGGGCGAAAGCGACGGAATAGCCAACTGGCGCATAATGCAGCGCAGACTTGAAGCGCTCAGCGCTCTCGGAATAGACACCGAATTCCATGAACAGCGCCGGAGGCAGATGTCATTACAACGCCCGCTGCGAAAGTATTCGTGGGCTGGTTACACGAATGAAGAACGAGCT
>OGDF01001247.1_pt1 | contig 38339 bp, 31 predicted proteins | sample 1570141 | NCBI WGS metagenome assembly OGDF01 (sample SAMEA4370581, study PRJEB24528) | human gut metagenome
GGCCAGGCCGTGAAGGCCGATGATCACGCCTGCATGGGCGATTCGGTTCTCCCCGTCGTAGAGTCTCGCTCCCACGATGCCGCTCTCTTTTCGCATACAGGAGCCGAGCATCTCCTCCAGGCTGTCCGCCCCGATGAGCTCCGTATCCGGAGCCAGGAAGAAGAGATAGTTTCCCTTCGCCTGCTTCACGCCTTCATTGAAAAGAACTGCTTTCGTCGCCTGCTGCCCAAAATGAACCAGCCGAAGCGGCTTTTCCGTCAGCCCCTCTTCTACATTTTCTTCCGCTGTCAGGATCAGATACTCATAATTCTGATAGGAAGATTTCCGGTCCAGGGAGGCGATGCAGCGTCGCAGCGCTTCTTTCTCCCCGCGGTACGGAATGAGAATCGATACCAGCGGGCTCTCCTCCCGGACAAAGCGTGTCCGGAAAAACCCGGTCTTCTCGCCCTTTCGGACCATGGCCTTTTCGCCGAGACGCTCATAGTGGGCCGTCAAAGCAAGTCTTGCCCTCTCCCACTCTTCCTCCCCCGCAGAAACCCCTTCCTCCATCCGGATATGGCAGAGAATCCGCGGAATGTGGATGAGTTGCTCTTTCGTTGCCGCCTCCGTCAATCGAAGCAGAAGGTCATAATCGCAGGCTCCGGAAAAGTCTGCATCCACGCTTCCATATTTTTCAAAAAAGTCCCTCTTTACCAGAAAGAAGCGGCCGATATAGTTCGTGGTTTCCAGAAGCTCGGGATCGAAATCCGGCTTGAACTCCGGCTCAAAGAACCGGTTGCCATCGAGCGTCATCCGGTCATTGTCCGGATAAAACAACACGCCCTCCGGATGCTCATTGATAACTCTCGCAAAGGCAAAGAGCGCGTCCGGTGTCGGAAGATCCTCCTGCCGACAAAAGAGCAGATACTCCCCCTTCGCCTCTTTAAGCTCAGAGAGAACGCCCTCAGCGATTCCCGTATGCTCAGGCTGCTCCGTCACATGGAGTCTGGTTTCCTCCTTTTCAAAGGTATGGAGCACCTCATGAAGGTGAACATCCTCTGTCTCATCTGCCAGACAAACCTCGAAATTCCGGTAAGTCTGGTTCTCCAGATTCCGGAGAAGCTGCTTTAACTGCCGCTCCTCCATGCTTTTCACCGGAAGGATCAGGCTGAATTTCGGCATATAAGGAAACGCTGTGTTCCGCTGGCGCTCCAGCTCTCCCGGCCCTGGGATGTGACGCTGAATCCAGACCTGATAATCCACGTTCTCTTCTTCAGAAGCTGGAAAGAGCTCCTTTGCCACCCGGGCCGTCAGGGCCTGCATGCCATGGATTCTCCAGTAATCCATGCCCCGCTTCATATATTTTTCCATTTTATGCTTCAGAATCCGGGCAGGATTCAGGTTGACCGGATAAATCTGTTTTCCTCCGGAACCGGAGAGCACCAGATAAACCAGCCTTCCGGAAACGCCCTCCGCCTCGATGGTAAAACCGCAGTTTTTCCCGATCTCCGTCTCAAAATAGAGCATCTGAACATCCAGCCGGTCGCTCCGTCTGATTTTATAGGGAAGTTTCTTTTTCTCCTGATCAAAAAGGCCAATCTTTACCTGCTCCCGGTCTGCAGCCCAGCCCCGGAGATAGAGATTTCCGTTTTTACCGTCCACCAGTTCCTCCTCGAGGTAAAACTGCGGTGTCCGTCTGGCCTCTTTTAACCGCTTCACAGAAGCTTCATACCAGAGAAGCTTTTCCTCGCCGTTAAGGGCAAAGACATCAAGATGCCGACAGTTTTCCCAGTTTTCCGGAAGAGTGAGAAAGACCGTGATCTTCTCTCCTTTTAAAGTTTCCGGCTTTCCAAAGACCTCCAGGGCGCTTTCGTACTCCCAGGCTTCCCTCCGGGCAGGGATCTTTTCCTTATCGAGAAAGACCACCATCTCATAGCCGGAAGGCCAGTCTCCCTGAAGAATATAGACATTTTCCTCTTTCAGGCTGAACCGGGCCCGCCTGACTTCCCATTCTTGTACTTTCATTTCTCTGCTTCCTCTCCGTGTGGGAACAGCTTCTTCCATTCCACCGGGACTTCCTTCTCCCTGCGAAGCTCGCACTCGCCATTCATCAGAGAGAGATTTGGACTATAGTAGGGATCACCCTGATCCAGAAAAGTCTTCCATCGCCGCCGGAACCGGAGAATCTCCTCTTTGAAGCGCTCCTTTTTCTCCGGGGTGTTCTCATAGCCTCTGGACTTGGACTCATAGTGATAGAGCTCCACGTTCGGGTCCTGGACGATAAGCTTTCCGGCCTCGCGAATCCGAAGGCAGAGATCCACATCGTTTAAGGAAACCACGAAGGACTCGTCAAAACCGCCGATCGTATCAAAGACAGACTTCTTCACCAGCATGCAGGCCGCCGTCACGGCGCTGATATCCTGCACGGCCTTAAGGCGTCCAAAATAGCCTGCATCCTGACTTGTGTGGAAGTTCTGCACATGACCTGCAAAGTTGGCAATGCCCACCACCACACCGCAGTGCTGGACCAGACCGTCGGGATAATAGAGTTTCGCTCCCACGGCTCCCGTATCCTCCCGCTGGCAGAAGCCCACCATCTCACGGATCCAGAAGGGACTGATAACCTCTGTATCGTTGTTCAGAAGCAGGAGATACTCGCCCTTCGCGTGACGCGCGCCGAAATTGTTGATGGCCGAATAGTTAAAGCCGCCCTGATAATAGACCACATGGAGATTTTCATGCTCCATTTTCATTTTTTCATAGTAGGCGAAGGTCTCGGCCTTTTCACTGTTGTTTTCCACAATCACGATCTCAAAATTCGGATAATCCGTCTTTTCATAGATGGATTTAAGGCAGGTATCGAGGGTCTCCACCTGATCCTTGTTCGGAATCAGAATCGTCACCAGAGGCTCACCTTTGACTTTCAGGCGCATTTTATAGAGGATGAAAATGCCTGTGTACTCCACTTCCGCCTCATACCCCAGACGGGCATAATGCTCAGTGAGGGCCTTTTTGCCGGCCTCGATGGCATAGGTCTTGCTGTCCTGATTGCCCGCTGTGGAGGTCTCGGAAGCCCTCCAGTGATAGAGAACCTTCGGGATATGGTGAATCCGGTCGGTCTTCTCGATGCAGCGAAGCAGGAAATCGTAATCCTGGGCTCCGTCACATTCCTTCCGAAGAAGGCCGGCTTCCTCAGCCAGACTTCTCCTCACCATAACCAGATGGCAGATATAGTTGATACACCGGAGAAAATCCGGGTTGAAGTCAGGTTTCATCCTGGGTGAGAAATAATGCTCTCCCTTTTCGTCACAGAGATCCTCATCCGTATAGATCAGATCCAGGCTCCGGTCTTCGTTCAGTGCCTTTACCATCTCATAGAGGGCATTGGGCTCCAGGAAATCATCATGGTCAGAGAACATCAGAAACTCGCCGGTGGCCATACGGATGGCAGCATTGGTATTCTCGGAAATACCCCCATTCACCTCCAGGCGTTTCAGGCGAATGCGTGGATCAGAACCGTATCTTCTCTCTACGAAAGCCGCGGTCTTTCCGTCGGTGCTTCCGTCCGCCAGACAAAGCTCAAAGTTTCCGTAGGTCTGGGCTGTGATCGAATCGATGAGTGCCTGCAAAAAGGGCTCCGGCGTATTATAGAGCGGCACCACAATACTGATGAGCGGCTGGTAAGCAAAAACTTCTTTTCTCTCCCGCTCCAGTTCTTTTTTGTCCGCCGCATGGAGACGGAACCATTTCTCGTATTCCATCGGGCGATCCTTCAGGGAACGAAGTTTCCCGGCAGTCTTGGAGACGAAGGCCTCCGTGCCGTGGGCTCTCCAGTAGCTTAAGCCTTTTCTCGCGTACTTTTCCACCTTATTTTTCAGGATCACCGGAGTCTTGAGGCTGATGGGATAGACGTTTTTCCCGTCTTTTCCGGCAAAGACCAGATAGACGGCATCCCCGGAAAGATCCGAAGCGTCCAACGTAAAGCCGCAGTCTGCCGCCACCTCGCACTCTTCGTACATGCCAGCCACATCGGGTCTTGCGCTCCGGCTGATCCGACAGGGAATTTTCTTTTTCTCACGGTCAAAAAGTGCGATTTTCACCGGCCCTCTGGATACGGTCCAGCCGCTCAGATGGATTCTTCCGGTCTTCGCGTCGATGACCTCCTGATCGAGATAAAACTGCGGCGTCTTCTGCTTTCTCTTAAGCTCCCGCACCGGAATCCGGAACCAGACATTTTTCTGCCCGTTTTCCATGGCATAGACAGCGAGTTTATGGGCCTTCTCCCAGCCTTCCGGAAGCTCCATGGTGATCTTCTTTTTCTCACCCAGAAGACGGACGGCCTCCTCAGAGCGGCTCAGTTCCTCTTCCTTTTCCCCGCTCACAAGCTTCGCCGAAATCTGATGGCCGTCCAGACGGACCTCCATTTTTGCCCCGGCGGGCCAGTTTCCTTCTATAATATAGGTATTTTTTTCTCCGAGCAGGAACCGTTCCCGTTCCGCTCCCAGCACCTGTGCCAGCATCTTAAACCTCCTCCCCATTGGGGAACAGTTTTTCCCATTCCTCCGGGACCTCGTGTTCCTTTCTCAGGGTACATTCCCCGTTCAAAAGTGTCAGATTCGGGCTGTAGTAAGGGTCGCCCTGTTCGAGGAAAGCCTTCCAGCGTTTCCGGAAACGGATCACCTCGCCTTTAAAGCGTGCAAGCTTCTCCGGCGTGTTCTCGTAGCCTCTGGATTTGGACTCATAGTGGTAGAGCTCCACATTCGGATCCTGGACGATAAGTTTTCCGGTCTCCCGGATTCGAAGACAGAGATCCACATCGTTGAAGGCCACCTCGAAGCTCTCGTCAAAGCCGCCGATCTCCTCAAAAACCGATCGCTTCACCAGCATGCAGGCCGCCGTTACGGCGCTGATATCCTGCACGGCCCGAAGCCGTCCAAAGTAACCGTTGTCCCGTCTGGTCTTGAAGTTCTGCACATGGGCCGCATAATTCGCGATGCCAACCACAACGCCGCAGTGCTGTACCAATTCATCGGGATAGAAAAGCTTCGCTCCCACGGCTGCCGTGTCCTCCCGCTGACAGAAACCCAGCATCTCGCGGATCCAGAAGGGACTGATGACCTCCGTGTCATTGTTCAGGAAGAGAATGTACTCGCCCTTCGCACGGCGGACACCGAAATTGTTGATGGCCGAATAATTGAAGCCGCCATGATATGTCACCACCTGGAAGTTCTCATGCTCCCGCTTCATCTTCTCATAGAAGGCAAAGGTTTCCTCTTTCTCGCTGTTGTTCTCCACTACAACGATCTCATAGTTGGGATAGTCGGTCTTCTCATAGATGGAGTCCAGACAAGTAGCCAGAGTCTCGGCCTGATCCTTGTTGGGAATCAGAATCGTCACCAGCGGCTCACTCTTAAGCTTCAGGCGCATCTTATACATAATGAAGATTCCGGTATAGTCCACCTCCGCCTCATAGCCGAGTCTTGCATAGTGCTCAGTGAGGGCCAGCTTGCCTGCGTCGATCGCATAGGTCTTACTGTCCTGGTTGCCTGCCGTAGAGGTATCGGAGACTCTCCAGTGATAGAGCACCTTCGGGATATGGTGAACCCGGTCGGTTTTCTCGATGCAGCGAAGCAGGAAATCATAGTCCTGGGCCCCGTCACACTGCTTCCGAAGAAGGCCGACTTCTTCTGCAAGACTCTTTCTCACCATAACCAGATGGCAGATATAGTTAATGCTCCGGAGGAAATCCGGATTGAAATCCGGCTTCATCCGGGGAGCAAAGAACCGCTCTCCCTTCTCATCGCAGAGATCCTCGTCGGTGTAAATGAGATCCAGATTCCGATCTTCGTTCAGTGCCTTTACCATCTCATAGAGGGCATCGGGTTCCAAGAAATCGTCGTGGTCGGAGAACATCAGAAACTCGCCGCTGGCCATCCGGATCGCCTCGTTGGTGTTCTCGGAAATTCCAGCATTGACTTTAAGATGCTTCAGCTTAATCCTCGGATCATTGCCATAAAACTTCTTCACAAAGGCAGAGGGGCCTTTTTTCGTGCTGCCATCCGCCAGACAGAGTTCGAAATTCCGGTAGCTCTGCGACGTGATCGACTGGAGAAGCTTCCTTAAGAACTCCTGCGGCGTATTGTAGAGAGGAATCACGATGCTGATGAGGGGTTCATAATCAAAGTGCGTGTGTTTCTGCCGATGAAGCTCCAGAGCAGAAGGCCGCTTCTTTTTGAGCCATATCATATACTGCTCTTCGTCGGTGAAAACATTGTCCTTCACCTGCTCCACGAGCCCGGTAATACCTCTTTTCTTCAGGATCGCCCTGTTCTCAGCCAGCTTTCCGCGGCCGATAGCCTTTTTAAGCCTTCCGACCTTTGATACGGAAAAATCAAATTTTTTCATCGATATCTCGTAAGTTTTCTCAACGAGAGCATTTTTCATATGGAAGACCAGCTTTTTCCCCTGAAACTCCGATCTCGGATAGGAGAAGGCAAAACCGGCCTCGGTATTTTCCGGCACCACGCTCTCCAGTCCCGTATTTTCCGCCACATCAGGCCGAAAGGAACGCTTCAGGGCACCGGGCACCTCATTTCCGTTCTCGTCGGTGATCGAAAGGTTATTTTCCCCGGTGAGATCAAGAATCCAGCCCCGGATCGTGATCTTCCGATCCTCCAGGCCGCAGAAGTCCACATAGTACTGGATGGAAGCGGCCTTCCAGCCCTCTTCCAGCTCCGAAGCATTCTTTTCCAGCAAGACTTTTTCTTCGGCTCCGGCTTTCAGAAGGATCTTTAAACCTTTTCCGACCTTTATGAAATTCTCAAAATCGCCCAGCTTCACACGAAAGCCCAGTTCATCCGCCTGGGCCGCATAAGACGGATAGCGTTTTACCACATCCGGTCGCGGATAAAATTTCACCTCAGCCTTCACCGGCTCTCCCTTTTCATCCAGAACCAGGATCTCTGCGCTCTCTCCCTCCACAGCCTTCCAGCCCTGTACCGTCAGACTCCCTCCCGGAACCCACTGGTAACTTTCTGTGTCAACTACTACTTTCTGAATGCTCATCGATACTCCTTTAGCCCTTCTTATTTCTGATGCTGTTCTCTGTAGCCTCTGTATTTCTCATACGCTTTCCATACCTTCGTATGTTTCATCTCACTGATGGTATTCTCTGCCTGGCGAAGCTGCTCCCGAAGCTTCCTGATCTCTTCTCCCCGGGATGCAGAAAGCTCCGCCAGCTGACCAAGCTCTTTCTTCGCTCCTGTCTCCAGCGGATAAACCGCCAGCTCCACCCGAAGCTTTTTCGCTCCTTCAGGAATCTCCGTCAGATAAAAGTTCGGATCATCCTCCCCGAAAAAGAGCCAGTTTCCCATCGAACTTCCCTTCTCCAGCGTCACAGGCGCCTGACCGGTCTGTCCGTCAAAAGCAAGCTTCCGGATCTCCGTCATGCAGGCACGGTAGCCCGGATCCAGCCGAAGACTCTTCACGCCCTCTGGCAGAAGAATCTCTTTTTCGATCTCCCAGCCCTCTCTGTGACTCATCTGGAAGAGTCTTGAATTTTCCTCGAAAAAACCATCGCCGCAGTCAAAATAAACCTGCAGCATCTCCTGTGGAAAGTAGTCCGTCACCCGAAGAGAACCGGCGCTGATATCCTGATAGAGATCCCGGATGGGCGTATGCCGACGGCAGACATATTTCTGGAAGGAGGTCTCCATGGCCTCGTAAGCCTTGCGCTCCTCACTGGTGATCCCCATTTTTCCATAGAGATCAAAGGATTTGAACTCTTCGCCCCGGTCTGCATGGTCCGTAAAGTAAAAAATGATCCGGTAGAGAATAAAATTCACCGGAATCGGAAAATCAAAGCTCCATTCATAGTCGATGGCGGTCCATTTTTCTCCGGTGAGAACGATATTTCCGCAGACCAGATCAATATTGGAAAACGGCGCGCAGACCGTCTCTTTCGGAAGCTCGTGTTCCCCGAACACCTCCCGGAAACCCTCTGTGATCTCAAAGCTCGCTCCTTTGTGCAGGGACTTTACAAATTCGAGATAATCCAGAAGCTCCTCCGCGCAAGGCTCGATGCCCTGCTCCTTTTCCACGGATAAGAGATGCTCCTCCAGCGTCTCCCCCGTGAGATACTCCAGCTCCACGCCGCCGGGAATCAGGCTGCACACATTATAGGAAAGCCTCGTTCCCTCCATCTTTCTGGAAAACGCCTCGTACCAGTGGTAGATAGCCTCCACATGAAGTTTCCCTTCTGGGAATTCCGGAAGTTTCCGCACATAGCGGACGCCCTCCTCATCCTCAAGAATGTCCGTGCGGATAGCAAGACAGTGATTTCTCTCATTGGAATATTTGGAATAAATAATCTTCTTCATGACTCCTCCTTTCCCAGCAGCACCAGAAAGGAATTGGAAAACTCCGGAAACAGCCCGTTGTCGATGAGGGTATCGAAGACCTTTGACTCATCGAAAAGCAGAAGCCGTCTCTGGTCGTAGTTGCAGATATTTTCTTTGAGGTCCCCTTTTCTCGGAAGGTAAGCGTCCGAGTAGATGGAGAAGGGGAATTTGTAATCCGGGTAGGGATAGTAGAACTCCGGCTGGAAATTTCCTGCCTCATGGAAGAGCCGGATCAGCTCCGTTCTCGAAAAGGTGTGGACATCCTTCGTGTTGGGATAGCCTTCGAGTCCCTCGAAGAAACGGCCCACATGGTCTTCGGCGCAGCCCGCCCAGTATTTTAAGCCCAGACGGTTCTCGATGGCAATGACGATCTTTCCGCCCGGAGCCAGATGGCGCTCCACCAGCTGAAGCATATAACTAAAGGGATTCTCGTTGTCCGTATAGCAGGCCGCATACTCGAAGACGCCGATGAAGGTGATGTAATCGTACTTCTCCGCCAGCGTCTTTTCCACCTTCTCAAAGGCTCCCAGAAGGATCGTCACATTATCGCAATCCTCATTCCGGTAAGCATTGACGAGGCTTCTCTGTCTGGAAAGCTCCACACAGGTTACGCTTCCGGCTTTCTTTGCCAACGCTCCGGTGATGGCTCCGCAGCCGGCTCCGATCTCCAGAACTTTATCCTCTTTTGTGATGGGCAGCCAGCTCACTATATTCCCACGGATATGGGAAAAATGGTACATCACCGGCCAGCTTTTTCTCTCAGCGATGACCTGATTGTACTCTTCAGGCGTATGACAGCTTTTCGCAATCTCCAGAAGTTCTTCTTCCACAGGACCATCACTGTACAGGTCGCTGCCTGAATAACAGGTGTCATCCAGAGTGATTTTTCCAATTTTCTCCCTCATAAAATTTCCCTTTCTTATTTTGTTACCTGCACCTCAATCCTGGAGTTCATATCGTAGAAGCCCACGGTGTCCTTCATGGATACCACGTTGACGCTGCAGGCGTCATAGAGACGGTGGAACACATGGAAATCTCCCTCCATATAGCCGGTACAGCCAAAGGAAATGAGATAGCTTCCGCCCTGAAGATCCATCTTCTGGGTGAAAGAAACCTCCACCACCGTATCTTTTTTTGCCGGAACCTCGATCTTCTCGTACATCGTGTTGGTGCCTGTGATCTCCGTTCCTTTCATATCCTTGATCGTGAAAGCCACAATGGGCTCCTGAAGGTCTTTATGGAACTCAATCTTCATCTTGAAGGTACAGGTGGTTCCCTTCTCGATCGTGTTGGTCAGTTTTCCATCCTTATCCACGACGGCAAAATCGACAATCTCCGCCAGTTTTTCTCCGTACTCCAGGAGGTTGGGGTTCACCTGGATCTTGCTTCTCCACTCGCCTTCTCTGGCGATGTGTTTCTCCGGCTCCCCTTCCTGATGGACCAGGAAACGTTTGTAGAGGTCAACCATGGCTTTGGGGCTCCCCTCGTCCACCTTGACGCCTTGATTCAGGAGCACGACGCGGTCGCAGTATTTGCTGATGCTGCTGAGGTCATGGCTCACAAAGAGGATCGTCTTGCCCTGTTTTTTGAACTCCTCGAACTTATGATAGCATTTTGCCTGGAAAAAGACGTCTCCCACGGAAAGTGCCTCGTCTACAATCAGGATCTCCGGGTCGATATTGATCGCCACAGCGAAGGCCAGGCGGACAAACATACCGCTGGAGTAGGTTTTCACGGGCTGGTTGACGAAATCGCCGATATCTGCGAATCGCAAAATTTCCGGAAGACGCTTGTTAATTTCCTCCTCCGTGAAGCCCAGCATCGTACCGTTGAGGTAGACGTTTTCCACGCCAGTATACTCCATGTTGAAACCGGCTCCCAGCTCCAGAAGAGCGGAGATTCTGCCGTTCACCGTCACATTTCCCATCGTAGGCTGCAGCACGCCGGTGATGATCTTCAGCACCGTAGATTTTCCGGAACCGTTGGTTCCGATGATGCCCACGGTCTCTCCTCGGTGTACATCAAAGCTCACCTGATCCAGGGCTTTGTGTTCCCGGTATTTCTTTTCCTTTGTAAACCCAAGGGCCTCTTTTAAGCGGTCTGAGGGTTTGTTGTATAACCGGTAGATCTTACTCACATTATCTACGCGGATCGCAATGTTCTTATCCTTATCCAAAAATCCATCCTCCTGCTCTTCTTACAGTACATCAGCAAAGTGGCCCTTCAGCCTGTTAAATACCCAGGTGCTGAAGACATAGCACACAATCAGAAACGCCCAGAAATACACGGTCAGAAGCTTATCCTCCCAGAACCAGCGCTGCTCGATAAAGGCATTCCGGTAGCCGTGAACGATGTAGTAGAACGGGTTCAGCTTCAGAATCCGCATGACCGTGCTTCCCCAGGAATAACCGTTCAGGAAGGAAAGGTCCCACATAACCGGAGTCATCCAGACGCCGATCTGCAGAAGAATGGAGACGATCTGTCCCATATCCCGGAAAAAGACGATGACAGAGCTCGTCGTATAGACGATGGCCAGGATCAGCAGGAAGAGGCAGATCATGTAGTAAAGGATCTCCAGATAATAAATATTCGGATAGTAGCCGTAGCAGGCAAACAGGATCATGGCGAAAGCCACGAAAAACAGATGGATAACCAGAGCTGAAAGAAGCTTTACCACCGGCAGGACACTGATGTCAAAGACCACTTTTTTTACCAGATAACTGTATTCCAGAAACGAGTTGGTTCCCGTGATCAGTCCCTCCTGGAAATACATCCATGGAACAATACCGGACACCAGGTAAAGGACGAAAGGCGTCCCGTCTCCCGAGGCAGCCCCTCCCCGCATGGCGATGCCAAACACGAAATAATAGACCAGAATCGTCACGATGGGCTGGATGAAGGCCCAGATCGTTCCGAAATAGGAGCCGGCAAAACGGCTCTTCAGGTCATTCTTTGCCATTTTTTTTACAAGCCGCCGGTTTCGATACAGGTCAGACGGCAAAGTACACAGATCTTTCAGCATATGATTCTCCTACTTATTTTTCTCCTGATATTCCTTGAAAGAACCCCAGTGCTGGTCTTTCTCGGAAATGGTCAGCTCCATGCCTTCCGGAATAGGCCACTGTACGTTGATGTCCGGATCTTGCCAGGAAAGTCCGCCCTCATCGTTGGGATGGTAGAAATCGGTACATTTGTAAGCAAACTCCGCATGGTCGGAAAGCACCAGGAAACCGTGGGCGAAATTCTTCGGAATGAAGAACTGCTTCTTGTTCTCAGCAGAAAGCAGCACACCGAACCATTTTCCATAGGTCTTGGAGCCTTTTCTCAAATCGACTGCCACATCATAAACCTCGCCGGCCACCACACGCACCAGCTTGTCCTGGGGATAGTTAATCTGGAAATGCAGGCCGCGGAGCACGCCTTTTTTGGATGCAGACTGGTTGTCCTGCACGAACTCCATGTCGATGCCTGCTTCCTTGTAATCGTTATAATTGTAGGTTTCCATAAAGTAGCCTCTCTCATCCCCGAAAACGGTGGGGGTAATGACCTTCAGGCCCTCGATTTCACAAGTTTCCACTGTAATTTTTCCCATTTTTTTGTCCTCCTGACATTTTTACTTTTTATCCTTTAAACAATGAAAACCAGAAGGCCCCAGTCTCCTGGTTCCTCCTGGTCACTGAAGGCTTAAAGTCCCTCTGCTATCTCTACCAGATACTGGCCGTAAGCGGTCTTCATCAGCGGTTTTGCAAGCTCAAGAAGCTGTTCCTTATTGATAAAGCCTCTGCGATAGGCAATTTCCTCGATACAGGAGATGTAAAGGCCCTGCCGCTTCTGGAAGGCTGCCACAAAATCAGCCGCATCCAGAAGAGAGTCATGGTTTCCCGTATCCAGCCATGCAAAACCTCTTCCCAGAGTCTCTACATGAAGTTTGCCCCTTCTGAGATATTCATTATTCACGCTGGTGATCTCAATCTCGCCTCTTGCGGAGGGTTTTACATTTTTCGCGATCTCTACCACGTCGTTGTCATAGAAATAAAGGCCCGGCACCGCATAGTTGGACTTCGGATGCTCCGGTTTCTCCTCGATGGAAAGGGCCTTGCCGCTCTCGTCAAATTCTACTACACCGTACTCTCTCGGATCTCTCACATAGTAACCGAAGATGGTCGCGCCATCTTCTCTGGCTACCACTCTCTGGAGCACATTGGAAAAGCTCTGTCCGTAGAAAATGTTGTCGCCCAGGATCAGCGCCACGTTGTCGTCGCCGATGAATTTTTCACCGATGATGAAAGCGTCTGCCAGTCCTCTGGGGCTCTCCTGAACTGCATAGGAAATATCGATTCCCAGCTGTTTTCCGTCGCCTAAGAGTTCCTCGAATACCGGAAGGTCTCTCGGGGTGGAAATAATCAGGATTTCTCTGATGCCGGAAAGCATCAGAATGGAAAGCGGATAGTAGATCATCGGTTTGTCATAAACCGGCATGATCTGTTTGGAAATGGCCTTGGTCAGCGGATACAGACGGGTTCCGGAGCCTCCGGCTAAGATAATACCTTTCATAAATAATTACTCCTTTTATCTATGGCTGTACATGTCCTCATAGTATTTCTGATAATCGCCGCTGGTGATGCGATCCATCCAGTCCTCATGCTCGAAATACCATTTGATCGTCTTCCTGATGCCTTCTGCGAAGCAGGTCTCGGGATACCAGCCCACCTCAGCCTTGATCTTGTCCGGTGCGATGGCATAACGGCGGTCATGGCCCTTGCGGTCTTCTACATAAGTGATCAGATCCTCGCTCACAAGCGCTTTTCTCGGATCTCCCTCCGGAAGCATCTCCTGCAGAGTATCCAGAATGATGTGGATGATCTCGATGTTCTGTTTCTCATTGTGTCCGCCGATGTTGTAGGTCTCGAAGAGACGGCCTTTCTCCTGTACCATATCGATTCCCTTGGCGTGATCCTCTACATAAAGCCAGTCGCGGACGTTCTTGCCGTCGCCGTATACCGGCAGTTTCTTGCCGTGCAGGGCATTGTTGATGATAAGCGGGATCAGCTTCTCCGGAAACTGATAGGGGCCGTAGTTGTTGCTGCAGTTGGTGATATTGGCCGGGAAATGGTAGGTATCCATATAAGCCTTCACCAGCATGTCAGAAGAAGCTTTACTTGCGGAGTAGGGGCTGTGGGGCGCATAGGGAGTGGTCTCGTAGAAATAGCCGCCGTCCTCGGTGAGGGAACCGTACACCTCATCGGTGGAAACGTGAAGGAATTTCTTCCCCTCCTTGAAGGTGCCATCCGGCAACTCCCAGGCATTCTTTGCAGCGTTCAGCATGTTCAGTGTTCCGAGAACATTTGTCTTAACAAAAACATCCGGATTCTTGATGCTGCGGTCCACATGGCTCTCAGCTGCGAAATGAACAACGCGGTCTATATCGTTCTCCTCGAAGATCTGGATCATCCTCTCTCCGTCACAGATATCAGCTTTGATAAAGGTATAATTCTCTTTATCTTCGATATCCTTCAGATTCTCCAGATTGCCCGCGTAGGTCAGGCAGTCCACGTTGATGATGCGGATAGTGTCGCCGTATTTCTTGAACATATAATGAATATAGTTAGACCCGATAAAGCCGGCGCCACCGGTAACCAGATAAGTTTTCATTTTTTTCCTCCTGTTTTTTCTGCATTTGTGCAGACTTTTGGGTTATTATATCAAATTTCCATCTGGACAGCAAGCCCTCATGGGCTGTTTTTCCGATTTTATTCATTTTTTCATCTTTGGTTTACAGTTTTCAGCAAATATGGTAAACTGGGTATATCTATGTCAAGGAGGAAGAGAAAATGAAGAAAGGCAGAAAGTTTTATGCTTCCCTGCTTCTTTTCGCCGCTGCCCTTTGCCCATTATACGGCAATCCGGATTTCGGCACGGGCCCGGCAAAAGCAGCAGAAGCCACAGTTTCCGTTCCCCGAAAGCTCCTGGCCACGGTAAAATCAGGCTATGTCAAGCTTAACTGGACGAAAACAGCCGGGGCAGACCACTATTTTATCTACCGGAAAGCCGGCTCCGGCTCCTACAAAAAACTTGCCACCGTCAAAGGAACTGTGACTTCCTGGATCGACCGTACGGCTCCCGGCGGAGGGAAATTCACCTATGCCGTTTCCGCTGTAAAAAACGGAAAAGTAAGCAAACGTAAGACCGTAACCAAAACTCTCGCCTCCCGGCCCGTTCAGCCGAAGCTCAGTGCCCTTACCTATTCTAACAATGCACTGAAGCTCACCTGGCAGAAGTCGGCCAATGCCACCGGCTATCTCATTTACCGGAAAGTCAGCGGAGGCAAGTTCGTACAGGTGACAAAGACACCTCTGAATGCCTCTGTCCTTTCCTATACGGATTACACCGTCCAGAAAAATAAAACCTACAGCTACACAGTTCAGGCTGTGGCCGCCGGTGTCCGCAGCACCTACAGCAAGACCGGCCTTACCCGGACCTGTCCGGAGTACCGTTCCATCGAAAATACCGCTTCCTCTTATTCCATCGAGGCAGATGTAAAGCTTGCCGGAACCGGCAGCGGCTATCATGCCAAGCTCGTGGCCTGCACAGCGACCTCTGCCATCAGCTTCGGCATCCAGTACGATAAGTATGGTATCCCGCCCTATACGGACAAGACGGCTTTCATCGTAGAAAATGTCAAATCCAACAATCCTGGCGATCAGGACTATTCCCGTACCGGCTTTGCAGCCCGCAACAAGACCTATCATCTGATGCTCACCACCCGTAAAAATGGCCGGTGCGAATTCTATGTGGATGGTATCCGTGTTGGCTATGCCATAAACAAAAACCTGGCCAACCAGAACGACATTGCTCTTCGCATCGAAGGCTCTGCCCGTTTAAACGGAGACAGTGTCAGCGCCTCATTCAGCAACATCCGGATCAAAAAGAACGGAGAATATGACGCGGAACGGAGCTGGAACACCTATGATTTCACTACAAATACGGGAATCAAGGCAAATACCAGCCGTTTTGAGACCGCCCGCGCCGTCACCATCAAAGGAAAGGTCAATGGACTGACCAAAGATCAGGATTGGGACAGCGCCTATGACAAAGTTTCCGGCATCATTCAGTTCTGGTAAAAAGTTCCATATTTCACGGCTTTTTTATACACAGCGGAAAGCATTTTCTGCCAAATTATTCACCAAAGGAGATTTATTTTATGAAAGATACTGCATTAGTCGTCATGGCAGCCGGTATCGGCAGCCGTTTCGGAGGAGGCATCAAACAGCTGGCCCCGGTGGGTCCCAATGGGGAAATCATTATGGATTACTCGATCCATGATGCGCTGGAAGCCGGTTTTAACAAGATCGTCTTCATCATCCGCAAGGATATCGAGGAAGAGTTCCGCACCGTCATCGGAAACCGCATGGAGAAGATCGCTGACGTTTCCTATGTATTCCAGGATATGTACGATCTGCCGGAAGGCTTCACCTGCCCGGAAGACCGCAAGAAACCCTGGGGAACCGGTCAGGCCGTTCTCGCCTGCCGCAAGACCTTAAATATTCCCTTTGCCGTCATCAATGCCGATGACTACTATGGAAAAGAAGGCCTGAAAAAAATCCACGAGTTCCTCGTTTCCGAACAGCCGAAAGACGGCAAAGCTCACTACTGCATGGCGGGCTTCATCCTTGGAAATACCTTAAGTGAAAACGGTTCCGTCACCCGCGGCATCTGCAAGGCCAACGAAAACGGCCATCTGACCCACGTCGTTGAGACCCACGATATCTGCAAGACCGCAGAGGGCGCAGGCGTTCCCGACGGAAAAGGCGGCCTTACCCCGGTAGATGTGCATAGCCTCGTTTCCATGAATATGTGGGGATTCACACCGGATATTCTGGACATTCTGGCCAAAGGCTTCCCGGAATTTTTAAGCCAGATCAAGCCCGGCGATATCAAAGCCGAGTATCTTCTGCCCACGATCGTCGATCAGCTGATCCAGAGCGGCCAGGCCGATGTGACCGTCCTGCCCACCCACGACAAATGGTTTGGCGTGACCTACAAAGAAGACAAAGACTTCGTGATCCAGTCTTTCAAGGAACTCATCGAAGCCGGCGTTTACCCCGAAAATCTTTATAACTGACAGAAAAGAGCTGACAGACCCATGAGAAAACCATCTCTCTATTTACGAAATGTTGTCAGCGCGCTGATTCTGGCCGGTGCCTGCCTTATGGCAGGCACTTCCGTTTCTGCCGCTGATATTCCTTCCGCTCTGCCATCGGCGGGGCTTCCCTCTCTTCCGGACTACGGATCGACTGACACCTACTCCCGTTCCTACGGGACGCTTCCGGAAAGCTATGATTCCCGAAAACTCGGACTGATCACTTCCGTCCGCAACCAGAATCCCTGGGGAACCTGCTGGGCCTTCGGCGCTCTCAGTGCCGGAGAAGCCAGCCTCATCAAAAAAGGACTGGCAGACACCTCTGTGGACCTCTCCGAGCTTCACCTGTCTTACTTTTTCTTCAATTCCCCCACAGATCCTCTGGGAAATACAGCAAAAGACACGGTAAGTCTCCCCACCACCGCTTCCAACTACCTGGAATCCGGTGGAAACAACCTCTTCACGATGTTTGAGCTGGCCAGCTGGACCGGAGCCGCCCCAGAAGCTCTGGCTCCCTACGAAAATTCTTCCAGCATTCCCTCCTTAAACAGCGCCCTGGCCTATGAGGACACCGCTCATCTTCAGAATGCCCGCTTTGTGAGCACAGCGGATCTTGACAGTGTGAAAAAGCTCATCATGGAATACGGCGCTGTCTCCTCCGCTTTTTACTACGACAGCCGTTATCTCTCTGACAGCAGCGGTTATTATTACCCCAGAGTTGCCTCCTACAACAACCACATCGTCACTCTGGTGGGCTGGGATGACAACTATGCCGCCTACCACTTCAAAGAGGGCAGCCGTCCTTCCTCTCCCGGGGCCTGGATTGCAAAAAACAGCCACGGTACCAGCTTCGGCGACGGCGGATATTTCTATATCTCCTACGAAGACAAGACGCTGAATAACCGGAAAGACGCCCTCTCCTATGCCTTTGATCTGTATAAAGCCGACAACTATGACCACAACTATCAGTACGATGGTTCCTTCGGCGCTTCCACCCTGGATCTGGACAATGGAGAATGTCTCGCCAACATTTTCACCGTCAGCGGAAATCCCGGCGGCAGAGAACAGCTCAAGGCCGTCTCTTTCGCTCTTTATACTCCGGACGTCTACTACAGCATCCAGGTGTACAAAAATCCGGACCCAGGCGAACCGGAAAGCGGAACCGCCATGTTTTCTTCCAAGCAATATGGCAGCACCACCTACAGCGGCTATTACACGATTCCACTGAAAACCCAGCCTGTCTTCGAGGAAGGAGATACTTTCTCCGTGGTCCTCACCTTCCGTGGAAAAAATCAGACCAGCGTGGACACCTTTGTGGACTATACCTCCAACACAGCCGGCATCCAGTTCCATTCCTCCGCCACCGCAGGGCAGAGCTTTTATAAAAGCAGCGGAACCTGGAAAGATATGACCAGCATCGGCAATAAGAGCGCTGTGGCCCGTATCAAGGCCTTTACTAAAAACACAGCCGCTGCCGTCACTCCCGGAACTGGTTCTGCTTCCAGCTCAACGGTCAGCCTTTCCACCCCAAGAATCAAAAGTTACCTCTGCCCTGGTTATAACAGCGTTTCTCTTTCCTGGACAGCAGTCAGCGGCGCCACCGGCTATAAGGTCTACCGGAGTACCTCTCTCAATGGTACTTATACACGGATTCTCACCACGAAACGCACCCGTTTTACCGATACCAAGAGAATAACCGGCATCAACTATTACTACCGGATCCGGGCCTATAAGACCTCTGGAAGCACCACCATCCACAGCGGCTACTCCAGTACCGTCCGCGTCCGTGTGATCCCGGCTACTCCTTCCATTCAGAAGGTGCGCCTGGCAAACGGCAATCGAAATCTCCTCCTGACCTGGAATGCCGTCAGCGGAGCTACCGGCTACTCCATTTACCGCAGCACCAGCAAAAACGGTACTTACCAGAGAATCAAAATTATCACCTCCGGCCGTACCCTCTCCTATCTCACCAACCTTCCCAAAGAGGGAACCTCATACTACTATAAAGTACAGGCTTACCGCCTCGTCAACAGCAAATACGTCTGCGGTTATTCCTCTTCCCCGAAAGGCTATTACCGGAAGAAAAACTAATTTCATAAAAAAAGACGTCTCACCCTCATCCGAATGATGAAAGTGAGACGTCTTTTTTAATTGTCTTTTTTCCTGCCGCTGATCTTTCTCGCGATAAAATACCGCGGTCTTCCCTTGACTTCCTCGTAAATCTTCGCAATATAAATTCCGATGACGCCAAGGCTCAGCATGATGAGGCTGCCTATAATCAGAAGAAGCAGAATCACCGTCGTGAAGCCCTCCAGCGCATGGCCGCAGAAATATTTTACCAGGGACTGGATTCCCAGCACCACCGCCAGCAAAAGGGTCAGCACACCGGCCACCGTGATCATCTGCAGCGGCGCGGAGGAAAAGCCTACGATATTCCGCACGGCATATTTGATCAGAGACCAGGTGGACCACTTGGATTCTCCCTCAGTTCTCTCCTGAACGTCAAATTCCACACTGGTTGTCCGATACCCAACCCAGGAAGAAAGTGCCCGGAAAAAGGCATTTCTCTCCGGCATGGAAAGCAAAGCCTCCACGGCCTTCCGGTCCATCAGCTTGAAATCCGAAGCCCGGGACATATCGATCTGAACCGCCTTGCTCATAATTTTATAGAACATTCCGGCACTGGCCCTGTGAAGAATGCTTTCCTTTCCACGGCTTCTCTTCACGCCCTCTATCACTTCATAACCCTGTTCCCAGAGACGGTACATCTCCACCAGAGTCTCTGGCGGATGCTGCAGGTCACAGTCCATAACGGCGATACAGTCGCCCTCCGCATTGGCAAGGCCCGCAAAAATCGCTGATTCCTTGCCAAAATTTCTTGAAAAACGAATGCCCGTCACATGGCTGTTTTTCTCCGCCGCTTTCTCGATCATTTCCCAGGTCTGATCCTTGGAGCCGTCATTTACAAAGACCAGCTCAAAAGGAATTTTTTCTCTTTCCATAATCCCGCTCACAACTTCCGTTGTCTTCAAAATCATTTTCTCTTCATTATAGGCGGGGATTACAATTGATAACATCTCTGTCATTCCTCTCTAAAACTCGATCTCTTTCAGGTAACGGCCCAGCGCATCCTGCCAGGTCGGGAGGGGCTTAAAGCCATTCTCCACCAGTTTGCTCTTGTCCAGTCTGGAGTTAAACGGGCGTTTTGCCTTGGAAGCTCCGTACTCCGCTGTTGTCACCGGCTTTACCTCTACCTTTGCATACTCCGTATGCCCCTGCTCGATGGCCTGACGGAAGATCTCCTTCGTGAAATCATACCAGCTGATGTAGCCGCCCTCGTTGGTCGCATGATAATAACCATATTTCTCGGTCTCGATCATATCCACCAGCAGTCTTGCCAGATCGTAGGTATAAGTCGGAGTTCCGATCTGGTCGCAGACAACGGTCAGCTTGTCATGAGTCTTGCCCAGATTCAGCATCGTCTTGATGAAGTTCTTTCCATTCACGCCAAATACCCAGGCGATCCGGACAATGAAATATTTCTCCAGATTCTCAGAGACAGCCAGTTCTCCGCCAAGCTTCGTCTCGCCATAGACATTCAGCGGCTTGTAGGTCTTGCAGTCCGGTTTCCAGGGCTCTGTGCCCATTCCGTCAAAGACGTAATCGGTGGAAAGATAGACCATCTTGCAGTCCAGTTTCTTACATGCAAGGGCGATGTTCTCAGTTCCGGTCACATTGACCTTGCGGACCTTCTCCACCTTGTCGTCATCCTCCGCCAGATCCACAGCCGTCCAGGCTGCACAGTGTACCACCACGTCCGGCTTAATCTCCATCAGCACCTTCTCCACAGCCTCTTTGTCTGTGATATCCAGCTGCACATACGGCATTTTCGTCACAGCACTGCCGTCTGCAGCTCCACTGTACTCCGGAGCGATATCGGAACCAACACCCTCGTACCCTCTCTTTGCCAGTTCATTCATCACATCATGGCCCAGCTGTCCGCCGACGCCTGTTATAAAAATTTTCATATTAATTAATTCTCCTTTGTTTTTCTAACAGATAAAAACCTAAGGTTCTTTTCATTTTACTATACTAGCAGAAGTTTAGCAAGAGTGGCCTTATTTACTTACTCTCTCCCCCTTCTTATATTCTTTTTATTATTTTTTTAATAATCTTTTGACTAGGTTCCTCAATTGTAATACAAGATATCAGTGCAACACCAATTGTTATAATTACACTTAATAAAAACAACCAAATCTCTCCTACAGCGATATTGACCTTTTTGAACACAAATACAATAATTTGTTGAACAAAAAATCCATATAAATATATCCCATATGAAATTTCATGTTTCACAAACATTCTTGAAAAATATGGTTTTTCAGCTAACGCAAAAGAAAAAACGAAATATGAAAAAATTATATATCTTAATATTTCATAACATACTGAATTTGCATTCAAACAAGACAGACATAATAATAATATACTAGCAACCTGCAAATTCAATTTTTTTTGAACACATGGATATGTAAATATCATTCCTATAAAATACCATGGTATTAATTCTAATGCTGATGCAATATCTGTACCATAAATAACCCAAAACCAATCTGGATACTTTTTTAAGCGTAAAATCTGTACTGCACATAAAAGACCTGTTATCATTATCAAAAAAACAAATGATTTTTTATTTTTTTTATTAGCCCCTATTAGCGTAAGTATACACGGCACTAATATATATAAACTAACTTCCACTGGTAAGGTCCATAATGATCCATTGACTGCATTCGGATAAGGATTATTTGAGAATACACCTGGCAATCCATAAACAGGATATAACAAAATATTTTTCAAATAATATGAAACCTGCGAATTCATATAATATTCCCGCATAGGTAAATCAGATAAAAGGGGGCCTACCACATATGCAGCAATAACAGTATATATAACCAAAGCAGGAAAAATTCTAAATATTCTTTTAATACTATAACGTAATGGATTAGGATCAGATAACCAACTTTTTGAAATCAAGTACCCCCCTATTAAGAAAAAAATTTTAACTCCAAGGCTCTGTATTCCTTGGCCCCACAATATTGGCAAGGAATACCCACCTATGTATGCCATATGTCCTGCCATAACCATTATTGCTGCCATAAACCGAATAATATTAAAATTATTTTCTCTTGAATTTGTTTTTCCTTCCATAATTCATCCCTACTCATTTAGTTTTTCAAGTTTTAATTTTTCAAGTGCTTCTGCACACTCTTCCCATCCTGCATTTGCTTTTCCCAGCGCTTCTGCACACTCTTTCCATCCTGTATTTGCCTTTTCAAGTGCTTCTGCACACTCTTTCCATTCTGCATTTGTCTTCTCAAGTGCTTCTGCACACTCTTTCCACCCTATTAGAATTTGCTGATTATCTTTTTGTAATTTTTCTAACTCTATGTTTTTCCTTACTATTTCTTCAGCATCCTGTTGATTTTTCTCTAAAGAGGCTCTCATCCTTTCCTGTAATTCACTATTTTTATTACTCACTCGTTTAATTTCGGTTTTTAACTGTTCTATATCCGACTGCATTTTTTGTTCAAATTTATCTGCCTTTTTTAACTCTTGAGCACATTTACTCCAACCTGCTTCTGCACTCGCCACCCGTTCCTCTAAAATAGTTCGTTCATTAGGAAGCGTAGAAAGTTCAATATTTTCACCATAGCCTTCACCTTTCAGTTTCCTTTCCAATTCAGCTATAAGATCAATACTTTTTTCATTCAACAACTTTTTTAAATTTGTAGTTTTTCCTTCACCCTTTTGAGATGAATACGTTAATGCATATAAATGTTGTATTGCATGGAAGTAAGGATTTAACTGTATAAATTCATACACATACGGTTTCTCAGATTTAATTTTCTCTAAAAAATCAGTATAACCATATGTACTTCCTACATACTCGCAATCTAATGAAAAATCATTATTTTCATTAATTTCACTTATCCATTCCAAAAAAGACCTTTTTGTAAAATATTTGGTATGAGTATTATCAAGTACTCCAGACTGTTGATAATTGAAATGATCTCTTAACAAATTCAAAAAGATATCTCCGTTATTTACATTCGGAACACTAATTAAAATCTTTCCGTTTTCTTTTAAAAAAGGAATAACATTTTCAATCACCGCTGTTGGATTAATTACATGTTCTAGGATATCAATTAATGCAATCTTATCAAAAAGAATTTTAGCCTTTTTTAACTCTCGATATCCCGTTTCTTCCATATTCACCTGCTCAATATTACACACAAAGACTTTCTTATAATTACCTGACTCTCTAGCCTGTACACATGCGGTAGGATCTATATCAATACCATATATATCACAGTTTTTATGTGCAATCACTGCCCCAAATTTTCCTTCACCGCATCCAATATCAAGAACGGTGTCACCATTCTCCACTAGCCTTCCAAGCATAGCTACATTTACATTTAAATTATCTTCATTTACATGAAAATCTGCATTATGATATCTGTTATCATTGGTTTTCCATGTAAGCTGGTTTGTCTCACCGTTCCCATATTCCATAATATAATACCTCTTTTCAAGCTTGACCTAAGATGGATGTAATTTTCGTATTATCACCATAAATAATTTTTGAATCATATGGTCTGTCTGGATAAGCCCCATATTTTAACTTAATATGAAGATTATTTTCTTTAATAAACTCCTCTACTTTTTCCTTCAAAGCAACCGGTCTTCCTGTACAAACATTAATAATGCCTGTTATTGTTTCCTGAGTACTTGCAGCCACAATCTGATGTGCAAGTTCCTTTATATCAATAAAATCATACTTATTTTCCCCTGTCGTAAAAGGAAATTCTTTTTTTCCGTCTTCTTCCGCTTCCAATAATTTTGTAAAAATAGAGCTATTTCTACTATCATCTCCCAAAATATAATATGCACGCAGCCAATATAATTTTACATCCGTATTCTTTGTCATAAGTAATAAAGCTTGTCGCAATGCATTTTTAGCGACCCCATATTGAGACAATGGATTACACGGAGTATTTTCATCAATTTTACCTTCCCAAAAGCCAATCTCATGCATAGTCCCCATAACAGCAATCTTCTTGCATCCGCCATCCATCAAATTTTTCAAAAAAGTAAAGTGCTTTGATATATTTTCCATATGTTTAGAAGAATTGTGCACAAATCCATCTTGCCAAGCCAAATGAATACACAACTCTGGCCTTTTAAGTTCCTCATAAACATTTTCATTTCCAGAAAAAATATCCACATCCAAAATACTGGCTCTTGAATCAATCTCTTTATGGTTCAGATCCACGGCGTATACCTCATGCCCTTTATTTAATAATTCTTTTACAACATGTTTTCCCATATAACCCGCTGCACCTGTAACAACAACTTTCATCTTGTACCTCCTAAAAATATCCTTTTTTATGCAATTCTCTTTTTTTAAAAATGTCTTTGATAGGTAGTAAATTCCCCATTAAAGTAAATGCTGCATTTTTAGATACATTTCTCGAAATTTTTCCCGAAATATGAATCACATCAACCATACGTTCGTCTTCCCACTCCCATACAATTTCAGGATCTGGATATAAAAATAAGATGGCACTTCCATAATTTATACCAGTATGCACGCAATCTTTAAAATCAACAATTCTTTTTTCACCATTCGTAAACCAAACAACAATTTCAATATTTTCTAAAACAAATAATCCCTCTTCACAGATATCAAAACGCATTGCTTTAATATCCTTCATTTTTTGTTCTAATAAAAACCAAATATCAAACTCCGGATATTCTTTTTCACTTATAGCTTTTATTTGCATCTGCTCATTAAAAGAACTGCCTTTACTATAATAGAAAGTACTTGTTAATGCTGATTGACTCTCCAATTGTCCAAAATTATTTTGTTTTTCAAACATATTAATAATTTTTCCTACACTTCCCACTGGAAAAATGATGTTTTTCCTATCAAAACTATTTTGAATTTCCTTATAACTATTTGACCAGGCATCTTCATCATGAAGAGTCGCAGAAGTCTCAATATTTTGCCAAAACCGGTAAATGGCTGTCGGTTCACAGCAATCAGAAACTCCACAAATAGAAGCCGTTCTGGTAAAATATTCCCAGTCTTCCATAACATTTAACTCTTCATTAAAAATAACTCCCCATTTTTGAAAAATCCTTACCGGAAACGCCAGTGTCATTAACGGGCATCTATTCACCGTAAACTGCGACAAGAAATCATAGGGTACACAATAGGATGCAATGGGTGCCGATTCAGCCCGATATCCAATTTTTTTTATATTCGCCCAGTTCTGTGCAAATGCATATGAATGTAAAATACGGCCTTCATTTCCCGTATGTATTTTCCAAAATGATTCCACCCAATTATCAAAAAGAATATCATCATCGTCAAAAATAGCCGCATACATTCCCCAGGCATGAGCAAATCCAAAATTAATGGGTGTAGTTCTTGTTCCCTCATCTAATTCGAAATACCGTAATTTACTCTTTATATTTTCTTCCTGATCATCAAGAATTTCTGCTATACTCTTCTTTTGTGCAACACTTGCCTTATGTGCAATCAAAAGGATTTCAAAATTCTGATTACTTTGAACGTTTAAACACAACAAAGCTTCTCTTAAACCATCCGGTCTTTTTCCTTGTGTACGAATAATTACACTTAAAAAAGGCTCTGATTTCTTGTCTTCCTGTTCTATAATTTTTTTATATTTTCTGTTAAACAGACCATCTTCACAAATACCCATATGTTCTTGCAGATCAGCTAAATATTTTCCAATCTGTGAAGTCTGCGGCATATCTTTTAAAAAATCAAATATATAATTTTCCTGCTTTTTCATATTATCTTTCCTTATTTACTAAATTTAAAACGCATCTCACAATACTCATCCCCTAAAAAGCGGCCAATTTTATGAGTTTTATCAATTACCTCTGGCAATCTTCCTTCTTGTTTTCTTTTTTCAAATTCTTTTACTGCTTTTTTCTCACTTTCACCTCCCCGTGAAAATACCTCGCATAAATATTTAACACGATCAGGCTGTGCCCATTTATACGCAAGTAAAATAGCTGCTTCCGCTGAATAATAGACTTCTGCTCCGGTTGGCTTCCATCCGCCATCTACAGCCAATTTTTTTGCATGGTATGCAATCGCTGATGGAACATAAATAATTTTATATCCCGCCAAACGGATTCTCCAAGAAAAATCCAAATCATCACAATACATAAAAAACGTATCTGCATCAAAGCCTTTTATTTCTTTAAAAATTTTGGTTTTGAAAACAGTACATGCCGTCGATGCCCACTCTGTTTCACCTGTTTTTATATCATATTCTTTGGCATGCTCCAACGGTGTCTGTCTTGCTTCTGCCAATCCCACTTTTGGATCTTTTAATACCATCAGCATTCTAGTAAGACATTGTGGCTCTAAAATCACATCTGGGTTCATAATCATCATAAAATCCGCTGTACAATTTTCTCCCATCAAATTGTGACCCTTAGCCGTTCCTGAATTAAAGCCAAAAATTCGGTACTGAAACTCCATTTCATTATTTAAGTTTTCATTTATTCTTCTTACATCTTCTTCTGAAAAAATCCTATTAGGAGAAGCATCTCCATACACCAAACTTACCTTCAATTCTCCAACTTTTTTGTGATATACTTGAACTGTTTGTTTTAAGGCACTTATTGCCTTTAATAATGCTTCTTTCTTATTTCCATAAATTACTGATTGTATCTGTAACTCCATCATCTCTCCCACCTTTTCTTTTTTCTATACCCAGACAAGATGGCCGCATTTGTCTTTATATAGTACTTTTTTTCTTTTTCCCGCATTACCTTTAATGCTTTATCTAGTTTATCTTGGCGTCCTTTTTGTTCCTTTTCATTATAGGGTACTCTGTACTCTGAAGTTGTTTTTTCTATATATTCAAATGCACCCTCTTGTGAATATCGCAACCACAAATCCCAATCTTCCAAATAGTCTAATTTAGTATCAAATCCGCCATATTTTTCATATAATTTTCGTGAAAACAAAATCGTCTGAATCGGGATAAAATTATGATAACATAATTCTACACCATTAAATTTTACTTGATATCTCTTATTATAATCTATAATTCTATATCTGTATGGACTCTTGTTTTCTACTATCAGCGGAGTTTCAAATCCAAAAGCATACGCAGCGATTCCTTTTGTCTTTTCTATTGCGCTAACTAAGCATTCCAAATGGTCTGCAAAAAAGACATCATCATCATCTAAGAAATTCAGATATTCTCCCTGCGCTAAGGACAAACCCAAATTTCCTGCCACAGATCTTCCTCTTTTTTTCCCTGTTGCCTGATAACGGATATTTAATTCTGGAAATTCTTTTTTTATCATATCATAAGAAGTAGCTTCTCCATCTTCTACTACAATCACTTCAAAATTTGGATACGTTTGATTTTTTAAACTTATCAGCGCCTCTCTTAAAACTTCCGGTCTTTGACATGTTCGAATAATAACAGAAACTTTTTTATCTGCTTTTGAAATTTCCGTTTTATAAAAACTTCCATCTCTTATAATTTCATAATTCCACCCAATAAATTTTGCTACACTCGCATCATTAAATCTGGTTTTCCAAAAATGCTCCGCATTTTTCCAATGACTTATATAAGCAAGCCATAATTGTTTCTTAGCGCCAGGAAATGGTTCCCTATTTACCATCAAAACCTTAAAATAATCTATGTGCCCTTTCAAAATTTCAGCCATAGAGCCATATCTGTATCTTAACAATAAATTATTTATTAGCGAGTCGACATACTGACGCGGTTTAACTTCATTTGCTTCCAAATAAGAATAATGAAAAATTCCTACTTTAGGACAATATTTTAATATATATCCTGCCGCTCTTATGCGCCAACTCAAGTCAACATCTTCTGCATACATAAAAATATGCTCATCAAAACCGCCAACTTGCTCAAACACACTTCTTCTAACAGCAAACGCAGCTCCAGATACCCAACTAGTTTCTCTTGTAACCGGATCATAAATCTTAGGATGTTCATATGGTAACTGCCTAAATTCCCACACAGCTGTCCTTCTATCTGCCCTATTTATTTCTCTTCTTAAAGAAGCTAATGTTTCTCTCCTCATTTCTGTATCTGCATTAATAAAACAGATAATATCTTGGTCTCCCTTTCGGGCTCCATAATTATTTGCAGCTCCAAATCCCTTATTCTCGCTCATTTGCAATATTTCAAATTTAGCAAATGAACACTGTTTTTTTAATTTCATACAAACTTCATAAGTTTTATCAATAGAATGGTTATCCACTATATATATACAAACTGTTTCATCCGATATATCCATCATGGCATCTGCTATTGATTTAATACACTTATCTAACCATTTTTCTGAATTATAAGTAACAATTACTATATCCATTCATAGCCCTCATTATTATACAAATAAAACATTTTCTTTTTTATTTGCATATACAGAAATTTTACTTGGTATTTCTATATAGGATGAATTATATCCTTGATTTATTACTTCTAACTGCATTGTCCCATGAAGCCAGGTAAGCATCTCATGATGCGCTTGTGTTCCCTGCCCAATTGCTGCCCCTACCAGATAAACACCATTCATAATTCGAGGAAGTTTGTAATTATATATGACTTCTATAATATCACCTTCTTCTCCATTTATAACTTCACCTTGATTGATAAAATTGTTAATATCAAACAAAGGAAGTCCTTTCGCTGTCTCTAATACAAAGCCCACAATCAAATCATTTGCTTGCCGTAAACACTCTACTACAACATGTGTAGTATACGTTTTGTCCACATATAAAGTATTAACATACTCACCATTTTGATCTGTGAAATACACTGAACGTATCGCCACCTTATCATTTTTAAATCTATCAGCCACAAACGAAACTGCTGGATAATTCTTTTTTTCCGTATTTCTATGGATAAAAATATCACCACTTTTTTCATCCGTAATATGTCCTGACACATATTCTGAAGATTTACGTTGTGCATCCATATACATGTCACATATAGATCCAGCCTCACCAAATGCTCTTGTAGATCCTTTTTCCAACCACAAAACTCTTGAACACATTTGCCGCACACTTCCAATATCATGCGACACAAATAAAATAGTAACTCCCCTTTTTCTCAATTCGTCAAACTTTTTAAAACACTTATTTTGAAAGAAAACATCTCCAACACTTAAAGCTTCATCAACAATCAAAATATCTGGTTCTACATTAATCGCTACTGCAAATGCAAGCCGTGCAAACATACCACTTGAATAAGTTTTTACCGGATGATTAATAAAATCTCCAATATCCGCAAACTCTATAATTTTACCAATGCGCTCATCCATTTCCTTTCTGGTATATCCCATCATTCTTCCATTTAAATAGATGTTCTCAATTCCCGTATATTCATCATTGAAACCTGCTCCAAGTTCCAACAAAGCAGAAACTTTTCCTTTGATTGTTACTTCTCCCAAAGTAGAGCTTAAAACCCCGGTAATTATTTTTAACAGAGTGGATTTTCCTGCTCCATTTGTTCCTATTATACCTACTGTCTCTCCCTTTTTTACCTCAAAGCTTACATCATTTAACGCTCTAAATTCTTTATATCGTTCTTTATTTCCCAAATGAAATGCTTCCAGAATACGATCTGTTGGCTTATTATACATTTTATATATTTTTACAAGATGTCTTATTTCAATTGCTAAATCACACATATTATCTTCCTCTTATTTTATTATCAAAGCACATCTGCGAAGTGATGTTTCAATTTTTTGAATACATAAATCCCCAACGCAAGTATTATCAGCGCAACTGTCCAAAAGTATATTGTTGTCCCAATTTTATAACTCCAAAAACTATTCTGTCTTAGGAAACTATCTCGATAACCGCGTACCACATAATAAATTGGATTATACTGTATTATTTTTTGAATATTTTCTGGCATAATATCTACTTGCCAAACAATAGGTGTAACCCAAAATATTACTTGAATCAGAATTGCTACTACCTGTGCCACATCTTTTAAAAATACATACAAGGCAGATGTAAAATATGAAATACCTACGCATAAAACAACCATATAAATCATATAGTAAATTAATTGCAGCCAATAAATACTCGGCATATACCCATATGCAAGAAAAAGGATAATAGTAAACACCACTAAAACTACTTGTATAAAAAAGACTGAAACTACTTTTGCCAACGGTAAAATAGTTATATTAAAAACCACCTTTTTCACCAAATAACTATATTCTACAAGACTATTTGTCGCATTTACAATTGCATCACTAATAAACATCCACGGTGCTAATCCAGCAACCAGCCACAATATAAAAGGATAGCCTGAAACTGCATCATTATTAAATCCGACTTGAAAAATAAACCAATATATAACCACTGTTATGATTGGTTGTATAAACGCCCATATCAGGCCTAAAATTGATCCTGCATACTTTGTTTTAAAATCGTCCATTGCAAACTGACATACAAATGCCGTATTCAATTCCATTTTTTTTATTTTTTCTCTCATCCTGCACTCCTACATAAATTATATTTTATTCACTTTTTCAGCATTGTGCAATATATTGTACATGCTTGTATTATTCTTTCCATCATAAATTTCAGCCGTCCATACTCCCCACGAAACCGTCTGGAAGTGGCTTTCCCACTTTCGTGATGCATCTTAAGTGACGGATCATAAACGATTCTGTAGCCTTTTTTCTGACAGCGACAGGCCAGAATATATTCTTCATAATAAAACTGTGTCTCCGGATCAAAGGCTTTTTCTTCTGCTTTCACAAAAAGCGGAGTAAAAATCAGGCAGGCTCCGAAGGGAACAATCTTCTCTTTTTTACTTTTATAATAATCTTTGCTTTTCTTTCTTTCCTGTGTCTGCGTTCGTTCCATCCAGCGGTTATTCCAATAGAGCAGCGGGTAGATCAGCGGATAAAGCTTCAGTGCCATTCTGTTTTTCCGGATGGTTGCCTCCGCTTCTTCTTTTGTACGCAACCGCTCATCCAAAGGATTCTGATGTTCCCCTGTGCCGCTCCGTATGATATCTGGTCCCAACACATGGCATTTACACTCCTGATAGGCCTGATACAAATGAGTTGGAAAATCCTTTTGTATAAATTCAATATCATTATTCAAAACCAAAATAAAGGAAGCTTTTAAGCGATCTCTCGCGTATTGATAGCCCAGATTGTTTGCCTCGGAAAAACCGCCGTTCCCACGATTGATCAAAACCGTAATGTTTGGCGCCTGCTGCTCATATTTTTTCTTTCTTTCAAAACGCAGGGCATCTTTTTTACCGATATCATTATCCACGATTACCAGCTGGACAGCTTCCTGCCCTTCCATAGAACAAATAGATTGTACACACCGATCCGTGATTTCAGAATCTCCGTAATGGAGAATGACGAAACTGATGATTTCCATCTACAATCTCCTTTTCTCTCAGAAACTCAGTAAAACAGCGGCCGCTTCCAGAAGCCCGCTTTTTACAAGACAGATCAGAAGCCAGACAGCAGCCTTTTGGGACAGCGGCAGATTCACTCCTGAAAAAATCTTTGTTTTTGGATTTTTAGCATACTCCGGAAAATAAGTCCGCAGTATATATCTGATATATTGACATAACTCTCTCAGTTTGTCCCTTGAAGCTCCTCTTCCCAGATCAAACAGACAGGTACATAAAATACGGAGCACAAACAATTCATAAAATTCCGGGCTGTTTTTTATTCCCAGTTCCCGGACCTTTTTTATGGAATCTTCCAGAGCCCGATAGGGCAGCTGATAGTTTTTTAAACCTTTAAAATTATGCATAGCCGAGCTTTTATGCTGGACATAATAATACCCACACTCCGTCAATGTTCCTATTCTATCACACTCCGCACTGAAAAACAAGGAAATCGGCATATCCTCCCCCCTTGCTCCGGTCAAAAAGCGTACTTCATATCTTTCCCATAAATCTCTCAGATAAAAATGAGAACAGACCGCTGATATACGAAAAGTCCACTCTTCTTCTTCATACCTTTTATATGCACCCGGGATTATTTTTTTCAGAGTTTTATCTTCTTCATCTACAAAAGTAAGACCACAGATGACCATTTCCAGATTTTCTTCGACGGCACAGCGGTAAAACTTTTCAATATAATCCGGCGCGATGTAATCATCCCCATCAACAAAAGTAAGATATTTCCCGGTTGCCTCGTCCAGCCCCCGATTTCTTGCTGCTGCCACTCCCTGATTTTTCTGATGGATCAAACGGATTCTTGAATCTGTCTTCGCACAGTCCTTAAGAAGTTCACCGCTTGAATCCGTACTCCCATCATCGATAAGCAGAATCTCCAGGTTCTGATACGTCTGGCTGCGAATGGAATCCACACAGGTTTTTATATATTTTTCATTATTATAAAATGGTACAATTACAGACACCTTATCCATATAATTCTCCATATCGTCTCGCTGCTTATCAGCTGTGTCTTTGTCTCTGAAGCGTTATAGATATAGTTTCTCCGCCTTTTTATAAAACATTTCCAGTAAGCAGGCTACCGGTTTCGGCCAGAATTTGCAGAACATATAAATATCCTCCGCTCTCCGCTCACTTTTCTTCAGCATCTTGGCCGTAGTCGCTTCCTCGTGAATCCGATGGCACATCAGCCTTTTCGGTACATATACGAAAGAGCCCTCCAGCCGTGAAAGTTTCTCCCATGCCTGCCAGTCCACATTACTTTTCATATTGTTTTCAAAGACAGGCTGTTCCGGCAAATGCTCTTTTACCAGCGTCACTGAGGGACAGCAGATGGGCGAGCCGACGGAAAGGATTCTTCTCCGCACAAATTTACTGTTTTGCAGCCCTTTGATTTTCAGCGGAGAAAGGAGGAAGCGTTTGATCCGGAGTAACTCGTTTGTTTCTGTCTTTCTTCCATCCCTCAGCTCACAGTAATCGGTAAAGGCTATCAAAGGATGCTTTGCTTTTTTCAGAAAAGCCAGGATGTTCTCGCTGTAATCCGGCTCATAGAGATCATCCTGATGGGCCAGCGTAACATAGGGCGTATCTGCACAGGAGTAAGCAAAGTTCCAGTCTGCGGAAATCCCCTTTTCCCCCTGGTTTACCTTCACCTGCAAATGATATTTTTCAGCAAGCCTTTCAATATGTTCATTCGGCGTTGAAGTTGCAATCAGAACCGAACTCTTCCTCTTCTGATTCAGCAGCGAACAGATACATTCCTCCAGATAAGGACTTTCCCCATACGCGCAAATTACAAAAGTATGTTTTTCTTTCATTCGTTCTCCGTTTTTTCCTTTTCCGCGTTTTTCTTATCCTGCTCTATTTTTTCTGAGATTGCCAGTTTCTGTGCCAGTTCTTTCACACGATATTCTAATGTGGAAAGCTCTATCGTCATAAGGAATACTTTGAGAATCAAAAGGACAAAAATCAGCAGAAAAATAAAGTTGGTAGAAGAATAAATTCCAAGAAGAGAAGCGCCGTATATGGTAATCTCCGGGAAAATGCTTAAAATAACCAGACTGGCTGCAAACAGCATCCAGAAAATGGAATATTCTATCTGTAATTTAGACTGTCGGATTTTTTTTACCATGTATCCGGCTGTAATAAGCGAACCGCAGATCAGGGCGATCCGAAACATCAGCGAAATCATTTTCTATCATCCTCCTCCGTACTGTTTTCTATCACTATTCTTTTCCTGAAGTTCTGTATCACAAGAATTGACAGCAGCATTTTTACCATATACATGATGGAGCGGGACCAGTTCAGATAACTCTGTCCCTGCATCCGTTCTTCCATGTGTACCTGCACTTCTCCCACTCTCGCTCCCTGCTTTACAAGGAAAGATACCGTATCCGGTTCCGGCCCATAGTTGATATTCAGCGCAAATTCCCGAATCATTTCCTGATTAAACAGGCGCATACCCGAGGTTGGATCGCTGATCTTTCTCCCTGTTGTCAGGTAGATTGCCAGAGAAATCAGGTTGCTTCCCAGCATGCGGAGTGTTTTCGGCTTTTTCTCCGTCACAAAGCGGGAACCGATCACCAGATCGTAGCCTTCCTGAATTTTTTCAAGCATAGGAGCTATATACTCCGGAAGATGCTGACCATCTGCATCCAGCTGAATGGCATATTTATATTTTTTCCGGTCCGCGTACCTCATTCCCGTCTGGAAAGCGCCTGCCAGGCCCAGATTAATTGGGAGATCAATGATTTCATAGCCTAACGAATGGGCAATTTCTGAGGTCCGGTCCATGGAACCGTCATTGATAATCACATAATCATACTGAGGATATTTCTCGATCAGATTTGTTACTACCTGGCAAATATTTTCCTCTTCATTAAAAGCAGGAATAATAACCAGAAGATCATTCCTCTTGTCTTTCATAGCTGTCTTCCTTTGCATGAATCCTTTTTCGTTACATTGTACTATAGAATCCTTCTCAAAGCAACTGTTGCACATTTTGCTTATAGATAAATAAACAGTTGATATAACGCCGCCAGGCTGAGTACGACAGGCGGCAGCAGACTAAATTTCAGTGTCTTTTCTGAAAATTCCACGTTTCTTCCGCCCAGCAAAGCAAAACTCACAGGCGCCAGAATCGGAAAATAGTATCTCGCCTGAACACCATTCATATGGTCCGTTCCCACCGGCGTATAAATCAGATACATGGAAGTCCAGACCAGAACGATAATACTCAGGCTGATCGCCCATAAGAAGACACGCATCTTTTTTGTTATCCTACATACGAACGTTCCTTTTATTCCGGAAAAGCAGTCGAGTATCCACAGCACCGTCACCAGTAAAAACTCGCTTCCCAGTTCTCCCAGTCTTCCGAAATTTGCCAGCGCTGCATGACCAACGAAAAAATCACTGAGCGCTTCTATGATGGATGTGATCAGCATCTTCACATAGACCGCCGGATGCCGGAGAATACTCTGAAGCTGCAGAACGGCATCCGTATCGCCTCCCCTTGAATCTGTCATAATTCCGGTCTGTCCGTTGATCGTATAGCGGATCAACGGAACCGAAAATGTCATGACAACCACCGCACAACCCAGAAGTACAATTCCCCAGAACAGACGAAACTGCCTTTCTGAAGAAAATTTTTCTTTTGGAATCAGGCAGCACAGCAAAACCAGGGGGACATATACCGCCTTTGAAAGAGATGCCAGAAGCAGCACAAAAATGCTGACTACAATGAGAATACTGCTTCTTTTCTGTTTTTCCCCAAAGACGATCTTCGCCCAGCATGCAAAACCAAACATCAGACCGGCATGCACGATTACATCATATGTATAGGTCGAAGCAATAAAAATCTGTGTTGGAATCATAGCCAGCAGAAGCAGAACATTTTTATAAACCGGAGTGATTTTTATCGCCAGAAACATCAGCACAAGATAGGTCAGCAGATTGATCGCTTTTCCCAGCAGAAAAAGCTGATAAAAAGACAGCTTCAGATGTCTTCCAATCCACAAAGCCGCTGCCTGGTTGATATATCCGGTCTGTCTGTAGTTCCAGCCGACCGTCTTCTCCGTCATTTCTTTATTCTGATTATAGGCATTGTTCATATACTGGATAAAAAGCTGCTTTTCCTCCAGCGTATTATACATATCTTTGGGGATACGCTCCTGCATTCTGACCACTGCGTCATTTGTCTCGCTTGCATTTCCCCTGAACGACAGCTGGTATGCCGTCATAAAATGGATCTGTTCATCCCAGCCATTTTCCTGAATACCGCCGGTATAGAGAAAGCATACGCCTAAAATTCCTCCCAGAAAGACCAGGTATTCCACTTTTTTGCTGAGATAGTTCCATTTTTTCACAAAAAAAGCCAGCAGCAGGAGGGCAAGAAACGTGATAAGCATCCGATCTTTGTTATACTGAACTTTGTTATACAGCCAGATTTCCTGTATCGACGCATTGGAAGCGCTGACTGCCAGAGAAAGAGCAGTGATTTTTTTCTGTATGCTGGTATAACCATATTCCAGTTCCGGCCAGTAAACATCCTCCGCCACATCCAGAGTTTCAGCGCCGAAGGCATTTTCCCTTTTTGTAAAAAGCGTATACTCCGTCCGTTCTCCTGTATTTAAGCATAGCTTCATTTTTCCGATATAAGTCGGCTCCTTAAACACAATGCGGATTCCGGCGTTTTTCCGTTCTACGTTCTCGATCTCTTCCGGAATTTCTGAGTTTTCACTGATGCAAAATTCAACTTTTTTGCCGGCGATTGCATTTCTGTTAAACACGAGCGTTTCTATCAGAACGGCAAGCACGCCGCATATAACAAAAATCAAAATTTCTTTTATAATTCTTTTTCCTGCTTTTTCTGTCATTTATCAATATCCTTCTATATCATCAAGCGATTTATGATTTGCCAGATTCTTCTTTTCCCCTAAAAACCTTCCTGATCTTCCCCGGCAGCCACAACAGCGCATGCCCCAGGCGATAGGAATGGGAATTTCGGACTTCTTCCAGGCGTTTTTCCTGCTCTGCTTCCAGTTTTGCCGTTCTTTGGGATTCTGCTTTTCTGCACTGTGATACAATGACTTCCCGGTGCGGAGAGAGCCCGGTTTTGTAATGGCGAAGCAGGGTCTCCATCATGACCTGACAGTCTTCGGAAGCTTCCATAAAGGTCAGGGTGCCTTCAAAAACCTGTTTCCAGGCAGCTGCATAATCAAAAGATGCAAACTGTTCCACCAGTTTTCTTGCGTCCTGGCCCATCTTTTTCCTGTATTCGTCATCTTTTAATAAAGAAATCACAGCCTTTGCTGCCCCTTCCACATCTCCCTCCGGCACTGTGATCAGCCCCTGATCGGTCTTATAGAGTTCCACATAGGGAAGGGCAAAGCAGACTGAGGGCAATCCGTACAGCCTGCTTTCAATATTCGTACAGGGGAAGCCTTCCACCCGGGAGGTACTGATGCAGACAGCAGCGCTCTGATAAAAGCGTTCCACGTCTTTCTGAAAACCGCACAGCAGAATTTTTTCCTCCATATGAAGCTCTGCGATCCGATTTTTCAGCTGCCCGGTCAGGGCTTCGTCCCCTTTTCCGACAATCAGAAGCTCGGCCTCCGGAACTTCCTTTATGACTCTTGCCGCAATTTCCACGGCTGCGGCGGGATTCTTTTCTTCGGAAATTCTTCCCATCCAGAGCATGGAGAAACTGTCCAGGGAAGCCATCTTTTCCCGACCCACCGAAAGATCGACCGGGTTCGGCATATAGGTGACACGGATTCCCAGACCCCGGTAAAACTCCACATCGGTTCTCGAGAGTGTCAGCAGGCAGTCGCAGAAGCGATACAGGAAGGGCATTTTTACAAAGGTCCTGTAGTAGCCTTCCATGGCAAATCGTGAAAAAACGCTGTGCGTACAGACAACAAAAGGAATCCTATGGCCTTTCAGCATCATAAGATCCCAGAATAACATATTTCCAAGATAAGCATGATAAACCATGAGGTCTATCTGCTCCTCCTCTATTATTTTCTCCAGCATTTCTGCTCTGGCCTCATAGTTTCCGCTTCTGATTCCTGCACAGTTCGGAAGCACCAGCCGCTTTACTCCTGCCGGAAGCTCATAATCCTCTGCACAGGGTTCTTCGTCTGTCAGAAGAACCACTTCATAACCCATAGAACACCAGAGCGGAATCAGCTGTGAGACCACTCGCTGTACCCCGCCATTGGAAAGCCGGTGATAATAGGTTGCAATTTTTTTCACCTGGCGGGCGTGAGCCTCTTTCAGCCCGGAACGTTCCAGCTGCTCCGCCAGTTCGTCTTCTTTTCCGTAATATTTTTTTTCAAGGAAGCAGACGACTTCCTTTAATCCATAAATCTGCGTTAAAAGATCATAGCCTGATCCTTTTTCTTTCTGATTCAGCTCTTTTTCCCAGGTATTTACAGCCGTCTCAAGCGTTTCGTTTTCCATATCGTTTTGAAATTTCAGCAGATCCATAAACTGTTCCTTTCAGGTACTTACCGTCTCAAAATCTTCTTTGCCACCCGTTTCAGGAAATACTTCCCGCTGGATATCTTTCGTCCCAGCCAGCTCCTAGCACGGTAGCTGAAGGGAAGGAGGACGCTGCCGCCTTTCTGCTCCAAGGCGTTTTTCAGCCAGGCAAGGGAAGTCTTTCTCTGGGCCTCGATGGCCGCATTCACCGGCGCGTAATCAACAGGCTTTAAGAACTCGTCATTCTTCAGGATATCTTCGGGGCGCTCCGCATAGCGGTTCCAGAGGTTGAAAGCGCCCAAAAGGGATTCAAAGCGGGAGCTGCCTCTCGCCGGATTTCCGATGGCGATGAAAGGCTTGTTGAAAAGGATCGCCATACAGGTTCCGTGGAAGGAATCGGTGATGACAAAATCGCTGTTCTTGAAATAGTAAAGCCACTGTTCCACCTGAAGATTCTCGATAGTATTAGGCAGGTTCAGCTTCTTTTTGTTGGCCGGGAATTTATTGTACCAGCCATCCAGCATGTTGATAAGCTTCCGGTCCAGTTTTTTGGAAACATGAAGGAGGGCCTCCCGTTTTTCCTGGGTCGGATCCAGGATGTAGGTGGCGATGTAGGGTTCCTTCTCATCCAGACCGCAGTTGTCAGCCAGATCACCGAGAACATGGGGATCAGCCATAAGCACCGGATCCAGCACATGATCGGCTTTCACGCCAAAGACCCGGCGGCAGATATCCACGCCTTCTTTCTCCCGGACGGAAACGGCATTCATCCGGCGCATGCAGCGGACCGCTTTTTCTGTA
>OGDF01001261.1_pt1 | contig 37980 bp, 25 predicted proteins | sample 1570141 | NCBI WGS metagenome assembly OGDF01 (sample SAMEA4370581, study PRJEB24528) | human gut metagenome
TGAGCTTTTGCAGCCCGGCGCACTGGATGCCATTGAAGAATACGGCTGGGCGCTGAAAGGCCCCACCGCAACCCCTATCGGCAAAGGGTTCCGCAGCATCAACGTGCAGCTGCGCCAGCGCTTTAATACCTACGCCAACCTGCGCCCCGTGCGCACCCTGCCCGGTGTGCCCACCCGCTTTGAAAATGTGGACCTTGTTATTGTGCGCGAAAACACCGAGGACCTGTATAAAGGCATCGAGTACATGCTGAACGATGAGATCGCCAACGGCGTAAAGCTCATCACCAAGCCCGCCTGCGAGCGCATCTGCCGTTTTGCCTTTGATTACGCTGCCGCCAACGGCCGTAAAAAGGTGACTGCAGTCCATAAGGCCAACATCATGAAGCTGACCGACGGCATGTTCCTGTCCACCTTCCGCGAGGTCGCCAAGGATTACCCCGCCATTGAAGCAGACGACTGCATTATTGACGCCCTGTGCATGAAGCTGGTGCAGAAGCCGGAGCAGTTTGACGTTCTGGTTGCCCCCAACCTGTACGGTGATATCATCAGCGACCTGTGCGCCGGTCTGGTGGGCGGCCTGGGCTTTGCCCCCTCTGCCAACATTGGCGCCAAGACCCGCATCTATGAGGCTGTCCACGGCTCCGCCCCCGACATTGCAGGCCAGAACAAGGCCAACCCCAGCGCCATCCTGATGGCATTTGCCATGATGCTGAACGACCTGGGCATGACGGATAAGGCCGCCAGGCTGAACGCCGCCATTCTGGCACAGGTTGCCGAGGGTAAGGCTGTTACCGCGGATATTGGCGGTACCGCCACCACCACCGAATTTACTGACGCTGTTGCGGCACGGCTGTAATAAAGCCGTCTTGCAGGAAGGAGCATGAAAATGAAACTGCACGACCACGGCGTGTACCTGGTCAACGGCCAGCTGACCGATACCGCACCGGCCCATGTGACCGAAGCAGAGGCCCGCAAGGGCACCATTGCTTACGGCATTCTGAAAGCCCATAACACTGCGCCGGATATGAAAGACCTGCGCATCAAGTTTGATTCGATGACTTCCCACGATATTACTTATGTGGGCATCATCCAGACGGCGCGCGCCTCCGGCATGGAAAAGTTCCCCCTGCCGTATGTGCTGACCAACTGCCACAACTCTCTGTGTGCGGTGGGCGGCACCATCAACGAGGACGACCATCAGTTTGCCCTTTCCGCTGCGCATAAATACGGCGGCATTTATGTTCCGCCCAACATGGCAGTTATCCACAGCTATAACCGCGAGATGATGGCAGGCTGCGGCCGCATGATCCTGGGCTCTGACTCCCATACCCGCTATGGCGCACTGGGCACTATGGCCGTGGGCGAAGGCGGCGGCGAGCTGGCCAAACAGCTGGTGGGCCGTACCTATGATATGGCCATGCCCGGCGTGATCTGCGTTTACCTGACCGGCAGGCTGAACCCCGGCGTTGGCCCGCATGACGTGGCGCTGGCCCTGGTTGGCGCAACCTATGCCAACGGTTATGTGAAGAATAAGGTCATGGAATTTGTTGGCCCCGGCGTTGCCAGCCTTTCCGCAGACTGCCGCAACGGCATTGACTGTATGACCACCGAGACCACCTGCTGGTCCAGTATCTGGCAGACCGATGGCGTGACCGAGGAATACCTCGCAGGCCATGGCCGTGCCGATGCTTATAAAGAGCTGAAGCCCGCCGATGTTGCCTATTACGATGGCTGCATCGAGCTGGATCTTTCCAAGATCGAGTGCATGATCGCACTGCCCATGCATCCCAGCTATGCTTACCCCATCCGCGAACTGAAGGCAAACGCCAAGGATCTGCTGCATGAGATCGAAACCCGCGCCAATGAGCAGCTGAGCGGCAAGGTCAAGATGGATCTTGTCAGCAAGGTGCGCGCCGACGGCAGCATTTATGTGGATCAGGGCATTGTGGCTGGCTGCTCCGGCGGCACTTATGAGAACCTGTGCGCTGTGGCTGACATCCTGCGCGGCAAGAGCTGCGGCAACGGCGAGTTCAAGTTCAGCGCTTACCCGGACAGCATGCCCACCTACCTGGAGCTGGTCAAGAACGGCGTGGTGGCCGATATCGTTTCCGCTGGCGGCATCTTCCGCGAATGCTTCTGCGGCCCCTGCTTCGGCGCAGGTGATACCCCGGCCAATGGCGAGTTCAGCATCCGCCACACCACCCGCAATTTCCCCAACCGCGAAGGCTCCAAGCCCGGCGAGGGTCAAATCTCCGGCGTGGCGCTGATGGATGCCCGTTCCATTGCGGCTACCGCAGCCAACGGCGGCATTCTGACCGCAGCCAGCGAGGTTTGTGACCACGACTACACCGCACCCAAGTATCACTTTGACCGGGGTGTGTACGATAAGCGTATCTATAACGGCTGGGGCAGCCCCGAACCGGAAACTGCCCTGCGCTTTGGCCCCAACATCAAGGATTGGCCGCAGCAGCCGGAACTGACGGATGACCTGCTGGTCAAGATTGTCAGCTACATCACCGACCCTGTCACCACCACCGATGAGCTGATCCCCTCCGGTGAGACTTCTTCCTTCCGCTCCAACCCGCTGCGCCTGGCAGAGTTCACCCTGTCCCGCAAGGACCCGGCCTATGTCGGCCGCGCCAAGGCAGTCAAGGCTCTGGACGAAGCCCGCACCGCAGGCACTCTGCCGGAAGAAGTACAGGCTGTGTATGCCGCGCTGGAAAAGGCCGGTTACAAGCCGAACGCCGCAGCCACCAACATTGGCTCCGCCATCTTTGCCAATAAGCCCGGCGATGGCTCCGCACGTGAGCAGGCGGCTTCCTGCCAGCGCGTGCTGGGCGGCGCGGCCAACTTTGCCAAGGAGTATGCAACCAAGCGCTACCGCTCCAACTGCATCAACTGGGGCATGTTGCCCTTCCTGGTGGAGGACCCCAGCGTGTTTGAACTGGGCGACTGCATCTACCTGCCCGGCGTGCGCAAGGCTCTGCTGGAAGCTGCCGACACCATGCCCGCCGTGGCTGTTAAGCCCGATGGCAGTGTGAAGGAGTTCACCGTAAAGCTTGGTGCCCTGACCGATGCCGAGCGCCAGATCCTGGCCGATGGCTGCCTGATCAACTACTACAAAAATAACTGATTGATTTAATGTTTCAAAACGCCTCCCGGCGGACCGTGGGTCCAGGCCGGGAGGCGTTTTTCGCTTGGAAAAAGCGTTGAGTTAAAAAAATAGTAAATCATTGTGGTGGACCGCGGCACAAACATGCCGCTCAAAAATATTAGGCGATTGAGCCTTTTGAAATGTGAGACGAACAATGAAAAAATTGTAGGGCGCGATGCCCTCATCGCGCCGCAGAGAAACGTAAAGCAGTTGACGCAAACCCGCAAATCATCTGTAGGGGGACGATGACGAGCATCGTCCCGTGGCGGTTTGCCCAATGCGGGACCATTGAAAAAAGTATTGCCTATTTAGGTTGGCGGGCGCACAATGTGTGCTCCTACGGGTGAGATGCCAATAAATGCCCGACATAACACATAAAAACTGCAATATAAAAATCACCCGCATACCGCTCCACCACCCCGCATATAAAATCCATAATAAACCCAACCCTATCTCCAATTCCTAAGGCAATACCGCATAATTCTAAGTGCCGATACGGCGAGCGAGGTGCGGCAGATGCTAAGCCAAAAGCGCAGATAATACTGGATGTCTTATCGAGCATTTTGGCAACGCAGATGCCGTGCCGCAGCCGCCGGAGCGGTGCTTAAGCCGTCAGGTGGGAATTGTGCGGTGTTGCCCTAATTCCTCATTGCTAATTTCTAATTGCTTGCGCCCAACTCCGAACTCCTCCCTCCTAACTAAAACTGGGGTGTTCATTATGCTTCTTCCTCTCCTCATGACAACCATCGCCGGTCTGTCCACTGGTCTGGGCGGGCTGATTGCGGCGCTGTTCCGGCCAACGCCAAGGCTGATGGCGTTCTGCGGCGGCTTTGCCGGGGCGGTCATGCTGACCGTCAGTTTGGCGGACCTGGCTCCGGCGCTGCTGGATTTTTACGGGGCGCTGCTTTCACCCTTTGGCTGTGGGGCTGCGGCTGCGGCACTGCTGCTGGGTGGTATGCTGGCAGCCTGGCTGTTGGCCTGTGCTCTGCCGGACGAGGATACACTGGCCGACCGTTTTGGCTCCCGCACCCAGGGCTCTGCCATGCGGGCTGCGCTGGTAACGGGGGCAGCCCTGCTGTTGCATAACCTGCCGGAGGGTATCCTGACCCTGCTGACCAACGTCTCGGACCCGCAGCTGGGGGCGCGCACGGCACTGGCGATTGCCCTGCACAATATCCCGGAGGGCTTGGCTGTTGCGGTGCCTTTTGCCTGCGCCACCGGCAGCCGGGCCAAGGGTGCCGTGGCTGCGCTGGTATCCGGCCTTGCGGAACCGGCGGGGGCCGTTTTGGCGGCACTGGTGCTGGCCCCACTGTTGACGCCGGGACTTTTGAACGGCATTGTGGCTGTGGTGGCGGGTATTATGCTGTGGGTGGCGGCTGCCCAGCTGCTGCCCGCGGCGTTTGAACCGGCGTGGCGCAAAATGGGGGTGACAGGCTTTTGCGTGGGGGTGCTGATGATGATTCTTGGCATTGCAGCGTTGGCTTGATTGTGGTATACTATAACCTGTATTTGTCTGGGGTGCAAATAGTGCCTGGAAACCATGCAGGGGAGGGAAAATATCCATGCCATACCGCCGCAGCTGCGCCGCGTGCGCACTGGCAGCCGCGCTGCTGCTTTCCGGCTGTTCTGCCGTAACCGGCAGCGATGTGGAATCCCTGCTGCGCGCGCCGCAGGCTTCCGGCGAGACGAGCGCCGTACAAAAGGCGCTCAACAGCGCCCTTGGTGTAACCGCGACCCTGAAATACCCTGCCAGCGGCGATTTTCTTTCCCCTCTTTTGTTTGGCGATTGGGATGGTGACGGCCAGGATGAAGCCGCCGTGCTGTACACGCTGGATGCCTCTGCGGGCAATGTGTACTTGGCTATTCTGGAACCGACCGAGGAAAACGGCTGGCGGGTGACGCAGACGGCAGAAGGGCTTTCCAGCGAGGTGGAAAGCGTGAACACCGCCCATCTGCGGGATGAAAATTCCTTGCAGATCCTTGTCGGCTATGCCAGCGCCCAGGGCGACCGTTATATGGTGGTGTATCTGTACACCGAGGATGGCCTGCAGATCATCATCAAGCAGGCATACACCGAAATGATCCTTGCCAACCTGACGGGCGGAGAGGGCACCCAGGATTTGGTATTGGCCCTGCCTGCTGAGCAGGAGGGGGGCGGCTTGAACCTGCAGCTGCTGACCAACACCGAGGATGGCTTCCGCTCCGCCCAGACCCTTGCGATTGGGGATTACAGCGGCTGTGCGGCCCTGCACGCGGGCATTGGTGCGGACGATGGCAACTATCTGGTGGTGGATGGCTGGACCGGTGCTTCCGGCACCAGCCTGGCAAGCTCTATTGTAGTGTATGACCCGGAAACCCGATTTTTGCAGACCTACCGCCCGGCGGGCGTGGCCAACCTGACCAAAGCGACCCTGCGGTATGACGCCGCACTGGTCAGCACCGATCTGGACGGCAACGGAACGATCGAGATTCCCACGATGATCGATGACGGCGGCAAAATTTCCACCGGAATGGACAAGCGGCTGCGCTTTATCCTGTGGCGGGATTTTGCCGCGGAGGATGAGACCGGCAGCCACTTTGGTGTGTATGACAGCGAGTACAGCTTCTTTCTGGCGCTGCCGGAATCCATGCACGGCTCGGTGCTGCTGCGCACCAACCGGGATGGCAGCGGCTGGATGGTGTGCAACCGCGAGGGTACCACAGTTTATTGTGAACTGCGCCTGACCGACCCCGCCAAAGAAACCCAAACCCCGGACATCGACGGGGAACAGACCGAAGCCGGGGAGTACCGCCGCATTGCCAACATTGGCAGCCAACAGCTGCAGGCCCGCGTGGTGACCCCGTATTATGGCCTGAGTATTGACGATATCATCCACGGAACAACCGTGTTCCGTTAAAAAAAACTAAAAATATACGGTAAAACGCGCATGTCTATCTGCGGGCGGTGCGCTATAACAATCAGGCGGCGGGAAACAGAATCCCGACCGGGAAAGGAAAAACAATGAAACGTATTCTGGTCGTAGAAGACGAAGCCAGCATCCGCGAACTTGTGGCACTGAACCTGAAAATGACAGGCTGGGAAGTATTGGAAGCCCCCAGCGCGGAACGTGCGCTGGAGTTGATCCAGAAAAATCCCCCCTGCGATGTAGCGCTGCTGGATATCATGCTGCCGGGCATGGATGGGTTTTCGCTGTGCGAAACCATCCGCCATGGCGACCCGTACATCGGTATTATTATGGCGTCCGCCAAAGGGCAGGAGAGCGATAAGATCCGCGGCCTTTCCATCGGCGCGGATGATTACATCACCAAGCCGTTCTCGGTATCGGAGCTGATGGCCCGCGTGGAAGCGCTGGCCCGCCGAGTGCGCCGCAGCGCCACTGCGGACGATGAACAGGCAGGCTCCGAGCCGGATCAGCTGGTCAGCGGCCCCTTTGTGCTGGATGAAAAAAGCCGCGTGCTGTACAAATCCGGCAAGCCCATTGACCTGACCCAGGTGGAATTTCAGATCATGGAGCTGTTTTTCCGCAACCCCGGCACTGCCCTGGTGCGCGAAAAGATTCTGGAAGGCGTTTGGGGCAAGGGGTATTTCGGCGATGTCAAGATCGTGGATGTCAACATCCGCCGCCTGCGCATGAAAGTGGAAGATGAACCCAGCAGCCCCCAGCACATTTTGACCGTCTGGGGCTATGGCTACCGCTGGAACGCATAATTACCGCATTTTTATGGAAAGGGGGCTGCCGCCTGTGCAGAGCATTACCCGCCGCTGGCTGCGCGGCAGCCTGCTGATTACCATTTGCATCCTGGCTGCGGCGCTGGGGCTGTTTTTGTATTACAGCCACCAGAATTTGTACGGCGGGGTGCAGCGTGCCATGCAGGCGCGGTTTTCCACCGTGGAGGGACGTTTGCAGGCAACCGGCACCGCCGGCAGCAGCCAGGCAACGTCTGAAAGCCGCAGCCAGTCCCTGCGCCGCACGGTGGAACAGTTTGATGAAAAAGATAAGTTCGAGTTCATGCTGTTGGATTCCTCCGGCGTGGTGCTGGCAACCTCCAGCGGCACTATGAACAAGAATCTGCTGAGCGAGGGCAGGGATTTTTATCAGGCTGTCACCGGCTCCACCGGCAGCGGCATGGTCACTTTCCGCACAGCGGACGGCGAACACGTGATGGCTGTTACCAGCCTGGTGCCTTATGCGGCGGGCAATGTGACGGCCATGCGCCTTGTTACCAGCCTGACGCTGGTGGACCGCCAGTGGTACAGCACGCTGATGGTTTCGTTCGGCGTGGCGGCGGTGGTGCTGGGGTTTGCGGTGTTCAGCGGCCTGTTTTTTATCCGCACCATTGTGCGGCCGCTGGGCCAGGTGGAAGCCACCGCCAATCGCATTGCCCACGGCGATTTGACCACCCGCCTGCCGGATGCCCCGTATGACGATGAGATCGGCCGCCTGTGCAAAGCCATCAACCAGATGGCCGAGGACCTGACAAAAACGGAACGGATGAAAAACGAGTTCATCTCCTCTGTCAGCCACGAACTGCGCACTCCGCTGACCAGCATCAAAGGCTGGGTGGAAACCATCGCCAACATCCGTGACCCCGATGACGAAAACTACCGCAAGGGTATTACCATTATCCGCAGTGAGACCGACCGCCTGTATGATATGGTGGAGGAACTGCTGGATTTTTCCCGCCTGCAAAACGGCATCAAGCTGAACTGCGAGGTACTGGATTTTGTGGCCGAAGCCACCGACGCTGCCCTGTTTGTGGAAGCCCGCATCCGGCAGGAGGGGCTGCACCTTGTGTATGACGAACCGCCGGAGCCGTATCCCGTTTGGGCAGACCCCGCCCGCCTGCGCCAGGTGTTTGTCAACGTATTTGATAACGCCATCAAATATTCGCCGCCGGAAGGAACCATTTTCTTTACCCTGACCCGCACCGCCACCACCGTAACGGCCAGCATCCGGGACCAGGGCCGCGGCATTGCGCCGGATGACCTGCAAAACGTAAAGATGAAATTCTTCAAAGCCAAAAACGCCGTGCGTGGTTCCGGCATCGGCCTGGCGGTGGTGGATGAGATCACCAAAGCACTGGGCGGTACGGCGGATATCACCTCAACGTTGGGGCAGGGTACCACCGTTACCATCACCCTGCCCATCTACCATGCTGGGCAGGAACATCTGCACGAGCCGCTTTGACCGCAAAAATAAAGGAGAACCCATGCCGCAAGAACAACGTCCAACTGAAAAATTCCGTACCTCTGTGGGCGGCCAGGCCCTGATGGAGGGCATTATGATGCGCGGCCCTGAAAAAATCTGCTGCGCGGTACGCCGCCCGGATGGCACGATTGATCTGAGCTATTCCGATGTGACCACCCACTGGTACAATAAAGTTCCCCTGGTGCGCGGAGTGTGCAATATGGTGGAAAACCTGATGAACGGGTACAAATACCTGATGCACTCCGCCGATATTGCCATGACGGAAGAGGAAAAAGAGGAAGAAAAGCAGAACGAGAGCAAGCTGGACCGCTGGCTGGACGAACACGCCGGCCCCAAGGTACAAAGTGCGCTGATGACCCTTTCCGCCTGCGCAGGTGTAGTGCTGGCAATTTTTCTGTTTACCTTTCTGCCTACGTTCCTGACTGGGCTGGTGGCAAAAATGATCCCCATGGGGCGCTGGCCGCGGGTTATCTTGGAAGCAGTGCTCAAGCTGGCAATCTTTTTGGGTTACATGTTCCTCTGCACCCGCATGAAGGAAATCCACCGCATGTTCCAGTACCACGGGGCTGAGCACAAAACGATTGCCTGCTATGAGGCAGGTGAGGAATTGACGGTTGCTAACATCCGCAGACATACGCGGTTCCACCCCCGCTGCGGCACCAGTTTTTTGATTCTGGTCATTCTGGTCAGCATTGTGCTGTATGCGGTGCTGCCGTGGAGCGGTACCATGCTGCGCGTGCTGTACAAGCTGGCCATGCTGCCGCTGCTGGTGGGCATCTGTTATGAGATTTTGAAGTGGGCAGGGCGTTCCAACTCGCTGCTGGCACGGGCTGTTTCGGTGCCGGGGCTTTGGCTGCAGCACCTGACGACCTTTGAGCCGGAAGATGACATGATTGAAGTGGCCATCGCCGCCGTTACCCCCGTACTGCCCAAAAAGCCGGAGGACGGCCAATGGTAACGCCGCTTGCCCCACAGCAGCTGGCGGGCATTCTGCCGCGCCAGGCTGTGCGCATGGTGCAGGATGCTCTGCAGGCCGCAGGCTGCCCCGATGCTGATTACGACGCCCGCGAACTGCTGCGCATTGCCGCTGGAAAAGATCCGCGCTTGCTGTTTGACCCGCTTACCCGGCCGCAGGCTGAGTGCCTGGCGGAACTGGCGGCTCAGCGCATGCAGCGGGTGCCGCTGCAATACCTGGCAGGGGAGTGGGACTTTCTGGGGTTGACCTTCAAAGTCGGCCCCGGTGTGCTCTGCCCCCGCGCAGACAGCGAGGTGGTGTGCGAAACTGCCATTGAGCTGTTGCAGCAGATGGGAAAACCTGAGCCCCGGGTGCTGGACCTGTGCGCCGGAACTGGCTGCCTGGGCATTGGCATCCGACATTTTGTGCCCAGTGCCAGCGTGACCTGCGTGGAAAAAAGCCCGCAGGCGCTGCAATACCTGCAAGCCAACGTACATGGCACCGGTGTGCAGGCAAAGGCAGCGGATGTGCTGCAATACTGGCGAGAGCTTATGCCCCAAAGCGTGCAGCTGATCATCTCCAACCCGCCGTACCTGACCGGGGCAGAGATGCAGGCCCTGATGCCGGAGACCGCCCACGAGCCAGCTATGGCGCTGGACGGCGGAACGGATGGGTTGGATTTTTACCGCGCCATTGCCGCCCACTACCGTGATATTGTCTGCCCCGATGGGTGGCTGGTGTTTGAGATTGGCTGTGCCCAGCGGGCGGATGTGATGGAGATATGCCGCCAAAACGGCTGGCAGCAAGTGCAGGCAAGGAAGGATTACGGCGGCAACGACCGTGTGGTGTACGCCCAACGGGTGAAATAAATCTGATTTTCAACGTTTTGCAGCTGAAATGTGGAAAATGCGAAGAAAATTTTGAAAAGATGACAACAAATGGTTGTAATTCGTGCCGTGATTGGTTATAATAATACCTGATAAACGCAGGACGACCATTTGGATAGCGGCGCACCTGCCGTACAAAATAAAAACAGCACCGCAGTTGCCTGTGGTGCATATGGGATACAACGCACGATCGCTCAGATAAGGAGATATAAACTTATGGCAGCAAAAAAGGAAAGTTCATCCAAGCAGCTCCCCACCGGCCCGGCAGGGGATAAAAAGGCAGCGCTGGAGACGGCACTGGCCCAGATCGAAAAGCAGTTTGGCAAAGGCGCCGTGATGAAGCTTGGGACCAACGTTGCCATGCAGGTGGATGCCATTTCCACCGGCAGCCTGGGGCTGGACCTGGCGCTGGGCATCGGCGGCCTGCCACGCGGACGCATCATTGAGGTATATGGGCCGGAATCTTCCGGTAAAACCACCCTGGCCCTGCATGTTCTGGCTGAAGCCCAGAAGCTGGGCGGCGAGGTTGCCTTTATCGACGTTGAGCACGCCCTGGATCCCACCTATGCCCGCGCCCTTGGCGTTGACATTGACAGCCTGCTGGTCAGCCAGCCGGATACCGGCGAGCAGGCCATGGAAATCTGCGAAGCTCTGGTACGCTCCGGCGCGATTGACGCTATTGTTGTGGACTCTGTTGCTGCCATGGTGCCCAAAGCCGAAATTGAAGGCGAAATGGGCGATTCCCACGTTGGCCTGCAGGCCCGCCTGATGAGCCAGGCTCTGCGTAAGCTGACCGGCATCATCGGCAAAACAAACACCGTCTGCATCTTTATTAACCAGCTGCGCGAAAAAGTCGGTGTGATGTACGGCAACCCTGAAGTGACCACCGGCGGCCGCGCCCTGAAATATTATTCCTCTGTACGTATTGATGTGCGCCGCATTGAGGGCCTGAAGGACGCCAGCGGTTCCTTTATCGGCAACCGTACCCGCGCCAAGATCGTCAAGAACAAAGTGGCACCCCCGTTCCGTGAGGCCGAGTTTGACATTATGTTCGGCGAGGGAATCTCCAAACTGGGCGAAATGATCGATCTGGGTGCTAAGCTGGGCATTGTGCAAAAGAGCGGCGCATGGTTCAACTATGGCGATATCCGCCTGGGCCAGGGCCGCGATAACGCCAAGCTCTACCTGAAAGAACACCCTGATGTGGCTGCTGAGATTGAAAAGCAGGTGCGCGAAAATGCGGACCGTCTGCTGGCGGCCGGCAAAAAGGGAACCGTGAAGCCGCTGGAGAAGCCGGCTGTTACCCCCGTTGCCGCTGAAGATGCCCCTGCCGCTCCCATGGCGGATGCACCCAAGACCACCGGCAGCGAGATGGACCTCGACATCATGGTTGACGAATAAGCGATGCCGAAGCTGACACAGGTAAAAGAAACAAAAAGAGGCCGCTATGCGCTGTTCTTTGACGGCGAGTTTGCCTTTTCGCTGGACGAGGACACCTTTGCCATGGCGGGGCTGCATACCGGGGATGAGCTGGAAGAATGGCAGATCCATGACCTGCAGACCAAAAGCGACACCCGCAAGGCTGTGGATAAAGCCATGGACCTGCTGGCCCTGCGGGACCATGCAGCCGGGGAGCTTTATCAAAAGCTCTGCCGCAGCTTTGACCCCCACAGCGCTGCCGCCGCCGTGGCAAAAATGCAGGAGCTGAACCTGCTGGATGACGCCGGTTTTGCCCGCCGCCGTGCGGCGGAGCTGCTGCGCAAGCGCAAGAGCCGCCGTGCAATTCTGGATGATCTGCACGCCAAAGGCATTGACCGCGGCGCGGCCGCCGAAGCGGTGGAAGCTCTGTTTGCCCAAAGCGAGGAGGACGGGGAGGAAAACCCGGAGCTGGCCAATGCCCGCGCACTGGTGGAACGCTACTATGCCGCAAAGCTGGCACAGGGCAAATGGCAGCAGGTAGCTGCCGCTTTGGCACGGCGCGGGTTCTCCCACAGCGTGATCCGCCAGGCATTGGCAGATGCCGAGACAGAAGAAACCGAAGCGTAACACAAAAAAGTACACACCGCAGGGGCAAAAAATGCTCCTGCGGCATTGTGGTATCAATGCACCGAACGGATAGCTTTGCCTGAATTTTGCCCAAGCAAGCGGCAGAGCCCAACATAACATACTGAAAAGAGAGACAGGAACAACCATACATGAATATTGCAATTATTTCCCTTGGATGCCCCAAAAACCAGGTCGATGCTGATGTATTCTGCCACGCGCTGATCAAGGCGGGCCACCAGACGGTTGCGGACCCCGAACAGGCGGACATTATTATTGTCAACACCTGCGGCTTTATCCAGTCCGCTAAAGAGGAAGCCATTGAAAACATTTTGATGGCCTGCCAGTATAAGCAGCAGAACCCCAACCTGAAGGTAATCGTGACCGGCTGCCTGGCTGAGCGCTATAAAACCCAGATTGTGAGCGAAATGCCGGAAGTGGACGCCGTTGTGGGCATTGGCTCCAACGCCGCTCTGCCCGCCATTGTGGAGCGTCTGACCGCCAACGGCGCGGGCCAGGTGGAAAGCTATGGCCCCAAATGCAATATGGAGCTGGGCGGTGCCCGTGTTATCAGCACGCCGCGCCACTATGCTTACCTGAAAATTGCCGAAGGCTGCAACAACTGCTGCCATTACTGCGCCATCCCGCTCATCCGCGGCCCGCTGCGCAGCCGCCCCATTGACGACTGTGTTGCCGAAGCTCGCTGGCTGGCCGGGGAGGGCGTGAAAGAGCTGATCCTGGTGGCGCAGGACCCCACCGCTTACGGCGAGGACTGGGGCAAACCCGGCGCAGTTTGCGAACTGTTGGATAAGCTGAACACCATTGAGGGCATCCGCTGGATCCGTGTGCTGTACGCCTACCCGGAGCGTATCTCCGATGAATTCATCGCAGCCCTTGTGCGCAACAATAAGGTTGTGCCGTATCTCGATCTGCCCATCCAGCACTGCGATGACGAGGTGCTGAAAAACATGAACCGCCGCGGCGGCCGCAAAGAAATTGAGGATGCCATCCGCCGCCTGCGCGCGGCCATCCCCAACATCACGCTGCGCACCACCCTGATTGCAGGTTTCCCGGGTGAGACCGAGGAACAGTACAGCGAGCTGTGCGACTTTGTCAAAACCGTCAAGTTTGACCGCCTGGGTTGCTTTGCCTATTCCGCCGAGGAAAACACCGTGGCCGCCAAGATGGACAACCAGATTGACGAGGAAGTCAAGCAGCGCCGCGCAGACCACATTATGGAGCTGCAGGCCGAGATCAGCGCGGAAAAGGAAGCAGAAAAGGTCGGCAAGACCTATGAGTGCATCTGCGATGGCGTGGACGATGAAACCGGCATGTACCTGCTGCGCTCCGCAGCAGACTGCCCGGAAATTGATGGCAGCATCATGACCCCAGCAGATACCCCGCTGGAAGCCGGCGCGTTCTATAACGTTACCATCACCGATGCCGATACTTATGATCTTTATGGTTATGCGGAAAGCAAAGTGGAGGAATAAACCATGAATCTGCCTAACAAATTAACGATGATGCGTGTCATCATGGTGCCGTTCTTTATGGTATTTGCTGCCATGAGCCATATGGGCACGCCCCAGTTCAATGCAACGTATGCCTTGATAGCGGGCATTCTGTTTGCTGTGGCCAGCTTTACGGATTTCCTGGATGGCTACCTGGCCCGCAAGAACCACCTGGTAACGGACTTTGGCAAGTTTATGGACCCGCTGGCTGATAAAATGCTCACCACCGCCGCCATTATTTATATGGTGGTGGACGGTGTCTGCTCCCCCGTGGTGCTCGCCATCATCATGTTCCGCGAGTTTGCTGTGGCCGGTGTGCGCATGATTGCGGCAGAGTCCGGTACCGTCATTGCCGCAAACATGTGGGGCAAGGTCAAAACCGTGCTGCAGATGGTTACCATCATCTTCTATTACTTTGCCATGGCGCTCGCCCCGGCGGACGGCGTTGGGGTTATCAGCTTTACCACCCAGGTGCTGTGCTGGGCCGTTGCTGCCGTTACCGCACTTTCCGGCTGCATCTACCTGTGGCAGAATCGTTCCTGCTTTATGCAGGCAAAATGATGCTGCCCCCTTGCAACCGCTTATCAGGGCGGCTATAATAAATCTGAACGGTTTGCAGGTTTAGCCGCGCCGTACCAGCAAAGTTGGGAAAGGAAGTTCCTGTCCATGCAGATTTTTAATACCATGACCCGCAAAAAGGAAGATTTTATCCCGCAGGAGCCGGGCGTTTATCGCATTTACGTCTGCGGCCCTACGGTGTATAACTATATCCATATCGGCAATGCGCGCCCCATGATCGTGTTTGACACGCTGCGCCGCTATCTGGAGTACCTTGGCAACAAGGTGCTGTATGTCTCCAATATCACCGATATTGACGATAAACTGATCAAAAAAGGCCAGGCGGACGGCACCACCATGCAGGAGGTTGCCCGCAAGTTCGAGGCCGAGTACATCAAAGATTCCGAGGGCCTGAACGTTAAGACCCCCACCGTGCGCCCCCGCGCAACCGAGCATATCGGTGAGATCATCAAGATCGTCAAGGACCTGGTCGAATCCGGACATGCTTACGTTGCCCACAACGGCGATGTCTACTTCCGCGTTAAGTCTGATCCCGGTTACGGCAAGCTGAGCCACCTGAACCTGGACGACCTGGAAAGCGGCAACCGCGAACTGCGCAGCCAGATGGATGACGACCTGAAAGAAGACCCCGCAGATTTTTCTGTCTGGAAGGCCGCCAAGCCGGGTGAGCCTTCCTGGAACAGCCCCTGGGGCCAGGGCCGTCCGGGCTGGCACATTGAGTGCAGCGCCATGGCCCGTAAGCACCTGGGCAAGACCATCGACCTGCATGCAGGCGGCCAGGACCTGATTTTCCCCCATCACGAAAACGAGATTGCACAGTCGGAGTGCGCCAACGGCTGCACCTTCAGCCATTACTGGATGCACAACGGCTTTTTGAACATCAACAACCAGAAGATGTCCAAGAGCGCCAACAACTTCTTTACCGTGCGTGAAATTGCCGATAAGTACGGCTATGAGCCGATCCGTTATTTTATGCTCACCGCTGGTTACCGCATGCCGCTGAACTATACGGTGGACCTGATCGAGAGCTGCAAGAACAGCTTGGAGCGCCTGTACACCTGCCGCGATAACCTGGATTTTGCCATCCGCAATGCCCATGGCACTGACACTGCCCTGACTGAAAAGTGCGAAGAAGCACGCAAAAAGTTCAAGACCGCCATGGATGACGACCTGAACACCCCCGATGCTCTGGCCGCCATTTTTGAGTTCGTCAAGGACATCAACACCATGTCCGATGCTGCCGATAAGGCTACGTTGGAAAAGGCCGCCGCCACGTTTGACGAGCTGACCGGTGTGCTGGGCCTGATGTACAACCGCAAGGCCGAGGAAGCCCCCGACGAAGTGAAGCAGCTGGTGGAAGAGCGCGCCGCAGCCAAAAAGACCAAGGACTTTGCCCGCGCCGATGCTCTGCGCGCCAAAATCACTGAGCTGGGCTGGAATGTGATGGACACCGCCAAGGGCCCGCAGCTGACCAAGCTATAATTATTACTGCACTATCACGGCAAAACAAAGGAATTGGAAACAGGGAAGCATCTGCCTCTGCTTCCAGTTCCTTATTTTATTGCAGCGGCAAATACGCTGCATGATCTGGAGAGTTCAGAATGACAAATACCAGAACCAAACAGAAAGAGCGAACGCTGTATATTATATTGGCCGCAGCGCTTGCCGCGCGCCTGCTGCTGGCCCTTGTTACTGAAGGCTACACCTATGATATGAGCTGCTTTGTGGCCTGGGGGGATAAGCTGGCCAGCGAAGGTCCTGCGGCCTTTTACAGCGCCGATTATTTTGCGGACTACCCGCCCGGCTACATCCTTGTGCTGGGGCTGGTCAGCCTGGTGCGCAAGGCGCTCCAACTGAGCTATGAATCCCGTTGGACCTATTTTTTGCTGGCACTGATCCCCGCAATCTGTGATTGTGCCGCCGTGGTGCTGCTGGACCATATCAGCCGCCGGTATATGGGGCAGGGCAGGGCACAGCGCTGCCTGGTGCTGTTTGCGGCGTTCTGCCCGCTGACCTTGTTTGATACCGGCATCTGGAAGCAGATTGATGGGGCTTTTGCGCTGCCGTTGCTGCTCTGCTTCTGGCTGCTGGAAGAGCGCCGCTACCTGCTCGCTGCGGTGCTGTACGGCGTGGCGCTGGCCATCAAGCCGCAGGCACTGTTGGCTGGGCCGGTGCTGGCCGTCTGCTTTTTGGTGGCTATTGCGGATGCCGTGCGGGATGGCAAAAGCCCGCTGAAATCGGTCGGCCAGATTTTTGGCGGTGCTGCGCTGGCTTTGCTGCCGCCGCTGCTGGCGGGCCTGCCGTTTTACGGGGCAAAAAATCTGGTGCCGTCCTTGATCGATAAGTACATCACCACGGCGTCTGGCTACCAGTATGCCACCATCAATGCGTTCAACTGGTTTGCAGCGCTGGGCGGCAACTGGCAGGCGCTGGATGCTTGCCCGGTGTTTAACCTGAGCTGGAAAGTGCTGGGCATTTTCAACATCGCTGTTATCACGGTGCTGCTTGTGGTGCTGGCGGTCATCAGCTGGCGGGCGGGGCGGTTTTCCCCGCTGCTGCTGGCAGCGTTTTACACGGTGGGGATTTTTACCTTTGCCCACTGCATGCACGAGCGTTATCTGGTGCTGGGCATGCTGCTGGTACTGCTTGCTGCGGCGCGCTGGAATGACATCCGTCTGTATGGTGCCGGGTTTGGTCTGTCGATAACGGGCTTCTTGAACCTGGAAACTGTGTATACCCTGGTAGGCAGCGATGACGAGTGGCTCAGCAGCGATACCAGCCGCGAGTTTGCCATGGCAGTCGGCTTTGCCGAAACGGCAGCCTTTGTACTGCTGGCTTTCACCGCGTGGGCCATCTGCCGCCATGGAGCGATTTCTCCACTGGCAAAAGTGGAAACCATCGAAAAAGATAAAACAAAAACAGTGCAGAAAAAGCTGGAACTGTGCACCCTGCGCATTGATCCGCAGCCTGCCTGGACGGCTAAAGAGAAGAAAGCCTTGGCAACGCTGACGTTGATCGTTGCTGTGGTGAGCTTTGCTTACCTTGGCAGCATGAAAGCACCGCAGAACCCTGTGGATGCTACGGACAGCACGGCAACCATCGACTTTACCCCGCAGCAGGACGCGGTGGAAATCTGGGTGTACCCCGGCATTTCCACCGGCGGCAGCCTGCGCATCACGGATGCAGCGGGCAATGAGCTGTACCGGAAGGAACTGAGCTATGCAACGCCGTTCTGCTGGACCAAAACGGCCATCACGGCTCCGGCAGGGCAGACCCTGACCGCAACGATTGAAAATGCGCAGACGTTTGAACTGGCCCTGCGGGATGCCACCGGTGCGCTGGTGCCGGTAACGGGCGGCGATGCCCTGTTTGATGAGCAGAGCGAAGTGCCAGATACCATCAGCCAGCTGAACAGTATGTATTTCGATGAAATCTATCATGGTCGTACTGGGTACGAAATGCTGCACCGCATGACGGCATACGAAACCACCCACCCGCCGCTGGGCAAAGATTTTATCATGCTGGGCATTGCTATTTTTGGAATGACAGCCTTTGGCTGGCGCTGTGCCGGAACGCTGTTCGGCGTGATGCTGGTGCCGCTGATGTGGTGCTTTGCCCGCCGTCTGACCCACAAACGCTGGGCCGGGGCCATGGCAGGTGCGCTGATTGCCGCTGGGTTCATGCGATTTTCCCAAAGCCGCATTGCCACAATCGATATTTACGGTACGTTCTTTATCCTGTTAGGCGCATATTTTATGGTATGGTATTGCCAGAGCGTGCTGCAAAACGGCGTAGACGGCTCGCTGCTGCCCATGGCGCTGGGCGGCGTGGCATTTGGGCTTGGGTGTGCATCCAAGTGGACCGGAATTTATGCCGGGGCAGGGCTTGCGGTATTGTACCTGGGTGTGCTGTATGCCCGCTGGAAGCAAAAACAGCCGGGCTTCTGGAAAGAATTCCGGATGGCTGCTGTGGGCGGTGTGGCGTTTTACATCGTTGTGCCGTTCCTGATCTATCTTGCATCCTACCTGCCTTATTGGTGGAAAGACCCTACCTTTGGTTTGCGGGATTGGTGGGATTGCCAAACCTACATGTACTGGTACCATTCCACCCTGAAAGCAACCCACCCGTTTGAAAGCCGCTGGTACACCTGGCTGCTGGACCTGCGCCCAGTGTGGTATTACAAAAATTCTTACCTGGAAGCTGGGCTTCAGGGCAGCATTGCGGGTTTTTATAACCCGGTCATTTGCTGGGCGGGGCTGTTCTGCATTTTGCTGCTGCTGTGGCGCCAGGTTTCGGCTCGCGGCACGGCAAAGGGAGCGGGCGTTCTGATTTTGTACGCCAGCCAGCTGCTTTCCTGGATGCTGGTATCGCGCTGCACTTTCATGTACCATTACTTCCCCAGCTCGGTCTTTGCGTTGACGGCCATTGTGCTGGTTTTAACGCAGATGAAGCGGCAGGACCGCGCCAAAAAGATTGGCGCGGGGCTGTGCATTGCGGCGCTGGTGTGCTTTGCCTGGTTCTATCCCGTTCTGTCCAGCTTGCCCGTGCCGACCCTGTGGGCGCAGAGCACCAAGATTTTGCCGAGTTACGGGTTCTATTAAGGCAGTTACGGGGAGTCTTTTCGGCCTTTTTGAAAAAAGGCCTGGCGAAAAACTTTAATTATTTTCACGAATTACATTATATAAAATAAATGTGCGGCTCCGGGCGGTGAATGCAGCGGGGCCGCACATTTTTGTGTGCAGGAAAATTTGAAGAAAAAGCAATATTTTTAGAGTGCATCTCTAACCTGGCGCTCCGACTTGGCCGCCCTACTGACACTTTAGAAGATCCCCCAAACAAAAACCGCCGCCCCAATCAGGGCGGCGGCCAATCAATATTCTATATGCGATAAGCACCGATCTTCACGCAAGGTAGAGGTTTACGCGGCAAAAATCAGGTTTCCGGCAGGTAGATATGGTGGGGCAAGCCCTCAACATAGATGGGGGTTAGCTCGGCCTGGATCAGCGGCATAGCATAAGCCAGGAACTCCGGCAGCATGGCAGTGTGGTCGGCGTTGACCCATTCCAGCGGAACTTTCTTTTCCAGGTTGGCAACCTCGCTGATGGGGTGCAGGCTGGTGGTACACTGGTACGGTGCGTTGGAAATGCGGTCCAGTGCGACCATTTCGCCGGTGTGGCCCTCAAAAGCGGCCTTGGCGGCAGCACCGCCCACCTGGTATGCCTCGGTGATATCGGTACGGCTGGTCAGGTGGCCAGCGCAGCGCTGCAGGGTGGAAAGCTCAATGCAGCGGGTCTTGGTGTCCAGACGGCGGGCAATGGTGTTGGCCAAAAAGCGTGCCGTGCCGGTCAGGGCTTTGTGGCCGAACGCGTCAACTGCGTGCACATCGTCGGCCAGCTCGCAGACATAGCGGCCATCAGCCAGTTTAACGCCTTCGGAAACAGCAATCACGATGGAAGGCTTTTCTTTCTGCATCCGCTCTACTTTTTCCACAAAGCGGTCTACATTAAAGGGAACTTCGGGCAGGCAGATCATATCCACGCCCTCGCAGTCCTCACCCTTTGCCAGGGAGGCAGCGGCGGTCAGCCAGCCGGCATTGCGGCCCATAATCTCCACAATGGTAACGTACTTGGTGCCATATACGGTGGCATCGCGGATGATTTCCTTCATCACAACGCCAATGTACTTGGCGGCGCTGCCGTAACCGGGAGTATGGTCGGTCACCATCAGGTCATTGTCAATCGTCTTGGGAACGCCCATAAAGCGGATATCGCTGCCAATATGGGCACCGTAATCAGCCAGCTTGCCGATGGTATCCATGCTGTCATTGCCGCCGATGTAGAAGAAATAGCCGATATCCAGTTCGCCCAGGATCTCGAACAGCTTCTGGTATACGGCTTCGCCCTCGGCGGTGTGCCAGTCGGGCAGCTTGTAGCGGCAGCTGCCCAGATAGCTGGACGGTGTGCGCTTGAGCAGCTCAATGTCCATGGCACTTTTCAACTTGTCATCCAGTACGCAGACGCGGCGCTCCAACAGGCCGGCCACGCCGTGCATCATGCCGTACACCTTACCTGCACCGCGGCGCTTGCAGCTTTCATAAACGCCGGCCAGGCTGGAATTGATGACTGAGGTGGGGCCGCCGGATTGACCGACGATCGCATTTTTTGCCATAAAATAATCTCCTTCTCTTCGGCAGTGCCGTGCGCACTGCTGTTTGTGTGCCGTGCGGCAGGCGGGCCGCCCTATGCACAATTATGTCATAATTAGTGTAACATTTTTTAATATGGGATACCATTGCAGGGGTTGACAAAAGTAAGAAAGAATATTTAGCACTATTTTTGTTCCGCTTGCCGGAACCTGCAAAGCGTTGCGCTTTCCGTATTGAGGAAAATCATTCCATACAGCGGAATTGCATAGCCTTGTGAAAGAAATAACTGCGAGAAAACGCCTAAAAACATTGCAAAAATTGCATATACGTGTAAAAATAACGAAAAAACGGCAGGCGGAAAGAACACTTTTTGCACCGTAATAAGTGCAAAATTTGTATGTAGGCGGCAATAGACAGGCGCTTTTTATGTAAAGAGAAATTTCCGGAACAGAAAAGTGGAGAGTGAAGAAGAAACAATAAAGACCGGAGGAAAAGGTCCACAGAGATTCGAAGCCAACCATGATTTATATGGATCGGTTTGATTGAAAAGATAGCATGTCCCCAAAGTGAAAGAGGAAGGCTCCCAATAAGAAACAAAATATCCCGGAATGGGAGCCGCCCACAGCAGGCGGCACACCGTTCCGGGATGTTTTAATGCTATTTGATAAGATCCGGAAAAAACGCTCGCTTAGGGCAATACCGCATAATTCTAAGTGCCGATACGGCGAGCGAGGTGCGGCAGCTGCCGGAGCGGTGCTTAAGCCGCAAGGCGGGAATTGTGCGGTGTTGCCTTAGTTCTTTTCAACAATCAGCATACGCATGGCGTTCAGCACGGCAAGAATCATAACGCCAACGTCGGCAAAGACGGCCCACCACATATTGGCAATGCCAAAGGCTCCCAACAGCAGGAAGATGGCTTTGACGGCAAGGGCGAATACAATGTTCTGGTACACAATGTGCATGCACTTGCGGGAAATCTTCATAGCCAGGCTGATCTTGGCCGGGTCGTCATCCATCAGAACAACGTCAGCGGCCTCAATAGCAGCGTCACTTCCCATGGCGCCCATCGCGATGCCGACATCGGCGCGCATCAACACGGGGGCGTCGTTGATGCCATCACCGGCAAAGGTCAGGATATCGTTCTTGCCCTTGGTGGCCAGCAGCTCTTCCACGCGGTTGACTTTATCGGCGGGCAGCAGCTGGGCATGGTATTCATCCAGCCCCAGCTGGCCGCTGATCTCGCTGGCAACGGCTTCACTGTCGCCGGTCAGCATGATGGTACGCACGCCCTGGGCTTTCAGGGCGGCAATGGCCTGCTTGGAGTGTTCCTTCACTTCGTCCGCGATCAGAACAGAGCCAAGGAACTGGCCGTCACGCGCCACATAAACCACAGTACCGGTGCCGGTATTTTTGGTGTAGGTAATCTTGCTGTCGTCCATCATGCGGGCGTTGCCTGCCAGCACCACATGGCCGTCCACCATAGTGCGGACACCGTGGCCAGCAATTTCCTGAGCATCGGTCGCACGGCGGGCATCCAGCTCGCCGCAGGCTTCGCGCAGACTCTTGCTGATGGGATGGCTGGAAAAGCTTTCGGCCAAAGCAGCCTGTTCCAGCAACTCTTTTTCGGTGCAGCCGTTGGCCGGGCTGACCTGGCTGACGGCAAAAACGCCCTTGGTCAGGGTGCCGGTTTTATCAAACACAGCAATGGAGGTGTTGGCAAGTGCTTCCAGATAGTTACCGCCCTTGATGAGGATGCCGCAGCGGGAAGCGCCGCCGATGCCGCCGAAGAAGCTCAGAGGAATGCTGATGACCAGCGCGCAGGGACAGCTGATAACCAGGAAGGTGAGCGCACGGCTGATCCAGGTCAGCCAGCCGCCGCCCAGCACCAGCGGTGGTAAAATGGCAAGTACCAAAGCGCCGATGCAGACGGCGGGGGTGTAATAATGGGCAAACTTGGTAATAAAGTTTTCAGCGCGGGCCTTTTTCAGGCTGGAATTTTCCACCATGTCCAGGATCTTGGCAACGGTGGATTCACCGTACAGCTTGGTGGTGCGCAGCTTCAGCAGGCCGTCGCCGTTCACGCAGCCGCTGATGATCTCGCTGCCGGGATGCACAAAGCGAGGCTTGCTTTCGCCGGTAAGGGCGGCGGTGTTCAGCGTGCTTTCGCCAGAAATGACCTCGCCGTCAATGGGAACTTTCTCGCCGGGGCGCACGACCAGCACAGAGCCGATGGGCACATCGTCGGGATCAACGGTACTTACCGTGCCGTCGGCAGTTTCCAGGTTGGCGCTGTCGGGGCGGATATCCATCAAATCGCTGATGCTCTTGCGGCTTTTGCCGACGGCGTAACTCTGGAACAGTTCGCCAATCTGGTAGAACAGCATAACGGCAACGCTCTCACTGAACTCACCCAGGCAGAGCGCTCCCACAGTGGCAACGGCCATCAAAAAGTTTTCGTCAAAAACTTCGCCGTGAACAATGCCCAGCACAGCTTTGCGCAGCACATCGTGGCCAATGATGAAGTACGGCACCAGGAAGAGCACCAGCTCCAGATACCAGGGTATAGCCACCAGTTTGGAAGCCAGAATAATGGCTAGATACAGCACCACTGAAATAATGATACGTTTCAGCGTCTTTTTCTGCTTCTTTGTCATAAGATAAGACCTCTCTTTTGGGTGTTCATCAGGAAAAAAGGGGCAAAAATAAGGGCGGTTGGAAACCGCCCTGAGCGTGTCACAAAAGCTCCACGCTACAAAGGTGGGGTTCGCCGCAGTGTGGCTGCGCCACGCTCCTGCACCCCTCCTTTGGAACCACCCTGCCGCAAAGCAGGATGTTCTCATGCCTGGACGGCACTCGGACCTGCTTTTTTGCTTGCAAGGTATTCCAAGCGTCGGCACATGTCCGCCGCTTGGAATGGATTCCGAAACTTTCAGGCGGTTGGAAACCGTCCGAAAATGCTGATGCAAGGAGCTTACAGCTCGATCTCAAAGTCCGGCTCAACACGCTTGGCGGTCTTAACAACATCCTTCAGCACGGCATCGAACTTATCATCATCGACATCCAAAACCATCTTTTGGGCCATAAAGCTGACGGAAGCGCTGTTCACGCCGGGCAGCTTTTTAACGGCATCTTCAATTTTGGCGGCGCAGTTTGCACAATCAACTTCGATTTTAAATTTCTTCTGCATGATAATATCTCCTTTGGTTTTATGATCAATATTTTTTGAAAAATAAGGGGTAACAAGAGTTGGGGGCGTTTTATTCCTCCACATGCTCCATGCCAAGCGCAATCATGCTGCGCACATGATCATCATCCAGGGAATAGAACACCGTTTTTCCGTCCCGCCGGAACTTGACCAGCTTGCTGGCTTTCAGCAGCCGCAGCTGGTGGCTGACGGCGCTTTGGGAAACATCCAGCAGCTGGGCCAAATCGCCTACGCACAGCTCACTCTCAAACAGCGCGTACAGGATCTTGATGCGGGTGGTATCCCCAAACACACGGAACAGCTCCGAAAGGTCATACAGAACCTCGTCGTCCGGCAGATCGCTGCGCAGCCTGGCAACGATATCCGGCTCACCGTGGCAGTCTGGGTCACATACCGGAACATCAGGCAGGGCGTTGGCTAAGCCATCCGGTGCTGTGGCGGGCTGCGGGAACTTTTTGGTATCAGGCATTGGGAGTATCACCTCGGCATCAAACATTTTATCATATGAATGATTGTTCATATGTTGACATTATAATACTGCCAACAGGGGCGTTTGTCAATAGGGGAAGGCAAAAAATATCGGGAAATTTTTTATGGAAGGAGAGGGGCCGGGGGTGGGGGATGAGAAAGAATAAATAATAAAGAATCATGTCGGTGGGCCGCGGCGCAAATACTCTCCTACAAAATGAGTCAACCGTGAGCATAGAAACCTCCGAAACAACAAAAAAAGCCGCGCGTCCCACCCCCATACAAGGGCAAAACGCGCGGCACAAATTTATTTTGTTGGGGCTATATTAGGTAAAGCAAACAGGCGTAACTCTGCCCAGCCGATTACTTCTCATCCTCATCCCACGTGCGGTCACTGATGATGTAGCGGGGGCGGCGCTTGGTTTCCATGTAGATCTTGCCGATGTACTCGCCGATCACGCCCAGGCAGATCAGCTGTACGCCGGAAACAAAGCAGATGATGCTGGTCATGCTGGCCCAGCCGGATACGGTGGCACCCAGCAGCGCTTCCACAATGGCCCAGATCACGCCGATAAAGCTGATGAGCGCCACAATAACGCCAAACCCGGTAATGAACCGGATGGGCTTGACGGAAAGGCTGGTGATGCCGTCAAACGCAAGGGACAGCATTTTGGACAGGGGATAGTGGCTTTCACCCGCAATGCGCTCGTGGCGCTCGTAAGCAACGCTGGTGGATTTAAAGCCCACCAGCGGCACCATGCCGCGCAGGAACAGGTTGACCTCCTTGAAATTGGCAAACTCATGCAGCACGCGGGCGCTCATCAGGCGGTAGTCCGCGTGGTTGTAAACAACCTCGGCCCCCATGGCGTTCAGCAGCTTGTAGAAACTTTCTGCCGTAAAGCGCTTGAAGAAGGTATCCGTATCGCGCTTGGAACGCACGCCGTACACAACTTCGCAGCCATCGTTCACATAGGCATCTACCATGGCGTCCATGGCGTTGATATCGTCCTGACCGTCGCAGTCAATGGAGATGGTGATATCGCACTTGTCCTTGGCTTCCATCAAACCGGCCAGCACTGCGTTCTGGTGACCGCGGTTGCGGCTCTGGCTGATGCCGATGTAGTGCTTGTCGCTCTTGGCCAGGTCGCAGATGATGGACCAGGTTTTGTCCTTGGAGCCATCGTTGACAAACAGCACGCGGCTGTCATCGCTGATTTTACCGGCGGCAACTAGGTCGGTGATCTTTTTCAAAAACAGCTTGCTGGTAATGGGCAGAACCTCCTGCTCGTTATAGCAGGGGATCACGATGTACAGAATCGGATTTTCGCGGGTAGCCTTCATGGTTTACAGCACCTCTTTTTTGCTTTTTCTGCTGCGCCGCCCGGCCAGCAGGTAAATTGCCGTCAGCAGAATGCTAATGGCGCTGACCCCGATCCCGCACCAGAGCGGGGTGGGGGAATAGTGGAAACGAATACAGTTTTTACCGGCATTCACCTTGACGGCCATCAGGCCGTTGATGTTCAGGATCTCTGCAGATTCGCCGTTGACCGTGGCGCTCCACGCCTTGTCATAGGGAACACTGAAAAATGCGTACTGCTCGCTGCCGGATGTGATTTCGGAATAAAAATAGTCTGTGCCATAATCAAACACATCGGTGCAGGCTTCGCGGCGCTTGTCCATGTCGGCATACTTGTTTTCCTGGCTGATCTTACCATCCAGCGCGGCATCATAGTGGCGCAGTGTGGTGGAAACCGTGGCTTCGTCCTCGTCTGCCACCACAAGGGTCTTTAACATGGAGTGGGCGCGCTCGGCGGGGTCAATCTCGTCAAACTCACTGCGGGTCATGTAGGTATCATAGCAGAAGCCGATGGGCAGGGCGTGGGAATCCTGATAGACGTTGATCTGCTCGTGACCGTTGGAAAAACTGGTGTAGATTTCATCCGGCCAGTCGGAGTTGTTGCGGATATAATACCCAACGGAAAGCAGCTCGTTGGTGCCCTCCGGCCCGGCGGGGGTAATGGCGTGGCGCTCGTCCCCCAGGGCATCATACAGTGTAAAGATGGAGGGGGAAAGCGTGCTCAAAAAGGAGGTACGGTCCGGCAGGTAAGCCGCCATGCCGCGGTTGGAATACGGCTCCCAGAAATAATAGCGGTAGGGCAGGGCATCAGGCAGGCCGTCGCCGCTGTGGATAACGTCACCATAAATTTCTGTGGTGGTCAGGCCGATCGTCTGGGTGTAGGCACGCTGATAGGTGCCCACGGTAAAACCGGTGGTCAGTGCAGCAACCAGAGCAGTGCAGGCCGTCAGGGCAGCCATGGGGCGGCGCAGGCGCAGCCGCCGCACCCCGCCCAGGGCAGCAAACAGCAGAACCACGCCGCCGATGGCAATCAATGTCAACACAACCAGCCAGTATTTGCGGTACACTATGGTATCGCGCTTGACGTACAGATACAGCGTGATAGCGGCGATGACTGCAGCCGAAATACCGCAGCCCGCACGCCAAGGGTAGTCCTGCAGATGGTCCAGCACCTTGATGGTGGCCAGCACCAGCAGGAACACCAGCATGTAATACCAGCGGCGGTACGGCTCGCTGGTGAACATGACGAACAGACTGTTGCTGACCGGGCTGGCTGCTACAAGGAACAGCCCCACCAGCAGCACATGCAGCCAGTCCCACTTCCAGCGCAGCAGATAAGCCAGAACCAGGCAGACGCCTACCAAGGGCAGGTACGCCGCGATGGAATACCAGTTATCATGCACCACAGCGGAAAAATTGAACATATTCTCCGCCGGGAAGAAGAGCGCCCGCAGCATTTGCAGGTAATTGGGCCAGTCAAAGGTCAGTTGGCTCAAGCTGATGTGATCCGATACGCGGGGATTATTGAGCACCGCCGCAATGGAGGGGATGAACAGTACCCCCGCCATGCCGACGCCCAGACAGCCTTCCAGGATGCAGGCCGGAATTTTGCGGGCATTTTTGCGCAGATCTGCCCCGGGGCGTGCGTCCTCGCCGCCAAAAAGATACCGCGTAATATAGTAAAACACCAGGAAGAAAACTTCCCCGATAAAGAAGTAATAGTTGACCAGCGCGTTGATGGTAACGGCAAACAGGAACGGAGCTTTTTTGCCCTCCTGCATGCGTTTGTCCAGCCCCAGCATCAAAAGCGGGAACAGGGCAATCACATCATGGAAGTGATAGAACACCACGTTGATGCAGGAAAAACCGGAAAATGCATACAACACACTGCCAAGCAGGGCGCTTTTCTCGCTGGCACTGCGGCGGAAGTAAGCAAACGAGGTCAGCCCGGCAACAGCATATTTGAGCATATAGATCCAGCCGACCAGATAGGGAAACGCGCTGGCGGGGAAGAGAAAGCTCAGCCAGAAAAACGGGCTGCCAAGGGTGTAAAAACTGAACGAGGATACAAAGTCCGAACCAATATCAATGCGCCAGTTCCACAGCACCTCGCCGCTTTTGATGGCGTTGTTGCACAGCATGTTGTAGGAGAGCTGTTCTGCGTCAAAATCCGCCGCAACCAACAGCAGGCCGCCGTCCCGTATCATGTAGGGCAGCAGTGCAGCCGCGGCAATGGCAAAGTTCAGCACAAAAGCCAGCAGCAGCCACCGGCGCGGGAAACGGTTTTGCAGTGTTTGTTTCATGTAGCAGCCTCGCGGCATCAGCCCTGACCGTTAGAAAGTTCGATCCCGCGGGTGGGCATGTTTGCCATATTGTTCAGGGTAGAGCTGTATTTTTCACTCAGGGATTCCATAGCCCAGTCAGTGCAGTCCATAAAGGTATTGTCAAAAATATCATTCATGAACGCATCTTCGCCCATAAACACCCCGGCGTAATGCCCGCCGGAAATGGTGTTGCGGGCAATGATGTTCTCATAGCAGGGGGTAAAATCCAGGCCCTGCACGGCTTCGTCCGCGTTCAGGTCAGTGCTGAGCTCAATACCAAAGAAGTGGAAGGTATCGCTGGCACCCCGGTTGTTGTCAATGATCTGGTTGCACAGAATGGTGTTGCTGAACGCCGAGCGCACAGCCTTGATGCCGGAACCGTAATTGTCCCGCACAATGTTGCCGTAAATGGTGTTGTAGGCGGTGTTATCCAGCGAGATGCCGGGCAGCTTGGCGGGGGAGGAACCATCCGCCATGCGGCCCTGATCCAGAATAAAGTCAGCTTCCAGATCCTCATCACTCATGCGGTTGCGGCCGCCGTTCTGGCGGATCTCACATCCGGTAATGTAGTTGCCGAAGGAGCCGTAATCCAGGCACATGCCCTCTTTTTCGTTCTTGTAGATTGTGTTCTCTACATAATAGTTCAGGTAGCCGCTTTCCGAATAAATGCCGGAGGAATGGTTCTGCGCAACCGTGTTGCCGCGCACAACCAGCTGATGGGGAGACTGTAAAATATCGTACAGCATTTCATCCGGGAACGGATTGTAGGCGGTCTCAATGTCCTCAATGGGCATGGAGCAGAGCACCAGCCCGGCGGTCAGGTTGCGGGCACCAGAGTTATTTTCAATGCGGTTGCCCTCGATCACGCCATTGCTGATCTCGCCGTTCAGGAAGATGGCACCATTCTGGTTTTCATGGATGCTGTTATTGACCAGTGCAAAGCCGGTGTTCTCCCCCATAACGCAAAGGCCCTTGAGGGAAACATTGCTGATGTTAAGGTCAGCCAGATAGAAACTGCTGGAATTCTTGACATACACACCGTAATTGCACCCGCCGTTGATGACAAAGCCGGTCACGGCGGTATTTTCCGCCTGGTCCAGAACAATGGCTTTGTCCAGCGTTTCATTGCCGGGGGTCAGCACTGCGCCGTTGCCGTGCAGGATCGTACCAGTGGGTACCACCAGGGTGGCATCCATCACCAGAGCAGGGGAGATGACCTCCACCGTGCTGCCGGGGTTGGCTGCCAGAAAGTCATTCAGTTCTGCCAGGCTGGAACCGGTAAAATTCACAGCCTGGGCGGTTTCGGCGGTGGCCAGGGGGGCCAGCCGGGTCATGACAGAGTTGTACAGGTTTTTCCAGTTGGCCTCCGGGGTATCAAAAGTGGCAGGGTCAATACCGAGGGTCTGAATGCGCTGGATGACCTGCAAAGGGGCAATCAGGCTTTCGGTGTCGGACTGGGTCATCCGCTCCAAAGCGGGCAGGGCATAGCGCTCGGTCAGGCTCTGGCTGTCGGTATCCAGCAGGGAAACATATTCCTCTGCGCCGGGATCCGCAAAATCCACAACCTGCCCGGTACCGGCCAGCACGCAGCTGATGGGCTCCGGCTCAGCGGTAGCCTGTGGTTCTGCGCTGGGGGCCAGGCTGAAAATCACATGCGGGGCAGGGGTCAGCTTGACCCCGACCACACCGATCACGGTGGCAGCAGCAATGCCCGCAATGGTAAGAACAAACGAATTTGCCTCTTTTTTGGCCATAAGTGTAAGATTCCTTTCCGGGAAAACCGGGGATAGGCCCGGTAAAATTACTTGTCCAGGTTCAGATACTTTTTCCAGAAGTCCAGACTGCGCACTTCGCCGCAGCGCTCGCGGTAGCTCTGGGCGGCAGCGTCAAACTGGGCGTCGATCTCCTTCATGCAGGCTTTCATCTCGCGCACGCAGCGGCTGTATTCTTCCTTGCTGCGCTCGGTCACAAAGCCTTTCTGGGAGTTGGAATCATAGTTCAGCACCTTCTGTACGCGGTAAGCATTGTAGGCGGTCATGTGCATCATGCTCACAACGGTGTTTTCGCGGGTGGGGGGCACCAGCCAGCCGTTGCGGGTCAGCTTGACCTTGAGGTTTTTCAGCTTGCCCTTGTTTTTTTCTTCCTCTTTGGTGGCGTACAGGTAGCGGGAATAATCAAACGGAACATCCAGCTGGTCCACCGGCTGGGCCTTGTAGCCATATGCCATAATCTCTTTGTGCAGGGCTTCGGCATCGGTCTGTTCCAGCCAGTCAATGCCTTTCAAAAAGTCGCGCACGCCGCGGATCAGCAGGTCAGCATTCTTATAGCGGTAGCGGTTCACTTCGCCCATCACCTGGCTGCGCAGGTCGGCTTTCAGGGCGTTGGCATCATAGCCGGGGCAGTGCATGCTGTTGTCAATGCACTGGTTGCGCAGGATGTAGTAGTACATCGAGGAAGAATACTTGCTCTCAAACGGCTCATGCCATACGCAGATGCCGTTCAGGGTGACCAGGCGTTTGCAGTTGCGTAGGCCGTATTCAATGTCATCGCCGCGGATAAAGATGGGCATGGGCAGGTTGTCCGGCCGCACAACGGCAATGGGGATGCAGCAGTACCACCAGGCGTTATACTCATGGCGTTCTTCCAGCTCATTGGCAACGCACAGGTCAACCTTGGTCAGATCAAAGTTGGCTTTGTGGCTGATCAACTGGCCCTGGTTCCAGGCGGCGCCGTTTTCTACCTGAATGTTAGGGCGGTCCAGCCGCAGCATGGCACCGCCGACAAATACATCCGCATATTCCGGCTTGCGCAGGCTCAGCAGGGTGTAGGTGCGCAGCAGCACATCGGTATCCAGCACAATGTCATCATCCATGACCAGTACATGGGTAACGCCTGCGCCATTTTCGTTGGCTTTCAGGATCTCGATCATGCCGCGGGTAAAGCCGCCGGCACCGCCCACATTGGCGTTGGGCACAACATGCACGGTATCGCTGTTCAGCTTATCGTAATCCAGCGTCTGGCCGTTATCGGAAACAAACACTTCCAGGTGGTTGTGCAGCGGGCTGGCGGCGTTTTCCAAAATATCGCTGCGCATGCGGGCAATGTTGCCCATAACGAACGGCTCCCGGCGGAAGGTGCAGATATCCACGCCGATTTTGACGGGCTGCACATCCTTTTCAGCGGCATCGCACTCATAAGCGCCGCCGCAATAGGCGGCATTGCCGCTCAGGGCCTGCAGCTCAAAAAACAGCATGCCGTCAGCGCCCTTGGGAAAATCGAAGCAGAATTCCTGCACGGAATCCGCCTGCACTACTTTTTCGGCCAGCACGGCGCGCACGCTCTGGCTGTTGATGAAATGGCGGCTGCACAGCACAACGCGCAGCTTGCCGCTCAGTTTCAGCCGCAGCGAAAAATTCTGCGCGGCGGTGTAGCGGCGCCATTTGTCTGCGCTGACGCTGTTAAAGTAGGTATCAAAGCAGACGCGTTCGCCCTGCTCAATGCGCAGGATATCCCCCTCATCGCGGAAGCTGGGGGCTTTCATACGGTAATACAGTCGGTCCTCGGTGCATATGCCCACGCGGGGCCAAAGCAGCTTTTGCAGCAGCATACGGTATTCTCCTTTCACTTTTTGCCTTATCATATCCGGCAAAGCATTCAAGTATCCGGCACAGCATTATAAAATGCCGCCGTTGGATTGTTTTCCGCGCGCCCATGCGCTCAATGTGCGGTAGGGCAGGTAACGCCCGGCCCGCAGCAGACGGGTGTTTTTGTTGGTCATCATGGCAGCGATGTGTGGGTAAGTCTGGCACAGCATCTCGTCATACCGGCGCAGGGCCAGGCCGGTTTCACGGTCGGGGGGAAAGCGCAGGTACAGCTCAATCAGGTACTGCGCCACATCCCGCGCCCGCTGCACCAGCAGCAGGTCCCGCCCGGCGGGGGCAGGCTGTGCGGCCAGCGGTTCGGCAGCATCCAACAGAATGCGCGCTACGCGGATGTAATCCTGCGTGTGGGCGCGGTAGCTGGCCATGCTCACGCTCTGGCCATCCCGCCCCAGGCGGTACTGGTACAGAACCACCGGCACAAAGCAGATGGTCTGCGCCGCAGCCATGCCAACAAACGTATAGCCCATATCCGTGTAGCTGCAATGCTCCGGCATGGGGCGCCATGCGGCGCGCAGAGTTTTGGTGCAGAAGGTCAGCGCGTGCATCTCCATGCACAAATCAGGTGTGGCCTGCTGCACTTCATCCACAGCATACACACGGTTTGTATCAAATTTGCAGCAGACATCAAAGGCCTTTCCGCTGCCGTTTTCCTGCACGGTGCGATAGTTGGTGTATACCGCATCCGCCGTGCAGTTTTGCAGGCGGCGCAAAAGGGTCTGCAAAGCATTGGTGTCAAACCAGTCATCGCAGTCCAGCGTGCGAAAATACCGCCCGGAGGCCAGCTCTACCGCGGTATTCAGCGTGGAGCCGTACCCGCCGTTCCCCTTGCTCACCAGCCGGAAACTGCCGGGGTGTGCCTGCACAAAGGCCTGCGCCAGCGCGGCGGTGTCATCGGTGGAGCCATCATCAATAATGATCACATCCAGCAGCGCCTGCAGGCTTTCATCCGCCACCAGGCAGGATTCAAGCGCTTTTTGCAGCGTGGCAGCGCCGTTATAGGCGGCAACCGAAACCGTCAGCAGCTTTTCCATCAGGTTTCACCGGCCTCCATAGCGCGCACATAGTCCGCGCAGACTTCACGCGATGGCCCATCCCCGCGCAGAACACCGTGATCCAGCCAGATGGAGCGCTGGCACAGCTGCTGCACCTGGTTGATATCATGGCTGACGAACAGCAGCGTGGTGCCGTTGGAAAGCATCTCTTCCATGCGGCGGTGGCATTTCTGCTGGAACATAAAGTCGCCAACGGCCAGCACTTCGTCACAAACCAGAATGTCGGCCTGTACTTCAGTGGCAATGGAAAAGCCCAAACGAGCGATCATGCCGCTGGAAAAGTTTTTGACCGGAACATCCACAAAATCTTTCAGCTCCGAAAATTCAATGATGCGGTCAAAATGCTCCATCATATAGTCCCGGTCGTGGCCAAGCACCGCGCCGTTCAGGAAAATGTTTTCCCGCGCGGTCAGATCCATGTCAAAACCGGCGCCCAGCTCGATCATGGGGGCAATTTCGCCGTTGACGGCAACGCTGCCGCCGGAGGGGTACATCACGCCGGAAATCACTTTCAGCATGGTGCTTTTGCCGCTGCCGTTGCGCCCGATCAGCGCCAGGGATTCGCCGCGCTTCATGCTGAAAGAAACATGTTTCAGTGCGTAAAATTCGTTAAAAAACAGCTTGTGGGTCAGCAGTTTTACGGTGTATTCTTTCAGGGTCTCAGTTTTTTCCTGCGCAAGGTTAAAGCGCATGGAAACGTCATTGACTTTAATAATCTCGTCCATACGTTACCTCACGTCAGATATACAGGATAAAGTTCTTTTGCAGCTTGTGGAACACCAACAGGCCAATAGCCATAGAGGCAACGGCGCAAAAAATGCAGGCAATCCAGGTGTTGGGGCCGGGAATGTTGCCGTACATCATCAGGTTGCGGAACAGGTTGATGTAGTGGTACAGCGGGTTCAGCTTCATCAGTTTCTGCAGGGTTTCCGGCAGGGCGGTGATGGGGTAGAACAGCGGGGTGGCGTACATCCAACCCATGGTAAGGATACTGTACAGGTGCATCATATCACGGAAATACACCGCCAGCGCGGAAAGCAGCAGCCCCAGCCCGCAGCTGAAAAAGAAGAGCAGCACCAGCGGCAGCCAGCTCAAAAAGATGGTCCAATAGAAGGTGGCACGGGTAAAGATCATGACCAGCAGAACCGCACCAAAGCTGAACAGCATGGTGACAAAGCGGGAAACCGCCTGGCTGATGGGGAAGATGAACTTGGGAATGTACACCTTTTTGATCAGCGGGGCGTTCTGGATAACAGAAGTCAGGCCCATGCTGGTGGTCTCATTGAAAAAGGTAAACAGGGTGTTGCCGCAGATCAGGTAAAGCGGGAAGTTTGGGATATCGTTGCGGAACATGTACGAAAAGATGATGCTTTGCAGCAGCATCATCAGCAGCGGGTTCAAAATGCTCCAGATGTAACCCAGAAAGCTGCGGCGGTATTTGACTTTCAGATCGCGGCTGACAAGTTCATGGATCAGCGGTTGGTATTTTTTCAGGTGGGTCCAGGCGCGCTGCGCGGAGACCTGCATTGTTTCGGCCATGTTTGGCTCCCTCCAGATTTATGGCCCGCATAAAACGTCAGAACGCTGTTTTGTGCGGCACTTGTATCAACACCCCGCGCGGCAGCCGCCGCCAGGGCACAGTTTCTACTATTATACAATAAAAGACATTAAAATGCAATTCGAACCGGGCGGCAAAAAATCATGGGTATGCGATGTTTTTTGCCGCCCGGTACCGCCCTTTTTGTGCAACAGTGAAAAGGAACGCAAAATATGAGCGCAGTTTGTGTAAAAATCGTTGAAACCGGGACGAAAATACGGTACAATAAATATGACATAACAAACCCTGCGGCGGGCCATGACCTGGTTTTGCCCGTGGGGCCAGAAATGAGAGGTAGATGTTATGGAACATTTTAACCCCCTGCTCCTGCATAACGACAGCCCGGCTAAATTTATTACGATTGGTGAGGTCATGCTGCGCCTGACCCCGCCGAACTATGAAAAGATCCGTATGGCTTCCAACTTTGAAGCCAGCTATGGAGGCAGCGAGGCCAACATTGCCCTGGCTCTTGCCAACCTGGGTGTGGACAGCACGTTTTTCAGCGTGGTGCCCAACAACTCTTTGGGCAAAAGTGCGGTGCGCTGGCTGCGCTCCAATGATGTGCACTGCACCCCGATGATCCTTTCCACCCCGGATGAAACCCCGACCCACCGTCTGGGCACCTATTACCTGGAAACCGGTTACGGCATCCGCCCCAGCAAGGTTACTTACGACCGCAAGCACTCCGCTTTTACGGAGTATGACCTTTCCAAAGTGGATCTGGACGCCCTGCTGGACGGCTTTGACTGGCTGCATCTTTCCGGCATTACCCCGGCTTTGGGCCAGAACTGCGCCGATTTTGTGATGGCCTGCCTGAAAAAAGCCAAGGAAAAGGGCCTGACCGTCAGCTTTGACGGCAACTTCCGCTCCACCCTGTGGACTTGGGAAGAAGCCCGTGACTACTGCACCAAGTGCCTGCCCTATGTGGATGTTCTGTTTGGCATTGAGCCTTACCACCTGTGGAAAGACGATGCCGACCACGCCCAGGGCGACTGGAAAGACGGCGTGCCCCTACAGCCCAGCTATGAACAGCAGGATGAGATCTTCCAGCGCTTTGTGGAGCGTTACCCCAACATCAAGTGCATTGCCCGCCATGTGCGTTATGCCCATTCCGGCTCCGAGAACAGCCTGAAAGCCTTTATGTGGTATGAGGACCATACCTTTGAAAGCAAGCTGTTTACCTTTAACATTCTGGACCGTGTAGGCGGCGGCGATGCATTTGCCAGCGGCCTGATTTACGCCATGCTGCACAACTACAAGCCGATGGATATGGTCAACTTTGCGGTGGCAAGCTCCGCCATCAAGCACACCATCCATGGCGATGCCAACATCACCGATGATGTTTCCACCATCCGCAACCTGATGGACATGAATTACGATATCAAGCGCTGAGAATAAGTTTGTTTTCAGCAGTGCCCCAAAACGGTGCAGCAGGCTGCGGCTTTGCTGCACCGTTTTTGTATGGGGGTAAGATTGTTTTAGAACCGTTTAAGAATGTACAAACCTTGCATCCCGTGTTATAATAATGCCGAATCAGTAAATGAAAAAGGTGGGTAGATTATGGAACAAAACACCGTTCAAAAACCGGATTGCGCCGCCATTACGGCGCAGGCACGCCAGGCAGCGGAAGAACTGCTGGCGGCTGCACACCTGCGCGCCGGGGATATTTTTGTGGTCGGCTGCTCTTCCAGCGAGATCGTTGGCGGGCATATTGGCAAGGACAGCAGCATGGAAGCCGCTGCGGCTGTGCTGGCGGGTATTCTGCCGGTGCTCAAAGCGCAGGGCGTCTATCTGGCGGCCCAGTGCTGCGAACACCTGAATCGCGCCATTGTCATCGAGCAGGAAGCTGCCGAAAAGTATGGTTATGAACAGGTGAACGCCGTGCCGCAGCCCCATGCGGGCGGCAGCTGGGCAACCAACTGCTGGCAGGCGTTTGAACATCCGGTTCTGGTGGAGGAAGTGCGTGCCGCTGCCGGAATTGATATCGGCGGTACGCTGATTGGCATGCACTTAAAGCGCGTGGCCGTGCCGGTGCGCCTGACCATCAAGCAGATCGGCGCTGCGCCCATCATCTGCGCCCGCACCCGCCCCAAATACATCGGCGGCAGCCGCGCCGTTTACCAGGAGATGTGAACCATGCTGACACAGGAACAACTGACAATGATGGCTGAAAATGTGGCCCGCATCCGTGAAAATATGGCTGCCGCTGCGCGTGAAGCCGGCCGCGACCCGGCAGATATTCTGCTGTGCGCCGCCTGCAAGACCCGCACCGTGGAAGAGGTGATTGCCAGTGCCGCTCTGCCCATTGACCTGTTTGGCGAAAACCATGTGCAGGAACTGGTGGAAAAGACCGATGCCAACGCTTATTGCGGTAAGCCGGGGCATTTTATCGGCCATTTGCAGACCAACAAGGTCAACAAAGTGGTGGGCCGTGCTGCTTTGATTGAAAGCGTGGACAGCGAGCACCTGCTGCAAAAGGTGGAGCGCGCCGCTGCCGCTGCAAACCTGACCCAGGAAATTTTGATCGAGATCAACATCGGCGGGGAAGAGAGCAAGTCTGGCGTTTCTGCCGAAAGCTTGTGGCCCCTGCTGGATATGGCAGCCGCACAGCCGCATATCCGCCTGCGCGGCCTGATGGCCATCCCGCCGGCAGCTGCAACCCCGGATGAGACCCGCGCGTTCTTTGCCCAAATGCGGGAACTGCTGGCAAAAGCTGCTGACCGCCATTATGAGAACGCCAAAATGGATATCCTTTCCATGGGCATGAGCGGGGATTACCCCGATGCCATCCGCGAGGGTGCCACCATTGTGCGCATCGGCACCGCCATTTACGGCGCACGCGATTACAGCAAAAAGGCATAAGGCATTCCAGGAACCCATACCTGCACGTTGACAGCTGCAAGGTGAATAGGTAAAGCAACAGCCCGGAACCACCGCAAATGCAGGCGGCAGTTCCGGGCTGTTTTGTTAAGCGGTGGTGGGGGCGTGGGCCTCAAAAGTCTCCACCGGAGACTTTTGTGCGCGGCTTAGCCGTGCCGCCCTGTTCAACCCCCGTGACCATGCCAAAAAAAGACCCCAAAAAGCTCTGCGCCTTTTGGGGTTTTACATCAGTGCCGGTGGTGGGGGTCGAACCCACACGGTGTCACCACCAACGGATTTTGAGTCGGCCCAAGTGAGAAGAACTTGGTGGATTTTTTAGGAATTTCAAGGAACTTATTTCCTGCCCTTTTTTAGTGAAAAAGCACCTATCCACGATACAATTTTTGATTTTTGGACGTACTTACGATTGGAAATCTGGCAGACCAACGTAGTTGAGAAATCATTCTCGCTTTGTGGACAATCTTTCAAAAATAGCAGACTAAAAACCACCGCATTCGGAAAGTAGAGGCACATAAAAAACGGCAGTACCCAATAGCGGACATTTTTCTACTATCTAACGGTTTGGCGACCCGCTATTATTCAAAAACTGTCATTCTGCCACTTTGTTACACTTGTCAAAACTATCCAAGGGGAAACTGTATCTTTTTATAGGAATGGGCTGCGGCGCGTTCCTCTCCCCCACACCCCCTCTCCAGCTGGCTGAAGAAGCAGCCAACTGAAAAAGAGAATATCGGCTCTTGTAAGCATCTTACCTGTCACACAGGCAAGGTGCTTTTTTATTTCAAAAATCGGAGGTCATCATGGGCAAATATCAGAAAAATATCGAAGCTGCGCGGCGTATCAGCGTGATGCAGTATCTTCAAGCCTATCACCCCGGCGAACTGGTTCGCAAAACGGACAAGGAGTATTGCACCAAGACGCACAGCAGCCTTGTTATCACGCCCGCAAATG